>Ga0209398_1001551_pt1 | contig 11640 bp, 11 predicted proteins | sample AshMeaBigSpring_FD_184125 | JGI IMG/M metagenome (GOLD analysis project Ga0209398, IMG submission 184125) | Groundwater microbial communities from Big Spring, Nevada to study Microbial Dark Matter (Phase II) - Ash Meadows Big Spring (SPAdes)... | ecosystem: Environmental > Aquatic > Deep...
GAATTTCCGCCGTCCGCTCGTCCTCGCTGCATCCTGCGCCCTGCTCACCGCCTGCGCCACGCAGCCGCCGGCCCCGATCGCCCCGGAGCCCCCGGCCAGCGCGGTCGCGCCCGCCGCCAGCGCCGGCCAGCAGCTGCATGCGCTGTTCGATCGCTACTTCGAGGACATGCTGCGCCTCAACCCGGTGATGGCCACCTACATCGGCGACCACCGCTACGACGACCAGTTGCCGAACTCGATCGGGCCCGCCTATCGCGCCGAGGCCAAGGCGCTGAACGAGCGTTATCTCGCCGCAGTGAAGGCGATCGATCCCGCGGCGCTCTCACCGGCGGATCGCATCTCGTACGACATCTTCGTCCGCGAGCGTGAACGCGAGCGCGCCGCCGAGCGGTTCCCGAGCGACCTGCTGCCGATCAACCAGGCGGGCAGCCTGATCACGTTCATGCCGTCGCTCGGCTCGGGCCAGAACGCCCAGCCGTTCGACACCGTGGAAGACTACGAGCGCTGGCTGAAGCGCCTCGACGGCATGGTCGTGTGGATGGACCAGGCCGTCGCCAACATGCGCGAGGGGATCGCGAAGGGCGTTGTGCAGCCGCGCCCGGTGATGGAGAAGGTGCTGCCGCAGCTCGAGGCGATGATCGTCGCCAGACCAGAGGGCAGCCAGTTCTTCGCGCCGGTGAAGTCGTTCCCTGGCGCGATCGGCGCCGCCGACCGCGAGCGTCTCACCGCGGCTTACGTGGCCACGATCCGCGACAAGGTGATCCCGGCGTATGCCCGCCTGCACGACTTCGTGCGCGACGAGTACCTGCCGAGGACGCGCAGCACCGTGGCGTGGAGTGCGCTGCCCGACGGCGAGGCGTGGTATGCGTTCTACGCGCAGGAGCACACCACCACGAGGATGACGGCGGACGAGATCCATGAGCTCGGCTTGAGCGAGGTGAAGCGCATCCTTGGGCTCATGGACCAGGTGCGGCAGACGGTGGGCTTCAAGGGCGACCTCGAGGCGTTCTTCACGTTCCTCGAGACCGAGCCGGAGTTCTACTTCACGAAGGGCGAGGACCTCCTCCAGGGCTACCGCGAGCTCAAGGTCCGCATCGACGCCGCGTTGCCCAAGGTGTTCTCGGTGTTCCCGAAGGCGGACTACGAGGTGCGCGAGGTCGAGGCGTTCCGCGCGCAGTCGGCGGCGGGTGCGTACTACCAGCAGCCTTCTGCCGACGGTTCGCGCCCCGGCATCTTCTACGTCAACACGTTCAACCTGAAGGCCCAGCCGAAGTTCGGCATGGAGACCCTGTCGCTGCACGAGGCGTCGCCAGGCCACCACTTCCAGGCGACCATCCAGCAGGAACTCGAGGCCCTGCCGCGCTTCCGCCGCTTCGGTGGCGACTACACGGCGTACACCGAGGGCTGGGCGCTGTACGCGGAGTACCTCGGCCAGGAGCTCGGGTTCTTCACCGACCCGTACCAGTGGTTCGGGCGGCTGAACGACGAGCAACTGCGCGCCATGCGCCTCGTGGTGGACACTGGCCTGCACGCCAAGGGCTGGACCCGCGAGCAGGCGATCCAGTACATGCTCGACAACTCGACCATGGCAGAGACGGATGTCATCTCCGAGGTGGAGCGCTACATCGCATGGCCCGGCCAGGCGCTCGGCTACAAGGTCGGTGATCTGCGCATCCAGGCGCTGCGCAAGAAGGCCGAGGCCGCGCTCGGGCCCAGGTTCGACGTGCGCGACTTCCACCGCGAAGTGCTGGGCGACGGCGCGGTGCCGATGGACGTGCTCGAGGCGAAGATCGACCGATGGATCGCCGCGCGGAAGTGAAGGCGCTTCTTGCAGCCCTCGTTCTCGCCGTCGCGCTCGCCGGTTGCAGCCGCGAGCCGAGGCCGGCGGATTCGCAGCGGGACACGGCGACGGAGGGTCGTGCCGCTGCAAAGGCTGCCAAGGCGGCGTCTGCCGAAGCGCAGCGCCTGCGCGACGTCACCGAGAGCTACTACGAGCAGTTCCTGCAACTGAACCCGCTCAGCGCCACGGCGCAGGGCGACCACCGCTACGATGACCGCTTCGGCGACTACGCGAGCGAGCGCTGGATGGCCGACGGGCTCGCCATCGAGCAGGAAGCGCTCGAGGGGCTGCGTGCGATCGACCCGGCCAAGCTCGCTGGCGAGGACCTGCTCACCTACGATTCGTTCAAGTACGGCCGCGAGATCGCGATCGAGGGTTTCCGCTACCCGAGCGAGCTGCTGCCGGTGAGCCAGTTTGGCGGCCTGCACACCCACTTCGCGGTGCTCGGCTCCGGCGCCGGCGCGCATCCGTTCAAGACCACGCAGGACTACGACCACTTCCTCGCGCGCATGGACGGCTTCGGCGCGTGGGTGGACCAGTCCATCGCCAACCTGCGCTCGGGCGCCGAGCGCGGCCTCGTGCAGCCGCGCGTGGTGGTCGAGCGGATGATCCCGCAGCTGGCAGCGCTCGCAGTCAGCGACCCGAAGCAGAGCGTGTTCTGGCAGCCGATCACCGAGTTCCCGGCGGCCGTGCAGCCCGCCGATCGCGAACGGTTGACCAGGGCTTATGCCGACAAGCTCGCGACGAAGGTGCTGCCCGCCTACAAGCGCCTGCACGACTATCTGAAGGACGAATACCTCGGGCAGTCGCGGCCGACCATCGCGTGGTCCGAGCTCGGCAACGGAGCAGAGTGGTACGCGTACCTGGTGCGGTATCACACCACCACGACGATGACGCCCGACGAGGTGCACGAGCTCGGCCTCAGCGAGGTGGCGCGCATTCGGGGCGAGATGGAGCGCGTGAAGGATCAGCTCGGGCACAGCGGCGAATTGCGGGGCTTCTTCGACGCGCTGCGCGCCGACCCGAGCCTCCATTACACGGATCCAGCCGAACTCATCGCCGGCTATGAGGCGATCCGCGAGCGCGTGGACGCCGGCATGCCGCTGCTCTTCGCGCGGAGCCCCAAGGCGGGATTCGAAATCCGCCCGGTCGAGGCGTTCCGCGCGGCATCGGAGGCCGCAGGTTCGTATTCGCCCGGCAGTCCGGACGGCAAGCGCCCAGGCGTGTTCTACGTGAACACCTACGACCTGCCGTCGCGGCCCAAGTACGCGATGGAGGCGCTCTACCTGCACGAGGCCACGCCGGGGCACCACTACCAAGGCTCGATCGCGCAGGAAGCGATCGGCCTGCCGCGCTATCGCCGCTTTGCGTACGACACGGCATATGGCGAAGGCTGGGCGTTGTATGCGGAATCGCTCGGCGCCGACCTTGGGCTCTACACCGATCCGCACTCCCAGTTCGGCGCGCTGTCCGCGGAAATGTGGCGGGCCGTGCGGCTCGTGGTGGACACGGGCATGCACGCGAAGGGCTGGACGCGCGAGCAGGCGATCGACTATTTCCGCGCGCACACGGCGCTCGGGGATGCCGACATCCGCGCCGAGGTCGAGCGCTGCATCGCGTGGCCCGGCCAGGCGCTCGCGTACAAGGTGGGGCAACTCAAGATCCTGGAACTGCGCCGTCGCGCGCAGGCGGAGCTCGGCCCACGCTTCGACATTCGCGCGTTCCATGCACAGGTCGTGGACAGCGGGTCGCTGCCGCTCGCCGTGCTCGAGGAGAAGATCGATCGCTGGATCGAGGGTCAGTAGCCGTATCCGGCGGTGCTGATCTCGACGAGCTCGTCGCCGACGAACCGCAGCTTTCGCAGCAGCTTGTGCGAGCCGAAGTTGTAGGTCCAGATCTCGACGGGCATCTCGACCCAGGCGGGGCCGAAGTACGAGTAGTCGTACTGCCCGGTGTTGGGGTAGCCGCGGCGACCGATCGTGCCCGCAAAGGCAACGTCGGAAGGCTCGCCGCAGAGCGCGCGGACCTTGTCCTTGCCGTCGCCGACGCTCACCAGGCGACTGCCGCAGCGCATCGAGTCCTCGGCAGACGCGATGCTCGTGGCTAGAATTGCCGTCAGTGCGACCATGGCTCGAAATCGCATGGCAATCATTTACGCCCCTGCTGTCTGCTAACCTAATCTAGCGCCTGCAGCACTGGCCGACAAACAAGGATTGCCTCGGATACCATGCCCCTCGACCGTATTTACGAACGCCGTCTGGGGGCCCTGATCAACGGCCGTGCCGCCTCTGCGCTCCAGGGCGGCCTCAAGGGGGTTGAAAAGGAATCGCTCCGCGTCACGCCCAAGGGCCGCATCGCCCAGACCCCCCACCCCCGGGCCCTGGGCTCGGCGCTCACCCACGAGCACCTGACCACCGACTACTCCGAGGCCCTGATCGAGCTGGTCACCCCGGCCTTCCCGGAGACCTGGGAGCTCACCCAGTACCTCTGCGACCTGCACCAGTTCGTCTACCGCAGCATCGGCGAGGAACTGCTCTGGGCGACCTCCATGCCCTGCGCCATCGGCGGCGATGAGAGCATCCCCATTGCCCAGTACGGGCCCTCGAACGTCGGACGAATGAAGACCGCTTACCGGCGGGGACTGGGGCTGCGCTACGGGCGGGTGATGCAGGCCATCTCGGGGGTGCACTTCAATTACTCGTTCCCCGAGCACTTCTGGCCGGTGCTGGCGGACCTCGTCAAAAAGCCCGACGACGGGCGCGACTTCCGCTCCGACGCGTACTTCGGGCTGTTGCGCAACTACCGGCGCCACGGCTGGCTGATCCTGTACCTGTTCGGCAACTCGCCGGCGATCTGCCCGTCGTTCCTGCAAGGCCGCAGGGTGGACTGGCTGCAGGAGTTCGTGCCGGGCAGCCTGTACGCGCCTCACGCGACGTCGCTCCGCATGAGCGACCTCGGCTACCGCAACAAGAGCCAGGCGTCCTTGAGCGTCTCGGTGAACAGCCTCGAGCACTACGTCCGCGACCTGACGCGCGCGATCACCACGCCGCACCCCGATTACGTGAAGCTCGGCGTGAAGGCGGACGGCGAGTACGTGCAGCTCAACGCCAACCTGCTGCAGATCGAGAACGAGTACTACAGCTTCATCCGCCCGAAGCGCGTGACGATGTCGGGTGAGCGGCCCACCAAGGCGCTCACGCGCGGCGGCGTGCAGTACGTAGAGATGCGGTCGCTCGACGTGAGCGCGTTCGACCCGGTGGGCGTGAACCAGAACAAGCTGCGTTTCCTCGAGGCGTTCGCGGCGTTCTGCGTGCTGAGCACGAGCGCGCCGATCCAGACCTCGGAGCAGGCCGAGCTCGACGGCAACCACGCGCTGGTCGCGCGCGAGGGCCGCAAGCCGGGATTGATGCTGCGACGTGACGGCCGCGACGTGTCATTGCGCGACTGGGCGCTCGAGATCGTGGATTCGATGCGCGGCGTGTGCGCGCTGCTCGACGAAGGTGATTCCGAGCGCCACTACACCACGGCACTCGACGTGCAGGCGGCAAAGGTGCACGACGTGTCGCTCACGCCGTCGGCGCGAACGCTGCTGGAGATGCGCACCAACGAGGAATCCTTCTTCAACTTCGCGTTGCGCATGTCGAAGCTGCACAAGTCGTACTTTCTCGACCTCTACTCGCCGAACGAGTCGCGCCAGGACGACTTCGCGGCCGAGGCCGAGGCCTCGCTCCTCGAGCAGCGGCGCGTGGAGCAGGCCGACACGCTCGATTTCGACGACTACCTCGCGCGGTACTTTGCCGCCTGAGCGGCGCGCGCCTGCGACCGCCGGGCGCAGCTGTGCCGAACCGGGCCGCGCGGCTCAGTCGCGCAGCAATCCCGTCACGAACAAGCCGCGCGAATCCATCGCGGCGCGCAGCATGCCCTCCGAGTTGAAGGGCATCGCGATGCGCCCGTCGCGACCGACGGCGATCACGCCACCGGAGCCGCCCATGCGCGCGAGCTGCCGCAACACGACATCGTCGGCCGCCTGCACCACGTCGAGCCCACGGTAGCGCATCAGCGATGCGATCTCGTGCGCGACGGAGGCACGGATGAAGAACTCGCCGTGGCCGGTGGCGGACACCGCGCAGCAATCGTTCGCGGCATAGGTGCCCGCGCCGATGATCGGCGAGTCGCCGATGCGGCCCCACTTCTTGCCGGTCATGCCGCCCGTGGACGTTGCCGCGGCGACGTTGCCGCGCGCGTCGAGCGCCACCGCGCCCACGGTGCCCATCAGTGCCTCGCGCCCGGCGGCCTTCTTCCCCTGCAACAGCAGGTCGAGCTCCCGTTGCCGGCGCTCGGTCGTGAAGTGGCCGTTCGGCACGGGTTCGAGGCCCTGCTCGAGCGCAAACTCGTCGGCGCCTTCGCCCGCGAGCATCACGTGCGGCGAGCGCTCCATCACCAGGCGCGCCAGCACGATCGGGTTGCGCACATGGCGTGCGCCGGTCACGGCACCGGCACCGAGGTTGCGACCATCCATGATCGAGGCGTCGAGTTCGTGCAGGCCGTTGGCGGAGAGTACCGCGCCACGGCCCGCGTTGAAGAGCGGGTCGTCTTCCAGCGCCTGCACGGCCACCGTGACCGCGTCGAGGCTGCCGCCACCGCTGTCGAGCACCGCGAATCCGGCACGCACTGCGCATTCGAGGCCCGTGCGATAGATGCGATCGGACTCCGGGGTGAGCTGAGCGGAGGAGAGTGTCCCGGCGCCGCCGTGGATGGCGATGGCGTGCATGTCGTGTCCTCGTGGTCGGCGCGCAGCTTATCATCGGCGACGCCGCACGGCGGCGAAGGGGAACCGTTGAATACCGACACGACCGGGCTCATGACGGAACTGCGCACGCTGTACCCGGCGCTGGCCGATCTCGACGACGCGGCCCTCGGCGCCGTGATCGAGCGCGCGCAGGTGATGAGCCTGCCGGCGGGCACGGCGATGTTCGGCGAAGGCTCACCGTGCCGCCAGTTCCCGCTGGTGCTCGAGGGCTCGATCCGCGTGGCCAAGGCGAATCAGGGCCGTGAGCTTCAACTCTATCGTGTCACGCCCGGCGAGAGCTGCGTGCTGACCGGCGGCTGCCTCGTTGGGGGTCGCGCTTACCCGGCCACCGGGGTGGTCGAGCGCGACGCCCGGCTGGTCGTGCTGCCGAAGCCGGTGTTCGACGAGCTGCTCGCCCTGCACGCGCCGTTCCGCCACTACGTATTCTCGCTGTTCGCCGAGCGGCTAACCGAGCTGATGGCGTTGGTGGAGGCGGTCGCGTTCCACAAGCTCGACCGGCGAGTCGCCGCGGCGCTGCTCGGCCGAGGCAAGGTTGTCGCGCTCACGCACCAGCAGCTCGCGGACGAACTGGGCAGCGTGCGTGAGATCGTCACGCGCGTGCTGCGCGGATTCGCCGACCATGGCTGGGTGCAGTCGAGCCGCGGTTCGATCGAGGTGCTGGACGCCGCGGCCCTGCGGCGGGTCGCCGACGGGCAGTGACGCGCCGTTGCGGGACCGTCGACCCTCGGTGACTTAGGTTACTGACGTGGCGGGCGGTGCGGGCCTAGCATTCCCCACGGCAGCGGCCCTCGGCCGGCCGGACCGAACGCCCAACTGGAGGAATGACCATGAATGCAAACGTCGGTGGAATCGATCGCACGCTGCGTATCGTCGTCGGAATCGTGCTGTTCGCGCTGTTCTTCGTGCTCGAAGGCAACGCGCGCTACGTGGGGCTGCTCGGCCTCGTCATGCTGGCGACGGGCATCTTCCGCTTCTGCCCGGCCTACACGCTGCTCGGGCTGAATACCTGCCCGATGAAGAAGGGCTGAGGGCCGCGGCCAGCCCGGGGCGCAACCCTCTGCCGCTAACCCCGGGAGAGGGAGTCCGCCACCCACCGCATCAGCTGCGCGCTCGCCATCGCGCCCGGCTGGCGCGCGACCTCGCGTCCGCCCTTGAACACGATCAGCGTGGGAATGCTGCGGATGCCGTAGCGCGCGGCGACCTGCTGCGATTCGTCCGTGTTCAGCTTGGCGAAACGGGCCGCGGGTTCCATGCGGCCGGCTACCTCGGCGAACGCCGGCGCCATCATCCGGCACGGTGCGCACCAAGGCGCCCAGAAGTCCACCACCACCGGCAGATCGCTCTTGCCGACGTGCTGGTCGAAATTGGCGTCGGTGAGCTCGATCGGGTGGCCTTCGAACAGCGGCGTGTGGCACCGGGGGCAGCGCGGCCCGTCGGTGAGGCGGTCCGCCGGCACGCCGATGACGCCGCCGCAGTGCTGGCAGACGATGCGATGCTTGTCCGTCATGGGAAGTCCGTGGTTCGCGTTGCGAGACCCCCTGCATGGGGACGCGACGTGCGCCGGACAAGCCCGCGACCCCCTTGCCGTCCGCGCCATCGGCCACCATCTTCCGGGCATCACCGACGCGGATCCGAAGGTGCCGGCGTAGAGTACTGCCATGCGCTACAAGGACTACTACCAGGTCATGGGGGTGCCCCGCACTGCCAGCCAGGACGACATCAAGCGGGCCTACCGCAAGCTCGCCCGCAAGTACCACCCGGACGTCAGCAAGGAAAAGGACGCCGAGGAGCGCTTCAAGGAGCTGCAGGAGGCGCACGAGGTGCTCAAGGACCCCGAGAAGCGCGCGGCCTACGACCAGCTCGGGGCCAACTGGCAGCAGGGCCAGGACTTTCGCCCGCCGCCGGACTGGGGCAAGGGCTTCGAGTTCTCGCGCGGTGCAGGTGGGGGCGGACGCGGCGAATTCAGCGATTTCTTCTCCGAGCTGTTCGGGGAGCACAGCCCGTTCGGCGGCATGCGCGGCTCGGGTCGGTCCAGCCGCGGGTACGCCGCCGCCGGGCAGGATCACGTTGCCCGGGTCGAGATCGACCTCGAAGACGCATTCCGTGGTGCCGCCCGCACCATCGAGCTACGGACTCCCGAACTCACGGGCGATGGCCACGTGACCATGCGCCCGCGCACGCTGCGGGTGTCGGTCCCGGCTGGCGTGACCGCGGGGCAGCAGATCCGGCTGGCGGGCCAGGGCAGCCCGGGCATCGGCGGCGGGCCGCCCGGCGACCTGTTCCTCGAGGTCAGCATCCGTCCGCACCCGCTCTTCGAGGTCGACGGCCGCGACATCACGCTCACCTTGCCGGTCGCGCCGTGGGAGGCGGCCCTCGGCGAGAGCGTGTCGGTACCGACACTCGGTGGCTCGGTCGACATGAAATTGCCGACCGGCGCGCGGGCCGGCCAGAAGCTCCGGCTGCGCGGCCGCGGCCTGCCCGGCAATCCGCCGGGCGACCAATACGTGCTGCTCAAGATCGTGCTGCCGCCCGATTCGCCGAAATCGCGCCAGCTCTTCGAGCAGATGAAGCGCGAGGTGCCGTTCGACCCGCGCGCCGGCCTGGGCATCTGAGGCAGTCACGATGAGCACCCTCGACCGCATCTTCGAAGGCCAGATGCTCGACGAGACCACGTGGCTCGGCGTCGGCGACCTCTGCACTTACCTGAGCGTGGAGCGCAGCTGGATCGTCGAGCTGGTGGACGCCGGCGTGCTCGAGCCGCGCGGCGCGCTGCCCGAGGCGTGGTCGTTTCCGGCGATTGCGCTGGTCAGGGCGCGGGCCACGCTGCGCCTGGTGGAGGACCTCGGCGTGAACCTCGCGGGCGCGGCCGTGATCCTCGACCTGATCGACGAGCGGCGCCGCCTCGAGCGTCGCGTCGAGGAACTCGAGCGACTGCTCGATCGCTGATCAGCCGATCGCCGCGCCCGAGGCCCGCTCAGGCGTGCGCGGGCGGGTTGTGCAGCAGCTTCTGCACTTGCTTGAGCACCGCCACGTCCACGTACGGCTTCTCGATGAAGTCGGTGGCGCCTTCGCGCATGGCGGCCACGGCCGTCGGCACGTCGGATTCGTCGGCGAGCAGGATCACCGGCACGTCGTTGCCCGCGGTGCGCAGGCGTCGCAGCAGCTCGAGGCCGGACATGCCGGGCAGCAGCAGGTCGACGATCAGGCAGGCGACGTGGCGGCCATTCGCCGCGAGCAGGAAGCTCTCGGCGCTGTCGAACGTGGAGACGTCGACGCCCAGGCCGTGCAACAGGGTTCGCAGCCCGCTCCGGGCGACCGGATCGGGATCGATGACTCCGACGACGGGAGTCGCATTCTGCGATGTGGGCGAAACGGCCATAGGTTTGGCGCGACCACAGGCCAAGCCAGTTCCGTGCAGGCCGCAGGGAGGATCGATTGCGGTGCACTGTGCCGCGGTCCGTGGTCGCTGCGACGCAGTGTTCCCGGCGCCCAAAAGCCGGAGAATTGGGGCTTATACCTAAACTATGCGAACTGCAGCGATCCCCGCAGATCGTGCTGCATCGCAGTAAACCTACTCTTCGGGCCGCTCCACCTCGAGCACCATCCGCACCAGGTGCGCGAGCGAGTGCGCCTCCATCTTTTCCATCACGCGCGCGCGGTGGATCTCGACGGTGCGCTGGCTCAGGTTGAGGTCGCCGGCGATCACCTTGTTGGCCTTGCCCGCCACCACGAGGTCGAGCACCTCGCGCTCGCGCGGCGTGAGCGACTCGAGGCGCTTGCGGATCATGTTGCGCTCGGCAAGCATGCGGCGGCTGCCGGCGTCCTTCTCGAGCGCCTGGTTGATGCGGTCGAGCAGGTCCTGGTCGCGGAACGGCTTCTGGATGAAGTCGACCGCGCCGGCCTGCATGGCTTCGACCGCCATCGGCACGTCGCCGTGGCCGGTGATGAAGATGATCGGCAGGATCGAGTGGCGCTCGTTCAGCTTGAGCTGCAGCTCGAGTCCGCTCATGCCGGGCATGCGGATGTCGAGCACGAGGCAGCCGGGACGGTCATCGCGCTCGGCGTCGAGGAAGTCCTGCGCCGATTCGAACACTTCGACGGGCAATCCCACGGACTTGAGCAGTAGCCGCAGCGAGTCGCGCACCGCCGCGTCGTCGTCCACCAGGAACACCGTAGGCTTCTGTTCTTTCAGCACGCTTCATTCTCCCGTCGTCACCGCCGGCGATACCGGCAGCGTGAAGTGAAACCGTACGCCGCAGCCATCGTTGGGAGTGTGCCACAGGCGCCCGCCGTGGGCGCGCACGATGGATCGGCTGATGGCGAGACCGAGGCCGGTGCCGCTGGCCTTGGTCGTGAAGAAGGGGTTGAACAGGTGCTCGGTCGCCTCGGGCGCGAGGCCCGTGCCGTGGTCCGCGACCGTCACCTCGACCTCGCCGTCCGTCGCCTCGCGGGTCATGAGCAGCACTTCGCGGCGATCCTCGGGCGCGTCGACCATGGCGTCGATGGCGTTGCGCACGAGGTTCAGCACGACCTGCTGCAGCTGGATCGGGTCGGCATAGACCGTGGGCAGCGGCTCCTGGCAGTCGAGGCGCAGGCGGATGTTGTGCAGGCGCGCGTCGGTCTCGGCCAGCATGCGCAGGTCCTCGAGCAGGCGCGCGCAGTTCACGGGCTCGCGCTTCACCTCGCGGTTCTTCACGAAGTTGCGCAGGCGCCGGATCACCTCGCCGGCGCGCAGCGCCTGGGCATTGATCTGCTCGAGCGCGGCCACCACGTCGCCGAGGTCGGGTTCCGGCTGGCGGATCAGCCGCTGGCAGGCCTGCGCGTAGGTGGCGATGGCGGAGAGCGGCTGGTTGATCTCGTGCGCGAGCCCGGCGGCCATCTCGCCCATGGTCGAGAGGCGGCTGAAGTGGGTGAGGCGCTCCTGCAGCACGCGCGCCTCGTCCTCGGCGCGGCGCCGGTCGGTGATGTCGTGCACGGTGCCGACGTATTT
>Ga0209398_1001556_pt1 | contig 11623 bp, 11 predicted proteins | sample AshMeaBigSpring_FD_184125 | JGI IMG/M metagenome (GOLD analysis project Ga0209398, IMG submission 184125) | Groundwater microbial communities from Big Spring, Nevada to study Microbial Dark Matter (Phase II) - Ash Meadows Big Spring (SPAdes)... | ecosystem: Environmental > Aquatic > Deep...
CCACTTATCAAGTATTTAAGTGAAAGCGGCATGAAAGCGCAACTCCTCAAAACAGAAGAGTTTTACATGGCCGAAAACAACCGCAACATGCATGTGGCTACCGACCCGCTTTATTTTGTAATTGACGAGAAAAATAAATCGATTGAACTAACTGATAAAGGTATTGACTTAATTACTGACAGCAGCGAGGACACTAAGTTTTTCGTATTACCTGATGTGGGTAGCGAAATTGCTGAAATCGAAAAAGACAAATCGCTCAGCATTGAGGAAAAACAAAACCTGAAAGATGAGTTGAATCAAAACTACGCCATCAAATCAGAGCGCGTACATACCATCAATCAACTTTTAAAAGCATATGCGCTTTTTGAACGCGATACCGAATACGTGGTTATCGAAAATAAAGTAAAAATTGTCGACGAGCAAACGGGTCGTATCATGGAAGGCCGCCGTTATTCCGATGGTCTACACCAAGCTATTGAGGCAAAAGAACGTGTAACAGTTGAGGCTGCAACACAAACATTTGCAACCATTACCTTGCAAAACTATTTCCGCATGTACAACAAGTTGGCGGGTATGACAGGTACAGCCGAAACGGAAGCTGGTGAGTTATGGGATATCTATAAATTAGATGTGGTAGTTATTCCTACCAATCGTCCGATAGCTCGCAACGACATGGAAGACCGCGTTTACAAAACAAAACGCGAAAAATACATTGCTGTTATCGAAGAAGTGGATCGTTTGGTGCAAGCTGGCCGACCTGTACTGGTAGGTACAACTTCGGTAGAGATTTCCGAATTATTAGGTCGTATGCTTACTGGCCGCAAAATAAAACACAACGTACTGAATGCTAAACTTCACCAACGTGAGGCCGAAATTGTTGCCGAAGCTGGTCAAAAAGGCATTGTTACCATCGCCACCAACATGGCTGGTCGTGGTACCGACATCAAACTTACTGCCGAAGTAAAAGCAGCGGGTGGTTTGGCTATCATCGGTACCGAGCGTCACGAGAGCCGTCGTGTCGACCGTCAGTTACGTGGTCGTGCCGGTCGTCAGGGCGATCCAGGTTCGTCGGTATTCTACGTTTGCCTCGAAGATGATTTAATGCGTCTGTTTGGTTCCGAGCGTATTTCGGGCATTATGGACAAACTTGGATTCGAAGAAGGCGAAATGATTGAGCACTCAATGATTTCAAAATCCATTGAACGTGCACAGAAAAAAGTGGAAGAAAACAACTTCGGTATACGTAAACGCCTACTTGAGTACGATGATGTAATGAACTCGCAACGCGAAGTAATTTATAGCAAACGCCGCCATGCCTTGATGGGCGAACGTATTGGTGTAGATATTACCAACATGATTTACGACGTAGCAGAAACTATCGTAAACACAGCAAAAAGCAGCAACGACTACGAACTACTCGAAGAGGAATTGCTTAAAACCTACGCCATGGAAGCTCCGTTTGATGCTTCAACCTTTGCATCAACACGCACCCCCGAATTAATTCATCAGGTTAACGATGCTGCACTGGCTACTTTCAAACGTAAAATGGAGAAACTTTCAAACGTTGCATATCCTGTTATCAAACAAGTATACGAAGAGCGTGGTCAGCAATACGAAAACATATTGGTTCCTGTAACCGATGGCAAGCGCGTGTTTAACGTAACAGCCCACCTCGAAAGTGCATACAACAACAATGCAAAAGAGGTAGTTATAGCGTTTGAAAAACAAACCTTGCTTTACGTTATCGACGACGAGTGGAAAGAACACCTTCGTCAGCTCGACGAACTTCGTCAGTCGGTACAAAACGCTAGCTACGAACAAAAAGATCCACTCTTAATTTATAAACTGGAATCGTTCGGTTTGTTTAAAGAAATGATCGACGCAATGAACCGTAAAGTAATGTCAGTGCTTATGCGTGGACAAATACCTGTGCGCGAACCAGAGAAAGTGCGCGAAGCACGCCCTGCACAACGCATGGATTTGAGCCGCATGCGTACACAAAAAGACGAAATAGCATCACGTCCGCAGGACCCTACCAAACAAGATACGCGCGAAGTTCAAAAACAGCAACCTATCCATGTCGAGAAAAAAGTTGGTCGTAACGACGAATGTCCTTGTGGTAGCGGCAAAAAATACAAAAACTGCCACGGAGCCAATTAATACAGCAGCAAGCAGTAAGCAGTAAGCATTCGCTTACCGCTTACCACTTACCTCTTACCTCTAAAAAAAAGTATTATGTTGTTAAATTATATTACATGGAATATCGACCCTGAGCTTTTTAGCTTGGGGCCAATTCATGTTCGGTGGTATGGTTTACTATGGGCCGTGGGCATTTGGTTGGCACTTTTCGTAGTTCAAAAACTATTCAAAAACGAAAAACTACCTATCGAGTGGGTCGACAAACTCTTTATGTACACCGTCATCGGCACCATCGTTGGCGCACGCCTTGGGCACTGCTTCTTCTACGAGTGGAAACCACTAGCCGAGCCAGTTGAGTTCCTAGGCATCACCTTCACCTACGGAAACCATTACCTAACCCACCCGTGGGAGCTCCTTTATGTGTGGCGAGGCGGGCTAGCAAGTCATGGTGGTACCCTTGGTATACTCATCGCCCTTTATCTCTTCCACCGTAACGTATCGCACAAAGGTTTCCTTTGGGGCATGGATCGCATCGTCATCGGAGCCGCACTCACAGGCGCAGCCATCCGTTTAGGCAACCTCATGAACTCCGAAATTTACGGAAGCGTTACCGACCTACCTTGGGGTTTTATCTTCGTTCGCGACGGTCAAACACTACCAATGCACCCCACACAAATCTACGAAATGATCTATTGCCTCCTCGCCTTTGGCATCACCTGGTGGCTTTATTGGAAAAAACAAGCATATACCAAAGTAGGTTATATCTTCGGCGTAGGGCTATCCATCATCTTTGGCGCGCGCTTTTTACTCGAGTTCATCAAACTCGACCAAGAGCAGTTCGAATCGGGCATGCTCCTCAACATGGGCCAAATCCTAAGCATCCCATTTATCATCTGGGGACTATATTTGACCTTCAGACCCTATAAAAAGTAAGAAAACAAACAATGTTGGGCGTGCCCCTTACGGGTCGGGCTTTCCGCTCTTGTACTGCCGAAATACGGCAGCACGCCGCTCCAATCCCTCACGCTCACAGCAGCCTTTCAACCTGCTGTACATTTTCTCATTATTCTTTTTGAAAAACTAAAGCAGCTTGTTCCTCACGAAACAAGCTGCTTTAGTTATCTAAAAAAAGGAGCAGCTTCACAGCTACTCCTTTTACACATTTTAAACCTAAATTCCCTTTGTGAATAATTTATCAAAAATATTTACAATGCAAAAATGAGAAAATAATTTGATAAAAACAATAGAACACACAAATTAAAGCATACAAAACCATCGAATTATCAGTTTATATTACAATATCCACCCATTACAAGAGAAAAAAAATAGATTTTCTCATCTGTTGATTAATGCCACGAACTGTTTAGAAATTCAGATATGAAATACTGAAAAATCCTTTCGACGATATTTATAAAATTGGCATGACACGTAGACTTGACCCACAAGACAGAGTTGATGAATTAAGTAACGCATCTGTACCATTTCGTTTTGATGTGCATGCTGTAATTTTTTCCGAAAATGCACCTCAACTAGAATATGAATTGCATAAAAAATTTCATGAAAAGCGGATTAATCGTGTAAATCGAAGAAAAGAATTTTTCAAGGTAAAATTGGATGAAATTGAAGCATTCGTTAAAGAGCATGCAAATGCAGAGATAGAATTTACAAAAATTGCGGAAGCACGAGAATATCGACAAACAATGACTGTTATGGAACAACTCAACAATATTGTAGAATCTGTTGAAATTGACTCTAAGTTCCCAGAATCATTACTTGATTAGAAAAAAAGAACGATGGCATAACACACGCCTAAGCACATTGGCTGGCTGACGCTCATTTAGCAGGTGTTGCGCCCGCATTCACTTTGTCGCTTAGCGACAGTGAATACTCCCGCAAACCGCCAAATGCGCTTAGCCTTAGTCGTTAGGCACAATAATAACAAGACATGAAGTGGATTAAGAATATTGAAGAGTTTACAGAACACATTTTTAGCAACAAAGAAAGAGCGGCTAAAAGACACTTGAATAATACTGAAGTGGAAAAACCTCGGGAAATATTTGACCGAGCTTGCCAATTAATTGCAGACGAGTTAACAACAATTGGATTTCAATATTTTCAACGTCAACACAGAATTAAAATAGAAAGTGCTGATAGAAAATATACATTGAATGTTAGTTTTTCTTCAAACAGAGACAATGTAGCAGGACAATATATTGAGTTATCTTCTGTTTTTTATATTGAGTCTAACGACTTAAAAAAATTCTCAAAAAAAAACCCACTGTTGACTTATTGGAATGAAACAATGATTGGCAGAGACATAGGAACTTTAATAGACGGTGGTGAAGGAAATTTAGTTTGGAATCTTGCTGACAAGAAAGAGTTTGATAATGCTGTTACAACTATTTCGAAAACTGTTAAAGAAAGATTAGTAAACCTTTTTAAAGATTTTCAAGATACAGAATTAATGATATCTCAAATCGAAAAGAATAATTTTGAGTTGAATACTCCTATGACAACTGTTCAATACCTCCTTATGCTAAATCATAAGACTATTGCAGAAAAGTATCTATCTGAATTTTTGACTCGAAAACCAGACAAAATATTAAGCGATTATAAAAAAGCGATTATAGCATTTCAAAATGGTGAAATCCCGACAGAGTTCGTTCATGGAATGGGCTATGGACATGAAATTGCTCTTTTAGAAAAGGTATACGAACTAAAAATTACTGTGCCTAATACTAAGGCTTCCTGTGGTCGGAACGACCCAGCAAGGAAGTGTCGGTTGAACCGTATTCCCGATTCAACAAGCGTGAAGAATAAAATGATATATATGGAGAAAGCGACTGCTTCGACAAGTTCAGCAGCCATAGTGGAAGTGAAGGAAAAGTCAAAAGAAAGAACGAAAAATGCTGTAAGCGGTAGATTTTCTACAGGAGCACAGCCAATAATGATAAGAAAACAAGCAGAAACAGCGGTTTTTGCTACCGTATAGATAAAGCAATGGCCGTCTCCCGCCATTAGCGGGAGCTTGAGAGGCAATAAATTACAGATTCAGGTTCGTTGTGCGTGGGTAAAATACATTATCAGGCGAACGGATACGCGGGAGTATTTCTGCCGGAATCATGTTGCCGGTTTTGCATCGGGGACATTTGCAGGAATTGTGTCCTGTAAGCCGGACGATACGTTGCTGCCGGGTTTCGGTAAGCTGAAAAATATCCGGTTTGGTTTTGAGTGAACTAACCTGTTGGCGATAGGCGCTGGTCAGGATACCGAAATAGCGTATCTTTACAAAACCACGTGGCAAAATATGCATGGCAAGCCGACGCAGGAACTCAACCCCTGAGAGGGTCATTTGCTTTACGTTGGCATTGTCACGATAATCTTTATAGGAAAAGGTAACGCCACGCTGGTCAATGTTTTTGATACGGGTATTGGTAATGGCTACCCGGTGAGTATATTGCCCCAGATAGTTGACCACTTGCCGTGCATTGCCCAGCGAAGGTTCACAGTAAATGACCCACGGTTTAGCGTAACAGTGGTCGATAACGGTTTGAAACTCCACCAGGCGGTTTTTCTTTTTCAGATGGTGTTTGAGCTGTTCGAGCAGTTTGCCACGGAAAGCCACACTGAGTTGACGCACCGGATAAAGGTATTTTCCTTCGTTGCCGATGGTTTTCAGTTGCCCCGTTGGTGTAAGACCAACGGCGGGAACTATGCAGTGGATGTGCGGGTGCAATGAGAGGTTTTGACCCCAGGTATGCAGCACACAGATGGCTCCGGTTTCTACTCCGTAATGCGAGTAGCCAAAACTGCACAGTGTATCTTTTACGCAGGCAAAAAGACTTTCGTAAAAGAACAAACTGTCTGTCAGACATACCGGATTCAGTTCATCGGGAACGGTAAACACGATATGAAAATGTTTCACACCCAGTGAATCTCGCATACGGTCTTCTGCCCAGAGCATTTGCCGGGCCAGTTGACACTTGGGGCAATGGCGATTGCCACAACTATTATAACTGTATTGCTGTGTACCACAGTTATCGCAACGGTCTTTGTGTCCGCCCAATTCGGCAGTCCGACATTGCTGCAAAGCATTGAGTACCGTCAGTTGATAATTATTGGGAGCACACTGCATACGAAACTCAGCCCCGTAACGTTTTATTACGGATGCTAATTCAAAGCGGGTACGTGCCATTATTTGTGTTTGCAGGCTTCAGGATAAAGCGTATCCAGCGGACTATGAGCTTTGACCAGCGGACATTGAGCAATGTGCAGGTAAACCATGGTGGTTTCTATTTTGGAATGCCCCAACAGGTCTTTGACCGTGACAATGTTCAGGCCGTCTTCGATTAGATGGGTGGCATACGAGTGACGAAGCGTGTGAACAGTAACATCTTTGGCAATGCCGGCTGTTTTTACAGCTTCGCGCATCACCCACGAGATGGCTTTGGCTGAATAAGGCGAACCCAATGCTTTTCCATTGAAAAGCCAGGTAAGCGGACGTTCCAAAGCCAGGTATTTAGCAAGGCCAACGGCCATATATTCCGAGAGCGGAATCATGCGGTCTTTGTTGTACTTGCTGCGCCGGATATGAATGGTACGCCGTTCGAAATCGATGTCGGAAATCCTGAGGTTGATAGCCTCAGTAGAACGAAGTCCGGCAGAATAAATAAGCATAAGCAGTACCCGATGTTTGAGCAAAGCCGGGGCTTTAAACAAAAGTCGCAGTTCGCTTTTATTTAGAATAGTGGGTAACTTAGCGTCTTTCTTTAGCGAAGGAAGTTTGATGGCACGATCGGGTAAACCCACATAGCGATAATAGTAGCGAAGTCCGTACACCGAATGTTTGAAAGCACTGCGGGAAGGAGAAATAGCCGACATAGCCAACGAAGCAAGATACTCGTTGAGCTCATCAGGGGAAACCTCTTCAGGTAAACGGTTGAAATGAAGTGATACCTGCGCAATGCGGTGAATGTAATTCTCGAAAGTACTTTTAGCCTGACCACGCAGGGTAACCTGCTGTTCGAGGGTATGATACACACGGTCGAAGCCGGAAACAGTAGCCATAGCACGACCCATAACAGTAAAATCTTTTTCCGTTTTCATGATGCTGAAAAATTAGAATTAATAATGGAGATTTGATTATAATAGAGCTGTTAACTCCACTTTCAGCATCTTGAAACGGAAATTTGAAATATAAAGTATTAACAAACAGTGTAAACTGAATGCTATTCCCGAAGGGAATTTAGTTCAACACACGCCTAAGTTCATTGGCGGGTTGACGTGCATTTTGCAGGTTTCGCGCCCGCATTTCCTTTTGTCGTTCCACGACAGGAAATACGCCCGCAAACCGCCAAATGCCCTTAGCCTTAGTCGTTAGGCGTCAGTGTAAAAAAAAATAAAAAGAAATAAGGAATTAGAAGAATTAGTGACTATGACAGCAAAAGATATTCAGACGGAGTTCATAAAAACATATCTAAAACCGACCCTAAAAAACAACGAATACAAAACGAGCGGACAAACTTGGTGGAAAAATAAGGGTGACTTTTTTATTGTAATAAATCTTCAAAACTCTCTTTATAACAACAAAGAAGAATTGAGTTTTTGTTTGAATATCGGTATTGCACTAACAGCTATATTAAAAAACAAAGAGAAAAAGAAAGCTACTTATTTTGACCTTTTGACGAATTTACGTGAAAACTCATATTTATCGGAAGACAGAATACAAATCAAGAAAAATAAAGGTGGCTGGCTTGGTTACAAAATTACAAACAACACCAACTTGACTGAATTTATCGATGACTTTAGAATTGACCTGGAAAATAATATTTTAAAACAGCTAGACAAATTGAATACACTAAATGACTGTGTGCAATTCTACGACAACATTGAATTCTGGGGTGCAAATTTAAGACGACAAATAGAGAATAATGGAATAAAATACTAACTATTAGACAGACTTATAGTAAAATCAAACACCGAACGCCTAACACCCGCCTAAGTGCATTGGCGGGTTGACGTGCATTTAGCAGGTTTCGCGCCCGCATTTCCTTTTGTCGTTCCACGACAGGAAATACGCCCGCAAACCGCCAAATGCCCTTAGCCTCAGTCGTTAGGGGGCATTTTAGAAAAAAAAAACGAATACATGAAACTGACTAAAATACTGTTCATTTTGTTTGTCTTTCCGACTTTTCTTGTTGGACAGAATATTAGCGAAAAGTTGGATTCAATTTTCGACATAAACTCTATTGACACAACAAAAAGACCTGTTTATCTATGTGGAGAAACAGCCCCAACTTTGATAAATGGAGAGAAAATTGAAACCTATATCTACAGACAACTTGACGCTTTCAAAACAGCCGACTGCTGCGCATTTAAAACTTTTATTGGTTTTGTTGTCGAAGCTGACAGTACAATTACGAATCGAAAGATATTCGTTAAATCAGTATTTTGCAAAGACAAAGGACTTATTTATGCAGGAAAAGAACTATCTGAAATTCAAATAAAGATAGATAGTTTATTGGTTAGAATGCCAAAATTAGTTCCTGGAAAATTGGGTAATAAAAATATAGCTATTAGAGTAATAATTCCAGTTCATATAGACTACCAATGAATTTCAAAGAATGAGAAGATACAAAATTATAGAAATTGGAATTGACAAATCGCATAGATTATATATTAAACCAGAAACAGAAAAGTTCACCTTTATTTATAGAAGTGCAGCTGAAGTTCATTGGGACAACAAGGGATTATTTTTATATTCACCTAAACCGAGAGACTGGTCTTATCTTGATTGGTACAAACACATTACGTCTTTGATTAAAACAGACTGTGATTGCCTACTGACACTGACCGAAAAAACAGTTTGGGTTAACATTGACGACAATTTGAAAAATGAGATAAAAATGACTGAACAAAAAACGACCCCCTAACACGCGCCTAAGCACATTGGCTGGCTGACGTGCATTTAGCAGGTTTTGCGCCCGCATTCACCTTGTCGCAGTGCGACAGTGAATACTCCCGCAAACCGCCAAATGCGCTTAGCCTCAGTCGTTATGTGTAAGCATAAAAAAAGAAAATAATTAATTAACAAATATAAGAAAAGAATGAAGACAAGTAAAATATGGACAGTAAAGAAACGTATTTTTTGGGGACTATTAATACAAATTTTAATTTTTTCGACTCCGTTAGTTGCTCAAGAAGATATTGCAGAATCAGGAGAAACTGGACAGGCAAAAATTGAAGAAGTAAAGAAAATTGAAAGTAGAATTTTATTAATTGAACTCTATGGCGATTCAGTGATTGACAAAGATATTAATGAACTTATGAATAAAAATTGGACATTTAACAAACAGTTACAATTTGTAAATTCAGAACATATTCCACAAATATTGAAAAATAATGAGACTAAATATGCCGTTCTTACCCCAAAAAAAATAGTTGCTACCATACAAAATGCATTTATTGGTCCAGTTAATGTGCTTTTTAGATTAACACTAAGATTAGGTGAAAATTACGACAAAGTTAAATCTGTGTATTATCAAGATATTGACTTTCACGAAATTAATAATAATATACGTGTCGATGATATAAAACATCTAAGTAAAACTGATATTTGTTTTTCAATAAACTATATTCAAAATCATTTGTATGCGCGAAAAGAAGGTAAAAAACGATATTCAGGCTTTATTAATGAAGTTGTTGAAAATCAATACATTCTAGAAAATAAAATCCTTCTGATTGATGAAGATAAATTAGATAAAGAATTAAACAAAAATGATATTTCTAAGTATTACACTTTCCCTTTTAAACTAACTAATCAAAAAGAAATTGAAAATGCATTTTTGACCAAAGACAAGAGATATGCCTACGTTCAAATCCTCCCATATGCAACAGCATGGCATATAAAATATCACATTGTAGTTGATTGTGAAACTAGTTTTATATTAAGCTTTGGTGATTTTCACAATGGGGCTTTTGATAACAGTTTTTCGAATGAAATTACTAGAAAACATTTATTGTCATATCAAAAATACTCATGTAGCAAAAAAAAGAAATAAAAGTATAATTACATAAAAGAAACGCCTAACACATAACACACGCCTAAGTTCATTGGCGGGTTGACGTGCATTTTGCAGGTTTCGCGCACGCATTCACTTTGTCGCTTAGCGACAGTGAATACGCCCGCTAACCGCCAAATGCCCTTAGCCTCAGTCGTTATGGGCAAGTTTAGAAAAAAAAGAAAGAGATGAATAAAGTTTCACGAAATTTACTGACTTTCAGTTGTTTTTGCTTACTGACATTGTCGTGTAAAAACACAAAAACAGAAGAAAAATACAAACCAACAAATGTTCAGGATTCTACTGTTGTGACAAAAAACAACACTGACAATGACGTAGACAAACAATCTGACAATGGATTTGAACTAATGAGGACAGAATCATTAGGCGAATTAAAACTTGAATTAGGAACAACAAAAATTGAACAACTATTTGGCGAACCTGAATTGAAAACTAAATCTGAAATTTGGGAAGTTGACGGAGAATATCGTCAAGACTGGAAATATCCGACAAAAGGAATCGAGTTGACATTAAAAGGCGAATTTGACTCGACTCGCATAGTTGAAATGATAACAATAAAGAAACCTTGTGAATTAAAAACAAAGAAACTGATTGGCATTGGAAGCGAATACGAAAAAGTACAATCTGCTTACAAGGACAAAATTGACAAATCAGCCTCAAATACTGAGACTTTAGTAGTTGGTTCAGTTTACGGCGGACTAATATTCAACTTTGAAAACAAAAAAGTAAAATCAATATTTATAGGGGCTAGTGCTGAATAAAAAAAACTATGAGAATCTTTATACTAACATTAATTATCGCATTCGGACTTGCAGCTTGTTCTCCGAGTCATAGAGATAAAACAAAAGAATCTAATGATTCGATTCTTACAACAACTAAAAAGCAAGCGTTAAAAGCAAATGAAAAATCATTGATATTAGGCGTTTGGTGGGCTGCTGACGAGAAAGACGCACCAACCGCAAGTTTTCAAATAAACGACTCTACGATTTATTATCCAGACCAAGAAGGAAAATCAGAATATAAATATCAGATTAAAAAAGATACTTTAATTGTAGATTTGGACGGCTACATTTCGACTTCTAAAATTGAAAAAGTGACCAAAGACACACTTATATTAATAACTGACGGTGAAAAACAAACATTTATCAAAACTGAATAAAAACCTAGCCCATAACACACGCCTAAGTTCATTGGCGGGTTGACGTGCATTTTGCAGGTTTTGCGCCCGCATTTCCTTTTGTCGCTTAGCGACAGGAAATACGCCCGCAAACCGCCAAATGCCCTTAGCCTCAGTCGTTATGGGCAATAGTAGAAAAAGAAAAAACGACAGAATTTAGATTGAAAGATCTTTGACGAACTGTCCGCTTCTTTTGGACTTTATGACTTGTCGGTTTGACAGAATT
>Ga0209398_1001558_pt1 | contig 11615 bp, 10 predicted proteins | sample AshMeaBigSpring_FD_184125 | JGI IMG/M metagenome (GOLD analysis project Ga0209398, IMG submission 184125) | Groundwater microbial communities from Big Spring, Nevada to study Microbial Dark Matter (Phase II) - Ash Meadows Big Spring (SPAdes)... | ecosystem: Environmental > Aquatic > Deep...
GAAACAACCCGATACCTTCGGTCCATGTCCTCGCACAGGATCGGCTGCAGCACACCGGATCCGGCGATCGACGAAATCAAGTCCCGCAACTCAGAAGGAGGAGTTGAGGAAGCGGCACCCCAACCGCGGCCCTGGATGTCGGTGAACACGCCGTCCTTGACCGGAATCATCTCCAACCGACGCTGCCGCAACCGATCCGAGCGGGACAGCAGCTGCAACTGCACAACATCGGCAACCGCTGCGGCCGCGGTCATGCGGCTGCCCTAGGGAAGTGCGTGTTCACAACCTGTAATGGGCAGTCGCCCGCGACCCGGATGGACACGGACCTGAACATGAACACCGTCAGCGTCCCGCACAGCCTGAGCACGCAGCGGAATCAAGTGAGTGTCCTCGACTGCCGTAGCGCACCGGCGAGATAGCGTCGCCAGCGACGCTGTGCACGCTCGGCAAGTCGATCGTCACCGACGAGTGCGCCGTGATCGGCATTCCGGCGTCGCTGATCGTCCTGGACTGGGCGACGTACACGCTGGCGCGCAAGTCGCAGTTCGCCGATGTCTGGGCCGACACCAACCTGTGGGTGAACTACGACGTACCGGACTACGCCGCGGCCGCGCATCACCGTCGTCGTGCCGCTCGACATCAACCCTGCGGGGGATCTTCGCCGGCGTCGGCGTCTCACTGGCGCAGACCTTCGCCTTCCTCCCGAACCCGGGACGTGGACGGTGACCATCTACGCCGCAGACGTGGACCCGGACGGCGAGGAGGTACGATTCACCTCGTACCAGGAGGGCGCTCCGAACCTCCGGCCCGAGGGGGTGATCGAGTGGACGATCGACGATGGCGTACTGACCCTCGACGGCACCGGGAGCAGCGACGCCGACGGCGAGATCGTCTCCCACGACTGGTACGTTGCGACTGCTCAGACCGACGAGGTGTATGTGGGGGAGATCGTGGAGCACCCGATCGTGGCGCAGGAGCCTCTCCAGATCACGCTCGTAGTGACGGACGACGAGGGCCTCACCGACTTCACAACCGTGAGGATCTTCCCGATGGACATCAAGCCGGACAGCGACGACAACACGCTGAATCTCAAGGCCAAAGGTGTACTCCCGGTGGCGCTCCTCTCGTCGGCGGTCTTCGACGCAACGACGATCGATACGACGACGCTCCGGATGGGGCCCGGGCAAGCCGAGGTTGCGCACCCAGGCGGGCACTTCGCGGATGTCAACGGGGACGGACTCGACGACCTCATGCTGCACTTCGACATCCCGAGCCTCGGCGCCGACAAGTCGACGACCCGTCTCTGTGTCACCGGGCTCCTCACCGACGGACAGGAGTTCGTTGCCTGCGACTCTGTGACGCTGGTGGGTGCGAAGTAACGCCGTGAGGGAGGCGGTGCGGCTGTTGGCAGTGCTGGCCGCCTCCCTGCTTGGTGCGCTCTTCGCCATCGGTGCGATCATCGCCGCGATGCTGGAGAGTGACGGCTTCACGTCCGCGTCCGCCGGCGGTCCTCGCACCGGCTATCTCGCGTTGCTGGCGGGAGGACTGGTCGCATCCGTGGCGGTGCCGGCTGCCGTGGCCACCTGGGCGTATCCCGATCGCCGTGCGGCGATCCTGACGGCGGCCGGAACGAGCTGGGAGCTCAAAGGCACCTATGGCGACGTCGGCGACACAGAGGCGAACCCGACCGACTGTCCCGCGCTCGACCCGATCTTCGCCCTCGGCCCCGTCCCCTACGTTGCGGCCGAGCTGGCCGCGGCAGGTGCCACCGCGACCCAGACCGTTCGTTCGGTGTCCGCAGAGGACGCCGCCGCCATCGTCGATAGCACCGCAGAAGCAGCGACCGTGTGTCCCATCGTTCGCACAGCCGACGGCGACGAATGGGCTCTGCTCTCGCTCCCCCTCGCACACGAGACCGGGCTCGTGCTCGAGCAGGACGGGGCAACCACCGTGGTCATCGTCCACACCGTCGACTCCGTCGTCTCTACGCTCGAAGTGAGGTCCGAATCGATCGACTGGACGGCAATCCGAGCTCTGACCGCGGCGATACGGGAGTGGCTGCTCGCCGACTGACGGGCGACGGGCGAGCACCGGAAACGATGCGGCGGCCACCGACCGCTCGCCGGCAGCGCTCGCGGACCCCATCGCCGCCGCGTGAGGCAGCGCCGACCGGCCTAATCCTCCAGCCCCGATAGCCTGCAGCCGATGACCGACGAACGCTTCAAGCTCATCGAGCGTCGCGGCAGCGGCGGCATGGCGTCCGTGTGGCGTGCCCGCCACCGGCGTCTTGATCGTGAGATCGCACTCAAGCGCCCGCTGCCCCACCTCGCCGACGACGCCGAGACCGTTGCCCGCTTCGAAACCTGATTGAGGCACGGGCGGCGGCGGCACTCAACCATCCCAATGGGGTCACGGTGTACGACGCCGGCGAAGACGGCGAGGGGCCGTGGCTCGCCATGGAGCTGATCCACGGCGTGTCGCTGCGCCACGTGCTCGACCGCCGGGGCTCGTTGCCGGTCGAGCAGGTGGCCGACTCCATCCGTCAGGCCGCCGCTGGTCTCGAGCGGGGCCTCGGCCACCGGGACATCAAGCCGCAGAACTTCATGGTGGGCGACGACAGCCGGGTCCGCCTCACTGACTTCGGGCTCGTCCGGCCGGTGACCCAGGAGACGCCGATCACCGCTGAGGGCACAGTGCTCGGCAGCGTCCGCCAACCGGCCCCGAGGCCATCAAGGGCCGGCAAGGAGCGAGCGGCGACATCTGCTCCATCGCCGCCATCGTCTACGAGATGCTCACCGGCCCGTTCTCCCTTCGACGCCCCAACGACGGCGAGCTGCTGAACCGCACCCGCGCCGAAGCCTGCATTCGGTCCCCAGCCCAACCAGCGACAAGGCCGCGCCGCCCAATCGGAGCAGCGAAAGGGCAAGAAGTAACGAGAGCCGCGACCGGTACTGTTCCACGCCGGCATCCCCTCGGGTCGACGAAGCCTCGATGCGAGCGACCCGAGTTCCACACGTTCCGAAGGTGCGCGGCTGGGCACTCATCCGATCATCTCCGACCATGCAACGGTCGCCGCTCGCCATGCGGGATCTGGGTTACGATGTCGGTGGTGAAGGGGTCGCTGGTTTGGAGCTGGCGGAGGGTGGTGGCCCAGACGGTGAGGACGTGGGCGTGCTCGGTGAGAAAGGCATCCGCGCTCACGTTTCCGATGAGGTGGTCGATGCGGGCCTGGGCCTCTCGTTCGGTCACGTCGCCGAGGACGAACAGGACGTGGGGCAGGTTGGGGTAGCGTCGCTGCCATCCGAGCGGTGGGCGGTGGGCTTGGCCTTCCTGAGCGGGGGGTCGGTAGCCGGCGACTTCGACGTAGGCGCGGAGCTTCTCCACGAGTCGGAAGCCGGGTTCGGTGCCCCGGTCGTATTCGATGAAGCGCCATAGCCGGACGACGTCGCCGGAGGTGGTGGTGAGGGTGTAGGTGAGGACGGCGTCGGCGATGACGGCGTTGGTCTTGCCGTAGGGGTGAGCGACTTCGGGTTCCCATGTGACGTCGTCGCCGTACTTCTCGGCCCAGCGGGTGAGGGCGATGCCAACGTCGTTGGTGCCGATCAGGTGTGCCGCGGAGCGGGCAACGGCTTCGTTCATCTGGTAGGTGCGTGGGATGACCTCGCGTGTGGCTTCTGCCGTGACCCGGCCGGTCTCGGTGCAGAGCCAGCGGCGTTCCCGACCGGGTGGTGGCCCCTGGACTTCGGCGATGAGTCCGCTCGTGGCCATTCGTCGCAGCGACCATCGCACCGTCCTTATGCTGCCCCGAGTGATCTCGCACGCCTGGCTGGTGGTGAGGAGCCGCAACTGGTAGAGGTGCCGCAGCAGCGCCTGCTGGAGGGTGGTGAGTTCCGTGGCGATGACCGTCATTCGTCTCTCCAGGTACGCACGTGGTCGGGTCGGTACGGAGAGTTGCTGTCGACGTGGACGAGGTGGGGTCGGGGCCTGTGCCCGCCGAGGCCTCGCAGGTGCGACAGGATGCGGTCGTCGAGGACCTCGAGCGCTTCGAGGGTGCGGGTGAGGGGCTGGTAGCCCGTGTTGTGGGCGATCGCTTCGTTGAGTGCGTCGAGGGCCTCGGGTTGGGCGCGATCTGCCCACAGCTCGTCGACGTGCACGCCACCGATACGGAACGGTTCGGAGCGTTGCCCGTCGAGACGGACTTGTCCAACGAACTGGTATTTGGGGAGCCGCTGGATCGTGGCCGGCTTGACGCTCGTTGCCGCGGCCCATTCCTGGGTGATCCGTTTGGCTCCCTCGGCGCTCACCGATGTGGTGATGAGGTGCGACCGGTTGGTCATCAGCGACGTCATGGTGAGATCCGAGAGGCGTTCGGGGGCTTGGGTAAGGAGGTGCATCCGGCCACCGAACTTGCGGGTTTGTTCCGCGATGGCCGACAGCATGCGCCGCACCGCCGCGTCGACGATCTGGGCTTCGTCGATCCACACATGGAAGGGCCGTCGGTGGCGTTCGTCGTCGCCGAGGTCGCGGCGGCTCAACAGCGCCTCGAGCACCCCGTAGACGAGGAGTGACGCGAGCAGCTTGTCGAGGTCGCCGGTGCCGCGGAGCCGCACCAGCACCACTCCCCCACGATCCATCTCCTTGCGCAGATCGAAGGTCGGTACCGACGCCCCGAGCAGCGCCGAGATCGATCGGGCGGTGCGGAGCCGATCCACCAGTGACGTCAGCGGGGTGAACTCGCCGGGCGTGTAGGCGAACCGGGACCAGTAGTCCTGGGTCTGGCGGGTGAGGTGCTGGACCACTTCGTTGCGCCAGTCCTCGTCCGACAGCAGCGTGGTGAGTTGGAACACGGTCGGTTTGGCGTCGGCGGGGAGCCGCAGGCTGAGCTCGAGGAGGGTCCGTACTGCGTTGAGGGTGATGCCGAGGGCGCGGTTGTTGACGCCGTGGGACCAGCCGATCGCCGCCGCTAGGGAGTCGGTGATCGAGGTCATGCGTTCCTCGAGCTCGTCGAGGTGCCAAATGGCGAATGGGTTCCATCCGGCCTGTTGGCTTTGGCCCAGTTCGAGCGCCAACTCGAGGACCCGGGGCCGCTGGTCGACCAGGTAGGGCTTGATGCGTTCCACGGCGTCGCCGTGGGGGTCGATGAACATGACGCCGTGGCCGGCATCGATGGTGGCCAGGATCCGGCTCAAAGCGGATTCGGTCTTGCCGTACTGGGCACTTCCGGTGGTGAGGCTGAACAGGGTGTCGTCGAGGGGCACGCCCGCCAGGTAGTAGTTGTCGTCTCGTCGTGACCGCACCACCCCCAGCGGCCACAGCCCGGCGCCCCGTCGCCACGCCGGAAGCTTCGCCGGCGGAGGGGCGAGGAGCCCGTCGGAGCGGATCACGTTGTCGGCGCGGCTTGCCTTGGTGGGGGGTTTGAGGAAGCCCGCAATGGCGGTGGCGCCGACCCGGTTGCGGGGATGGGGACGGACGCGGCCTCCGTCGAGGCGGGCATCGAAGCTACGGCGGTTCCACCAGGCGTCCGCCGCCAGATACCGCCCGAACACCCGGAACCCTTTGACGCGGAGCCAGTTCTCCCCACCGGCGAACACATCGAACACCCCCAGCGCCGTCTGCAGAATCACTGGAGGTCGGCCCGGGATCGGTGACGTCGCCCGCACCAGCAGCTGCATCATGAAGTGCGGTTCGTCGCGGCTCAACAGCTGATGGATCTGCCGCTCCCTGGCCGCAATGTCACGCCGTTCGAGGCTGCCCGGCCGCGACGCCGCCGCACGCCCACTGCCCTGGTATGTGGTGCCCTTGGTGAGCTCCTCGCGGAGTTGCCGTTTGATCTCAGCCCAGCCGCCACCGTTGCCACCCGTGTCGGCCTGGTGCTTCCTGATCGCTTTGGTGCGCCACCGCCGCTGCGCCCCCGGCGTGATTGGCACCAGGTCGAGGACCACTTCGAGGTCCTCCCCGTCCCACAGATCCCCCACCGCCATCGCCAAACCATCGAGCGGATCCGGATCCAAAGGCACGTCCCGCAGCGGAGACACCGGATCCCGCGCGAGCACCAGTTCGGCTCGAGCCACGCTCAGTCCACGATCCGTCCTTGTCGCCATTCAGGTCGTCTCAGCTGAGGGGGACGTCGATCCGAATGCCCGGTCCGTGTCCACCCACGAGGTCAGCACACGTCGGGACCCCGGAGCTACGTGGCCCTGTCGATCGTCGCCCGGACCTGCCTCCTGGTCCCCCCGTGGGTTGTCCCGGGGGCGTCGGTGTAACCGGGGGGGTGGATCGTCCCCGGGGGGTGGTTCCTCGTGACCGACGAGCTCGAGCACCGGCGCCAGCAGCTGGTCCGAATCCCGAGGCGGCTTCGGGTGCGAGTCGCCGACACCATCACACTGACGATCGACTCCGGTAGCGACCGACGGACCGGGGAGAGCATCGACGACCTCTGAGATGGGCCGGGTTTCGACGTCCGCGTACACGGCACGTCGCAGCCCGGAGCCTGTCGCCTGGGGCACTACGATCGAGGTGAGGAACTCGCCGTCCCCCACCGATCGGAACCGCAGCCGGATCGAGCTCGCATCGGCATGATGCAACAGACCCGACGCCCGCCGTACTCGGCCCAGCTGCGCAGCGAAGCGGATCACCGCCTCTGACGTCGTCTCGAACTCCGGATCCGGGAGGAGAGCAAACTCGAGTCGCCGACCACGAGCGTTCCTTCCCGCTAGACCCCGCAGGACCAGTGCGAGCAGTACCGCTATCACCATCCCCAGCGACGCCCAGCGGCCCACCGCCGGCCATGGCAGCTGTCCAATCGCATCCCTCAGGCCGATCACCGCATCCGCCCCCCATCAACATCGACGCCCTCCGGGCGGCCTCCCCTCTTCCACCTCTTCATTCGTCCTTCGGGCCCTCCTTCTCTCTGTCGGCTGACCCACAGGCAGCTGACACCCGCCCCGTCCCTACGCCTCCGGGACGTGCGTCCACCTCCCCGGTGCGCTCCACCCCACCCGGCGGCCAGCCCTCGGCAAGCACCCGGCCACCGTGCGGCAATAGGCCGGGAGGCCACGAGCAACGGGCCGGCAACCCCAACGGGTACCCACCGGGGACGTGGATGCACCTGGCGGGTCACGTCGAGGCCACCGAGATCGCCGCCACCCACCCACCTGTCTCATCGAGGCTCCAGTAGGTCGGGCCGCTCCCCCGCCCTTGGTCCGTCTCCCACTCAACGATCACCCGCACCGCCTTAGGGATCGTGACATCAGCCACCAGCCCCGTGACCTTCACCCACTCACAGCACGGGGCGTCGAGCCACACCACCTCCGGGTACGCCTCCCTACCCTCACCGGTCAACTCAGCCACCAAGCGGGCCTCAACCGCCGCCGCCAACGCCTCGAGCACCCCTGGGGGCGTGTCCGCCGGGATTGCCGACCACACCGGCTGGTCAGCGGGCTCCTCCTCGGAGTGGACGTGCGGGGCTGCGCGTTCTGCGTGGTGCTCGACTGCTGTTGTCGCGATGCCTCTAGCCGGCGTGGTTGCCGCCTCACTGGTTTGAAGTGTGCCCTCCGGCGACGACGCTGGTGACGGCTCGCTCCCGGTCGACTGTGCCGAGACCTCACGGGTCAGTGCGCCCGCCGCCGGCGGCAGCCACGAGCCGTCGCCGGGAGGGCCAGGCGCCATCGGCTCCGCTGGACCAGTACCCGCCACAAGGGGCGCCACCACCCAGATGAGTGTCAGCACGCCTGCCACGCCGATCAGGCCCAGACGCATCCGGGGCCTCACCACGCGCCTCGCAGTAGTGCTTTCACCGGGGGACATGTCAGCGTCCTCAGGCAATGCTTCAGCGGTTCCATACTGTGCAATGGGCAGCTGACACCCCACGAGTTGGACAGATCACCGCCGATCCACCCCGACTGACGCCGGGCCTGGGCTCACGAGCAGGTATCAACAAGCACGCCTCGGGAGATGCGGGGCCCGCACACAGCAACATGCAGGTGGTGTTCGTGGTCGGTGTCGTTGAAGAACCCGGCGAGGGGATCAAACTCGGGCCATGGAGAGCCGACTTCGGCGGGGCGCAGCGGGTCACCGATCGGCAGCAGCGCCATGGCGGAGACGAGCTGGTAGGCGGCGCCGTTGAAGTCGTTGACGGCGGTGCCGGCGACGAGGCTGATGTCGGCGGCTCGCCAGTGCCAGTGGTGTGATTGGACACAGTCGGGGTTGCCGGCTTGGGTACCGCCGCCGACGCATTCGGAGTGGCCGGTCTTGATGACTCCCACGTAGATGGCGTGTTGGTCGGCGAGGGCGTAGAGGATGGAGACGAGCCGGACGTCGACGAGTCCGGTCTCGAGGTCAGCAATGGCGGCGGCGGACGCACCGAAGTTGGGGTGGGCGAGGAGGCCGGAGGCGTCGGCGACGCCGGCGAACATCAGCATCACGTATTCCTGAGCTTTGGTGAGTACCGCAGCCAGGTACTCCTCGGAGTGGTTGTAGCGCAAGATCGCCGCAGCGAGGGTGTCGGGGTCGGTGAGGTCGGCGGGTCCGCCGAGGCAGAGGTACCAGACGGTGGCTTTGGCGGCGTCGCCGATGTTCTGCGGGTTGCGGATCCCGTCGCCGTTGGCGTCTTGGCCCCACGCTTCCCAGGTGCCGGGGATGAACTGCATCGGCCCGACCGCCCGGTCATAGATCGAATCACCGTCGTAGATGCCGTCGTCGGTGTCCCATATCAGAGCCACGCCGTCGCTGCCGTCGAGCGGGACGCCGATGATGGGTGGGGTGGTGTCGCCGTCGGCGGTGAGCCGGTCGGATCCGTGGCGGGATTCGACCCAGCCGATGGCTGCGACCACGGCGGGGTGGATCAGGCAGCCGAGCTCGTCCTCGCCGGCGGCGACGGCGTCCATGTAGGCCTCGGCTGCGATCGGTGGGATCTCCTCGATGGCGCCCAGCATGCCGTCGGGTACTTCGCCAAAGGCGGCTACGACCACGGCGGTGGCGGAGAGGAGAGCCACGATGATGAGCACCACCGTGGCTGAGCCGATGGCGATCAGCACCGGCTTGATGCCCACCACTGTGGCGACGTCGACGAGGACGTCGCTGGGTTTGCGCTGGTCGTTGGGGGTGACGGCGGCAGCGGTGCGGATCGCTTGCAGCCAGCGGCTCATCACGCAGCCCGTCCACCCATGCGGCGTAACTGGCGGGCCCTCCGTGTGAGGGCGTTGGCCCGGTATTCCCACTTGTTGAGACCACCCCCGCTGCTGGGGTCTCGGATGCGTTGCCCGTCCGTGTCGCCGCCTTCTGTGCTGGCCATCTTCTCGGCGAGGCGGAGCACGTGTTGTTTGCCGGCCCGGCCGATCCGCCACCACGCCGCCACGACAACGATGCCGATGATGATGTGCGTGACCAGCACCAACGCGAGGTTGAGCGCAACATCGCTCGATCCGACGGTGCCGAAGGTGCCGGAGATGAGGATGAGGTAGATGGCGAGGGAGATGATGGCGTTGGCGAGGCTGACCATGACGAGGAGGGTCTTGAACACCCATTGCCACAGGCCGATGCGGGTCTGGCCGGGGATGATGCCCATGGCCACCACCACCGGGGCGGACATGCCGCGCAGCATGAGGCGGATCCCGGCGTAGATGGTGATGAACGCCAGGATGAGCGGGGCGGGGATGGAGAACAGTTCGAGGAGGAGGATCCCGAAGGCGTCACCGAGCCGATCCCCGGTGGGTTCGGCCTGGTACTCGGCCTCGGCGACACAGCCAGCAGCGCTCATCCTCACCCGGGGTTCGTCGGAGTTGCCCCACGGACCCTCTGCGATCAGCGTGTCGCGGGCGGCGGCGCACGCCTGGTAGGGGTTGGTGGGGTCGGCGGCGGATCCGAGCGGGTGCCCCCAGTTCAAGATGTCGTAGGGAACCTCCACGTAGGTTGCGTAGATGCCGGCTGTGATGGCGCACCCGACCTCGGCGGTGGCGTCGTCGCCGAGTACGCACTCGGGGGGCAGGAGATCGGGGGTGGCGCCCATGACGCCGGCGGCGACCTGACCGCCGATCTCTTGGGAGGCGTCGACGGTGCCGGAGACGACGGCGGCATACCCGGTTGGGGAGGCGACGATCCAGCCGAAGTACACCATCAGGATGGCCCATGAGACGCCTGCCTCGGCGAGGCCTTTGGAGGTGCGGCCCCGCAACAGCCGGAAGAACACGACGGTGAACATGACCACCAGTGCGAGCCGGAACAGGGTGTTGGCGGCTGGGTTGTCGAAGCCGATCGCCTGGTGGAAGCGGGTCGCGATCTCGGTGGCTTGTTCGCCGAACATGGCGGGCACATCGAGGGTGACGGCCCACTCGACGATGGTGGCCACGAGCTTGGCGACGAACTTGATCCCGGCGAAGACCATGTTCAAGAAGAAGCCCATGATCTTGGCGTTGACGTTGAACAGGCCGGCCTCGTCGACCCCGACGTCGTAGCCGGAGAGGGAATCGGCCCCGAACAGGTCATCGGTCGCCTGGTAGAACGCCAGGGCGGTGGCGTGGGTCACGCTGGGATCAGTTTGGGTGGCGAGCCGCACCCACATCAGGGGACCCTGGTGGGGGTGGTGGAGAACGCTGCAGCCTGAGCTGGGTCGATGGGCGGTTCGACTCGTACGATCCCGATACGGCCGGCCAGGTCCTGGAACAGGCACTCGCCGGGGACGAGCTCCGCTTCGACCAGGTCGATCAGCTCACGGGACGCCGGCAGGCCAACCCACTCCAGGGCGGCTGCGCCGAGACCCTTGCCCTGGCGGAACACGAACCGGTTGCGTAACAGCGAACGGAGCTCCTCGTCGGCGTCGTGGATCGACTGCGACACCAGCCACACCGAGGCGTTGTGCTTGCGGGAGTCGCGGATCCAGCCCAACACGAGGGTCCGGCCCTGGGGTGAACTGCGCACCAGGTGGTAGGCCTCTTCCAACAGCCCCACGCCGAACACATCGGCAGTCATGGTGAGTTCCCGGGCGACGGCCGCCATCAGGTAGACGACGCCTGTGCCCATGATCTGTTCGGGGAGGAGATGGCGGCGGCCCCATTCGGTGGCCAGTTCGTCCTCGGTGGGCAGCGACAACGACGGGATCCGGAACACCACCACCTGTTCATCACTGGTGACGGGTCGTCCGGTGCCGGACAGCAGGGCGCGGCCCATGGCGGTGCTGAGCACGGTGTCGATGTCATCAGCGAGGCGCTGGCCCGCATCACCGACGGTGCGGAGGGCGGCGGGGACGTCGGTGAGCCCACCGTTGGCGTCGAGGACGTCGGCGACGGCGGCTCGCAGTGTTGTGGCGTCGGATCCGGTTGCTGCTGTCCCCGTCAACAGGGAGAGCAGGCCGAGGCCGTAGCGCTCGGCGTCGGCCCGGTTAGTGAAGATCCGGAGCGGGTCCAGGTTGTAGGGGGTGCTGCCGTCGAGGGTGACCACCAGCGGATCATCGGTGACGGCGTGAGCCCAGCGGGCCCACTCCCCCTGCTCGGTCGGGTCATACACCACCACCCGCCCACCCCGCGCCACCACATCTCGGGCGAGTTTCTTCGACGTCATCGACTTGCCGGCGCCCTGGTCACCGATGAACGCCGCCGCCCCGGTCCGGTTCGTGGCCGGCC
>Ga0209398_1001560_pt1 | contig 11605 bp, 10 predicted proteins | sample AshMeaBigSpring_FD_184125 | JGI IMG/M metagenome (GOLD analysis project Ga0209398, IMG submission 184125) | Groundwater microbial communities from Big Spring, Nevada to study Microbial Dark Matter (Phase II) - Ash Meadows Big Spring (SPAdes)... | ecosystem: Environmental > Aquatic > Deep...
CCCCACCGGCCGCGGCGTCCTCTACCAGGCCAGCGCTAACCAGTTCCTGCTTAAGTTGGACAGCGTGGCCCGCTATCTCGTTTGCAACGGCAATGAGATCGTGGTGGAGCCGGCCCCGGGCAGCCTGGCGAGCGACGTGCGCGTCTTCTTGCTGGGCTCCTGCCTGGGCGCGCTGTTGCACCAGCGAGGCGTCCTGGTGCTCCACGCCAGCGGCATCGGCGGCGAAACGGGCGCCTTCCTTTTCACCGGGCCGTCGGGGATCGGCAAGAGCACGCTGCTGGGCGAACTCCTGCGCCGCGGCCACAAGATGCTGGTGGACGATGTCTGCGCGGTGACGCCGGACGGGGCAGGCTATCCCATCGTGCAGCCTGCCTATCCCCGCACTCGGCTCTGGGCGGATTCCGCCCGCAAGCTGATGGTGGAGACCGCGGATCTGGACCGCACCCGCCCTGACATGGAAAAATACGAACGCCAGATCCCCGCACAATTCTGGGATCAACCCGCGCCCCTGCGCCGCATCTATCACCTGACCAGCAGCAACCAGGACGAACTGCGCCTGGCGCCCCTGCCGCGCATCCAAACCTTCAACGCGGTGCTGCACAACACCTATCGCCACGTCTTTTTGGATGGATTGGCGATGCGCCAGCCCCACTTCGACCTGGTCGCCGCCGTCGCCAGCCAGGTCGGCGTGACCCGGGTCGTGCGCCCCAGCGGTGCGTTCAAGTTGGTGGAATTGGCCGACCTGATCGAGCAAGACATGGAGGCCCTGTAGACCTGCATGGGCAACATCTACTGGCTGGCCTCCTACCCGAAATCGGGCAACACGTGGCTGCGCATCCTGCTCACCAATTACCTACGCAACGCTGACCAACCCGCCGACATCAACTCGTTGGACGGCGGCCCCATCGCCAGCGCCCGCCAGGTCTTTGACGACCATGTGGGCGTAGAAGCCAGCGACCTGACCCAGGACGAGATCGAGCGCTACCGGCCTGCGGTCTACGAGCTGATCTCGGCTCAGGCCACGCAACCGCTCTTTCTCAAGGTGCATGACGCCTACACCTGCACGCCGGACGGGGTGCCGATGCTCTCCAAAACGGCCACCGCCGGCGTGCTCTACCTGATCCGCAACCCGCTGGACGTGGCCGTCTCCTTTGCCCACCACAGCGCCAGCACGGTGGAACGCATCGTGCGCAAGATGGCTGATCCGGACTTTGCCTTTGTGGACAAACCGCATGCCCTGCACAACCAGTTGCGCCAGCGCCTGCTCACCTGGAGCGGCCATGTGACCAGTTGGGTGGACGAGCCCGGACTGCGCGTGCATGTGGTGCGCTACGAGGATATGCAAGCCGATCCCATCAGGACCTTCACCGGCGTCATCCGCTTCTGCGGGCTGGACGACGACCCGGCGCGCATCGCCAAGGCCGTGGACTTCTCCCGCTTCGACCGCGTGCAGGCCCAGGAAGCGGCACATGGCTTCGGCGAAAAGATGCCGGGGGCGGCGTCCTTCTTCCGCAAAGGGCGGGTGGGAAGCTGGCGGGAGGGGATGAGCGAGGAACTGGCCGCGAAATTGGTCGGCGACCACGCCGCTGTGATGCGACGTTTTGGCTATTGGGGTGAGGAGAGGGCGCTGGTTGCTTGATCGCTATGCTATACTGCTTGCGCGCATTTTTCAATGCGCGGGTTTCGGATTCCGTCTGTGGATAATATAGCCCTTTGCCGATCCATCCACAAAAGAAACAGGGGGATAGTGTGCTCAAGCTACCCTATGGCGTTAGCAACTTTAGCAAAGTAGCCAAAGAAGAATACTACTTTGTTGACCGTAGCGCGTATATCGCGCAACTGGAGCAGATGAACGAACCCTATCTCTTCTATTTGCGTCCGCGCCGCTTTGGCAAGAGTCTCTTTATTTCGATGCTGCAATCGTATTACGGGCTGGAGTACACAGCGGAATTTGCCGCTCTCTTTGCTCGCTATGCCATCGGGCAGAAGCCAACGCCGTTGGCGAATCAATACTTTGTGTTGCGCTTGGATTTTAGCCAAATTAACACCCAAAGCCGCCAAAGCACCTTTGCCGGTTTTCTGGAAAATGTAAAGCAGGGAGTGAGTCAATTTCTAAGCGCCTATTGCACCTATTATGACGAGGCAGACACACACCATATTTTTGCTGCCGAAGAACCGAGTATTGTCGTGAGCCGTCTCTTTGAACGCACAAAAAATCATCAGACCAGTGACAAACTGCCCTACAAGATTTACGTACTCATTGACGAGTATGACCACTTTGCCAACGAACTGGTCGCCTTTCGCCTTGAGGAGTTTAAGGAGAGCGTGAGTCGCAATGGCTATGTACGCAAGTTTTACGAGAGCATCAAGGCTGCAACGGGCGTGGGCGTGGTGGATCGCATCTTCATCACAGGCGTTTCGCCGCTGACACTCGACAGCCTGACCAGTGGCTTCAACATCGGCAAACATCTCAGCCTCGATATTCAGTTTCACAATATGCTGGGTTTCAGCGAACAAGAAGTCGCTGCGATTCTCAGGGGTGTTGGGGTGGACGAAAGCAGCCTGCCAAACGCATTGGATGATCTGCGCCGCTGGTACAATGGCTATCTCTTCAATAGCAAAGCCAAAGCCAAGCTCTACAACCCAGATATGGTACTCTATTTTGCTTCCGAATTTGGTCGAACCAGAGAATATCCCGAAGAATTGCTGGATACCAACATCGCCAGCGACTACGGCAAGCTGCGCGAACTCTTCCGTGTGGAGGGTCAAGAGATACAGAATCTGGCAGTACTCGACGAGTTGATTACCGAGGGACAGGTCTCGGCCCAGTTGACACGCCAATTCAGCTTTGAAAAGGATTTCACGCGCGACGACCTGATCAGCCTACTCTTTTACCTGGGCATCGTCACGATCAAGGCCGCCGAGCTTTCACGCTTTATCTTCGAGCCACCCAACTTCGTCATCACACAGTTGTACTTTACCTATTTTCAACAAATTGTCTTGCGCCGGGCCGCTTTGCGCGCCGATGATCTGCGTATCTACGACCGCGTACTCAAACTGGCGCAAGAGAATGAGATTGCGCCGCTGATCGAAGCGGTCGAAGCCATTTTGCTGCAACTTTCCAACCGCGATGCGGTCGGCTTTGATGAGAAATATGTCAAGGCCGTCTTTGCCTCCCTGCTCTATCCCACGCAAATCTACACGATCTTCAGCGAATACGAAACGGATCGCCGCTACGTCGATCTGCTTCTCACCCGTCGCCCCCCGATTGACCCCAACTATCAGTTCGCCTTTGAACTCAAATACCTCAAACAGCAAGATGCCGAACAACTCGCAAGGGTGAAAGCGGAAGGGTTGGCACAGATAGAGCGGGTTCTGCGCCATGAAAAATTACGGGCGCTGACTGACTTGCGCGCCTGGCTGCTGGTCTTTGTCGGGCCAAAGGCGCAGGTGGTGATGGCAGTGGGGACGGGCGAGTAACATCTTTCATTCCAACGGGGACGAGACCAGCAGGGGTCAACGCTAACGCCGCGGTGCAGCCAGGCCAGTCGTCTATTTATAGACGAAAATTAGGCGATTAGTCAGTTCACATCTTCGGCCAGAAACGCAGCGTAGCGCAACGCCTGACGGATATCCTCAGTTTCGAGATAAGGGTAGGCGTCGAGTATCTCTGCCATAGACATCCCGTTGGCAACCAGATTCAGGATAAGCGCCACGGTGATGCGCAGCCCGCGGATGCACGCCCGTCCACCCATTACGGCGGAGTCGAAGGTAACGCGATCCCGTAGGTCATCGCCTCCGGCGTGACATGGCGCCACGTCACGCCGGAGGCGATGACCTACGATGGCTGCCCCCAACTTGAATACACCCACAGGCCAGGCGCTGGATGTTCCCCCCCGGCGTGAAACCGCCCCCGTTGGACAATTGGCGCATAGGCAGCGCTTCGCTATAATTGAGCACAAGCACCGTCTTGCCAATCCACCACTCAATACAGGAGATGCCACCATGTCCAGCGCCAACGAATTGACCAGCAACACTGCTGCACGCACCGGAGAATCCCAAGCCGAGCCGTGCGCTTTGCCCCCCTATCGCCCCCCTGTCCTGCTGCGACTGCGCGGTCAGCAAGCAGGAACTGGTTCCATCGCTGTTCTATCAGAAGGTCAGCCGTTTCACGACGCTGGTTCAACAACTATTATTGGTGGAGGCAGCTAGCCGAAGATTGTGAACAAACCTGTTCACGCCCGCAGCAGCCAGCCAAATCGATCGCTCATTCCACATCGCACGTGCCAGTTGCGGCAATTGCAACCAACGCACAAAGTCGGTTGATCCACTGCCCATGCACACCATCTACGGCTATCTCGGTTGGCAAGACAACCCGGCGTGCACCCAGGCTGTGGTGGCGCGTATGATCGCGCGCCTGGCTGCCTGTCCCTGGGACAACGGCGGCGTCTGCGCGCTGCCGGTGCAGGACGGCGGCGGCGCGCTGGCGGTGCAGCAGGCGGGGGAAGCCGGGCGCTCGCTCAGCCGCCCGCTCAGCCGCAACGGGCTGACGATCGCCGCCGACGTGCGCCTGGACAACCGGCCCGCGTTGCTGGCCGCCTTGCAGCTGGATCCGGCCCAGGGCGCCGCCCTCGCCGACCCCGACCTGCTGCTCGCCGCCTACCGCCGCTGGGATGTGGAACTGCCGGAGCATCTGCTGGGCGATTTCGCCTTTGCCATCTGGGATGAAGGCCGCCAGCGCCTCTTCTGCGCCCGGGATTTTGTGGGCGTGCGCCCCTTCTACTATCACCACCGGCCCGGCCAGGGCTTTGCCTGGGCCAGCGACCTGGCTGCCCTCCTGTCCCACCCGGACACACCCCATCGCCTCGACCTAGCCGTTGTCAAGGCAGAATTGGTGCGGCTCCTCGGCCAGCCGCAGCACCCCGCGCACACCTTCTACAGCGCGGTGGCGAAACTGCCCCCTGCTCACTGCCTGACCGTCGACCGGGCCGGCCTGCGCACCTGGGCCTACTGGCAGCCGGGCCGCACGCCGGAACGGCGCTACACCGACGAAGGCGACTATGCCGCCGAACTGCGCGAGCTGCTGCATGCGGCGGTGGCCTGCCGGGTGCAAGACACCGTCCAGGGCGTGGGCGCCCATCTCAGCGGCGGGCTGGACTCCTCCAGCTTGGCGGTGATCGCCCAGCGTATTTTGCAGGAGGCGGGGCGGTCGGTCACCGGCTTTTCCTGGTCGCCGCCCTATGCCGTTCTCCCAAGCGCTGAAGTCACGCTGCCCCCCGACGAGCGCATCCTGGTCGATGCGGTGGCCGCCGCCGCCGGCCTGCCCGTGCATTACACAACGCTCACCGCAGCGCACAATCTGGCCGACGCAGGCCGTGACATCACCGTCCAACCCACGGCCACCCTGGAAAACGAACTCGCCGTCAGCCAGGATGCCCACGCGCAGGGCATCCGCACCCTGCTTTCCGGCTGGGGTGGCGACGAGCTGGTGGCCTTCAACGGGCGCGGCTACTTTGCCGACCTGCTGCGCCGGGGCCGCTGGCTCACCCTGCAGCGGGAATTGACGCAGCGGCGTGCGTTACACGGGGGCGCGGTCTGGAAGCAGTGGATCACCGACGGCGTCTTTCCCCTGCTGCCCACCTGGCTCCTGAGCTGGCTGAGCCAGGAAGAGTTCGTGCAGCGGCCGAGCCTGCCGCCGGCGCTGAAACCGGACTTTGCCGCCGCCCTTGCCGCCGTAGAACTGCCGCCGCGGCCCGCAACGCGCGTGCAGCCCGGCGTGCGCAACATGCAGATCTTCCTGCTCAACCTCGGCCACATCCCCTACCGGCTGGAATCCTGGGCCAGCCACGGTGCGACCCTGGGAATCACCTACGCCTATCCGCTGCTGGACCGGCGCATCGTCGAATTTGCCCTCAGCATCCCGGACGAAATGTTTTTCAAGCACGGCTGGAAGCGCTATCTCTTTCGGGCCGCCATGGACGGCATCCTGCCCGATGCTGTGCGCTGGAATAAGAAGAAGCACGATCCGGCCCTGTTCCAACACCACCACCGGGTGCGCACGGCCACCCAGCCCGCCCGCCACGCGCAACTGCGCGCCAGAACCGCCAATCCCTTTGTGGATGTGGAGAAATTGATCGCCGCCGCAGAGGCTACCGATCACACCCGTCGCACCACGCCCATGACCAGGCAGGAGCGGCGGCGGTTGCTGCGAACGCCCCTCGGCGGCCACTGGCTGGCCTTTGTGGACCCGGCGGCGACTTATTAGGGAGCGCTGGGTTGGCTGCATATATTGCCATGCGTCACGAGTCATGCATGACTCGTGACGGTCAGGAAGTACACTTCAAGAACCGCGTCTCCAAGCAAAGGAATCGACCATGACCGAGCCAACACCGGCCCTTACTCTCGACACGATCGTTGTGCGCCAGGAGGAGATCCTGACTGCCGCACTCAGCGAGACCGAACTGGTCATGCTTCACATGGACAAGGGTGCGTATTACGGGGTGGAAGAAGTCGCCAAATTTATCTGGGACATGCTGGCTCATCCCATCACCGTTGCCGCCATTTCCTCGGCGGTGGCGGCTCGTTACCCTGACGTGGATGCGGCGACTTGCCAGCGGGATGCACTGGCTTTTCTGGCCGACATGCTGCAAGAGGAGATGATCGTTGTCTACGACCACGCGCCCGCCGCGTAGCCGTGCTGTGCGGCTGCGCAACCTCCTGCGCCGGCCTTGGGCGGATAAATGGCTGCTGGTGCAGGTCTTCGTACTGTTAGGCGTCACCCGCCTGGCGATTGACACCCTTTCCTTGCGCCGGCTAGCGCGCCATTTCGGCCCACAGCAAGTCGAAACGCCGGCTGAGATCGCACCGGCAGCTTTGGTCGTGGCGCGCCGCATCGCCTGGGCGATCCAGCGCGTCAGCCCCTACACGCCCTGGAATAGCAACTGCTTTCCCCAGGCCCTGACGGCCAAGCTGCTGCTGCGCTGGCAGGGCATCCCCAGCACCCTCTATCTAGGAGCAGCCTTCAAAGAGGACAGGTCCAGACTGGAAGCCCACGCCTGGCTGCGCTGCGGCCCGCTCTATGTCACCGGCGGACGTGGGCATGAGCGGTATGGGACGGTGGGCGTCTTTGGGGAGTAGACTAGTACACACGGATGCACAGCGCCGCCCAAACCCCGCAATTTGGTTTTGCTTCAAGGAGTACATAGGATGTACAGCTATTCCCTGCACGCCCTGGGCACGATGATCGACGCCAGCAACTGGCATCGGGTGGAAGCCTATACGCAGAGCCTGGCACAGGCCATTGGCCCGGCGAGCGTGGTGATGGAGATCGGCGCCGGGTTCGGCTTCTTTGCCATGATCGCGGCGCGCTGCGGGGCGCGCCATGTCTACGCCGTAGAGCCGAATCCGCTGATCCAGTTAGGGCGCGAACTGGCGCAGGCCAACGGCTACGCCGACCGCATTACCTTCATCCAGGGCATGTCCACGACCATCAGCCTGCTGGAACCGGCCGACGTGATCGTCTCCGACATTCGCGGCGCGCTGCCGTGGCTGGCCGACCATCTGCCGTCGATCGTGGACGCACGCCAGCGCCACCTCAAGCCTGGCGGTGTGCTGATCCCTGGCCGTGACACGGTGTGGGCGGCGGTGGTGCATGCCCCGCAGCATTACAACCGGCTGCTCTCCCCCTGGCAAGACAATGGTCACGGGCTGAACCTGGCTGCCGCGCAGCAGCAGGAACTCAACCGCTGGCGCAAGGGGCGCGTCAAGCCGGAAGATCTCCTGACCCCACCCCAGTGCTGGGCAACGCTGGACTATGCCACCCTCACCGAGCCGAATGCCAAGGGGCAGATCACGTGGGTGATCGAGCAGGCCGGCACAGCGCATGGCTTGAGCCTCTGGTTTGAGTCGGAGCTGTTCCCTGGCGTCTACCTCTCCAACGCGCCGGATCGGCCCCACAATCCCATCTACAGCCAGCAATTCTTTCCATGGTCACAGCCAGTGGACCTGGCGCCGGGTGATCGCATCGACGTTACCCTGCAGACCACGCGCGTGGAGAACAACTATGAATGGCTGTGGGTAACGACGATTCACAGCCACGACGGTGGCGAAAAGGCCCGTTTTCGCCAGTCAACTTTTCGCGCCCAGGTGTGGATGTCGGACACACTAAGGCAATCGTATGTATGAGCCGATGGCGCAAGGGTCCGTGTAACTGCATGGTTACCACTGTCCTCTATCCTGCATGATACAGGCGTACACTGCTGCATTTGCAGCCGGCATCAGCCAGCCTTCACAGCGGCGCAGAGCAACCAAAGGGCATGAGTCAATGCAACCCAGTTCTTCCTATCCCATGATCCTGGCGACCGGCAGCTACGTGCCGGATCGCGTCGTCACCAACGCCGAAGTCGATGTGTTGCTCGGCGCGTCCACCGACCAGTGGCTGATCGAGAATGTCGGCATTCGCGAGCGCCGCTGGATGGCGCCGGAACAGGCCACTTCGGACCTGATCGTGGCTGCGGCGGAGAAAGCGCTGACGCGGGCAGGCGTCACGGCGGAGCAGCTCGACCTGATCATCGTCTCCACCGACACGCCTGACTACCTCTCGCCGAGCACGTCGGTCGTGGTGCAGCACAAGCTGGGCGCGGTCAAGGCCGGCTGTTACGATGTCAACTCGGCGTGCGCCGGCTGGGTCACAGCGCTGGATCAGGGCGCGCGCTATCTGCTGACCGAACCGGCGGCCAAGTACGTGCTCGTGGCGGGCGGCTATGGCATGAGCCGCTTTCTCGATTTCACCGACAAGAAGACGGCCAATCTCTTTGCCGACGGCGCGGGCGCGGCGCTGCTGGGCGTGAGCGATGCGCCCGGCTTCCTGGCGAGCAACCTGCTGGCCGTAGGCGCCTTCCACGACGCGCTGGGCATCTACACCGGCGGCGCGCATCGTCCCTGCACGCCGGAAAACATGGCGCAGTTCGGCGGGCCGAAGGTGGAGTTCGTCAAGAAGTTCCCCAAGACCTTCAACACCGACTACTGGCCCAAGCTGATGCAGGGGGCGCTGGACAAAGCCGGGTTGAGCTTTGCCGACGTCGATCACTACTACTTCACGCAGCTCAACCTGCGCACCATCGAGGCGATGATGGCGCTGATCGAGCAGCCAATCAGCAAAACACACTGGGTGATGGATAAGTGGGGCTACACCGGCTCGCCCTGTGTGGTGATGGCGCTGGATGACGCCATCGCGCAGGGCAAGGGGCCGCAGCCAGGCGAGGTGATCCTTTTCTGCGCCAGCGGCGGCGGCATCACGATGGCGGCGTCAGTCTGGAAATGGGCGTAGAGAGAGTAGGAATAGAACGCAGATGTACATCGGTGACTATCTGGGACGGCGGGAAATCTATTCACCGGAGAAGTTGGCGATCATCGACGCAGGGAAGACGCCGGAGCTGCGGCTGACCTTCCAGGCGTGGAACCGTCGCGTCAACCGGCTGGCGCACTGGCTGCACGATGATGCGGGCGTCGGCTACCGCGACCGTGTGGCGATCCTGGCGCAGGATGGCGTGGAGCACCTGGATGTTTTCCACGCGTGCAGCAAGCTGGGGGCGATCCACACTGCGCTCAACTGGCGGCTGCACTGGCGCGAGCAGGTCGGCATCGTCGAGCGCACCACGCCGCAGGTGCTCATCTACTCCGACAAGTTCAAGGACGTCGTGGCGGAAATCGTGCAGGCGACAGCGGGCGCAGCGCACGCCATCACGCAACTTATTCACCTCGATGGCGACGGGCTGCCCGGCTCACACCGCTACGATGATCTGCTGGCCGCCGCACCGGAGACGCCAGTCACGTATGACGCGCTGGAGGCGGAGGACATCGCCTGCCTGCTTTTCACCGGCGGCACGACTGGATTGCCCAAAGGGGCGCAGATCAGCCACCGCCAGGTCTGCTGGAACGTGCTCAACACCGTCGTCCATGATGTGCAGCACGACGACATCTATCTCAACGTTTTCCCGCTCTTCCACACCGGCGGGCTATTCACCTACCTCTCGTCGCAGGTGGTCTTTGGCAACACCACGATCCTGGTCAAGCAGTTCGACCCCACGCAGGTGCTGGATCTGCTCGAACGGGAGCGGGCGACGATCTTCGCGGCGGTGCCGACGATGTACCAACTGCTGACGCAAGCGCCGAACTGGGCAACCGCCGATCTCTCCTCACTGCGCTTCTGCACCAGCGGCGGCGCCCCCCTGCCCGTGCCGCTGGTCGAACAGTACACGCGCGAGAAGGGCATCCGCTTCAAGCAGGGCTTTGGCATGACCGAGTACGGCCCCGGTCTCTTTGCGTTGCCGCCAGAGGATGCCATTCGCAAGGCGGGCAGCATCGGTCGTCCGAATTTCTTTGTCGACGTGCGCGTGGTGGACGCGGAAAACCGCCCGCTTGGCCCGCACCAGCCCGGCGAACTGATCATCAAGGGGCCGTCGGGCTGTTCCGGCTACTGGAACGACCCGGCGGCGTCGGCCGCGGTGCTGGACGCCGAGGGGTGGTTCCACACAGGCGACATTGTGGAATATGACGAAGCCTGGTATTTCTACGTGCGCGACCGCAAGAAGGATATGTTCATCTCCGGCGGCGAGAATGTCTACCCGGTGGAGATCGAGCAGGTGCTCTACAAGCATCCCGCAGTGCTGATGTGCGCCGTGATCGGGCTGCCCGACGCAAAATGGGGCGAGGTCGGGCTGGCGTGTGTGGTGCTGCGGCCCGGGCAGCGCGCCAGCGAGGCCGATCTGTTCGACCTGATGCGCCAACACCTGGCGCCCTACAAGGTGCCCAAGCGCATCGAATTCCTGGACGCGCTGCCGCTGTCGGGGATGGGGAAGATCCTCAAGCGGGAGTTGCGGGAGCGATTTGGCGCACAATAGTAGATCGTCACCATTGGCTCTTATGCCCAGCAGTAGGGAGGATTTGGATGTCACTGTTCAATGACGGCAGAAGCGGATCCTCGCCAACAGCGTTTGCGGAATGGTGCCGTCGCTAGCTAGATCATGCGAAACACCAAGGCACGCATGTGCCGAACGTGGATGCCAGAATCGACGCTTTGCTCAAGCTGTGGCGAACGCCAGTACCTGGAGACTGGCAGCGCACGATCGATGCGCAGTTGCTCGGACGACGCTACCGGCGGGGCGATGTTGATGCCCCGCATAATGGCGAACATCGTATAGAATACGAGATGCTTGCTGACCCGATTACCGCCGTTAGCTGCATGGGGGCCATGGTGGTCGATGGCATCAACGCAATTCCTTTAGTGTACGATGCGATGGGCGGTCGCCACGCAAATGTTGAGGCTGACGTGTTGTTACTCTTGCGCAACGGCAGGGGCCAGCACAGTCTTGCGCTCCTGGAAGTGAAGGACAGCGCAGACAATCCCTGATACGCCGCAGTCGAGAACCTGCGGCAGGTCAAGCTGTTGAGTGCCAATCGTGAACAGCCTCGTCTATTCCACGCGCGGGGGCGTGTCCAGTTGCCGGACGAGGATTTTCCTGTAGTTGGTCTGGTCGTTGCGCCGCTGGCGTACTATCGAAGCACTGGTCAGAAGGGACAGGCTGTCCAGCCGGCGCAGCGACTC
>Ga0209398_1001563_pt1 | contig 11592 bp, 8 predicted proteins | sample AshMeaBigSpring_FD_184125 | JGI IMG/M metagenome (GOLD analysis project Ga0209398, IMG submission 184125) | Groundwater microbial communities from Big Spring, Nevada to study Microbial Dark Matter (Phase II) - Ash Meadows Big Spring (SPAdes)... | ecosystem: Environmental > Aquatic > Deep...
GATGATCGCGCCATGCACCATGCGGCCGAGCACGCGGGCGGTGTCCTTGATGAGCTCGCCGCGGCCGAGCTGGATGTCGTTTTTCGAGAGGAACATCGGGAAGCCGCCAAGCTCGCGGATGCCGACCTCGAACGAGACGCGGGTGCGGGTGGAAGACTTGGTGAAAATGAGCGCCCACGTCTGGCCGGCGAGCTGCGTGCCGTCCCGCCCGCGCTGCAGTTTCAAATGCGCGGCGGATTCCAGCAGGTCTTGGATTTCCTTGGCGCTGAGTTGTTCGATGGAGAGGAGATGTTTCATGTGAAATTATGGTTAGAACTCACCAAGCACCTCGCGAACGATGGCCAAGGCCTCGTCGATTTCCGCCTCGGTGACATTGAGCGGAGGCAGCAAGCGGAAGGTATTCGGACCGGCCGGCGGAACCAGCAGGCCGCGTTCCATCAGCTTGTTCACCAGGACGAGCGCCGGGGTTTTGCCTTCCGGGGTCGGGATGAGCGCGGGGTCGAGCGCCACGCCGAGCAGCAGGCCGCTGCCGCGAACTTCGGTGATGACGGGGAGTTTCCATGAGCGGATCGTTTCGCGGATGCGCACTTCCATCAGCAGGGCGTGGGCGGCGAGTTCCTTCTCACGGATTTCCTGCAACACCGCGAGCGAGGCGGCGCAGACGAGCGGGTTTCCGCCATAGGTGGAGCCATGCGAACCGGGGCCCATGAGCGAGGAAAGCGCGGTGCCGGAATCGTCGATGGCGCGGTCGCTTAGCCAGAACGCGCCGATCGGCACGCCGCCGCCCATGCCCTTGGCCCATGAGATGCCATCGGGCTGGATTTCCGGGGCGATCATGCGCCAGGCCATCGAGTCACCACAGCGGCCGAAGCCGGCCTGCACTTCATCGAACATGAGGAGCAGGTCGTGCTTCTTGCAGAGCTTGGCGACGGCGCGCAGGAACTCGGGCGTGGCGGTGTTCACCCCGCCCTCACCCTGAATCGGCTCCAACAAGATCGCGGCGGTTTCCGGGCGGATGCCGGCTTCCAACGCGGCAATGTCGTTGAAGGGAAGATAGCGGAATCCCGGCAGCAGTGGATCGAAGCCTTCCTGGATTTTCGTCTGTCCGGTGGCGGACATCGAGCCGAGCGTGCGGCCGTGGAAGGATTGCAGGAAGGTGATGACTTCGAAACGCGGCGAGCCGTCCGGCTGCGGGCGCTTGTGGCCGAAGCGGCGCGCGGATTTGATCAGGCCGTCGTTGGCCTCCGCCCCGGAGTTGGAGAAGAACACCTTGCCCGGGATGCGGACGTGATGGGTGTTGATCTCCTCGGCCAGCTCCGCCTGTTGCGGGATCTGATAGAGATTCGAGCAATGCAGCAGTTTCCCGGCCTGTTCGCGGATGGCTTCGACGAGGCGCGGGTGGCAATGCCCGAGCGAGCAGACGGCGATGCCGGTGCAGAAATCGAGATAACGTTTCCCGGCCTCGTCCCACAGCCGGCAGCCCTCTCCGCGCACCGGGGCAAGCGGAAAGCGCCCGTAAGTCGGAAGAACATGCTGCTGGAAGGTGTCGGCGGTGCTCATGGAAAGGGGCGGAGCCTAGCGCCGATCCCCGGAATGGCAAAGCGGGAATTATGGGCGGAAAATCGGCCGTTCGTTGATCAATCCAGCGCTCCCAGCGTGTCGCGCGCCGTGAGGTAAAGCCCGGCCAGGAGCAGCAAGGCCCCGGTGCCTTTGAGAATCCAGGGTTGCAGGCGCGCGACACCTCCGGCGAGGCGGGAGGCCGCGCGGGCACTGAAAATCATGACCAGTGCGAGACCCGCGACCGGAGTCGCGGTGCCAATGCCATACAACGTGACCGGCAAGACTATCCGGCCTCCATCGAGCGCCAGCGGGATCAGGCTGCCGAAAAACAACGCGGCGGACACCGGGCAGAATGACATTGCGAACAGAAAGCCGAGCACGAATTCGCCGCACAACCCGCGAGCCGCCCATTTCTCCGCGCCCTCCTGGCTCGCGAATGAGGATTGAAACGGCAGGGGAACCAGTCCTAACAACACCATGGCGGCCAGCACCAGCAACGGCCCGAGAAGGGGCGGCAGCCAGCGCTGCAAGCCTTGTGAAATCCCGGGCGCGGAGGCGATCCCGGCGGCCAACAGCCCGGCGATCGCGGCATAGGCGGCGGTGCGGCCCAGCGTGTAGGCGAAAGCGCCCATGACCGCGCGTTTCCGCGAATCCACGCGACGCGAGAGACATGCGGTGGCAGCCAGGTTCGTAGCCAGCGGGCAGGGGCTGATCGAAGTGAGCAATCCGAGCCAAAGCGCAGTTCCGAGCATGACGGACAAGCTCACGTGCCGAGGTATTTCCGGATTTGTTCTCCGAGATAGGCGTGGAAAGCCGGCGCCTCATCCAGCAAGTCCCAAACCTTGGCCATGTCCTTCCACCCGGTTTCCCTGCCGTCCTTGCGATGGCTCAGAATCACGGTTTTCGAGGTGAGCTGATAGTCCTTGATGAAATGCCGGTGGCCGGGTTCGCCGGTATCGATGACACGGAAGACGAGTTTCCCGCCGGCGAGCGCCTCGGCGAAATCCTTCTCCGCGGTCTCCTTGGTGAGTGCTTCGATTTTCTGGCACGACTCGCAGCGGGTGCCGGAAATGAAATAGGTCATGATGACCTGATCGCCGGCCATGATCGGCAGTTTTTCCGCGGCGGCGGGCACGCCGGAGGCCCGGGATTTCTGGTACTCACGGTTCGCCCAGATGGCCAGGCTGCCGAGCACGAAGACGAGCAGAACACTGCGGACGACTTGTTTCGCGATCATGGGAGTGGAGTCACGATTTTCAGGAATGAAGCATGGTTTCAAGCTCCGCATCGGACGGCACCCGGCCGGCGACCTTGAGCTTGCCATCGACCAACAGCGCGGGCGTGACCATCACGCCAAGCTCCGCGAAGCGGATGAAGTCGGTGACTTTTTCCATTTCATATTCGAGCCCGAGGCGGTCGGCTGCGGCCTTGGTGGCGGTGGCGAGTTGGTTGCATTTGGCACATCCGGTGCCGAGGATCTGGAGTTTCATGGGGTGCTTGGTGGTTTGGCTTCGGTTCACATGATGAGGTTGAAAAGAGAGCCGACGAGCATGATGCCGCCGGCCACGACTCCGAAAAACACCGCGATCAAGCGCGGTTTGAGCACTTTGCGCAGGATGATGGCTTCCGGCAGGGACAGCGCGATGACCGACATCATGAACGCCAGCACCGTCCCCAGAGCGGCCCCCTTTCCTAACAAAGCCTGCACGATCGGGATGATGCCCGCCGCGTTCGAATACATCGGCACGCCGATCAACACCGCCAGCGGCACCGACCACCACGCGCCCTTGCCCATGATGGACGCCATGAAGTTTTCCGGCACGTATCCATGAATCCAGGCACCCACGGCGATGCCTGCCAAGACATACGGCCAGACTTTTCCCACGATGTCCCTCATCGCATCCAGGCCGAGCCGGATGCGCGCGGAAGCATCCGGAGCTTCTTCCTGGCCGGACTCGCCGGTCTTGATTTGAAACACCCAGTCTTCGACGTGGCGCTCCATCCGCAGGCGGCCGATCACCCAGCCGCAGATGATGGCGATGGACAACCCGGTGCCCAGATAGATCGCAGCGACCTTCCAACCGAACAGCCCGAACAACAGGACCAGCGCCACCTCGTTCACCATCGGAGCGGCGATGAGAAACGACAAGGTCACTCCCAACGGGATGCCGGTGGTCACGAAGCCGATGAACAAGGGCACCGCCGAGCATGAACAGAACGGCGTGACGATACCCAGCAGGGCGGCCAGCACGTTGCCAACCGACTCGCGTTTTCCTGATAGAATCCGCCGCGTGCGATCTGGCGAGAAAAACGAACGCACGATGCCGACTGCAAACACAATCAGCGAAAGCAGCATCAGGACCTTGGGCGTTTCAAAAACGAAGAACCCGACGGCGGCACCCAGCGGAGACTCCTTGGGCAACCCGCACAAAGTATGGGCGAACCATTCCGCCGCAACCTCAAGATTGCGATACACCACCCACCAAACGACCAGGCCGGTGATCACCCGCCACAGATCTTCCCGCAAGGATGAAGGTTGCTCTGCCGGCGGCAAGGAGCCTTCGCCTCCCCGCCGCTCCGGCGGATGTCCATCGGAACAACACGTGGAAGGCTGGCCGGACGAGGGGTTTTTCATGAGCCAAGCGCCACCTCACGTTCCTTCACACAGAGCGAAATCTCCGACACACACGGCATGAGCAGGCGGTAGAAAATCTTCTTCCCGCGCTTCTCCTCCTCCGCGATCACCCCGGCGCTCTTCAGCACCTGAAGATGTTGGGAAACGGTCGGCGCGCTCAGTTTCCGGTATTCGGTGCCCTCCAGCAGTTCGCACACGCAGCAATCCCCCCGCCCCAACCTCTCCACCATCGCCAACCGCGCCGGATGCCCCAGCGCCTTGAACACCGCCGCTCGTCGTTTCAAGCTCATGGAGGTCTTTATTTCGCGAAATAACGAATTGTTCAAGCCGCAAATCGAAGAATTTGGCTTCGGGTCGGGGTGTTTGATTTGAACCGCGGCGGTCCTTTACACTCACGGCGACTGCATAAGGAGGAGCTCAACCGCAGATGGCCTGGCATTCACGCAGACGAAAGAATTCATGATGGGAGAAGCCGGGACTCACAGCAGTCTTCGTGAGGTGTTGAGAGCGGAAGCTCCATGTCAAGGGAGCAGGGTTCCCCTGAAATTCGCGTTCAGGCCCGTGCATTGGACTCCGTTTCCCGACGTCCAAGCCAAACGGCTTCGCCACCCGCGAAGCTCGGTGGCGCTCACGGGGCATTGCGGTTCATTCTATCCGATTCGGGCACCCAGCATCTCCAGCGTCGTGGGTAGGGACGCTGGTGAGAATTCCCGTTTTTATCGTGGCTTCCGGCAGGAAATCATGGTGGGATCCGCAAATTCGCAGCATCGGTTACTGTCCGTTAGGAACCCAATGCTGCTTATTAAAACCCACCCGCCGGGTTTCACCACCCGGCAAAACACCCATTGAAAACCCCAACGTTCCTCCATCATGAGCAAACTGTCGCTCCACGTTCACGCCGCTTGTCTGGGCCTCGCGCTCATGCTTGCTCCGTCACCGTCCGCATCCGCGCAGTCCTATTCCTGGCGCACGGCCGAAATCGGCGGCGGAGGCTTTGTCACCGGCACGGTTTTCCACCCGACCGAGCCCGGTCTCGTTTATGCCCGCACCGATGTGGGCGGCGCATACCGACTCGATGCCGCCACCAACCGCTGGATCGCCCTCAACGATGACATCGGCGGATTGAACAACGAGTTCCAGCACCTCGGCGTGCTCAGCATCGCCCTCGATCCCAACGACGCCAACCGGGTCTACATCGCCAGCGGCCAATACGGCGGCGTGGAGAGTTGGAAGCTGCCTTCCCGCGTCTATCGCTCGACCGACCGCGGCAACACATGGAGCTACACCACCCCCGGTTTCAAAATGGCCGGCAACGGAGAGGGCCGGGGAACCGGCGAGCGCATGGTGGTCGATCCGCTCAACGGCGCCAACCTGCTCGTCGGCACCAGCAATGCCGGCATCTGGCGCAGCACCGATTATGGCGCGAGTTGGACGCGGATGACGAATTTCACCCCGGGCGTCTGCAACTTCCTCATCTACGCCCCGGCCAACGCCGCCAACCCGGGCCCCAATCGCCGCGTCTATGCGGCGGCCAACACCCTGACCGCGCAAAGCTTCTGGTTCTCCGATGACAACGGCAGCACCTGGGCCGAGGTCCCCGGTCATCCGGGCAGCATCATCGGCTCCGAAATGATGCCCATCCAAGGCTCCTTCGACGCCGCGGGCGTGTTCTATTCGACTTGGGGCGACGCCACCGGCCCCGGCACCAGCGCCACCCGCTACGGCGTTTGGAAATTATCCGCTGATGGCACGACCTGGACCTCCATCCTCCCCCCGACCGGGCAGGGTTTCTTCTCCGGCATCAGCGCGGATCCCCGCGTGGTCGGCCACGTCGTCGTTTCCACCCTCAACCGCTGGTGGCCTGGCGACGAGGTATACCGCTCCATCGACGGGGGTGCCACCTGGACCGCCGCGTTGCGAACGGCAAGCCGCTCCACCGGGAATTCACCGTGGTCCTCCACTCTCAGCCCGCACTGGATCACCGACATCGACATCGATCCCTTCGATTCCGAGCGCGCCATCTTCAACACCGGCGGCGGCCTTTTCCAAACCACCAATCTATCCACCTCTGGAACCTCCCGCCTCTGGACTTTCTTCAACGACGGCCTTGAGGAACTCGTTCCGCTCGGTCTCCACAGCCCGACCGCCGGTCCGTCGCTGGTCAGCGTCACCGGCGACTACACCGGATGGCGTCACGATGACCTGAACCGCTCGCCCCTGCGCGGCCGCCACTCGCCCGGCAATGGCTCCAACAGCAAGATCACCGGAGCCACCCTGGCCCCGGAAAAAATGATCCGCCAGAACAGCACGGCAACCTATTTCTCGCAGGACGCCGCCACCACCTGGAGCGCCTTCCCCAGCGAGCCGCCGACGGTCGCCAACGGCCATGGCACCGCGATCCTCTCCACCGACGGTCAGCGCATCCTCTGGTGCCCAACCAACTCGGAAGCCTACGTTTCCTCCGATGCCGGGGCGACATGGACCGTCTCCAACGGCACGGCGCTCGGCGTTTCCCTCACGCCCATCGCCGATAGCGTGAACGGCCAGCTTTTCTACCTCTGGAACAACACCACCAAGGCCCTGCTCGTCAGCACCGATGGCGGCCAGAACTTCACCACCGCCGCCACCGGCCTGAATTCCTCGCTCGCCATCTTCCGCAGCGTGCCGGGATACACCGGCCACCTCTGGTCCGCCGCCAATGATGGCGGACTCTACCGCAGCACGAACTCGGGCGTGTCTTTCACCAAGCTTTCCAACGTCGCCGCCGCCTATCGCGTCGATTTCGGCCGTGCGGCACCTTCCGCCAGCCATCCCGCGGTTTTCATCTGGGGCAAGATCGGCACCGTTGTCGGCTTCTACCGCAGTGATGACGCGGGTGCCAACTGGGTGCGCATCAACGATAACCTGCACAACTTCGGCTATCAGAACGACCTTGTCGCCGACCCGCGCGTTTACGGTCGCGTCTATCTGGCCACCAGCGGCCGCGGCATCGTGATCGGTGAGATTGCCTATCCCGCGCCGGTTCCCTCACAGGCGTCGCAATTGGTTTACGCCGACGTTCCGGAAAACGGCTGGAGCAATTCCAGCCCCGGCGACACCTCGCTTTCCGACACGCAACCCGTCCGCCGTGGCACGCAGGCCATTTCGGTTCCGGCGGGTAGCGGCAAGGGCGTGTCGCTGACCTGCTCCTCCCGCTCGTTGCAAGGCATCGCCGCTCTTTCGTTCTGGGTGAATGGCGAGGGAACCACCCCGCCCCCCCTGCAGATCGGCGCTTCGCGCGGCGGTATCGCTTTGGAAGCCGCTCCCATCTCGGTGCCCGCCGTCGTGGGTTGGCAGCGTGTTCAGATTCCGCTCTCGCAGATCGGGCTTGCGGGCATTGAAGACCTCACCGGCCTACGCATCGAAAGCCGCAGCGTTTCCAGCGTCACGCCCGGCGCTTTTGCCATCGACGACATTGTGCTGGTCGGCGCGGATGACTATGGAACCACGCCGCCCGCCGTCGCCTTGACCATCTCCAATCTCAGCGCCACCTATGACGGCACTCCGAAGTCCGTCACGGTGTCCACCAATCCGGTGGGAGTTCCTGTATCGGTGACTTACGACGGTTCCGCGGAGCTTCCCGTTTCCGGCGGAAACCATGCGGTTTGCGCCGTGGTGGATGATCCTCTCTCCACCAGCAGCGCCACTGCCACGCTTGTCATTGGCAAGGCTCCAGCCGCCGTGGCGTTCGAAACGCTCGCCGCCGTGCATGACGGCACTCCCAAGAACGCGACGGCCACCACCACTCCCGCCGGCCTGCCGGTGAGCTTCACCTACAATGGCAGCAGTGCCGCGCCCGTCGCTGTCGGCAGCTATGCGTGCGTCGCCACCATCAACAGCAGCGACTATCAGGGAAGTGCTTTCAGCACCTTTGTCATCATCGATGACGCGGTGGCTTACAACAACTGGCGCTTCACGAATTTCGGAACCTATCAAAACACCGGCAATGCGGCCGACGGCGCGGATCCCGATGGCGATGGGTTTTCCAACGTCGAGGAGTATGTCGCCGGCACCAACCCGACTTCCGCCGCAAGTTTCCCCGCTCCTTCGGTGAGCATCACGAGTCCATCGGTGGCTTCGGTCTCGCTTCCCGATGCTTCGGATGCCCTTCGCTTCACGGCCATGGCCGGTCCGGTTTCCGCTCCCGGTCCGTTTGCCTTTGCATGGACCAAGTTGTCCGGTCCCGGCGAGGTCAGCTTCGCCAACGCCTCCACCGCCGATACCACGGCCGTGTTTTCCGCGCCGGGGATTTATGTGATCCAATGCGCCGCCACTCTCGGCACCGCTCCCAACACGACCACCGGTTCGGATCAAATCACGGTCAGCGTCGCCATGCCCGCGACCTATACGTTCCGTCAGGGGGAGAACGGCTATTCCCACACCGCCACCATCATCCGCGCCGACAACACGGCCTGGAATTCCGGCGCGCGGGATCAGGTGCTTGTCGGAAAAACCAGCTACAACCTGCGCACGGTGTTGTCCTTTGATCTGTCCGCCATACCGGCGGGCTCTGCGGTGGCCTCCGCGCAACTCGATCTCTGGACATCTCCGTCGGCCGGCAGCGGCACGGTGGGAACTCTCGAACTGAGGCCCTTGCTCGGCACACCGGTTGAAGGCACCGGCGATGGCATCACCGCCACGAACGGCGCTGGAACCGGCGCGACCTGGGCCTCACGCACGGGTGCCACCACCGCCGGCAATCTCTGGACCACCCCGGGCGGTGATTTCTCCAGCACCGTGTTGTCGTCCGTTCCCGGCTTCACCGCCACTGCCACCGGAGTGCAGAAATCCTTCGCATCCACCGCGGACTTTGTCGCCAGCGTGGGTTCCGCGCTTGCGGCGGGACAACCGCTCAACCTGATGCTGTTCTCACCGGCCACCGAAGCGGGTGCCGCCAGCCAATTCGCCCGGCTCAGTTCCGATGACGCGGCCACCGTGGCCCAGCGTCCGCGCCTGACGGTTTCGCTGGTTTCGAATCCGGTCCCGGATGTCGCCATCGGTTCGTCCCCCGCCGCCAATCCCGGCATCGCGGTGGATTTGGCGGGCACTGCGGCCAATGCCGATGCCGTGCTGTGGACCCAGCTCAGCGGTCCCGGGTCCGCGGTATTTGGAAATGCCGGCCAGGCAGCCACTTCGGTCACGTTCCCGCAGCCGGGCAACTATCTGCTCCAACTCGCCGCTTCCAATGCGAATGGTGAAAGCTCCGCCACACTCGCCATCACGGTGAACGCACCGCCGCTTGCTCCCGGCGGCGATCTAACCATCAGCGCCAATACTGCGGGCGGCATCGTCCTTCCCATGAGTGATCCGGACAACGATCCGCTGATTGTGGAGTCGTTCACGCAAGGCACCAACGGTTCGGTTTCGCTCAACGGCATCACCGCTACCTACACGCCGTTCGTCAATTTCACCGGCGCGGACAGCTTCAGTTACTCCGTGTCCGACGGCAAGGGCGGCTCCGCCACGGGGATGGTGAACGTCACCGTCAATGACACCGTCGCACCGGTCGTCAGCGTGCCGTCCAACATCATCCTGGAAGCTTCCGGTCCGTCCGGCTCGGTGGCCACATTCTCCACCAGCGCGGTCGATGACATCGACGGTCCGCTGGCGACGGCAAACAACCCGGCCTCGGGCTCGGTCGTCCCGCTCGGCACCACCAGCGTGACAGCCAGCGCCACCGATGCCGCGGGCAACACGGGCAGCGCGTCCTTCACGGTGACCGTCCGGGACACCACGCCGCCTGTGATTTCGGTGCCGTCCAACATGTCGGTGCCTGCCACCGAGGCGGGAGGAGCCGTGGTGACCTTCACGACCAGCGCCGTGGACATCGTGAACGGTTCCGTTGCGACGAACAACACCCCGGCCTCCGGTTCCCTGTTCCCGCTTGGCACGACCACTGTCACGGCCACCGCCGTTGACTCCGCGGGCAACAACTCCTCCAGAACCTTCACAATCACCGTGAACGCGGTGAACACCGCGCCGGTTCTGGCTGCCATCGGCAACAAGTCCGTCGCCAAGGAAGCGAACCTCACCTTCACTGCGACGGCCGCCGATACGGATGTGCCCGCGCAGTCGCTGGCCTACACTCTTGATGCGGGCGCTCCTTCCGGAGCCACGATCCATGCCACCACCGGCGTGTTCTCATGGACGCCCTCGGGTGCTATGGCAGCGGGCGACTATCCGGTCACCGTACGTGTGACGGACAATGGCAGCCCCGCGCTGAGTGATTTTGAAACCATCACCATCACTGTGACGAGCAGCCTGCCCAGCCCGTGGCTCAGCCAGGATATCGGCAGCGTCGGGCTCACCGGCAGCGCTGCCTACAATGCGGGCAGCTACACGCTCGCCGGAGCCGGCGCGGGCATCACCGGGACCGCCGACGCCTGCCGCTTCGTCTATCAGACCGCCAGCGGTGATTGCGACATCATCGTGAGAGTGCAAAGCCTCACCAACACCGGTGCCAACGCCAAAGCCGGCGTGATGATCCGCGAATCGCTCAATGCGAACTCCCGCGAAGCCGGGGTCTGGCTCACTCCGTCCAGCGGAGTCCAGTTCACCCGCCGGACATCCTCCGGTGGCACCACCTCGGTAACATCTTCCACAGGGAAGGTCGCTCCCTACTGGGTCCGCCTGACCGCAGCGGAAACACCTTCAAGGCCTTCATGTCCACCAACGGCGGCACCTGGGTCCAGCTTGGCAAGAATACCAACATCTCGATGGCCTCCAACATTTACATCGGCCTGGCCGTCACCAGCGGCACCACCACCACGCTGTGCACCGGCGCCCTGACCAACGATGCCGTTGTTCCGTGATCCTTGACCCGCACGGTTGATGTGTAGCGCCACCCGCGCGATCCCATGTCATGTTACCTCATAAATCGAGCACCCCGAAAGGTTCCTGACCGACCGGGAGTGCTGCCTCATAATTGGGATACCATCGCGGCTTGATTTCTGTTTGTTGGTTTGCTTGCCCTTGCGGGCGTTCCGGAGCACAGCGGAAGGACGACCGCAAGGGCCAAGGCCAAGGCCAAGGCCAAGGCCAAGGCCAAGGCCAAGGCCAAGGCCAAGGCCAAGGCCAAGGCCAAGGCCAAGGCCAAGGCCAAGGGCAAGGGCCTCCCGCGTGTAGAGTCGGGACGATTGGCTGGTTATGAGTGGTGAGGCTGGGGCAGGGTGATGACTGATAAAATCCCAGACAAACTATAGAAAATCCGCTTGTCAGGTGGATTTGCGGGGTTAATAGGGGGGCGTGAGCAGGAAGCGATGGCTGGCGCCATGGAAGGATTCGGCGGTGAAGCCGGCGATTTACCACTGCATTTCCCGCGTGGTGGACCGGCGCTTCGTGTTCGGGGATGTGGAGCG
>Ga0209398_1001564_pt1 | contig 11590 bp, 8 predicted proteins | sample AshMeaBigSpring_FD_184125 | JGI IMG/M metagenome (GOLD analysis project Ga0209398, IMG submission 184125) | Groundwater microbial communities from Big Spring, Nevada to study Microbial Dark Matter (Phase II) - Ash Meadows Big Spring (SPAdes)... | ecosystem: Environmental > Aquatic > Deep...
AACTTCGGGACAAGTAAAGGATATTGCATGCATCATCGTTTCTTCTTCCAGGCCAACCATTCATTCATCAGCAAGGCGGCCAGCACGAGCGCTCCGCCCTGCAGCACGGCCGCGGCCGGTTTCTCGCCAGCGCCCAGCCAGACCAGCAGGATGCCGAACAGGATTTCCAATTGGCCCAGCAGCGCGATCTCCGGCGCCTTGAGCACGCGCGCACACAGCACGAGCAGCGTACAGGGAATCGCCAGTTGCACCAGTCCCAAAAGTGCCAGCAGACCCACGTCGTGCGCCGTGGCCTGCAACGGCAAGGCAAGCGGTAGCGTGGCCAACGCAGAAATGGCGCCGCCGACCAGGACCGAGGGCACCAGGTCGACGTCCTGTCCTTGGGCATGGGCGTGCTGCACCACGATCCAGTTGACGGCAGCACTCAGTGGCACGAACAACGCCACCAGCAGACCGAGCCAGCTGTCGCTGCCCAACTGGGCGCCGAACATCCAAGTCATGCCGATGGCCGCCAGGATGATGGCCAACCAGGTGTGCGGCGCGATGCGCTGTTTGAGGGCGATGCGCGCCAGCAAGGCGGTGAACAGAGGATTGAGCGCCGAGATCACCAGCACGCCGGCCACGCTGGTCATGGTCAGCGCCAGCATGAAGGAGGTGAACATGCCACTCCAGCACAGCCCAGACCACCACAGTGCGGCGGGCGCCGCGCGCAGTTGTCGCCACACCGCCGCCGGCCCGCGCCATAGCGGCAGGATGACAAGCAGCGACACCGCCGTGAAGAAGCTGCGCCAGAACGTCACCTCGAAACTACGCGCCGCCTCCAGCTGGCGCGTGACGATGCCGGCGATCGACCACATCAGGGTCACCGCCACCATCAACCAGACCGCGCGCCGGTGCGTGAGTTTCATGGGTAGGTTGCCGTTGCGAACGCATGGCGGCACACCAACCCCGAAAGGCGGGAGACGCCGTGGAACCGGCTCCGCCGGGCCACTGGCGTCGTCCCCCCTCTGGGGGGAAGGCGGCCGCAGGCCGACTCAGGGGGGATTAATCCTTGCTCGCGCGCTTGCGCTCATGCTCCTTCAGGTAGCGCTTGCGCAGGCGGATGCTCTTGGGCGTGATCTCGACCAGCTCGTCGTCCTCGATGAACTCGACGCCGTACTCCAGCGTGAGCTCGATCGGCGGCGTGATCTTGATCGCGTCTTCCTTGCCGCTGACGCGGAAGTTGGTCAGCTGCTTGGTGCGGGTGGCGTTGACCACCAGGTCGTTGTCACGGCTGTGGATGCCGACGATCATGCCCTCGTACACCGGGTCACCAGCGCGCACGAACATGCGGCCGCGGTCATCCAGCTTGCCCAGGGCGTAGGTGAAGATTTCACCATCGTCCATGGAGATCAGCACGCCGTTCTTGCGGCTGGCGATCTCGCCACGGTAAGGCTCGTAGCTGTCGAAGATGTTGGAGATCAGGCCCGAACCGCGGGTCAGGTTCAGGAATTCGTTGGAGAACCCGATCAGGCCCCGCGCCGGGATGCGGTACTCCAGGCGCACACGGCCACGACCGTCCGGCTCCATGTTCACCAACTCCCCCTTTCGCTCGCCCAGGGCCTGCATCACCGCACCCTGGTGGCCCTCTTCGATGTCGGCGGTGACCAGCTCGATCGGCTCGCATTTCACGCCGTCGATCTCACGGAACACCACGCGCGGCTTGGAAACCGCCAGTTCGTAGCCTTCCCGGCGCATGTTTTCCAGCAGGATGGTCAGGTGCAGTTCGCCACGGCCGGACACTTCAAAGATGCCGTCCTCGTCGGTTTCGCGCACGCGCAAGGCCACGTTGGACTGCAACTCCTTCTGCAGGCGGTCCCAGATCTGGCGGCTGGTCACGAACTTGCCTTCGCGGCCAGCCAGCGGCGAGGTGTTGACGCAGAAGTTCATGGTCAGGGTCGGCTCGTCGACCTTGAGCATGGGCAGCGGCGCCGGATTGTTGGGGTCGGTCACCGTCACGCCGATCCCGATGTCTTCAATACCGTTGATCAGCACGATGTCGCCGGGGCCAGCCACGGGCGTCTGCATGCGGTCCAGGCCCTGGAAGGTCAGCACCTGGTTCACGCGACCCTTGGTGGACTTTCCTTCCGGACCTTCCATCACCAGGACGTCCTGGCCCGGCTTGAGCGTGCCCTGGCTGATACGACCGACGCCGATGCGTCCCACAAAGCTGGAGTAATCCAGCGCAGAAATCTGCAGCTGCAGGGGCGCGGCCGGATCCCCGGAGTTCGGTGGCACGTGCTTGAGGATGGTATTGAACAGGGCCGACATGTCCGGGCCCCACTGCTCACCGGGTGCGCCCTCTTCCAACGACGACCAGCCATTGATGCCGGAGGCGTAGACCACCGGGAAGTCCAGCTGCTCGTCGGTCGCGCCGAGCTTGTCAAACAGGTCAAAGGCGGCGTTGATCACCTTGTCGGGGTTGGCGCCCGGCTTGTCCACCTTGTTGACGACCAGAATCGGCTTCAGGCCCAGCGCCAGCGCCTTCTTGGTCACAAAGCGGGTCTGCGGCATCGGACCTTCCTGCGCATCGATCAGCAGCACCACACCATCCACCATGGACAGCGCGCGCTCCACCTCACCACCGAAGTCAGCGTGGCCGGGGGTGTCGACGATGTTGATGTGCGTGCCTTCCCAGCTCACGGCGCAGTTCTTGGCCAGGATGGTGATGCCCCGCTCTTTTTCGATGGCGTTGTTGTCCATCACGGTGTCGACCACCTTCTCGTGCTCGGCGAAGGTACCCGACTGGCGCAGCAGCTGGTCGACCATGGTGGTCTTGCCGTGGTCGACGTGGGCAATGATGGCAATGTTGCGGATCTGTTTTTGGCTCATGGTTGGCTTTCCAGGATTTGTTGGATTTCGATTGGGCTCAACAGGCGCCCGGGTATCAATTCCCCTGCCTTGACATGGGCGGTGCCCAGCAGGGTGCGAGGTTGGTCGCCGAAGACGGCGGCGCGGTCCGTGTCATGCCAGTGGCCGCGGCGACGCATGCCGCTGAGGAAACGGCCAGCATTGTCGCCGTCCAGCGTGACGGCGGCGTGACCTTCCAGCAGCACGTCCACCGGCTTGAGTTGCGCCAGGCGCTGGGCCTCGTCCATGGCCTCCAGCGCCGTCAGGGTGACGCACTGGCTGATCTCGAACGGCCCGGTGGCCACGCGGCGCAACGCAATCAGGTGGCCACCACACCCCAAGGCCTGGCCAATGTCCTCGCCCAGCGTGCGGATGTAGGTGCCCTTGCTGCACTTGACGCGCAGGCGCAGCAGGGGCGCATCGCCCTCCAGCCGCGCCTCCAGCAACTCCAGCTCATGGATGACGACGTCACGAGGCTCGCGCTCCACGGTCTCGCCCTCGCGCGCGTACTCGTACAACGCCTTGCCGTCCTTCTTCAGCGCACTGTGCATGGGCGGCACCTGGCGGATCGGGCCCATGAAACGGTCCAGTACTTCGACCACCTGGCCGAGCGTACAGGTCACCGACCGCGTTTCGATCACCGCGCCCTCGGCATCGGCGGTGCTGGTGCGCACGCCCAGGCGCACCGTGGTCTCGTAGGTCTTGTCGGCGTCCAGGTGCAGCTGGCTGAACTTGGTGGCAGCGCCGAAACACAGCGGCAGCACGCCGGTGGCCAGCGGATCCAGCGTACCGGTATGACCGGCCTTTTCGGCACGCAACAGCCACTTGGCCTTCTGCAAGGCGTTGTTGCTCGAAAGACCGAGCGGTTTGTCCAGCAACAGCACCCCATGCACAGGGCGCCGTTGCACCCTGGTGCGTGGCGCGTGCATGTTCAATCCTCGTTCTTGGAACGCGAGGCGACCGCCTGGGCGATCAGGGCGTTCATGTCGGCGGCACGCTCGGTGGTGCGGTCGTAGAGGAAGTGCAGTGTCGGCACGGTGTGGATGTGCAGGCGCTTGAACAGGCCGTTGCGCAGGAAGCCGGCCGCCTGGTTCAGCGCTTCCTGCGTCTGCTGGGGGTCACCCACCAGCACGCTGAAGAATACCTTGGCATGCGCATAGTCGGGCGTGACCTCCACCGACTGCAACGTCACCATGCCGACGCGCGGGTCCTTCAACTCGCGCGCGATCAGCTCCGTCAGATCACGCTGGATCTGATCAGCAACCTTGAAGCTGCGGTTCGGAGTGGATGATTTCTTTGCTGCCATCTCAATACCCCGTCGCATCCGGCCAACGGACGCCGTGGAACTGGCTTTGCCAGGCCACTGGCGTCGTCCCCCTTGAGGGGGAAGGCGCGAAGCGACTCAGGGGGTGTTTCATAGTGTCCGGGCGATTTCCTTGACTTCGAAGAACTCGAGTTGATCGCCTTCCTTGATGTCGTTGTAGTTCTTCAGCTTGATACCGCACTCGAAGCCTTCCTTGACTTCGCGCACATCGTCCTTCATGCGCTTGAGCGAGTCCAGCTCACCGGTGTAGATGACCACGTTGTCGCGCAGCAGGCGGAAGTGCGCGCTGCGGGTGACGTGGCCCGAGGTGACCATACAGCCAGCCACGGTACCGATCTTGGACGCCACGAACACGGTGCGGATCTCGGCCATGCCGATGACTTCTTCCTTCTTCTCCGGCGCCAGCATGCCCGACATCGCCGCCTTCAACTCGTCCACGGCGTCGTAGATGATGTTGTAGTAGCGGATTTCCACGTCGTTGCTCTCGGCCAGCTTGCGCGCACCGGCGTCGGCGCGGGTGTTGAAGCCGATGATCAGCGCCTTGGAGGCGATGGCCAGGTTGACGTCGGATTCGCTGATACCGCCCACCGCCGCGTAGACCAGCTGCACCTTGACCTCGTCGGTCGACAGCTTGAGCAGCGAGGCCGCCAGCGCTTCCTGCGAGCCCTGCACGTCGGCCTTGACGATGATCGGCAAGGTCTTGACCTCGCCAGCCGTCATGTCGGAGAACATGTTCTCCAGCTTGGCGGCCTGCTGCTTGGCCAGCTTGGTGTTGCGGAACTTGCCGGCGCGGTAGGTGGCAATCTCGCGTGCACGGCGCTCGTCGGCCAGCACCATGAACTCGTCGCCGGCCTGCGGCACTTCGGTCAGGCCTTGGATTTCCACCGGGATGGACGGGCCAGCCGTATCAATCTTGCGACCGTTCTCGTCCAGCATGGCGCGCACGCGGCCATAGGTCTGGCCGGCCAGCACCACGTCGCCGGTCTTGAGCGTGCCGGATTGCACCAGCACGGTCGCCACCGGGCCGCGACCCTTGTCCAGCTTGGCTTCGATGACCAGGCCCTTGGCAGCGGCATCCACCGGCGCCTTCAGCTCCAGCACTTCGGCCTGCAGCAGCACATGCTCCAGCAGCTCGTCGATGCCCATGCCGGTCTTGGACGACACCGCCACGAAGGGCGAGTCGCCGCCGAATTCTTCCGGCACCACCTCTTCAGCCACCAGTTCAGCCTTGACCTTCTCCACATTCGCTTCGGGCTTGTCGGCCTTGGTCATGGCCACGACGATGGGAACCCCCGCCGCCTTGGCGTGCTTGATCGCCTCGCGGGTCTGCGGCATGACGCCGTCGTCGGCCGCGCAGACCAGGATGACGATGTCGGTCGCCTGGGCACCGCGAGCCCGCATGGCGGTGAAAGCCTCGTGACCCGGGGTGTCCAGGAAGGACACCATGCCGCGCGGCGTTTCCACGTGGTAGGCACCGATGTGCTGCGTGATGCCGCCGGCTTCGCCCGCCGCCACCTTGGCGCGGCGGATGTAGTCCAGCAGCGAAGTCTTGCCATGGTCCACGTGGCCCATCACGGTCACCACCGGAGCGCGAGGCAGCGCCTCGGCGGCCTGCGCCTGCACTTCCTCTTCGGTAAAGGCTTCCGGATCGTCCAGCGCCGCCACGATGGCCTTGTGGCCCATTTCCTCGACCACGATCATGGCCGTATCCTGGTCCAGCGGCTGGTTGATGGTGACCATCTGGCCCAGCTTCATCAGGTGCTTGATGACCTCGGAGGCCTTGACCGCCATCTTGTGCGCGAGCTCGGCCACGGTGATGGTCTCCGGCACGTGCACTTCAATGACGCGTGCCTCTGCCGGTGCGGACTGGGACTGCTCCTCGCGGTCACGGTCATGGCCGCGCCGGCCCTTGGGACCGCTGCGCCAGCTGCCGCGGCCCACACCACCGCTGCTGTCGCCGCGGGTCGGAATGGCCTTTTTCTTGGCCGGATCGCCGGCCCAGCTGCTGGACAGCTTGGCCGACTTCACTTCCTTGCCTGCCGTGCTGGGGCCCGTTCCGGCACCCGCCGCCGGCTTGGCCGCCGTGCTGCCGGTGGCCGGCTTGTGCAGCGTGCCCTTCATGCCAGCCTTGGCCGCTTCTGCAGGCTTGGGCTCTTCCTTCTTGGCGACCAGCACCTTCTTGGCAGGCGTCGCCATCATGGAACGGATGGCCGCAGCCTCCGCTTCCGCCTTGCGGCGGCGCTCTTCGAGATCGGCCGCGCGCGCAGCCTCCTCGTCGGCCTGCGCCTTGGAGGCAGCGGCTGCCTTTTCGCGCGCCTCGGCCTGAGCCGCGGCACGCGCTGCGGCGGCTTCAGCAGCCTCGGCCGTGGCTTCGGCCTGGGACGTCGTCGCCTTGGCCTTCTTCTCTTCCTCGGCAGCGGCGTAGCTGGCAGCCCGTTCTTCGGCTTCGCGCTCGCGCTTCTCGGTCTCTTCGCGCTGGCGGCGCTTCTCCGCCAGATCTTCTTCCTGGCGACGGATCAGCTCCGCCTGACGACGCGCTTCTTCCTCGCGCCGCAGCAATTCGGTGTTGTCGACCACGGGCGCAGCCGGAGCCGCGACCTGGACTTCCGGCGTGGGTTCGGCGGCAGCGCTTTCAGCGAGCTCTGCGCCCTCGTCACGACGCACAAAGGTGCGCTTCTTGCGGACTTCGACCTGGATGGTGCGGGCCTTGCCGGTGGCGTCGGCCTGCTTGATCTCGGTGGTCGACTTCTTGACCAGCGTGATCTTCTTGCGTTCCGGCGTGGCCGTACCGTGGCTGGCCTGCAGATGGGCCAGCAGACGGTGCTTGTCGGCGTCAGTCAGGGTGTCGGCCGCAGAGGCCTTGGCCACACCAGCGGCCTTGAGCTGCTCAAGCAGCGTATCAGTGGATTTCTTGAGTTCGGCAGCAAACTCGGCGACGGTCGTACTGGACATATTCTGTGGGACCTTTCATGACCGTTACTCTTGAGAAGCGGCGTCATTGGTGAACCAATGCTCGCGCGCCTTCATGATCAAAGCTTTGGCCTCGTCCGCAGACTGGCCGGTGATGTCGGTGAGCTCGTCGACCGCCAGATCAGCCAGGTCGTCCAGCGTATGGACGCCGTTCTCGGCCAGCTTGGCAATCAGGTCGGCGGTCAGCCCTTCGAGGTCGCGCAGATCCTGGGAGACTTCCTCGACGCTCTCTTCGCGCGCGATCTCCATGGTCAGCAGCGCATCCTTGGCGCGGGCACGCAGCTCGTTGACGGTGTCTTCGTCGAACGCCTCGATCTCCAGCATCTCCTGCAGCGGCACGTAGGCCACTTCTTCCAGGCTGGTGAAACCCTCGGCGATCAGGATGTCGGCGATCTCCTCGTCCACATCCAGCTTCTCCATGAACAACGCGCGCAGGGTGCTGGTCTCGTCAGCCTGCTTCTGGGCCGACTCGGCCGCGTCCATGATGTTGATCTTCCAACCGGTCAGGTCGGAGGCCAGGCGCACGTTCTGGCCCCCGCGGCCGATGGCAATGGCGAGGTTTTCCTCGTCCACCACCACGTCCATGGCGTGCTTTTCCTCGTCCACCACGATGGACTGCACATTGGCCGGCGCCAGGGCACCGATCACGAACTGGGCCGGATCCTCGCTCCACAGCACGATGTCCACGCGCTCGCCGGCGAGCTCATTGGTCACGGCGTTGACGCGGGTACCGCGCACACCGACACAGGTGCCGATGGGATCGACGCGCTTGTCGTGCGACAGCACGGCAATCTTGGCGCGCGAGCCGGCGTCACGGGCGCAGGACTTGATCTCCAGCAGGCCCTGCTCGATCTCGGGCACTTCCTGACGGAACAGCTCGATCATGAACTCGGGCGCCGAGCGCGACAGGATGATGGGCGCGCCACGCAGCGTGAGGTCCACTTCCATGATCATGGCGCGCACGCGGTCACCGGTACGCAGGTTTTCCTTCGGGATCATCTCGCTGCGACGCAGGCGGCCTTCCACGCGACCGGACTCCACAATGATGTCGCCCTTGTCCATGCGCTTGACGGTGCCGACGAAGATCTTCTCGCCACGCGACATGAAGTCGTTGAGCAGCATCTCGCGCTCGGCATCGCGGATCTTCTGAAGGATCACCTGCTTGGCGGCCATGGCGCCGATGCGACCGATCGGCACGGACTCCACCGGCTCCTCGATGTACTCGTCGACCTCGATGTCGGGGATCTGCTCCTTGGCTTCGAACAGCAGGATTTCCTGGTCGGGCAGCTGCAGGCCGGCCTCATCGGGCACAACATGCCAGCGGCGGAACGTTTCGTACACACCGGTGTCGCGGTCGATGGCGACGCGGATGTCCACATCGCCTTCGTACAGCTTCTTCGTGGCCTGGGCCAGCGCAGCCTCGACTGCACCGAACACCACATCACGCTCGACGTTCTTCTCGCGTGAAATGGCTTCCACCAGCATCAACAATTCGCGATTCATGCCTTTACCCTCCAAGTCCAATTGAGCGCGCCAGCCTCGCTGTGCGCCCACCCCAAGTCAAAAATAGAACCTTACTCGGGCGCGTTGCCACGCCCCTTGAAATTCACGATCGGCGCCAGTCGCGCCTCGCGCAGCTCATCCAGCGCGAAACCGAGCACCTGCATCGGTGCCGGCGCGCGCTTCTTGCTCACCTTCTGGCCCGGCTTGACCGGTGGCTCGTCGCTCCAGACGATCTGCCAGCCCTGGCCACCTTCGGCCCGCTCCAGCGTGCCGCGAAACTTCTTGCGGTTGGGTGCCACCTGACCGGCAGCCGCCGCCCCCATCGGCGCCTTGAGCGTGATGTCGATCACCTGACCGGCAAAACGCTCGAAATCCTTCTCGTGGCGCAAGGGACGGTCGATGCCGGGCGACGACACTTCGAGGCGCTTGTACTCGATGCCCTCGACTTCCAGCGCAAATTGCAGTTGGCGAGTGACCTTCTCGCAGTCCTCGACATTGACGAACTGCTCGCCGGCAGCCGGGTCCCAGGGCAAGTCGATCGTCACGCGCAGCAAGCCTCCAGCGGAGCGTTCGATCTCCACCAAGTCATAACCTAGCCCGCTCACGGTTTGTTCGACGATGTCCTGTAGTGCCACGTGTCCTCTGCTTGCCCCTGCATGACGGGCCAGGCCGGCCCTCAAAAGCGTTCGACCAAAAAAAACGGGCGGTTGGTATCCGCCCGTTTGGTCGAGAATTGATAAATTGTAGCCGAAAAACAGCCGAAACGCCTTGATTTTTAAGGCGATTTACGCTGCGGCTTGCACCAGCACGCGAGTATAGGGATGAACGGGCGCGTCCAACACCTGGGAAATGGGGCCCGCTTCCAGGATTTCACCCCCCCGCATCACCAGCACCTCATGCGCCATAGCGCGGATCACGTCCACGTCGTGGGTGATCAGCAGATAACTCAAACCGCGCTCGCGCTGCAGCCGCTGCAGCAGTTGCAGCACCTGCTTCTGGATCGTCACGTCCAGGGCGCTGGTGGGCTCATCGAGCACCAACAGGTGCGGCGCCACGATCAGCGCCCGCGCGATCGCCAGCCGCTGGCGCTGGCCGCCGGAAAACTCGTGCGGGTAACGCTGCAACAGGCCTGGGAACTGCGCCTCCAGCACACGCAGGCGCCGTTGCGCCTTGTCGAGTTCCGGCGCATGCACCGACAGGCCCTCACCCACGATCTCTTCCACCGTCAGGCGTGGCGACAGCGAGGAAAACGGGTCCTGGAACACCACCTGCACCACCCGGCGCAGCGCCTTGTCTCGCGCGGGCTCGCCGCTCCAGGCCTGGCCGGTGACGGTCAATTCACCCGTATAAGGCTGCAGCCCCAAAGCGGCCAGGGCCAAGGTGGATTTGCCGGAGCCGGACTCTCCGATGACCCCCAAGGTCTGCCCAGGAGGAATACTGAAGTCGGCGCCTTGCACCGCGACGAATTCACCGCGGCGGAACCAGCCACGCACACCCGGCAGCGGCGTCGGGTACGCGACCCGCAGGTGGCGGGCCTGCATCACCGGTGCGGCGGTGGGATCCGCTGCCTGTTCCTGCACGTCACGAGTCGGCCGGCTCTCCAGCAGTCGCCGCGTGTAGCTGTGCTGCGGGCGGGCGAACACCTCGGCGACCGCCCCCTCCTCGACCAGATGGCCGTCTTGCATCACCAGCACCCGGTCGGCAAAGCGGCGCACCAGGTTCAGGTCGTGCGTGATCAGCAGCACCGCCATGCCATTTTTCTGCTGCAGGCCGTCGAGCAAGTCCAGGATCTGGCCGCGCAAGGTGACATCGAGCGCCGTGGTCGGCTCGTCGGCCAGCAGCAGCTTGGGCTGACAGGCCAGGGCCATGGCGATCATGGCGCGCTGGCGCTGGCCACCGCTCAACTGATGCGGAAAGGCCCCGGCGCGCCGCTCGGGTTCAGGGATGCCGGTCTCGGCCAGCTGGCGCACCGCCTGCGCCCAGGCTTCGGCCCGCGACAACCCCAGCTTGAGCTCCAGCACCTCGGCAATCTGGTCGCCCACGGTGAACAGCGGGTTGAGCGCCGTCATCGGCTCCTGGAAGATCATGGCAATGTCGCGCCCCCGGACACCACGCAACTCGCGCTCTGAAATTGATAGCAAGTCGCGCTTGTCCGATGCAGGCTCGGTGCCCAAAAAGCTTGCAAGCCCCGTCACCTCGGCGTTCTGCACCAGCCGCAGCAGGCTCAAGGCCGTAACGCTCTTGCCCGAGCCGGACTCGCCCACCAAGGCCACCTTCTCACCCGGCGCAATCTGGAAATCCAGCCCGTGCACGACCTCGCGGCCGGCAAACGCGACCGTCAGGCCCTGGACATCGAGCAGTACCTCGCTCATTTTTCAGCCTTCCGCGGGTCGAGCGCGTCACGCAGCGCGTCGCCCATGAAGGTCAGCAGCAGCAGCGTGACCACCAGCACGCCGAAGGTGGAGAGCGAAATCCACCAGGCGTCGATGTTGTTCTTGCCCTGCGCCAGCAACTCGCCCAGCGAAGGCGTACCCGGCGGCACGCCCAGGCCGAGGAAGTCGAGCGAGGTCAGCGCCAGGATGGCCGCACTCATGCGGAACGGCAGGAAGGTCACCACCGGCGTCAGACTGTTGGGCAGGATGTGGCGCCAGATGATCTGGCCGTTGGACAGACCCATGGCGCGCGCGGCCCGCACGTAGTCCAGCTGGCGGTTGCGCAGGAACTCGGCGCGCACGTAATCGGACAAGCCCATCCAGCCGAACAGGCTGAGCAGGATCAGCAGCAGCGCCACGCTGGGGTCGAACATGGCGGAGAAGATGATGAGCAGATAAAGCTCGGGCATGGAACTCCAGATCTCGATGAAACGCTGGAACCACAGATCCGTCTTGCCGCCGAAGAAGCCCT
>Ga0209398_1001566_pt1 | contig 11584 bp, 7 predicted proteins | sample AshMeaBigSpring_FD_184125 | JGI IMG/M metagenome (GOLD analysis project Ga0209398, IMG submission 184125) | Groundwater microbial communities from Big Spring, Nevada to study Microbial Dark Matter (Phase II) - Ash Meadows Big Spring (SPAdes)... | ecosystem: Environmental > Aquatic > Deep...
CTCGGCAGGAGCCTCGCCCTCCCGGGATCGCGCAACTCTGGTTAGCACGTCCCCTATGCCGAGAACCCGCTGCACGCGCCGGCTCGGCAGGAGCCTCGCCCTCCCGGGATCGCGCAACTCTGGTTAGCACGTCCCCTATGCCGAGAACCCGCTGCACGCGCCGGCTCGGCAGGAGCCTCGCCCTCCCGGAATCGCGCAACTCTGGTTAGCACGTCCCCTATTTCCCAGGATCACGCAAGGCTTTTTAGCGCCACATATCGTCATCGGCAAACGGGTGGGCGGGCCCCCGCAGCCTGGGCTTGGGCAGCACCTTCAGCGCCTGCTCGGCCAGCCGCAGGTCGTCGCGGCTGGTGATCTTCAGGTTCAACGGCGATCCGTGCACGACGGCGACGGCGTGCCCCAGGCGCTCGACCAACTGGGCGTCGTCGGTCGCCGGAGCATCCCCGCGCCGGGCATACGCCTCCAGCAGCCAGTCTCGGCGGAAGACCTGGGGCGTCTGCGCCTCCCAGAGGTTCTCCCGCGAGACCGTCTCCTGGACGACCTTTCCCGGGGCCACGCGCTTGAGCGTCGCGGAGACCGGGATCGCGCAGATCGCCGCTCCCTGCTGGCGGGCCGCGTTGAATACCTCGTCGATCCAGGCGTCGACCAGGCAGGGCCGGGCGGCGTCATGCACGGCCACGAATTCGGCGTCGGGCCGGACCCGGGCCAGGCCGGCGGCCACCGAGTCGGCTCGTTCGGCCCCCCCGTCGACCACCTCCAAGCCCAGGATCGCCACGTTCGCGCCGAACTTCTGCTGGAACATCTCCCGGTCCTCGGGCGAGATGACCAGGATCACCTGCTGCACGTCGTCGCGGTTGATGAACCGCTCCACCGCGTGCAACCAGACGGCCCGGTCGGCCAGCGGGGCGAAGACCTTTTTGTAGTGCTGGTCGCGGAACCGGCGGCTCTGGCCGGCCGCGGGCAGGATCACCGCCAGACGGGACATGGGCAACCTCCTCCGGGCAACAACGCTCGGCGCCGGCCGCGGCGGCCGCGTCGACGCGGCGCACGGATTGGATTGACAGTCGCACGCGCCGGGTCGCGGAGGCCGCCGCCTCTCCCACAACGGATCGCGCAACCCCTGAGAGGGCGAGGCACCCGCCGAGCCGGTGGCTTGGCAGGTGCATTCCCCTTTCAAGGCTCGGCAGGAGCCTCGCCCTCCCAAACGGAGCCTCGCCCTCCCAAACGGAGCCTCGCCCTCCCAAACGGAGCCTCGCCCTCCCAAACGGAGCCTCGCCCTCTCCAAGAACGTGCAACCTGCCGCCGCCGCGGGCCGCGCCGGCAGCGGCCCCCATTGTCGGGCCTGGCAGGTGGACGTCAAGCCGCGGGGTGATCACCGGTCGTACGGCATGAGCACCTCGTCGGGGCGCAGATCGGAGATGGCCGACCAGCCGCCGTCGGCGATCGCCTGGCCCAGCCGCGTCACGTCGCGGAAGTAGCGATCGGCCGGCCGCCGGCCCTCGAACTGGCGGATCAGCTCCTGGCACAGGACATCGGCGGCATCGCGCACGATTTCGACTTCCTGCCGCGCCGCGTAGAGGCTGGTGCAGAGGATCACGGCCAGGCTCTGGAGCCGCGCGGAGATTTCGGACATACGGCACTGGCGGTCGGCCAGTTTCAGCTGGTACTTGCGCATCGCGCCGCTGATTTCCACCGGCGCCCGCTGCAGCTGGTCGGCGGCATACTCGGCGTGCGCCCGCAGCGGGCTGGGCATCGAGGGCAGTTGCGGGCGGGGCCGCGAGCGCAGGAGCTGTGCCAGGTACCAGCGGGCGTAGGGCCCCAGCGCCCCGCGCAGGGCCCAGGCGTGGGCCGGGTTCCAGGGGTTCGGCTGGCGGATGCCCGCCGCCTGCAAGGCCCGCCCGATCGGCTCGAAGTAAGTCATCCCGTGGTGCTTGACCAGCGACTTGAAGAAGGCCATGCCCAGCATCTCGCCTTCCCCCTCGTAGATGCACGGCGCAAGGTACTCGTGCACGTTGTCGCCGAACATGTGGCCATGCAGGAACGAACGGCCGCCGTGCGTCTTCATGAACAGCTCGACGGCCGCGTGCTTCTGGGACTCGCTGCCGAAAATCTTGGCCACGATGCATTCCATCTCGCCGCGGTAGCCCTCGTCGATCAGGCTGGAGCACCAGGCGACGAGGGCGTCGCAGCCCACGATCAGGCCGGCCAACTGGCCCAGGCGGCGGCGGACCAGTTCCCGGCGGGCGATCGGCGCCCCGTACGTCACCCGGTACTGAGCCCAGGGGATCATGCTGGCCATCATCAGCCGCATCGTGCCGGCGGCATTGGCGCACAGCGCAATGCGGCCGAGGTTCAAGCCGTGATAGGCAATCGTCAGTCCGCTGCCGCGTGTCGGCTGCAGCAGGTTCTCGGCCGGCACGCGGAAATCGCGGAGCAGAATGCCGCGATTGTAGGTGTGCTTCAGGGCCCAGAGCCCGTACTTGCGGAGCTGAAAATGCTCGTTCTCCTCAACCGGCAGCTCGCAGATCAGCACCGACGGGACGTCGTCAATCAGGCAGACCAGCCCGATCGTGCGGCCGGGGACGACGTTGGTGATGAACAGCTTCTCGCCGTTGACGAGATAGTCGTCACCCTGCCGCACGGCGCGGGTGCGGAGGGCCGTCAGGTCCGACCCGGCGCACGGCTCGGTCAGGGCAAAGGCCGACAGCCGCTCGCCGCTGGCCAGCCCGGGCAGGAATCGCGCCTTCTGCTCCGCGTTGCCGAACGTCCGCACGGGGTCGACCGCGCCGATGCAGCCATGCACGGAGGCCAGCCCCGCGGTCGTCGGGTCGACCAGCGCCATCCGCGTGAGGAACGCGGCAAAGCTGCGAAACGGGGCCTCCGAGCCGCCATACTGGCGGTCCACGAGCAGTCCCCAGTAGCCGGCCCGGCCCAGGTCCTCCAGCACGCCGCGGCCGATCTTTCCCTCCTCGTTGTGCAACGTGCCCTCGCGGCGGTGGCGGCGCACCACCTCGAGCGACTGGTCCATCACGCGGGCCACGTCCGCCGGCGGGCGATCGGGCCGGCCTTCGAACAGCTCCACCGGCACGCCGCGATCCCAGACGGCGCGGTGCATCGGGCTGTGCACGGTCTGGTACTGCGGCTGGAAGAGCAGCTCGACGTTGTCATCCGCGGCGTCGATCGCGCCGGTGCGGCGCACCTCGTCCTGGCTCTTGCCGCCCAGGGCCAGTGCGGCCTCGGCGAACGACACCGGCGGCGGGGCGGCCGGAGTGCCGTCGGGGCGCGCGGGAGGGACATCGGTCTTCATGACGTACCCCTTTCGGCCAACTGCCGGGCACGCGACGGATGGTACATCGCCGCGATTCGATCGGCGCACTGGGCCTCGATCACCTTGCGGCGGAGGCTGAGCTTGGGCGTCATCTCGCCGCTCTCCAGCGTGAACCCGCGATCCATCAAGGAGAAGTCCCGCACCTGTTCGTAGTGGGAGACACCGGCCAGCCGCCGCCGGATCCGCTCGGCATACAGCTCCCGCACGCGGCGCGAACGCAACGCCCCACGGCGCGTCAGGGCGAAGATCCGCCGGGCCTTCATCTCGGCCCGCAGTTGCACCGGATCCGGCACGATCAGGGCCGTCAGGTAGTCCCGCCCGTCGCCCACGACCAGGGCCTGGAGGATCAGCGGATCCTGGGTCAGGAGCGATTCAAGATGGGCCGGGGCGACGTTCTTGCCCGCCGACGTCACGATCAACTCCTTCTTCCGGCCGGTAATCCAGAGGAACCCGTCCTCATCCAGCCGCCCGATGTCGCCCGTGTGCAACCAACCGTCGCGCAACACCTGGGCCGTACCCTCCGGGTCCCGCCAGTAACCCGCCATGACGTGCGGGCCGCGGGTCAGGATCTCGCCGTCCGGGGCGATCGCCACCTCCACGCCCGGGATCGCCCGCCCCACCGCGCCGCGCCGCACGGCGGAAGGCGCCGTCACGGTGATCACGGGCGATGTCTCGGTCAGGCCGTACCCCTGCAGCAGGGGAATCTCGTGCCGCTGGAAGAAATCGAACACGTCATTCGGCAAGGCGGCGCCGCCCGAACAGCAGAGGCGGATGGCGCCGCCCAGCAGTGCCCGCAGGCTGCCGGGCCGATCCGCCTGCCCTTGCTCGACCAGGTAACGCTGCACCCGCTCGTAAAAGAACGGCACGCCGTTGAGCATCGTCGGCCGGATGCGGGCACAGTCGGCCAGAATCGTCTCCCGCGCCTCGGCCAGCGCCAACTGCGAACCGCGGGTGATCCAGGTGTACAGATCGCAGGTGCGGGCAAAGATATGGCTCAACGGCAAGAAGCAGAGACGCAGATCCTGTTCCTGCAGCCCGAATGCCTCGATCGTTCCCTGCGTGTTGGTCACCAGGTTCCGTTGGCTGAGCATCACTCCCTTCGGCTCGCCGGTCGTGCCCGAAGTATAGAGGATCGTGGCCAGCGAGTCGGGAGTCAGGGCCGCGCGGGCCGCCTCCTCGAGCCGGGCGCCGACCGCCGGATCCGCACCGGCCGCCAACTCCACGAAGCGGGCCACCGGCCGCTCACCTAGGGGACGAGGATAGGACTCGAAGCTGGCAAACGAGGTCCGCGCCGAAAACCGCGGGGCACAGGCCGCCAGGGCGTCGCCCTGCTCGGCCCCCTGAAAAAGAACCACCCGAGCCCCGCTGTGGTTGACCTGCCACGCATACTGCTCGCCCGCCAGCCGCGCGTGCAACGGCACGTGGATCGCCTGCGCCATCTGGATGGCCAGATCGCAGACAATCCACCAGTACGAATTCTCGGCGATCTGGACGACCCGATCCCCCGGCTGCACGCCCAGCAAGCCGAGCACGCCCGCGGCGCGACGGGCGTCCTGGGCGATCTCGTTCCAGCTGCGGGCCGCAAACTGGCCGTCCCGCTTCACCCAGAGCGCCGGCGCATCGCCGCTCGCCGCCACACGCTGGGCGAAGATCTCGACAAGCGTCGTTGCGTCGCGGCTGGGGGACATCGGCAAGCGGGCGAGATGCGGGAGCAGGGAAAAGGAGTCTGGAAAAGCAACGGAGGCGAGGCATCTCTATGTACAGTATACGCACGAGTCCCGGGGGCGGCCCGCACCCAATCCGCGGCCGACCCCAGAACTCGGGGACGGGCGCCGGGCCTGTGCGGATTATTTCGGGCGAAACCGCCGGTAACCGTTCACGGGCCGGGGGCCGGCTCATTTTTCGGCGGGAAGATCGCTCGGCGTCGCGCAGCGGTCGCGCCGAAAAATGTGCCTGACGCCTTGGGGTGTGCCGCTGCCGAGCCGTCGGTGCGGCGTCTTCGGGAGGGCGAGGCTCCCGCCGAGCCGTCGGCGCGGCGTCTTCGGGAGGGCGAGGCTCCCGCCGAGCCGTCGGCGCGGCGTCTTCGGGAAGGCGAGGCTCCTGCCGAGCCGTCGGCGCGGCGTCTTCGGGAGGGCGAGACTCCCGCCGAGCCGTGGGCGCGGCGTCTTCGGGAGGGCGAGGCTCCCGCCGAGCCGTCGGCGCGGCGTCTTCGGGAGGGCGAGGCTCCCGCCGAGCCGTCGGCGCGGCGTCTTCGGGAGGGCGAGGCTCCCGCCGAGCCGAAAATCCGCTCAACGCACCAGTTCCGCGGCCTCGCGGAACACCGCGACCGCAACCGTTCCGGGCCGGGGTCTGGTACATTTTTCGGCCAATCCGTCCGACCTGGCGCAGACGCGCAGGCCGAAAACATGGACCTGACCCCCTCGAATCCCGCTAAATGCTCAGCCGGGGTGTGAACGGTTACCCGCGACCCGTCCGCGACCTCCGCGACGCGGCGCGGGTTCGGGCTTGGCCGTGACGCGCCTACGGCCCCGCGGCCAGCAAGACTACTCCACCCGCTCGAAAATCGTGGCGATCCCTTGCCCCAGCCCGATGCACATGGTCGCCAGCCCGAACCTGGCGTCGCGCTGCCGCATGGCGTGCACCAACGTGGTGGCGATCCGCGCGCCGCTGGCCCCCAGCGGATGCCCGATCGCGATCGCCCCCCCGTGGACATTGACCTTGTCCAGGTCCAGGTCGAGCATCTGCGTACTGGTCAGCACCTGGGCCGCGAACGCCTCGTTCAGTTCAATCAGGTCGATGTCGGCCAGCGTCAGCCCGGCCCGCCGGAGGGCCTTCTGGGTGGCCGGCACCGGTCCGGTCCCCATCTCCGAGGGCTCGACGCCGGCCACGGCGGTGGCCCGCACGCGCACGATCGGCCGCAGGCCCAACTGCCGGGCCCGCTCGGCGGACATCAGCAGCAGGGCCGCCGCCCCGTCGTTCAGGGGCGAGCTATTGCCGGCGGTGACGGTGCCCAACTTCGGCATGAAGGCCGGTTCCAGCGCGGCCAGCGCGTCGAGACTGGTGTCCGCCCGGACGCACTGGTCGCGCTCGGCCAGGAACCGCCGCCCCTCTTCATCGCGCGCCGGGACCGGGACCACCTGCGCGCGAAACCAGCCCGCCTCGTGCGCGGCATGCGCCCGCTGATGGCTGCGCAGCGCCAGGGCATCCTGGTCCTGCCGCGAGATGCCCCGCGTCTGGGCGAGGAACTCGGCGGTCACACCCATCAACAGCGCCCCCCGGGAGGTGTGCTGAAAGAGCTTGGGGTTCAGGTCCAGTCCGTGGTCCATCGGCAGGTGCTGCATATGCTCCAGCCCCCCGACGATCTGCGCGTCCTCGCCGCCGGCCATGATCGCGTGCGCCGCCTGGTTCAACGCCTGCAGGCTGCTGCCGCACAGCCGGTTAACCGTAGTCCCTCCCGTCTCGGCGGGCAGACCCGCCATCAGGGCGACGGTGCGGGCCACGTTCAACCCCTGCTCGCCTGTCTGCTGGGTGTTGCCCAGCACAACGTCCTCAATTTCGGCCGGGTCCACCCCCGTCCGCCGCATCAAGGCACTCACCACGGCAACCGCCAGGTCGTCGCTCCGCGTGTCGCGAAAATAACCCTTCTCGGCATGCGCCCGTCCGATCGGCGTGCGCACCGCGTCGATCACCACCGCGTCTTTCATGGTTGTCGTCTCCCGGTCGGCGTCGGGCCGCGGAACTGGTCACCATAGAATCGGCTGTTGCTGCGGGCCATCTCCTCCAGCAGCGGCGTGGGCTGCATCCGCGGCCCCAGGTCGGCCAGCGGCTTGAGCATCTCGAGCACTTGCCGGGGGCCGAGCGTATCGGCCCAGTACAGCAGCCCGCCGCGGAACGGCGGGAATCCCAGGCCGAAGATTACGCCCAGGTCCACGTCGCGCGGGTCCCGCACGATCCCTTCCGCCAGCACGCGGGTCGCCTCCAGCAGCATCGGCAGGAACAGCCGCATGGCGATTTCGTCCTGCGTCAGCGACTTCGCGGTGCGCTGGTACGGATCGACGAACCGCGCCAGCCCCGGGTCGGGCTCGGGCCGTTTCTTCTTGTTCTCGTACGAGAAGAACCCCCGGCCGCTCTTCTGCCCCAGCCGCCCGGCCTTGACCAGCGCGGGCAGGATCGGCGACGGGACGACCCGCTCGGGAAACGTCTCCCACATCAAGCGCCCCGCGTAGACGGCGGTATCCAGGCCCACCACGTCGTACAGCACCAGCGGCCCCATCGGCATGCCGAACTCCTTGGCCGCCCGCTCGATCTGGGCCACGGGGACGCCGTCGGCGAGCAGATCCAGCGCCTCGTTCAGGTAAGGGAAGAGCATCCGGTTGACCAGGAAACCGGGCCCGTCGTGGACGACGATCGGGAACTTGCCCAGCCGCTTGGCGTGCGCGACCACGGTGGCCACCGTTTCATCGCTGGTTTGCTTGCCGCGAATCACCTCCACCAGCTTCATCCGCCGCACGGGGTTGAAGAAGTGCATCCCGCAGAACTGGTCCGGCCGCTGCCGGCCGCGGGCCAGCTCCGTGATCGGGATCGTGGAGGTGTTGGAGGCCAGGATCGTGGTCGGGCCCAGCTTTGGCTCGAGCCGGGAGTAGATCAACCTCTTCACATCCGCGTTCTCCACGACCGCCTCAATGACCAGGTCGCAGGCCCCCAGTTCGTCGTCGGACGTGGTGGTGCGCAGCAGCGGTGCCAGCTGTAGCGCCCGCTGCACGTCGGGACCGTTGGTCTTGCGGTTGTAAGCGGCCTCTTCCAGGACGCCGCGGGCCCCGCGCGCCAGGGCGTCGGCCGACGCGTCGGTGAAGGACACGGGAATCTGCCGCTTGAGGGTGACCGCGGCGATCCCGGAGCCCATGATGCCCGCTCCGATCACCGCCACCGTGGCGATGTCGCGCGGCTGGACATCCGCCCGGTCGATGCCGCGATCCTTCTTACTGCGGTCGGTCAGGAAGAAAACATTCAACAGGGCGGCGTTGGTCGGCGTGCCGAACAGCTGCGCGAGCCCCTCGACCTCCATCGCGCACGCCTGTTGGACGTCGACGCCGGCCCCGCCCAGGAGGACCTCGAGGGCCGCCAGGGGGGCCGGGTACTGCCCGCGTGTCTGCTGCTGGATGTAGGCCGAGGCGGTGGCGCCGAGGAACCCCAGTTCGGTCTGGCTGATCGCCACCGGTCCGCTCCACCGCTGACGGTCCGCGAGGTACTCGCCGCTGGCACGCTCGGCGCGGATCAGGCTCACGGCGGCTTCAAGCAGCCGCTCGGCCGGCACGACGTCGCTGACCAGCCCCATCGCCACCGCCGTGGCTGGGTCGATCGATTCGCCCCCCGTCACCAGGTCAACAGCATTTCCCAGGCCGATCATCCGGGAGGCCCGGGCGGTGCCGCCCCAGCCGGGAAACAGGCCCAGCTTGACCTCGGGAAACCCCAGCTCGGTCTTCTCGCCGCTGGACATCACCCGGCGGTCGCACCAGATCGCCAGCTCCGCGCCGCCGCCCAAACAGACGCCGTCCATGGCCGCCACCGTCACAAAGTCGCAGCGGGAGAGCCGAGCAAACAGCTCTTGCCCACGACGACACATCTCCCGCACCGTTTCCGCGGGGACGTCCAGCGAGGACGCAAACTCACGGAGGTCGGCCCCGGCAATGAACGTGCCCGGCTTGCCGGATTGGATGATCAGACCCGCCAGGTCCCGCCGGGCCTCGAGCTGGTCCAGGTGTGCCGCCAGCTCCTGCAGAACCGATTCCGAGAGGACATTGGCCGACTTGTCCGGCACATCGAGCGTCAGGACGGCGATGTCGGGTTCTACCTGGGAAAGCGTGAATGCGGCGGCGCGGGCCATGAACGATCCCCTGCATCGTGTTCGACGGCAGGCCCCCTTTGGGCCTGCCTAGGAAACTCTAATTCATGTCGCACGATCATGGGAGGGCGCGGGACGGGCCGAGCCGTGGGAAACACGGCCCGGGGCCGGGTCCCCGCCGAGCGTGAGGCGCGTGAACTCCAAGCCCGGCGAAACACTTTGGGGAGCCAAAAGCCAGGACGCGCCGCAAGCGACGTTCAAGGTCCGAGAAACCCAAACAAGTCAGCCGGCCTGAAGGGCCGAAACAAGTCAGCCCGAGGCAGAGCGAAGTCCGCGCCGAGCGGACGACGCGCCGCCCCGGGTAACAAGGCATTCCGGGAACCGAGGCCCTGAAAGGGCGGCACAAGTTGTTCGACGATCAAACCGAAACCGACACGTTGTTCGGTCATTAGACATTCGAAATGGGCGAAACGGAAATTCGGCTTGGGGATTGTGTCGCCCTTTCAGGGCTTGGGGTGTGTTTCTTCCGCAACCCAGGGCGGCGCTCCGTCCGCCTCCGGCGTACTGCGCTCTGCGTTGGGCTATCATGTTGGTGCCCCTTCGGGGCGGAAGCGTATCGGCGAGGTCGAGTCTGTCGGCCGAAAACATGGACCTGAGCCCCGCAAGTCGCCCTCCGCGTTCATTCGGGGAGTGAACGGTTACGGCTTGAGCATCTGTTTCCGAGCTACTGGATCAAACCTGGCATGGCGAGGCAACCGCGCATGACTCTGGTGGAACCTGCTGGCGGCGTTCCGAGCCGCCTGGTGCGTCGTTTGATCATTTGCTGCCTCGCCGCCATGCTGCTGGCCGCAACGGGACCAGGCCTGTGTCTCTTGGCCGCCGAACCGTCGCCGGAGATCGTGGGCCTGACGGTCGACTACGGCGATGGCGTGCAGAAGGTGTTCACGGCGCTCCCCTGGCGGCAGGCGATGACGGTGCGGGATCTGATGCAATTGGCCCAGGAGCATCCGCGAGGCATCCGCTTTGCCTCCCGCGGCTCGGGCGCGACGGAGTTGCTGACGCGGATCGACGACCTGGACAACCAGGGGACCCGCGGGCGGAATTGGATCTTCCACGTCAACGGCAAGCTGGCTGACCGCAGCCTGGGCGCCTACCGGCTGCGGCCCGGGGATGCCGTCTTGTGGGAGTTCGGCAAGTACCGGTAAAATTCCGGCCTGCGTGCGGCTCGCATGGGGCAACCAACGAAGGCGACGGCCGGCTTTTCGGACCACGACCAAGGGCAGGCGAAGTCCGGGGGGCGTAGGCCGAGCCGGTCCCCGGGACACGAACCGCTACGACGCTGGGAGATTCCGCCGTGAAACGCGAGACGATGTTGGACGTGGCGATCCTGGTCCTGCTGATCGCGGCGGGTGTCGCGTTGCGGTTGAGCTTTCGCGACCTGCCGAATTTTTCCCCGGTGGCGGCCTTGGCCCTGTTTGCCGGTTGCTACTTCCGCTCGGCCGCCTTCGCGCTGCTCGTACCACTGGGGGTGTTGACGGCGAGCGATTATGTGCTGGGCGGATACGAAGGGACCGTCATGATTGCCGTCTACGGAGCCCTGGCCGCGCCGGTGGCGATGCGGCGGATCGTGCGGCAATCGTTCGAGGCCGCCCGCGGGTGGCGGCGGCCGCTCGTCGCGGCGGGTGGAATTCTGGGCTGCAGCCTGGGCGCCTCGGTCGCCTTTTTCGCGTGCAGCAATCTGGCCGTCTGGTTGAGCACCGGGATGTACGCGCACTCGCTCGGCGGAATCAGCGAGTGCTACCTGCAGGCGTTGCCCTTCTTCCGCTACACCGCGGCGGGCGATCTGGTGTTTGCCACCGCACTGTTTGGCGGCCACGCGGCGCTGCGGACCCTGGGGGCCTGGCTGGCGACACGCGCGGCCGCGGTGCGACTGGCGGACGCCTGACGGCCCGGATCCGGCCTCGCGGCCCATCCCTGCCTGGATCGACGGCCCTGCCTGGATCGACGGCCCTGCCTGGATCGACGGCCCTGCCTGGATCGACGGCCCTGCTTCAGCCCGCCGCGCGTGTTCGGGCATAGCGCGGCGGCTCCGGGCTTCCAGCGTTCCGTGCAGGGCGGGGTCGCTGCCGGCGGGTGCAGCCTGCGGTTTGCACGCCAGTACGAACGGTCTGTTCGCCGCCCCGCGAATCTGGCAGACGAAGCGACCGTTTCCTGGATGGTTGGGTGGTCAACGGAACGTAGTCAAGCAACTTGTGTAAACATGGTCGGCGTTCCATCAGCAGCCCGGTTCACCGGGCTTTTCCGCGAAGCGGTCCCAGGCCCGGCATGCATGGATGCCGGGTGGGAACAGGGAACCTCATCCACCGAATCAGCCCCGTTTCACGGGGCTTCTCGCGGTCGGGGCTTGAGCCCTT
>Ga0209398_1001568_pt1 | contig 11570 bp, 10 predicted proteins | sample AshMeaBigSpring_FD_184125 | JGI IMG/M metagenome (GOLD analysis project Ga0209398, IMG submission 184125) | Groundwater microbial communities from Big Spring, Nevada to study Microbial Dark Matter (Phase II) - Ash Meadows Big Spring (SPAdes)... | ecosystem: Environmental > Aquatic > Deep...
AAAAAGAGTAGGCATTTTTGCCAATCATACTGCTACAATTGGTGAAACGCATTTAGTAGATAGCTTACAAAAATTAGGGATTACCATAACCAAAGCATTTGGACCAGAACATGGTTTTAGAGGAACTGCTGATGCTGGTGAAAAAATTGATAATTATATAGACAAAGCCACAGGCATTTCCGTAGTATCGTTGTATGGTAAAAAAAGAAAACCAAATGCCGAAGATTTAAAAGATGTAGACATTTTATTGTTCGATATTCAAGACGTAGGAACACGTTTTTATACATTTATTTCATCGCTACAAGAGTTCATTGAAAGTGCCATTGTATTTAACAAGCCATTGATTGTTTTAGACAGACCTAACCCCAATGGATTTTATGTAGATGGCTCTGTTTTAGATACTTCTTTTAAAAGTTTTGTAGGCATGCAACCTATACCTATTGTTTATGGAATGACAATGGGTGAATATGCCAAAATGCTAATTGGTGAAAAAATGCTTGACTGGAAATATATTCGTAAACAAGACAATCTTACCTCTTTAGGAGAAATGTTGGGATTTGAAGAGAAAAGGAAGAATTTTAAATTGATAGTTATAAAATGTAAAAACTATACACATAAAAGCAAATACATTTTACCCATTAAACCATCACCTAATTTGCCTGACTTAGCAAGTATTTACAACTATGCATCTACCTGTTTTTTTGAGGGAACGGTTTTGAGTGAAGGAAGAGGCACCGATCATCCATTTAGTATTTTTGGACATCCTTCATTACCCAATCATTTATTTGCATTTACGCCCACAAGTAGAGATGGAGCCAAAGAACCCAAACTTAAAAATAAACTTTGCTATGGTTGGAATATTCATCATTCAGAAACAGATGCTGTAGAACATGCTCCTAAACAAATTCAATTATCGTATTTACTTCAAGCTTACTCACTTTTTCCAGCTAAAGATTCATTTTTTCTTCAGCCTAAAAGTGGAAAACCAACCGACTTTTTCTTTAACAAACTTGCAGGAAACAGCAGTTTGATGGAACAAATAAAAGCAGGTAAAAGCGAACAAGAAATTAGGGCAAGTTGGCAACCTGCAATTGATGCATTTAAGAAAATTAGAAGAAAATATTTGTTGTACACAGATTTTGAGTAGCCAATTTAACTACTATAAATTTCCAGCAATCCATCGGGTAAAACTACGTGTACTTCTTTCTTTTTCCGATCAATGCCGTCCATTGTTTCTTCATGAAAAGGAATAAGTGCTTCATTGCCTTTATACGTAATTTTTAGCAGAATTTGATGTGGCTGTTCTATCACTTCTTCAATAATACCAATGGCTTCGCCTTCGTTAAATAATTGAAAGCCAAGTAAAGAAATAGGACTGTTATTGCCAGCCAATCTTCTAAAATCTGCATCTAACAACCAAACTTGTTTGCCCACTAATTTTTGAGCTTGTTCTTTAGTTGTAACTGCATCTATTTGTAAATACGTTTCGTCGGTATTTTTTGCTTTTGAATTTTTCAAAAAGTAAGGCAAATAGCTAGCTTTTAATTCTTCTATAAAAATAGCTTCTACACCTTTCAACACTAGTTTTTTACCTAATGCATGTTTTAAAATGAGCTCTCCCTGCACACCAAAAGTGGCTACTATTTTTCCAATATTAATATAATCCATACAATTTTAAATCTAGGTTAAAGATGCAGTTTGTATTGTTTTGTTTTCTTGAAAATAAGCAGTGATTAATTTGGCTTTTGCTAGCCCAATTATGGCTGCAATTTCTGCTTCTGACTTTTTTTGAATATTTTTTACCGACTTAAAAGTCTTTAACAAATCGGTAGCGGTTTGTTTACCAATTCCTTTAATGTCTTCTAATTCGTTTTTAAAAGTTCCCTTGCTACGTTTGTTTCTATGAAAGGTAATTCCAAACCGATGCACCTCGTCTCTAATTCGTCTAATTAGTTTTAAGCTATCGCTATCCCATGGTAATTTCAGCGATTCACTATCACCTGGAAAAAAGATTTCTTCTTCATTTTTTGCCAATCCTACCACTACCATTTTACCAACAATATTCAATTCTTTTATGGCTTCCATGGCACTGCTTAATTGTCCTTTTCCACCATCAATAATTACCAATTGAGGTAACGATTTTTCTTCTGCTAACAATCGTTTATAACGCCTATAAACCACTTCTTTCATCGTGGCAAAATCATTAATGCCTTCAACTGTTTTTACATTGTAATGTCGATAGTTTTTGTTACTTGGCATTCCATCTAAAAAACAAACCATAGCACTTACAGGATAGCTTCCTTGAAAGTTAGAATTATCGAAGCATTCGATATGAATAGGTGCAACATCCATTTGAAAATATTGCTGCAATTCGTACAATACATTTTTCTTTTCCCAATCAGATTTTCCTTCTAAATGCAATATTTTCTTTTTCCGAATTTCATCTTGATAATAGTTTACATTTTTCAAAGATAAATCCAATAATTTCTTTTTATCGCCTGCTTTTGGTATGGTAATTACACATTCTTGATTGGCAATTTCTACTTCAAAAGGAACAACAATTTCGTTGCTAATACTATTGAATTGCTGTCTTAAATTATGAATTGCAAAGCTTAATACTTCGGTTACTGTTTCATCTAATTGTGTTTCTAATTGAACAGTATGCGTTTGAACAATAGTACCGTTTTGCACCATTAAATAGTTTACATAAGCAATTTGTTCGTCTTTTAAAATCGAAAACACATCTACATTGGTTAAATGTTTGCTTACTATTACGCTTTTAGCTTGGTAATTTTCGAGATGTTCTATTTTTTTACGCATCATTTCTGCCTTTTCAAATTCCATTGAGGCAGCATGAGCTTGCATAGCTGCTTTGTATTTTTGAATAACAGAACCCAAATTTCCTTTCAATAAATCTCTCATTTGTTGAATACCATCGTTGTAATCTTGTAAGGTTTGTAGCCCTTCACATGGTCCTTTACAATTTCCTAAGTGATATTCTAAACAAACTTTAAACTTGCCTTTTTGAATATTAGCTTCTGTTAAGGGCAGTTTACAAGTACGTAAAGGAATGTATTGTTTAATAAAAGTAATTAGCTCTCTTACCTTTCCTGTTGAAGTAAATGGCCCCAAATATTCTGAACCATCATTGTATTTTGAACGTGTGAGAAAAATACGAGGAAATGTTTCTTTTTTAATAACGATATAAGGATATGTTTTATCGTCTTTTAGATTGATATTAAACTTGGGCTGATAGGTTTTTATCAATGCATTTTCAAGTAAAAAAGCATCTTGTTCGCTATCTACAATGGTAAATTCTATGGTAGCAATTCGTTGTACCAATTCATGCGTTTTATAACTTGTAAACGCTTTTGAAAAATAAGAGCCTACCCGTTTTCTTAGGCTTTTTGCTTTGCCAACATATAAAAGTGTATGCGATTCGTCGTAATATTTATAAATACCTGGTTCATGAGGTATTGTATGTGCAATTTGCTGAAATTGTTCTTGTGTCATTTGTAATCTGGCAAAATGGGTTAATACTTTATTCGTTCCAGTTTACATAACGTTGGTTGGTGTACTTTGTTCCTTGTTTTGTAAGAATGGTTGTGGTAATTAAAAAACTTTTACCAGCCTTCCAACTGTATTGTTTGATAATGCTAGAATCTGCATTGTCTTGAATAGATTTTACAAAAATTCGTTTCACTGTATTTTTTTCATTATCTAACAATACATCGATGCTTTTAATGGGTAAATCGGCTCTGTTGGTACTGTAATTTAATGTTACACTTTTTGTAGTTAAATCGTTAAAAGCGTTTTCTACATAAGCACTTCTGATGTTTGTAGAACGAATATCTATTTGGGCAAATTCATTTGCTATAGCGGCAAAATCTTTATTGCCAATAACAGTAGAATCTTTTTGTTGATTGTTATTTGTAAAAATGGAATAAATAAAATAGGGTGTTGTTTGAACTTGTTGAATTTCGTTTTTAAAAAAAGTATGTACATCAAAAAAAGTAGTAGTATCTACCGTATTTTGTTGTGGCTGTTGTTGGTTTACATTGCTACATGCAACAACAAAGGGCATAACGAATAAAAGCAGTACAGACAATAATTTCATGTTGCAAAACTATCTAATCAATACGTATAAAAATCAAGTAATTGTTTAGAATGGTTGAACAATACCAATTCTTACGCCATAATCCCATCTAAATTCTTTAATCGGATATAAATCGCTGTAGGTAGGTAAATGTTGGTAGCGAATTTGTGGACCAATATAAATTTTCTTGCGTTTAAATTGGTAACTAATATTTACATCTACACTAGAATTAATATTTAACTGTCTAAAAAACGGTTCAGCATCGGCATAATATTTATAATCGGTAGAAATAATGTAGGCATTTTTATTCAACGTAAGTGTTGGCTGAATAGAAAAGCCGGTATTAATACCAAAACGTTTTCCTTGCAACAATTTTAATTCTATGCCAACAGGAATCGACAATTGATATAGCTTGTTATCTAGCATCGTTTCAATATTTCCTGCATTATTTCCATATCTTGTATATACAGATAAAGAATCGAGGCGATTGTTTTGAATAATAGCAAACGTTGCCACACCTGACGATTTAAATGCGTCGATATAATATTGCCTGATATTGAATTGTAACCCTGCTTTTATATTAATTATTGGAGAGGCTTCATAAATAAATCCTACACCAATTTCAGTTCCCAAAGCTGGTTTATGACGCACTAAATTGTTTACAGAATTGGTAATATTGGGTGCTAATGGTGCATTAGGATTGGTTGGAATAAAATTGTTCCTTTCTTTATCGTCTTCTAATTTTCTATAGCTAACTGATGGTGTTGCATATATTTCGTAACTCCATTTTTTGGTAGACGATAGTTTTTTTCGAAGCAATGCTATTTTGCTATTGTTATTTTTCGAGAGTTCTTTCGATTGTAACCGAATATTATTTACCATTTGATCGGTTTCATGTACAAAAAGTGTGTCTAATTTAGGAACCGCATTTTCTTCTATAAAATAAGTTGAATTTGATGCTTGTTCTTGCATATTGCGTTGCAAATTTTGCGTTTGCTGCAACAACAATTCGCTGTATAAGTTAATTTTTTCAGAAGTTTGAGTTGTATTTTGTTTGTCTGTTGAAGTATTGGTTACAACTGCAATTTCATCTTCTTGTGTTGTTTTTGTATCTGCTGATATTACTGCACTATTAGCAATCTTTTGTTGATGTATGTCTGCCAATGTTTTAGCAGTAATATTGGCAATAGCTGTTCTTTTTTCTAAATTATCATTGGTATGTTCTTGAATAGATTGCTGATGCTGTTGTATTTGCAGTTTGTATAAGCTATCTTGAAATTGTAGTTTGGCTAAAATATTTTCTGCAGGATAATTTAAAAGAGTAGTAATTGTTAGTGCACCCACAATTAAAAAAGCAATAATAGAAAGTGCAGGCCAAGATTTTTTGGGTTGAATTTCTTTAGCAATTTTATCCCAAACAGCATCTGAGGGGTATAACTTATGGTTGTTTACCTCATCTTGCAAAAACTGTTCAAATTCTGGTATGTCAAATTCTTCTTTCATTGCATAAATAAATCAACACTACTTTTTAACGATAGCCAATTGATTGAATTTTTTTGAGGGCTGATCAATAATTTTCTTTTGAATCAAAATATTTTCTAACATCACTTTTGCTCTTGTATATTGGCTTCTGCTTGTGCTTTCTCCAATATCTAATAATTCTCCAACTTCTTTATGGCTATACCCTTCTATAGCATATAAATTTAAAACGGTTCTGTAACCAATAGGTAATAAACGAATACAATCTATTACCTGTTTTGCTTGCATAATAGAGGCAATAGATTCTTCTTTCACCTGCAAATAGAAAGCGTTTTCAATATCAACATGATCGCTGAATTTTTTGTTTCGCTTTAAAAAGTTGATACAAGTATGTACAATAATTCTACGAATCCAACCTTCAAAAGCTCCTTTGTTTTGAAAAGTATGTATTTGAGAAAATACTTTTACCAACCCTTCTTGCAACATGTCTTCAGCATCTTCTCTGTTTTGTGCAAATCGATAGCATACACTCAACATTTTAGAGCTAAATTGATTGTACAATTCTCTTTGTGCAAGTGGATCTTTTTGCAAACAGCCTTTTATTATGGATTCTTCTGTCATGCAGGGGTAAAGTTTATCCCTCTAAAATAGACAAAAATTAGTTTCAGTTGCTGCTTTTACGATAAAAGAATACAAATTGTTTCACCAAAATGAATACAACAATAACAAGTACAACTAACTGTCTTCTTTAGAAATATAGGTTATTTATTAAAATTTACTGTTTATGAAAGCTAAATAGCCATTTTGTGGTTGTTGTTTTGAAAAATGCCACTGAAATGTTGGTTGTTCTTTTGTTCCTTCTAATTGATAGCCCATTGCATTAATGCTTACACCAATTACTTTTTTATTGGCATCTCTTTTAAAAACAGCCTTCCCTTGAAAAGCAACAATATTATATACATCTTCGGCTTCTTTTTCCAAAACAGAACTACCAACAGAAGCGTTCATCATTAAACTTCCATTTTCGTACACTACTGTTACTTCTGCAATTACACTTCCATCAGGAAATTTATATTTTCCTGCTAATTGTGCGGCTGTAGAATCTTGGGCTTGAATAGCCGTTGTAAACAAAATAAATGCTGCTAAGAAACAAATGTATTTCATCATACAAAATAGAATTTCTGTTAAAGAATTTGATTATTCGTGAAAATAACAAAATAATTGGCATCATTTTTACCAATTGTTCAACATGCATAAAATTATTTATTTCTTCATATTATTATCGCTGCTGAGTGCATGTAGCCGTAAAACAGTACCTACCAAAGAGGGGAAAAAAATAGCTACGCCACCCAAAATGATTACCACAAAAGACACTGCCACAACTGTTTTACCCAACAAACCAACTTCAACCACATTCAATGCTGTTGCCATAATTGTGATAGATGCTAACGGAAAAATAGTAACACCTGCCGATAAATTACCTGCAAATGCTCAAGTACATGCTGATTATACTACCATTGCAAGGGCATTTACACCAGAGCAAAAAGCCAATTTAAATTTTAGATATAAAATGATTCCACCAAAGGTTATTTATGTATCAGACATTTATACCCAAAAAAGTGCTAAAGGCATTTATTGCGTTTATAAAAAAAGATTTTGGTATTGGAAAAAACAAGATGGTTTGTTTTATTTAGATGAAGTGTATTACAAATGATTTTTTACCCACCTAAAATTCACTTACACTTATAGCTGCTATTTCTTAAGTGGTCGCTAGCTTACCTTAACCGGTAGCAACTATTTCTTAAGTGGTCGCTGGCTTATCTTAACTGGTAGCAGATTTTTCTTGAATGGTCGCTGAATTACATTAACCGGTAGTAGCTTTTTCTTGGGTGGTCGCTGAATTACCTTAACCAGTAGTAACTATTTCTTAGGTGGTCGCTGGCTTATCTTAACCAGTAGTAGCATTTTTTTAACAATGATTAAAATTGAATACTTCGGTATCTTATTTCAACACAGCTTCTGCATTTATCACAACCCTTCATACAATATTGCAGTGCCTTGACCAACACCTACACACATTGTTGCTAAACCATATTTCGATTTTCTACGTTTCATTTCATGTACCAATGTTGTAGAAATTCTTGTTCCACTACAGCCTAATGGATGCCCAATTGCTATACTTCCTCCATTTACATTAATAGTGTCATTATTTAGTTCTAAATCTTTAATACAAGCCAATGCTTGTGCAGCAAATGCTTCATTTAATTCTATTAAAGAAATATCTTGAGCCGAAATATTTGTTCTTTTCAATACTTTTTCCGTTGCAGCTACAGGACCAATTCCCATAATAGAAGGGTCTACACCTGCTACAGCCATACTTACTACTCTTGCTATAGGCTGTAGATTGAATAATTTTACAGCCTCTTCACTTGCTAGTAAAATGGCAGCAGCACCATCATTAATACCACTACTATTTCCTGCGGTAACTGTTCCATCTTTTATAAATGCAGGTTTAAGAGCGGCTAGTTTTTCAAGCGATGTTTCTCTTGGGTGTTCATCTTTATCAAACAAAGAAGGTTCTTTATTTTCAGAAATTTCTACAGCAACCATTTCATCTTTCCATTTGCCTGTACGCAATGCTGCTGCATATTTTTGTTGCGATTCTACGGCAAAAATATCTTGTGCTTCTCTAGAAATACTCCATTGTTTCGCTACATTTTCTGCGGTTTCACCCATACTATAAGGATGATATTGAGCAGCTAATTTTTTATTGGTAAATCGCCAACCAATGGTAGAGTCGTAAGTTTCTATTTTTCTAGAAAAAACACCTTCACTTTTTGCGGTTACAAAAGGGGCTCTTGTCATACTTTCTACACCACCAGCAATATATAGTAATCCTTCCTTACACATAATTGCTCTTGCAGCATCCATAATGGCTTGCATTCCACTTCCACACAATCTATTTACTGTATTTCCTGCCACAGAAACGGGTAATCCAGCCAATAAAGCAGCCATTCTTGCCACATTTCTATTGTCTTCTCCTGCTTGGTTGGCTGCACCAGCAATTACATCTTCCAAAACCGTCCAATCGATAGATTGATTTCTTTCTACTAATTTTTTTATCACAAGTGCCAATAAATCGTCTGGTCTTATGGTACTTAATTTTCCTCCATATCTAGCAATAGGTGTTCTTACGGCATCAATTATATAGGCAGATTGCATATTGTACAGTTTCATTTTCTTAAAATGGCAAACAAATATCTTCCATCAAAAATAAAGATATAATCTCTCCCATTGCTGTAATACCTTTGCCCAATGGCAACACAAAAAAACATTCGTCATTTATCGTTAGATGAATTGACCAATTATTTCGAAAGTATTGGAGAAAAAAAATTTAGAGTAAAGCAGGTACATGAATGGTTATGGCAAAAACATGCCCATAGTTTTGCCGACATGACCAACTTGAGTAAAGACTTAAGAACCAAGTTAGAAGCCGAATTTACACTACCTGCATTGATGGTAGAAACCAGTCAATATAGTGAAGATGGCACCGTAAAAAGTAGATTTAAAACGGTTGACAATCATTTAATTGAAGGCGTATTAATACCTACAAAAGATAGAAAAACAGCTTGTGTTTCGTCTCAAATTGGCTGTAGTTTAAGTTGTAAATTTTGTGCTACAGGTTATATGGAAAAAAGAAGAAACCTTACCTACGATGAAATTTATGACCAAGTTGTTTTAATAAATGAGCAAAGTGAAAAAGTGCATCAAAGCAAGCTTACCAATATTGTTTTTATGGGAATGGGAGAACCTTTGCTGAACTATAAAAATGTATTAAAAGCCATAGAACGCATTACCGCTGAAGACGGATTATTTATGAGTCCAAAACGTATAACTGTATCTACAGCAGGTGTTGCAAAGCAAATTAAACATTTGGGCGATGATAAAGTACGTTTTAAACTAGCCTTATCGTTACATGCTGCAAACGATAAAAAGCGTAACGAGATAATGCCGATAAACGAAAGCAACAACATTGAAGCATTAATTGAAGCCCTGAACTATTTTTATAAACAAACAGGTAATGAAATTACGTTTGAATATATTTTGTTTAAAGGCTTTAACGATACCCAAAAGGATGCGGAAGAATTGATAAAAATTTATCGTCAAGTACCAGCAGATTTGGTAAATATTATTGAATACAACACCATTGATGCTTTTAAATTTTACAAACCAGAGGAAGAAGTTGTAAACGAGTTTATGAATTATTTAGATAAAAATAGAGTAAATGCAAGACTACGTAGAAGTAGAGGAAAAGATATTGATGCCGCTTGTGGGCAACTTGCTAATAAAGGATAATCTTAAATAAAACAGTAAATAGTTAATCTAGTAAAGCAGCTAATTGTAACAACTCTTGTTGTTGCAATTCTTCTGCTTGATGGTAATAGCACTTGCTTAATTCTTCTAATAAAATTTGAATAGTACGTTTGTGATTTAATGGCTTGTAATAACTAGGGTGTGGTGCAACATCTATTCGTTTAAAATAGCCTTCAATATCTGCATGTGAATAGGCATTTCCACTAGATGCATCTACAAAAAAGTGAATTTTATTTTGTGGATGACCAATATATGTATCAGGATTATAATCGGAATGATAAAATGCAATAATGAATTGTTTGGGTATACTGATAATTTTAGCGTGAATATCTAGCAGCTCACACATTACTTGGTAAATAATGCCGTTTGTTAAAGCATTTCCTTTTTTATTGGCTAAAACTGTGTGAATTAAAAACTCTTCTTTTTTATCGTAGGTAACTTCTGCACCTTTTAAATTATAATAGTTGTATAAAATGCTGCTTAAAACGTTGGCTTGCTCTAATGGAGTTAAAAAGCTATTCAACTCTAGCCAAACATTGCGTCTTATTTTTTCAATATCTTGTAATACAGGTGTTGTTAACAAATCTGGTTGCTGAAATTTAGCCACCAATAAAGCACCAAATAATAAATCGTTGTAAGGGCTATTTTTCCATTCTGTAAAATCGTTCACTAAATCGGTAAAGTGCAGCTTGTGTATCAATTTTTCGATACGTTCTTGCACTTCTTCACTCATGGTATTTTCCCAAAGATTTTCCAAATTGGGAATAATTGCTTTGCCAAAATCTACAATTCTATTAGAAACCGTAGAAAATACTTCTTGATCAGGATCATCGATCAGTGTAAAAAGTGCATTAATTTCTTTGGTCTGTTGCATAGCATTGTAAAATTGAAGCAGGTGATTCCGAAAAACAAAATCAATAAACACAGGTACAATACTTCAACGTTCAAACTAAATCAAAAATTATATAACAATGTGCTTTTATTTATTCTACTGGTGTGGAAATGTACAATAGGGTATTGATTTTGTAAACAAATAATGGATTGTTAACTGTTTTTTTAAAATTATTCTATTCTATTAATACAATAAAACAAAGCCATAACGTAAGCAGATTGTCATTTTTAAAAATTAACATCCACACTAATTGTATTTGTCCTTATTTTGTGCTTTATTATTGATTAACAAGTATTTATGTCATCAACTTCTTCTCTAACGCCAAAGTTTGCTACGCCATCACACTCATCTTTACACAACGAATTAAAAAAACGAGTTCAGCAATATTTTGATGAAAAAGGCATTTTAGCTACCGGCAATCGTAACTTATTTATCAAAGCACTGAGCATGATTGTGGCTTTGGTGTTGGTATATATTCATTTAATTTTTTTTACACCTGTTTGGTATCTTGCCATTTTTGAATGTGTATTGATGGGTGGTTTAGTTGCTGGAATTGGTTTTAACGTAATGCATGATGGCAGCCATGGTAGCTTTAGCAATAAAAAATTATTGAATAAAATTGCTGCTACTTCTATCAACTTATTAGGTGCAGATCATTTTATGTGGAATATGAAACACAATATGATACATCACTCATACACCAATGTAGCTGGCGTTGATGATGATATT
>Ga0209398_1001569_pt1 | contig 11567 bp, 8 predicted proteins | sample AshMeaBigSpring_FD_184125 | JGI IMG/M metagenome (GOLD analysis project Ga0209398, IMG submission 184125) | Groundwater microbial communities from Big Spring, Nevada to study Microbial Dark Matter (Phase II) - Ash Meadows Big Spring (SPAdes)... | ecosystem: Environmental > Aquatic > Deep...
AAGCCCACTTGTACTTGAACGGCACCAGCTGGTTGACGTCGGTCTGGCCGTTGATGATGCGCTTGTCGGCGGCCTTGATGCGGTGGGTGGAGGTGGCCGCTGCGCTTGGCGCCGAGGTGAAGGCCGCGCTGGCTGCGACCGGGGCGGTACGCAGTTCAGGCGATTGCAGGGGAAGGTCAGTCATCCGGCTGCTCGATGAGCCGTGTGCAAAAGGCATTGACGATGCGGGCTTGACTTCTTCGTCCCAGTTCAACATATGAGATTCCAATCAGCGAATTATGAGAGCAGCGACATGAAATGAAAAGTATTCATTCACATCGCTGCCACATTGTGTTGCTCAATAGCATCGCAAGTACGCGATACCGGCGTCGATTTACTGGCAGGCCTCGCAGCCGGGATCGTCGATGGCGCAGAACTTGATGTCGGTCGCTGCGGTGGCCATCTGTGCCTGTGCCGCTGCTGCTGCCGCTTCCAGTGCGCTCATGCCGGCACCCTGCGGCGCGCTGCCCGACGACACGGCGTTCAAGCGACCCGCCGCCACGGTGGACTTCTCTGCCTGCGTAGCCGAGGTCGTGCGCAGGTAGTAGGTGGTCTTCAGGCCGCGCAGCCAAGCCAGCTTGTAGGTGTCGTCCAGCTTCTTGCCGGAGGCTCCGGCCATGTAGATGTTGAGCGACTGGGCCTGGTCGATCCATTTCTGACGACGGGATGCCGCCTCCACCAGCCAGCTGGGCTCCACCTCGAAGGCGGTGGCGTACAGCGCCTTGATGTCCTGCGGCACGCGGTCGATCGGCTGCAGCGAACCATCGAAGTGTTTCAGGTCCATGACCATCACGTCGTCCCACAGGCCCAGACGCTTGAGGTCACGCACCAGATAACTGTTGATGACGGTGAACTCGCCGGACAGGTTGGACTTGACCGAGAGGTTGCCGAAGCAGGGCTCGATCGAGGCATCCACGCCGATGATGTTGGAGATGGTTGCGGTCGGCGCGATGGCCACGCAGTTGGAGTTGCGCATGCCGTCGCGGGCGATCTTCTTGCGCAGGGCGTCCCAATCCAGGCTGGCCGAGCGGTCCACCTCGACATAGCCGCCGCGGGCCTGGGTCAGCAGTTCCAACGTGTCGAGCGGCAGGATGCCTTTGTCCCACAGCGAACCCTGGTAGCTGGAGTACTTGCCGCGCTCGCGCGCCAGCTCGGTCGAGGCCCAGTAGGCGTGGTAGCAGACGGACTCCATGGACTTGTCGGCAAAGTCCACCGCGGCGTCGCTGGCGTACGGGATGCGCAGTTCGTACAGCGCATCCTGGAAACCCATGATGCCCAGGCCCACCGGGCGGTGACGCAGGTTGGAGTCGCGCGCCTTCTTGACGGCGTAGTAGTTGATGTCGATCACGTTGTCCAGCATGCGCATGGCGGTGGACACGGTCTTCTTCAGCTTCTCCTGGTCGATCTGGCCATCCTTCAGGTGCTGGCGCAGGTTGACCGAGCCCAGGTTGCAGACGGCGGTTTCGGTGTCGCTGGTGTTGAGCGTGATCTCGGTGCACAGGTTGGACGAGTGCACGACGCCGGCGTGCTGCTGCGGCGAGCGCACGTTGCATGCGTCCTTGAAGGTGATCCAGGGATGGCCGGTCTCAAACAGCATGGAGAGCATCTTGCGCCACAGGTCGACGGCCGGCACACTCTTGCTGGGCTTGATCTCGCCGCGCTTTGCCTTTTCCTCGTAGGCGACATAGGCCTTTTCGAATTCGGTGCCGAACAGGTCGTGCAGGTCAGGCACATCGGAGGGCGAGAACAGCGTCCACTCGCCCTTTTCCATCACGCGGCGCATGAACAGGTCGGGAATCCAGTTGGCGGTGTTCATGTCGTGCGTGCGGCGGCGGTCGTCGCCGGTGTTCTTGCGCAGTTCCAGGAACTCTTCGATGTCGAGGTGCCAGGTCTCCAGATAGGTGCAGACCGCGCCCTTGCGCTTGCCGCCCTGGTTCACCGCCACGGCGGTGTCGTTGACCACCTTCAGGAAGGGCACCACACCCTGCGATTCGCCGTTGGTGCCCTTGATGTGGCTGCCCAGGGCGCGCACGCGTGTCCAGTCGTTGCCCAGGCCACCGGCAAACTTCGACAGCAGGGCGTTTTCCTTGATCGATTCGTAGATGCCGTCCAGGTCGTCCGGCACCGTGGTCAGGTAGCAGCTGGAGAGCTGCGAGCGCAGCGTGCCGCTGTTGAACAGCGTCGGCGTGGAGGACATGAAGTCGAAGGACGACAGCACCTCGTAGAACTCGATGGCGCGTGCCTCGCGGTCGATCTCGTTCAACGCCAGGCCCATGGCCACGCGCATGAAGAAAGCCTGCGGCAGCTCGATGCGGGTCTTGCGCACGTGCAGGAAGTAGCGGTCGTACAGGGTCTGCAGGCCGAGGTAGTCGAACTGCAGGTCGCGCTCGGCCTTGAGGGCGGCGCCCAGGCGCTTGAGGTCGAACTGCAGCAGCTTCTCATCCAGCAATTCGTTTTCCACGCCCTTCTTGATAAAGCCAGGGAAGTAGTCGGCATAGGCTTCGCCCATGTCGGCGGGCTGCACGTCGCGCCCCAGCACCTCCTTGGCGATGGTGTGGAACAGCAGGCGGGCGGTGGCGTAGGTGTAGTCCGGATCCTTCTCGATCAGGGTGCGTGCCGCCAGGATGGCGGCCTTGTAGACCTCGTCGATCGGCACGCCGTCGTAGAGGTTGCGCATGGTCTCGGCCACGATGGGTTCGGGTTTGACGTCGGCGCTCAGGCCGGCGCAGGCGGTCTCGATCAGGCGCTGCAGACGACCGACATCCAGTGCCACGCGCTGGCCGCCGTCGATGACGTGCAGCTCGGGCGCCTTCGGTGCCTCCTGCGTGGTCTGGCGCGCGCGCTCCTGGGCGCGACGTTCACGGTACAGCACGTAGGCGCGGGCGATCTCGTGGTGGCCGCTGCGCATCAGTCCGAGTTCGACCTGGTCCTGCACATCCTCGATATGGAAGGTGCCGCCGCCGGGACGCGAGCGCATCAGGGCGCGCACCACCGCCTGGGTCAGGCTGTCCACCACCTCGCGCACGCTGGCGGATGCTGCCCCCTGTGTGCCGTGCACGGCCAAGAAGGCCTTCATCATGGCCACGGCGATCTTGTTGGGCTCGAACGGCACCACGGCGCCGTTGCGGCGGATGATCTGGTAGTGGTTGAGCGGCTGCGCTGCCGTGTTCTCCTGCGCCTGCATGGTCAGGACACCTGTGTTGAGTGTGGGGGATGTGGTCTGGGCAGTTTGCATCTGTTCCTCGTCGTCAGCAGATTTGTTGGTTATTCGGGTCCGGTCTCTGGTCTTCTCTGGCATCGCCAACCGCGGTGGTGGCGCGAACAGGAAACACTATATATGGGGTCTTGCAGCAATACAAGCCACTACAGGTAGTGTATCGCGTCACCACGTGCGGCCCGTGACAAAAAGGTGAAAAACGGTAAGGCACCAAGGCGGTGAAATGCGTGGTCGCTGCTGGTGCGGCGGCTGCGAATGCATGGACGCATCAGGCGCGTCACACAGAGGGCCAGCAATCACCAGCGTTGGAGGGGATTTTCCCTCGCACAACCGCATGGCGACTGCGCGCGGCACATGCACAGGTGGTGTGCATGCCACCGCCGGGTGACGTGGTGGAGACTGAAAAAAATTTTCAGCGCAGCGGCATTGACGCAACGCCTTCGGGAAAATACTGAGTCGGCCATCCCAGCGCTTGCTGCAACAGCACCCATGCAAAACCGGCGCCCGGGTCGGCCTTGCGCCCGGGGGCAATGTGCTCATGTCCGGCGATATGGCAAATGGGGTAACGCTGGGGCAGGGCGGCGCACAGGCCGGCCAGGGTCTCGTACTGCGCGGCTTCGAAGACGCCGCCCTCCAAGCCTTCGAGTTCGATGCCGATGGAATCGTCGTTGCAGCTGTCGCGGCCGCGGTAGCGCGAGGCGCCGGCGTGCCAAGCGCGGTTGTCGCAGCTGACGAACTGCCAGAGTTCGCCATTGCGCCGGATGTAGAAGTGCGCCGAGACCTGCAGACCTTCGATGCTGCGGTAATAGGGGTGGGCAGTCCAGTCCAGGGTGTTGGTGAACAGGCGCTGCACGCCATCGCCGCCATATTCGCCCGGCGGCAGGCTGATGGAGTGGATGACAACCAGGTCCACCACGGCACCCGCCGGGCGCGGGCCGAAGTTCGGCGATGCCAGTCGATGCGCATATCGGTACCAGCCCTCGTCCCAGAGCGCCTGCGCCCCGGTCGGTTCAGGTGGCGTCGGAGGCGGCGTCATGGTCTTGCGGCATGTCGATGTTCAGGCGCGCGATCCGGTAGCGGATCTGGCGCAGGCTCAAGCCCAGCCGTGCTGCAGCAGCAGTACGGTTGAAGCCGGTTTCCTGCAGCGCCTTGACCAGGATCTCGCGCTCCTGCTGGTCGAGGTGACGCTGCAAGTCGTCAGGCAACTCGTCCGACAGCTTGCTCGCCGGTGCGCTGTCGGCGGGTACGGCCGTCGCCGCGGGCGCAGCCGCTTCCGCGGCCTGGGCTGGTGGGTCGATCTGCAGCTCCTGTCCGTCACTCAGGGCCACGGCGCGGTGAAGCAGGTTCTCCAGCTCACGCACATTGCCCTTGAGCGGATGCTGCGCCAATTGGGACCGTGCCAACTCGGACAGGGGCGGCACCGGCAGACCGGACTCGGTGGCAATGCGCCGCAGCAGCGTGTCGCACAGGGCGGGCAGGTCCTCGCGACGCTCCCGCAGCGGCGGGATGTCGATCTCGATCACGTTGAGCCGGTAGTACAGGTCCTGCCGGAAGCGGCCCGCCTGCACTTCATCGGCCAGGTTCTTGTGGGTGGCGCTGACGATGCGCACGTCAACCGGTTCTTCCTGCGTGGCGCCCACTGGCCGCACGCAGCGCTCCTGGATGGCTCGCAGCAGCTTGGACTGCATGGCCAAGGGCAGGTCGCCGATCTCGTCCAGGAACAAGGTGCCGCCGCGTGCGGCCTGGAAGAAGCCGTCGCGGTCCTGCGTGGCGCCGGTGTAGGCGCCCTTCTTGACGCCAAAGAACTCGGCTTCCAGCAGCGTCTCCGGGATGGCACTGCAGTTCACCGCGATGAACGGTCCGGCGGCCCGGTGACTGTTGGCGTGCAGGGCGACCGCAGCCAGCTCCTTGCCGGTGCCCGACTCGCCGCACACGAGCACCGGCGCCATGCTGCGCGCAACCTTGGCGATGCGCTCCTTCACCTGCCGCATGGCGGCCGAGGATCCCGTCAGGCGTTGCAGGGCCTCGTCGGCCGCCGGGCGAGCGCTGGCGCCAGCGGGCGCCGCCGGTGCAGCACTCGTGCGACTTGCAGGCGCTTCGGTCGGGGCGGCTTGGGTGTCTTGCACAGCAGAGGCGATGACGGCGCGGAACTGCCGCAGGTTGACCGGCTTGGTCAGGTAGTCGAAGGCGCCGGCCTTGAGTGACTCCACGGCGTTCTCGGCCGAGCCGTAGGCCGTGATGACGACGCAGCGCTCGCTGCGTTGCTGTTCGCGCAGGCGCCGTATCAGTTCCAGCCCCGAGCCGTCGGGCAGGCGCATGTCGGTGATCAGGACGTCGAAACGACGCTGCTGCAGGGCTTGCCAGCCGCTTGCCAGGTCTTCAGCCACGTCGACCTGGTAGCCCTCGCGCAGCAGGGTCAGCTCGTAAAGGGTGCGCAGGTCGGGTTCATCGTCGACCACCAGGATGTGCGCGGGATGGGCGGAAGTGTTCAGTGCCATGAGGACGAGGCCGGGCTGATGGTGTCGGCAGATTCGCCGGCAGGACGTGCCCGGCGCAAGGATACGAAAAATTCATTGCCCTCCAAACGCTGACCACGCGCCGTGCGCTGGACGCGCTGGTAGGCGATGGTCGCGCCATGACGTTCGCACAGTTCGCGGCAGATGTACAGGCCCAGGCCGCTGGAACGGCTCTCCGACGAGAAGAAAGGCTCGAACAGGTGGCGTTCGACCGAAGGCTCCATCGGCGGGCCGTCACTCCACACCGCCAGCGTGATCTGGCCGCGCGGCGCGACCGCGGTGGCGACCTGGATCGCGTCAGGCTGGCCGCTTGCATAGCGGCGCGCATTGTCGAGCAGGTTGACCAGTACGCGACGCAGGTGCTCCGGCGCGAAATCCACCCGCAGCGGGGCGGTGGCCAGGCTCCAGTGCAGCAGGTGCTGGCCTTGCGCCTGCTGGACCCAGTCTTGGCAGATGGCGGCCACGCTCTCGTCCAGTACCAATGTCTCCGGCGTGGTGGTAGACGATTGACCCCGTTTGTGCACGCGCGAGATATCCAGGATGTCCTCCACGATGCGCTCCAGGCGCTGGGCATTCTGCTGCACCAGGCCAGTCAGGCGCTTGAGCTGCGGATCGCTCAAATCTTCGTCCAGCAGGGCGTTGGCCTGGGAGATCGCTGCCAGAGGGTTGCGGATCTCATGTGCCACGGCCGCGGACATGCGGCCCATGCTGGCGAGCTTCTCGGTGCGCATGCGGGCTTCCATCTCGCGCTGATCCTGCAGGAATACCACGCAAAGGCTCTTGCCGCCGGCGCCGCGGGGGGCGGTCAGCCGCGTGCGCACGCGCATGTGCCGCGGTCCCTGCCCCGCGTGCTGGATATTGATGTCGGCCTGCTGGATGCCGCGAAAAGCAAAACTCTGCTGCGCCAGGTCGGCCAGCGGCTGCCATGCCGGCTCACTGCCGAGCGAAAAGGGCGGCTTGTGCAGGGGTTGGTTGTCCGACTGCAGCAGCCGGCGTGCCGCCGGGTTGGCGGCATGCACGGTGCCCCGCGCATCGACCACCAGCACACCGTCGCTCAGCGAGTCGATCACCAGGTCGTTGACCTGCTGTTGTATGCGTGCGGCCGAGCGGCTGCGGCGGGCGCGTTGCTCCTCGCTGGCCAGACGGCTGGCCAGCTGGTGCGAGAGCAGTGCTATGACAAAGCTGCCAGCGCCCGTGAGGGCCGACTGGATGAAGTGTGGGGCGACATCGCCATGGCTTTGCAGCGAGATTCTGAGCGCGTGCAGCAGCAGGATCAGCGTGATGCCGGCAGCCGTGCCGAGGGCCAGCAGCAGGGAGCCAAGCACTGACGCCAGCAGGATAGGAAGAGCAAACAGGGGGGTGTAGTTGATGCTGCTGCCGTGCAGGAACTGCAGCGCGGCGAACACCAGGACGTCGATGCCGATGACGGCCGCCCACTGCAGATCGAAGGTGCGCCCGAGCCGGCGCGGGCGGGCGATGAGGCGCGCCACCAGGGCACTGGCGAAATAGCCGGCGCAGACTGCCAGCAGCCACGCTGTGCCGACCTGGCCCAGCGCGTACAGCACGCCATGCAGCAGCAGCAGAACCAGCCCGAGCGTGACGCGTGCCGTCATGAAGCCGCGCCACAGCCGTTCCGCTTGCGTGGGCGCGGGCGTCGGCGGCTCCGGGCTGGTTTCCAGTAGCGAGGGGCCGAACCAGGAGTGCACCTCGTCGCTTGCCTGCATTCAGGTCTCCGCGCGTTGCTGGTGTTCGGTACCGCAGTACAGGCCGTCGCGTCCTGCCACGGCGTCGGCCTTGGGAACATGGACGCCACAGAAGGCGCAACGCACCATGTCCTGAGGCTGCGGCGGAGTGGGGGGCCGACGGGTGGCCTTGCTCTCGTCCCGGATGGGGCGGTTGGAACGCCAGGCCCACACGACCGCCAACGCGACGACGAGCAACAGCAGGAATTTCATGCGCTGCGCTCAAGCACGACTTCGATCACGAACCGCGAGCCCACGTAGGCCAGCAGCAGCAGCCCTGAGCCGATGTACAGGATGCGCGCAGCCCGGCGGCCACGCCAGCCGAATCGAGCCCGGCCGATCAGCAGGATGGCGAAAGTCAGCCATGACAGGATGGAGAAGATGGTCTTGTGGTCCCACTTCCAGCGGGCCCCGGCGGCGCCGTAGAGCGACTCGCCGAACAGCACGCCCACCAGCAGCGTGGCCGACAGCAGCACGAAGCCGGCGCCGACAAAACGGAAGGTAAGCCGCTCGATTGTCAGCAGCGGCAGCCCGCTGTGTGGGTCGGCCGCCAGGCGGATGCGTTCCTCGGTGCGGTTCATCAGCCAGGCATGGGCGGCTGCGGCGGCAAACAGACCGTAGGAGGCGATCCCCAGGGCCCAGTGCAGCGGCAGCCAGGGCGAGGCCGTCGGGTGCAGCGGCTGGCCGGGAAACAGCAGCGCCAGCACCACCGTGACGGCGCCCAGCGCCGAGAAGGCCCAGCGGGTCTGCAACTGCGGATAGAGATGGCTTTCCACCGCATAGACTGCCGCCACCAGCCAGGCGGTGACGGACAGCGCGGGCGCAAAACCGAAGTGCGGCGCGTCGCCCAGCAGGCTGCCGGCCAGCAGCAGACCGTGCAGCAGCCAGGCCAGCGCCATGACGCGGCGCAGAGCTTGCGGCGCCAAGCGACGCACCGCCGCCGCGGGCACGACGTAAGCCGCTGCGGCCGCCACGGTCAGGGTCACGGGGAGCCAGGAGGCACTCGCTAGAATCATGGGTACAGTTTAGCGTTTTGCACCGTGTCAATTCGCCGTTGACACCCAACCTTGGTTCCGTTCGCCGGAATATCCCTATGGCCTCCGCCCTCACCGACAAACTCAGCCGCCTCGTCAAGGAAATCCGCGGCCAGGCGCGCATCACCGAATCCAACGTGGCCGACATGCTGCGCGAGGTGCGCATGGCGCTGCTGGAGGCCGACGTGGCGCTGCCGGTGGTACGGGATTTCATTGCCCGTGTGAAGGACAAGGCACTGGGCCAGGAGGTCATGGGCTCGCTCACGCCGGGGCAGGCGCTGGTGGGCATTGTCAACCGCGAACTTGCCGCCACCATGGGCGAGGGCGTGGCCGACATCGATCTGGCAGTGCAGCCGCCGGCCGTGATCCTGATGGCCGGCCTGCAAGGCGCCGGCAAGACCACCACCACGGCCAAGCTGGCCAAGCACCTGATCGAGAAACGCAAGAAGAAGGTGTTGACCGTTTCCGGCGACGTCTACCGCCCGGCTGCCATTGAACAGCTCAAGACCGTCACCGCGCAAGCGGGCGCGGAGTGGTTCCCCAGCACGCCGGAGCAAAAGCCGGTGGACATCGCCCGCGCCGCGCTGGACTATGCCAAGAAGCACTTTTTCGATGTGTTGCTGGTCGACACCGCCGGCCGACTGGCCATCGATGAAGCGCTGATGCGCGAGATCCGCGAGCTGCATGCCGAACTCAATCCGGTGGAAACGCTGTTCGTGGTCGATGCCATGCAGGGCCAGGACGCCGTCAACACGGCCAAGGCCTTCAAGGATGCGCTGCCGCTCACTGGCATCATCCTGACCAAGACCGATGGCGACTCACGCGGCGGCGCGGCGTTGTCGGTGCGCGCCGTCACGGGTGTGCCGATCAAGTTTGCCGGTACCAGCGAGAAGATCGACGGGCTGGAGGTGTTCGATGCCGAACGTCACGCCGGGCGTGTGCTGGGCATGGGCGACATCGTGGCCCTGGTCGAGCAGGTGGCGGCCGGGGTGGACATGGCCGCGGCGCAGAAGTTGGCGGCCAAGGTCAAGAGCGGCGAGGGCTTCGACCTCAACGACTTCCTGGCCCAGATCCAGCAGATGAAGCAGATGGGTGGCCTGTCCAGCCTGATGGACAAGCTGCCGACCCAGATGGCGGCCAAGGCCGGCCAGATGGACATGGAGCGCGTCGAGAAGGATGTGCGCCGCAAGGAAGGCATCATCAACAGCATGACGCCGCTGGAGCGCAAGAAGCCCGAGATCATCAAGGCCACGCGCAAGCGCCGCATTGCCGCCGGTGCCGGCGTGCAGGTTCAGGACGTGAACCGACTGCTCAAGGAGTTCGAGCAGATGCAGGAGATGATGAAGAAGATGAAGGGCGGCGGCATGATGAAGATGATGAAGCGCCTGGGCGGCATGAAGGGGCTCAAGGGCATGCCCGGCATGCCTTTCTGAAACCGCTTGGCCCGCGCCGCGCTCAGGTCTGCGCGGTCACGACCTCGCCGCGCAGGCTGTAGTGCAGTGCCTCGGAAATGGTCACGTCGACCATCTGGCCGATCAAGCGCTTCGGCGCCTTGAAGTTCACCACACGGTTGCACTCGGTGCGTCCCATCAGCTCCTCGGCGTCGCGTTTCGACGGGCCTTCCACCAGAATGCGCTGCACCGTGCCGACGCGGCGTGCGCTGATGTCGCGGATGCCGGTCTCGATCGCAGCCTGCAGTGTCTGCAGACGCCTTAGCTTGACCTCGTGCGGGGTGTCGTCCGGCAGGTTGGCGGCCGGTGTGCCGGGGCGTGGGCTGAAGATGAAGCTGAAGGAGTTGTCGAAGCCGATGTCCTCGATCAACTTCATCATCTTGCTGAAGTCCTCCTCGGTCTCACCGGGAAAGCCGACGATGAAATCGCTGCTCATCGACATGTCCGGCCGGATGGCGCGCAGCTTGCGCACCGTGCTCTTGTACTCCATGGCGGTGTAGCCGCGCTTCATGGCCATCAGGATGCGATCACTGCCGTGCTGCACCGGCAGGTGCAGGTGGCTGACCAGCTTGGGTACCTTGTCGTAGACCGCAATCAGCGAGGGCGTGAACTCGTTCGGGTGGCTGGTGGTGTAGCGGATGCGCTCGATGCCCGGGATGTCGGCCACGTACTCGATCAGGGTGGCGAAGTCGGCTTGTTCCGCGGTGCCGCCCATGGTGGCACGGTAGGCGTTCACGTTCTGGCCCAGCAGCGTGACTTCCTTCACGCCCTGGTCGGCCAGGCCGGCCACCTCGACCAGCACGTCCTCAAAGGGGCGGCTCACTTCCTCGCCGCGCGTGTAGGGCACCACACAGTAGCTGCAGTACTTGGAGCAGCCCTCCATGATGCTGACGAAGGCCGATGCGCCTTCCACCTTGGCGGGCGGCAGGTGGTCGAATTTCTCGATCTCGGGGAAGCTGATGTCCACCTGCGGCCGCTTCTGGGCGTCGCGCGCGGCCAGCAGTTCGGGCAGTCGGTGCAGCGTCTGCGGGCCGAACACCACGTCCACATAGGGTGCGCGGCGGATGATCTCGGCGCCTTCCTGGCTGGCCACACAGCCACCGACGCCGATCTTGACGCCCTTCTTCTTCAGGTGCTGCACCCGGCCCAGGTCGGAAAACACCTTCTCCTGCGCCTTCTCGCGTACCGAGCAGGTGTTGAAGAGGATCAGGTCGGCCTGCTCGACGTCGTCGGTCGGCTCGTAGCCCTGGGCGGCGCCCAGCACGTCAGCCATCTTGTCCGAGTCGTACTCGTTCATCTGGCAGCCGAAGGTTTTGATAAAGACTTTTTTGGACATGATGGATGTGCTTCAATGCTATGAATTCAGGAGCTGCTCGCGCATATTCTGCGAGCGCTAGGGTGCCAAATGGCTGTAAAGTAAGCGCGCGCCACGCGACCCGGCGCGCGTGCTTACTTGGAGTACGAAGGCTTGACCGGGAGGAGCTGGGCTTCCAGCTCAGTCATCACCCACACATCGTGCAGCATGCCGTTGGGCTCACGGGTGTACATCACCGGCAGGGTTTGCCCCA
>Ga0209398_1001570_pt1 | contig 11566 bp, 8 predicted proteins | sample AshMeaBigSpring_FD_184125 | JGI IMG/M metagenome (GOLD analysis project Ga0209398, IMG submission 184125) | Groundwater microbial communities from Big Spring, Nevada to study Microbial Dark Matter (Phase II) - Ash Meadows Big Spring (SPAdes)... | ecosystem: Environmental > Aquatic > Deep...
AGCCGTTGTAGTTGAGAACCACGATCTCGACCGACGGCGCGGACGCCGCGTCGCGGGGCGCCGCGCGGTTGCCTGGGATCGGCTCAGAATCGGGGACGGTCGGCCCGGGATCGGCGACGGGTAGACTCACGGCAGGTGTCCCTGGAAGGTACGGCGGCCCGTGGCGATTCGAGGGGGTCAGGTCCATGTTTTCAGCCTGCGCGTCTTCGCCTGGTCGGGCGGATGGGCCGAAAAATGCACCTGACCCCGGCCCGTGAACGGCCTCATCGCAGAAGGCACAAAGCAGCAGGCACATTCCACGTGCCGTTCGCCCGCGGCACGAAGGGGTACGGTATGGCATTCCGGCCTGGTCACAATATGCACGATCTGGTGAGGGCGAGGCTCATTGAGAGGGCGAGGCTCATTGGGATGGCGATGCTCATTGGTAGGACGAGGCTCCTTGGGATGACGAGGCTCCTTGGGATGGCGAGGTTCATTGGGATGACGAGGCTCATTGGGATTGCGAGGATCATTGGGATGGCTAGGCTCCTTGGGATGGCTAGGCTCATTGGGATGGCGAGGCTCCTTGAGAGGGCGAGGCTCATTGGGAGGGCGAGGCTCCTTGGGAGGGCGAGGCTCCTGCCGAGCCGGTGCGTTAAGCGGATTTTCGGCTCGGCGGGAGCCTCGCCCTCCCGGAATCATGCAAGGCTATCAAGTTGAAGGCTGTTACGGCATGCGGCGCGTGCTGGCCACTCTGTGCCGTGCCGGTCATGCGCGGGCGGCGGTTGGGGACCGCGCGGCGCTGCGGAGTACCTCCAGCGTGGCGCGGGCGCAGTCGTGCCAGGTGGACGGCGATCGCGTAAGCCTCGTGGTGCCGGGCTGGCGCAGCGCCCGCAGCAGCTGGTCGGGGTCGCGGAAGTCGATCCGCCAGGCGTCGGGCACGCCCAGTTCGCGGAAGACCTCCAGGTCCGAAACGATCACCTTCTTGCCGTGGGCCACAGCCTCCAGCACCGGCAGACCAAAACCCTCGAACTGGCTGGGGATCACCACCGCGGCGGCGGCAGCGTAGTACCGGGCGACCTGGTGGTAGGGCAGCAGGCCGGTGAATTCCACGACGTCGCCCAGGCCCAGTTGCTCTATTCGCCGTGCCAACTGGGGCCAGTGCCGCGTGCGAACGCCCGAAAGCACCAACTGGTACTCAAGCTCGCCGCGGCGCCGCAGCTCGGCCAGGGTCGTCAGCAACACGGCGTGATTCTTGTGCGGGTGCGTCGAGGCGGGATAGTACAGGAAGGGACCGGCGGGCAGGCACGCGGCCGCATCATTGGCGGTAGCCGCCTGGGCGACCGATGCGGGCGCGAATCCATGCGGCACCGTGACGACCTTCTCGGGTGGTATGCCACAGCGCTCCAGCAAGGCGGCCCGCGTGAAGTTCGAGATGGCGATGATCCGGTCCGCCCGCCGCAGGCTGGCGGGGTAGACCGCCGCGCGAAAGGCGCGGTCGAAGCGTGAAAAGTAGTGCGGAATGAATAGGTGCTGCATGTCATGCACGGTCAGCACGCAGGGTGCGGCCACGCGCCGCGGAAAGATTGACTGCTGAGGAAACAGGATCGCGTCTGGGTCGATCCGGGCGAACAGCTGGTCCGCCCACCGGGCGCGGTACGGTGTGAACGCCTCCAGGCAGCGGGCCGCGACCACCTGGCGATCGCTGCGGTCGGCTACGACCTGCGGCAGGCCGCATGCCGGCAGGGCATCCGCCGCGTCGCGATAGGTCACCAGCACCACCTCGTCGCTCTCGCCAGCGGCCGCCAGCGCCGCGACCAGCTCGCGGAGATAGGTCTCCGTGCCCCCGATCCGGCCGGGCCGGTAGTTCAGCAAACTGATGGCGAATTTCATGCGGACTGGGCGGACCGGTGGCTGGTTACACGATGGTGGAAAACGTGCGGCGATTCCAAGGGGGTCCGGTCGATGGTTTCGGCCAGCGCCGATACGCATGGTACGATGCTCGGCCGAAAAATGGACCAGCTCCCGGCCCTGCGCGGTCTGGATCAAGAAGAATCTGCACGATCTCGGGAGGGCGAAGCTCCTGCTGAGCCGGCGGCTCGGTGGCAGCCTCGCCCTCCCAATTCGCGCCTCGGCGGCTCGGCGGGAGCCTCGCCCTCCCAATTCGCGCCTCGCCCTCCCAATTCGCGCCTCGCCCTCCCAATTCGCGCCTCGCCCTCCCAATTCGCGCCTCGCCCTCCCAATTCGCGCCTGGCCCTTCCCAACGGCGCCGCGGCGGCTCGGCGGGGGCCTCGCCCTCCTGGAAACACGCACGGCCATACAGCTAACGGGGCGAACTTCTGGGCCCGGCGCCGATGGCCGGCTCGGTCGGCCCGGTGATCGGCGGCGGCGCGGGATGCAGGCTGCTGATCACCGCGTCGAACTGGGCCAGGGTCTGCCGGTCGCAGTAGGCCGCATCAAAGGCCTGCCGCGCTCTCTGGCGCAGTTCGGCCAGCCGCCGCGGGTCTGCTCGCAGCTCGCGCAGGAGCTGGGCGATCCGCGCCGGCTGGTCCTCGCGCAGACTGAGCCCGCATCCGAACCGGGCAATCGCCTCATCCACATTGCTGCCGGCCGGGCCGACGTACAGCACGGGCAACCGCATGGCGAGGCAGGCGTGCAGCTTGCTGGGCGACATCACCCCCAGCGCCCGCTCGTCCAGGGTCACCAGGGCCAGATCGGCGCTGGCCAGCACCGAGCGCCGCTCGGACTCCGGCACGTACGGATGGAAGACGACATGCTCCAGGCCGCGGCGTGCAACCTCGGCCGCCAACGGACCGTGTTGCGAGCCGCCGCCGACGAACAGCAGCGTGACCGGCTCGTCGCGCAGCTGCTCGGCCGCCTCCAGCACGGTGCGGAAGGCATGGCCCCAGCCGGCGTTGCCCATGTACAGGAGGACGAAGCGGCCGGCCAGCCGCAGCCGCTCCCGCGCCGGCCAGGGCGGGGGCGGGTCGTCGTCCGGAAACAGCTCGGCCCGCTCCCAGTTCGGAATCACGCTGATGGGCAGTCCCGGCGGCGCGTAGCTGCGCTCCACGAGCTCGCGCATCGCCTGGTCCAGGCAGACGACGTGGTCGACCTGGCCCAGCAGTCGGCGGGTGCCGCGGGCCAGCAGCCGCGCCGTCCAGCCGCCGGGGCGGATCAGCCCCGCGGCCTCCAGGATGTCGGGATAGGCGTCCATGTGCCAGAGGATCAGGCGGGTCGCGGGATGCCGCCGCTTGTGCCGAACGCACAGCCGGGCGATGTAAGGGGGTGTCGTCAGGGCGATCACGACGTCCTGGGGCGGCAGCCGTTTCAGCTGGCGGGACACGCCCCGGTAGAAGGCGATGTATTGCCGGGCTCGCGCAAGGATGCTGGTCGCCGCCAGCCGCGCCCCCGAGACCCGCACGACCCGCGGCTCGCCGAGCCCCCGTGCCGCCCCCGACGGCGGCGCCGCATCCGCGGCGGTCGGACCACTGGCCGCGTAACGGGCGGAACTGGTCAGCACGGTTACCTCGTCGCCCCTTGCCGCCCGGTGCTGGGCCAGTGACGCCGCCAGCTGGCCGGTCGGCGCCAGGTCGGGCGGGTAGTACTGGTTGACGACGGTGATGCGCATGGCCTGGGCGTCGCGCGCGGCAAGTGCTCGTGCCGTGGAATCGTGCCGTGGCGGCCACGGGGGAGCTGCCGGGCGGCACCCCCAAACCCCCGCGGGCTCCCGGCCGTCAGGTGGCAGGAGCCGTGTCCTGCCGAATCTCCCAGTGTAATCGAAGTGCGCCGCCCCCCGCGAAGGGCTTGGGGGGCAGGCGTGTTTTCTGGTCGCGTCCGGGAACGGCAAGGTTCCGGTTGAGCCGCTGGAATGGTCGGTGTGACAACGAACGCCGGTGCGGCGGGAGCATCGCCCTCCCGAATGGAGCATCGCCCTGCCAGGTGCGGCTCGGCGGGAGCCTCGCCCTCCCGAACGGTGCGCCCTCCCGAATGGAGCATCGCCCTCCCGGGTGGTGCCTCGCCCTCCTGGACGGCGCTCCGCCCGCGAGCTGCCCCTTTTCGGATCGCGATCCAGCGCCGTAGACTGTCACCTTCACGCGGCGAGGAACCAAGGGCGAGGAACTCCAGCGCAGCTCGCCCACCGGGCGTGGCGAGGGGGGGACCGTGAACGTGTCGGAAGCCGTGGCACCGGCCGTCGTCAAGAAGGGGATCATCCTGGCGGGTGGGTCCGGGACGCGGCTCTACCCGCTGACGCACGCCGTCAGCAAGCAGCTGCTGCCGGTCTACGACAAGCCGATGGTCTATTACCCGCTTTCGACGCTGATGCTGGCGGGAATCCGCGACATCCTGCTGATCAGCACGCCGCACGACATCGGGGCCTTCGAGCGGCTGCTGGGCGACGGGTCACGCCTGGGCCTGTTGATCCGCTATGCCGTGCAGCCGCGGCCCCAGGGGCTGGCCCAGGCCTTCCTGATCGGGCGGGAATTCGTGGGCGGCGACCATGTGGCCCTGGTGCTGGGCGACAACATCTTCTACGGCCAGGGTTTCCAGAGGATGCTGGCCCGCGCCGCCGCGCAGCAGTCGGGGGCCACGATCTTCGGCTACCCGGTGCGCGACCCGCAGCGGTACGGCGTGGTCGAGCTGGATGCGGCGGGTCGGGCCGTGTCGCTGGAAGAGAAACCCCGCGCCCCGAAATCGCACTTTGCCGTTCCGGGGTTGTATTTCTACGACAACCAGGTCGTGCAGATCGCCGCCGCGCTCCAGCCGTCGGCCCGCGGGGAACTGGAAATCACGGACGTCAATGCCGAGTACCTGCGGCGGGGCCAGTTGCGGGTGGAATGCTTCTCGCGCGGCTTCGCCTGGCTGGACACCGGCACCCACGAGGCGCTGCTGGAGGCGTCCAATTTCGTGGAGACGATCGAACACCGGCAGGGGCTGAAGATCGCCTGCCTCGAGGAGGTGGCATACCGCAAGGGGTTCCTTTCGCGGCAACGGCTGGAGACGCTGGCCGCCGAGATGACGAACGAGTATGGCCAGTACCTGCGCGAGGTGCTGGCCGAGGGGCCGTAGCAGCAGGCGTGCGGCAGGTTCGTAGCAGGCACACGCCGTGTGCCGTCAGCCAGGCGGCCTTGCGTGATCCAGGGAACGCTGGCGTTGACCGGGCCGCGGCCAAGCAACTCTGGTTTCCGGATCGACGCGATCCGCGGCTCCGTGTCCGACGCTTGGTTACTCGGCGCGTAGCAGCGAGAGAGCTTCGACCACTTCGCGCGTGAGGTTCGGTGCAATCTGCCATTGATGCTCCAGTTCCAGCACGATGTTTATAACTGCCAGGTCCTGGGCTTCGCGCAATTCGTCCTCTTTGATTATGTTGTTTTCCCAAAGCCAGTAAGCAACTTCGCACCAGTACCAAAGCGGTGCGCCATCGGTGATGTTGCAGACGGGGGCGGGGAACCCACCAGGACCACGTGCGCCGCTGATGTATAGCCGAACCAACTCCCTACTGCGTTCCATTCGACGTGCGATCTCCGCCTGGGTCACTAGATCGCATTGATCGACCCGCAGGATCGATGCCGGAATCCTGGATTTCTTCACATCGTTGATTGCGCTAATAATTGCGTCTTTAAAAGAGATCGCTGAACGCGAAAATGTGAGACAAATGCGACCAAACCGCAAGCTGATTGTGGCGTCGTCACAGCCTGCCTCGTAAAGCGCATCCTCCAGGTCTTGGGAAATGCTGTCGATCCCGTCGAGCAACAAGGTAAAGTCGAATTCTGTCTCACACTTCGGCATCGTCATCGTCTTGCTCCGGTTCGTCGCCAGCCTCACTGTCGATCGTCTCGCCACTATGAGGACACAAATCAACATCGCGCCAAATCTGGCGAGCATGGTTTTCCGGCTTCCTCGGCGTTGACCATACGCTGACGATGCATCCCTCTCGGCTCCTGTTTGGGCAGAATAGACGTCCCCATGCGTGACCAGCTGAAATCTCGACTCGCCAGCCGAGCGACTCGGCGTAGGAGACAGCCTTTTCGATATGTTTGTTCGGATGCCGTGGTCGAGACATCTGATGAAATATAAACCGGGCGTTGACACATGTCAACAGGAGGGAGCGGAGCAACCGTTCACGGGACGGGGTCTGGTCCATTTTTCGGCCGACAAACTCGACCTCGCAGATACGCGCTGGCCGAAAACATGGCCCTGACCCCCTGGAATCAGGCGTCGCGTGGGCTTGCGGCTCGGCGGGAGCCTCGCCCTCCCGGAAACACGTAACCCTGTTCAGGTCGCCGCCGATTGCGGCGGGCACGGCCTTGGTACGGTTCGCACGCTGCGGCACATGGAGTGTGCCTGCTGCTTGGGGATCACATCCGAGGGGGCGGCCAGATCGCGAGTCACCAGGCATGAAGTTCACGCCCACCGAGATCCCCGACGTGATCCTGATCGAGCCCCGGGTCTTCGCGGACGAGCGGGGGTTCTTCATGGAGACCTACGAGGCGCGGCGGTTTCGCGAGGCGGGGATCGACGCCTCGTTCGTGCAGGACAACCACTCCCGTTCCGTGCGGGGCACGCTGCGTGGGCTGCACTACCAGATCGAGCATCCACAGGGAAAGCTGTGCCGGGTGGTGCACGGTGAGGTCTACGATGTGGCGGTCGACCTGCGCCGCGGCTCGACGACGTTTGGCCGCTGGACCGCCACGATCCTGAGCGCCGAGAACCGGCGGCAGCTGTACATCCCGCCGGGCTGCGCTCATGGTTTTTGCGTGCTGAGCGAGACCGCCGATTTCCTCTACAAGTGCACCGATTTCTACAGCCCCCAGCACGAGCGGACGCTGCTCTGGAACGACCCGCAGCTGGGCATCCCCTGGCCCGTGTCACACCCGCGGCTATCGCCCAAGGATTTGGCCGGCCGGCCGCTGGCCCAGGCCGAATGCTACCCGTAACACGCGGCGGCGAACGGGCAGGCCGAAATCGCCACGCCCACGCCCCGGGCTTGGGGGCACCTCGCCCTATGGCAAGCGGTGCAACTTGACCGCCACGCCGAAGGGTGCCAGTTCTTGCTCCGCCATTGGCTCGCAGCGGCTCTGGACTCCCGTCGTCCTTGCATCAACGACGGTTCACGGCCTGTTGTGGCACCCGACGCGAACCGCCAGCACTCGCACCAAACCGTTCGACGCCGTCAGGCCTCAGCGAACGGCGGACGAGCACGGGCAAGCCCATGCCACCCCGCGAGACGCCAAGAGCACTCGCCGACGGATAGTGTAGGCGGCGTTCTCCGAACGCCGCAGGGTGCTGGTTCTACTGCGCTGGGTTACATGTTGCTGGCACTGAATAGTGCCGTCGTTTGCCGCTTGCACCGCGTTGTGATCTCGTCGGGCTAGCACCTTTGGCGGGGCGTACCGAGCCTGAAAACAACGCCGTCCGTGAGATCCGTCGTAAGGTTATGGGCCGTGGCTGGTTATGCCAGATCCACTTCGGCGACCCAGCGCAGTAGTACTACTTTGCTGGAAAAAAATGTCCCTTTTATCCCCTCTTTCGGGGGGGGTGTGGTGGTGGTTGTGGTGGGGGATTGGTGGGGAAAATTTGCTTGCAATCCTCGCAAACGTAGCTATTATGACGTTTGTGCAGTTTGCTCGTCGCGCGGCGTGGCCCGGCGCTGAACGGCTACCTCTCGGTGAGTTCGACCGGAGTTCGACGCTCGGTCTTCTCAGCAGTGCGGACCGCTTGGAGTCCTTGCGATAGCCAGCGAACTGCTTTTGGCGTTTGCTGACCCGGAACAGTTCGCTTGAATGGATACCCCCGTAACCGTTCACAGCCCGGTCAAGGATTTTCCCTGATTCCAGGGGGTCAGGTCCATGTTTTCGGCCAGCGCGTCGGGGAATGGCGGAGCGGTTCAGCCGAAAAATGGACCAGACCCCGGCCCGTGAACGGTTACGAGCGTTGTGGCACGTAACTGCTTGACAGGTCCTTGAGTCACTAATAGGAGAGTGTCGGCATGTTGAGGCAAAATTACAGGCACTTGGGTTATCGCTGGCTGTTTGGCACTTGGGTTATCGCTGGCTGTTTGGCACTTGGGCTATTTCAAAATGCCAATGCCAATTTGATCAACGGCGGCTTTGAAGATCCCGATTTCGGCCCCGGTCCGCAGTTCGACCTCGTACATGAGAGCACGGTTCCCGGGTGGGAAACCACGGCCACCGACGGCAGGATCGAGATCTGGTCCAATAACTTCGGTAGCGTGCCCGCCTATGAAGGCAATCAACACGCTGAATTGAACGCCAATCAAGTTTCAACCCTCTTCCAAGACCTTTCTGGCGTCGCCGCCAATAGTACTCTGGGCTGGCAGTTTGCCCATCGCGGGCGGCAGGGAGTCGATACAATGAAATTCGAGCTGACGGACCTTGGCGTTGACAACATGTTGGGCGGTGGAGACGACGCCACTTTGTTCATGCAAACGGTGAGCGACGGAAACGGGGCCTGGGGCTTCTACCCTGGATCGGGCAGTTTGGCGTTAGGCAATACCATAAGGCTCAGCTTCACGTCTATTAGCTCGGAGGGCGGAGCTGCCATTGGAAACTTTCTCGATGACGTCAACCTCTTCGTCGCGGCGCCCCCACCCCCACCCCCACCCGCACCCGCACCCGGACCCCTAGCGGTGCCCGAACCTACCAGTTTCGCCCTGTTCACGGTCGTGGGAGTTGTCCTTGGATGCGTGGCGGCATGGCGAACGAAGTGGAAAGGGGTTGGAGGTCTTTTTTCCTGTTGACGTAACCGTTCACGGGCCGGGGTCTGGTACATTTTTCGGCCGATCCGCCCGACCCGGCGCAGACGCGCAGACCGGAAAGATGTACCTGACCCCCTCGAAACCGGCGAAATGCTCCGCCGGGGTGTGAACGGTTACCTGTTGACTTGATTTCAAAGCGCCTAAGACGTAAACGGTGTTTCTGGGAGGGCGGCGCTCCCGCCGAGCCCGCAACCGGCTCGGCGCACCGGCTCGGCAGGAGCCTCGCCCTCCCACTGATGTGCCACACGGAGTAGTATCTGCCGGCTCGTCCTTTCTTCCCAGGATCACGCAAGGCTGCCCAGGGGGCCGCGCCAATGCACGCCGCGCACGTGCCGTCCGAGTCCGGGCGGGGGTCTGCTTCTCGGCGGAGCGGTTTCACCCTGGTGGAACTGCTGGTCGTGATTGCCATCATCGGCATCCTGGTGGCCATGCTGCTGCCGGCGGTGCAGTCGGCCCGCGAGGCGGGGCGGCGGGTCCAGTGTGCCAATCACCTGAAACAGATCGGCGTGGCCTACCAGGTGCATCACGACACCCACGGCTTCTTCCCCACGGGAGGCTGGGGCCAGCGGTGGGTGGGCGACCCGCACCGCGGGTTCGGCAAGAACCAGGCCAGCGGCTGGGCCTACTGCATCCTGCCGTACATCGAGCAGGAATCGCTCTGGCTGATGCCCGACGATGGGGATCCGGCGAACATCACCGCCGCCCAGAAGGCGCAGGCGGCCGAGATGATCAAGGTTCCGATCAGCATCATGCATTGCCCCACCCGCCGGCCGGCGAAGACCTACCCCTATACCTTGCCCCAGGTCTGGGATACCTACGACGCCAACGTGACGACGATCGTGGCCCGCAACGATTATGCCGCCAACGCGGGCGGCGATACCATCGTGATGACCAATTACGCCCATCCCAACAACTACGCGGCGGCGGCGACGTTCGCCTGGTCGGACAACAGCGGACGCACCGGCGTCACCTTTTACCGCAGCGAGATCTCGATTCCCCAAGTGAAGGACGGCACCAGCAACACGTACGCGGCGGGGGAGAAATTCCTGAACGTGGATCTGTACATGACCGGAACGGGCGGGGCCGACAATCACAGCATGTACCAGGGCCACGACTGGGACGTGCTTCGCTGGACGTCCTATCCTGTGGTGCGGGATCGGCCGGGCGCCGACCTGATGCAGCATTTTGGCAGTGCTCACCCGACCGGTGCCCAGTTCGTGTTCTGCGACGGCAGCGTGCACCTGATCAGTTATTCGATCGACACGGTGACGCACCGCCGGCTGGGAGACCGCCGCGACGGCGAGGTGCTCGATGCCAGCCTCTTCTGACAGCGGGCCGGACGGTGCTGGACGAAACCGTTCACGGGGTGGACGCCAGACCTGCTGCACCCGAGGGGGTCAGGCACATTTTTCGGCGGCAGCGTGCCACGACGCCGAGCCGTCTTCCCGCCGAAAAACGAGCCAGACCCCGGCCTGTGAACGGTTACGTGCCGGACACTTGCGCGTGGTCTGGCCGGTGGCCTGGATAGCGGGGTTGGTCCTGGCCGCGGGTTGTTCGCGCGGTCCCGCGCGCGTGGCGGCCCCGGCCCTCAACCCGCACGCCGGCCGCGATGCGCTCGCGCTGTACGACGCCAACGGCGAGGGAAAGATCTCGGGCGAGGAGTTGGACAAGGTCCCGGCTCTGCGCTATGCCCTGGAGCGGCTGGACACGGACGGCGACGGGGGCGTCTCCGCGGCGGAAATCGACCAGCGGGTGCAGACGTGGCGCGAGTCCCAGCTGGGGCTGATCACCGTCCTGTTTCAAGTCAATCTCGACGGCGCCCCGCTGGAGGGTGCCCGCCTGCGGCTGGACCCCGAACCGTTCCTGGGCGACAAGCTCAAGCCCGCCGAGGGCGTTACCGGTCCCGAGGGATCGGCCTTCGTGTCGCTGGCCAAGGAGGACCTGCCCGACCCGCTGCTGGAGGGCGTCGCGGCCGGCTGGTACCGGATCCGCATCACGCAGGAGACAAACGGCGACCCCGTGGTCCCGGAGCGCTACAAATTGCAGACCACGCTGGGCTGCGAGATCGCCCTGGACGCCGACTGGATTCGCGACGGGGTGATCGTGCTGGAGCTGAGCAGCAAGGACAGTTGAGGATTGGCTAGTCCCTGAGCGTCGCATGAAGGACGGCCTTTTCCGGCCGTCCGCTCGGTCCGGACAGGCCGACTTGCGCACGTCTGCGACGGCCGTTCTTGCGCCGGCCCTGTGCCGGCACGCCGCCATCCGGCCGCCGCTTGCTGAGGGGGGACGCGGGCGATCGCTACGGGGGCCCTTCCTCCGCGGGTGGTTCGACCGGACGCGATGGCCCCGCGGAATCCTGCCCCGCCCCTTCCGTCGCGCCGCGATTTTCCTCAACCGATTCTTCGGCGGGCGGCTTCGCCGCATCAGGTTCCTTCTCCGGCGGCGGCTCCGCAGACGGCCTCTGCCTGGCCGGTTTGTCGGCCGCCGTCTTTTCCTCGTTCGGTTTTTCCTCAGCCGGCTTCTCCTCGGCCGGTTTCTCCTCGGCAGGCTTTTCCTCCGCCCGCTTCTCCTCGGCAGGCTTTTCCTCCGCCGGCTTCTCCTCGGCAGGCTTTTCCTCGGCAGATTTCCCGGCCAACGGGGGTTGATCCTTCTTGGGCGGAGCCGGGGTCGTCGGCGGCGCGTCGGGGGACGCGGGGGGCGCCGACGGTGCCGTGGGCATGTCTGCCGGCGGATCAGCCGCGTCCCGAGTGGGCGCTGGGCCGGGCAGTAGGCCGCGGTCGACGACCCAGAAGTTCCGGAAGCTGACCGGGT
>Ga0209398_1001571_pt1 | contig 11563 bp, 13 predicted proteins | sample AshMeaBigSpring_FD_184125 | JGI IMG/M metagenome (GOLD analysis project Ga0209398, IMG submission 184125) | Groundwater microbial communities from Big Spring, Nevada to study Microbial Dark Matter (Phase II) - Ash Meadows Big Spring (SPAdes)... | ecosystem: Environmental > Aquatic > Deep...
CATCCCGCGGCTCGGCCGCGGGACCCATCGATCAGCGGGCGGGATGGCGACGCTGGAGTGGCGATGCGGCAGCAGCCACGTCGACAGCGCCGCAGCCGCCCATGTGATCGCACGCTCCACTCCCGCGGCACCATGGGTCCCGGCGACGAGCGCCGGGATGACACCGTTGGTATTGCAAAACCTCACCACAACAAAGGTGTCATCCCGCGGCTCGGCCGCGGGACCCATCGATCAGCGGGCGGGATGGCGACGCTGGAGTGGCGATGCGGCAGCAGCCACGTCGACAGCGCCGCAGCCGCTCATGCGGTCGCTCGCGCCACGCCCGCGGCACCATGGGTCCCGGCGACGAGCGCCGGGATGACAGCCTTTTTGTGGATACCGCAAATCGGCGGCAGACGCCGGCGCCCGTGCGCCGTCAAGCCCGCCGCAGCGGCCCGAGCTCGAGCCCATGTGCGGAGAGCGCCGCCGGCCAGGCGTCGCCTGCGAGGTAGGCGAGCTCGGCCTCGCGATGGGTGGTGAGCGTATCGAGGCGGCCGAGCTCGGCATCGCTGTAGCCCGGGTGGCACATGAGCAGGCCGTTGTCGCGCTGGCCGACGAGGAAGCGCGCGCAGAGCGCGGCGTAGGGCCGCGTCTCCTTCTCGAAGTCGTAGACCCCGGCGAACCCGGCATTGGTCGGCACGCCGTGCTCGTGCGCCAGCCGCTCGACACTGGCGCCGAGCGAGCCGATGACGAACGACTTGCCCGTGGCGACGCCGCGGCGCAGCGTCAGCCCGAGCTGCTCGTTGCAGCATCGCACCCACGTCCGCCCGCCGCCGATGCGACGCGCGAGACGAACGACGGCCGCGCGGACGCCGGGAAGCTGGTGCACGTGGTGGTGCCCGTCGATGTGGGAGGGCGGCGCCCCCCAGGCCGCGACGAAGGCGTCGAGCTGGCGCTCGATCTCCCGCTCGACCTCGGCCATGGGCAGACGCCGTGCGAGGCCGGCGCGGAAGACGCGGCTGAGCGGCGGCAGGCGCCCATCCGGCGCGAGCTGCGACAGGCGGCCGAGCGGCTGGTGGTCGGTCAGCACGATGTGGAGGCCGACGTCGCAATCGCCGGCCACGGCCCGGAGCGCGGTCGCCTCCTGCGGCCAGTGCGGCGAGACGGTCATCGCACTCGTCGCCGAGATGCGCCTCTTGGCGATCAGCTCGCGGATGCCGCGACTGACGCCCGGCGTCAGGCCATAGTCGTCGGCGCAGACGACGATGCGCGCCGGCACAGCCGTGGCGGTCTCGTGGACGAGGGACCTCACGCGGCGAACCCCGGCGCCGACACTCCGACCACCACCGGCAGGCGCGCTGCCCGCTTCACCACGTGGCGGGCGAAGGCGATCGCCTCGGATGGATCGGGTTGCGCTGCCTCGCCCATCATGCCGAGCACGGTGCTGCCGTCGACGCCGGCGCGCGCATGGAAGTCGACCAGCCGATCAGTGCTGGTGAAGTCGCTCGCGCCGGCATCGGCGGACGGCGTCGCCGAGATGATGTAGACGCCCTTTGCGCGCTCCGACAATCGCATGGCTGAGGCTCCGGTCTGGCCCGCCTTCCGTCTATTCGGCGCCCGGCCACGACACAAGGGCGGGCAAGCGGAGCGACCGGACTTCCCGAACCGGCCCGGCCCGGCCTATGCTGGCATCACCCGTACGTCCCGGAGTGAGGGTAAGTGGAGGGAAAACCCGATGGACCAGAGCAATGCCCGCGCCCACATCGAGGCCGCATCGCGCAAGTTCGCCGCCGCCCTCGGTGGCGGCGATTTCGAGGGGGCCGCGGCGCTCTATTCCGAGCAGGGGCAGGTGCTGCCACCCGACGGCAGGCCGGTCAGCGGCCGCGCCGGGATCGCCGCTTTCTGGGAGGGCGCGGTCGCAGCACTCGGCCTGAAGTCGGCGGAACTGAGGACGCTCGAGGTGCATTCAGCCGGCGACCTCGCGACCGAGATCGGCGAGGCGCGCCTCGAGCTCGCGTCCGGCACGGCGATGGTGAAGTACATGGTGCTCTGGCAGCGGGGCGTGGACGGCACGTGGCGATTGCATCGCGACATCTGGAACGGCTCGCCCGCATGACGGCGCCAACCAATGCCAGGCCTATCGGTTCATGCGGTCGATGTGACGCGCGGCGTCCCGGCCGCCGGCATGCGCATCGAGGTGTTCGCGCTCGCCCCGTCCCACCGGCGCATCGCGGCGGGGCAGCTCGCGGCCTCCGGGGCGCTCGACGACCCGATCAACCGCCAGCGCATCGCAGCGGGGCCCTACGAGGTGGTTTTCCATGTCGGCGCGTTTTTTCAGGCCGCCGGCGTCGCCCAGGCCGATCCGCCGTTCCTCGGCGAGGTGCCGTTCCGATTCACGGTCGCCGACCCCGAGCAGCACTACCACCTGCCGATGAAGATCACGCCGTGGGGATTCTCGCTCTACCGCGGGAGCTGAGCACGGCTACTCGGCCGCGACGCCGATCCGCACGCCGTCGCGCAGCAGCTTGTAGTTGATGCTGTCGACCAGGGCCTCGAAGCTCGCATCGACGATGTTCGGCGAGACCCCGACCGTGAACCAGCGGTCACCCGAGGCCTTGTCGTGCGTCTCGACGAGCACGCGCGTCACCGCCTCGCTGCCGCCGGTCAGGATGCGGACCTTGTAGTCGACGAGGTCGAGGTCCTCGATATGACTCTGGTAGCGCCCGAGGTCCTTGCGCAAGGCCTTGTCGAGGGCGTTGACCGGGCCGTTGCCCTCGGCGACCGACCACAGCGGCTCGTCGCTGCCCTCGATCTGCACCTTCACATCGGCCTTCGAGACGGTGATCAGCTCGGCCCTGGCATTGTAGCGGCGCTGCACGACGACGGAGAAGCTGTCGACGGTGAAAAAGCGCGGCACCTCGCCGAGCAGGCGGCGCGCGAGCAGCTCGAAGGAGGCTTCCGCGCCCTCGTAGGCGTAGCCGGCGCTCTCGCGCGACTTGACCTCGTCGAGCAGGCGGGCGACGCGCGGATCGTCCTTGTTGATCGCGATCCCGAAGCGCTCGAGCGCATCGATGATGTTGGACTTGCCGGCCTGGTTCGAGACCAGCACGCGGCGGCGGTTGCCGACGCTCTCGGGCTTCACGTGCTCGTAGGTTTCCGGCTCCTTGAGCAGCGCGGAGGCATGGATGCCGGCCTTGGTCGCGAACGCGCTCTCGCCCACATAGGGGGCCTGGCGGTCGGGCGCGCGGTTCAATACCTCGTCGAGCACGCGGCTCGCGTGGGAGAGGCGCGAGAGGCGCTCGGGCGAAACCCGCGTCACGAAGCGGTCCGCGAACTCGCTCTTGAGCAGCAGCGTCGGGATGATCGACGTGAGGTTGGCGTTGCCGCAGCGCTCGCCGAGGCCGTTGAGCGTGCCCTGGATCTGGCGCACGCCTGCGCGCACCGCCATCAGCGTGTTGGCGACCGCGTTATCGGTGTCGTTGTGGGTGTGGATGCCGAGGTGGGAGCCCGGCACCACCTTCGCAACGTCGGCGACGATGCGCTCGATCTCGTGCGGCAGCGTGCCGCCGTTGGTGTCGCAGAGCACCACCCAGCGCGCGCGCGCGTCGTAGGCCGCCTTGGCGACGGCGAGCGCATAGGCGCGGTTGCCCTTGTAGCCGTCGAAGAAGTGCTCGCAGTCGATCATCGCCTCGCGGCCGGTTGCGCGGACCGCGGCGACGCTCTCGGTGACGCCGGCAATATTCTCCTCGTTGCTGATCCCGAGCGCGACGCGGACATGGTAGTCCCAGCTCTTGGCGACGAGGCAGATGGCATCGGCCGCCGACTGCAGCGTCGCTTGGAAGCCCGGATCGTTGGCAACCGAGCGGCCGGCGCGCTTCGTCATGCCGAATGCGGTGAAGCGCGGGGCGGGGCCGGGGCCGGTGCGGTCGGAGGCAAAGGGGTTCGCGGCGAAGAAGCGCGTGTCGGTGTCGTTGGCGCCCGGATAGCCGCCTTCGACGTAGTCGAGCCCGAGCTCCGCGAGCACGCCGGCGATCCGCCGCTTGTCCTCGACGGAGAAATCGACGCCCTGGGTCTGCGCGCCGTCGCGCAGCGTGGTGTCGAAAAGGTAGAGGCGTTCGCGGGGGGTCATGATCCTCTCTCTGACTGGGATGCGTCACGCCCGACGTTCATGCAGAGCCCGGGCCCGGGCGGGTCCGGCTCGATCACCTGCCCGAATGCCAGGATGTTGCCGTCGGGATCGTCGACGGCGAACTCGCGACAGCCGTAGAACCTGTCCTCCGGCGGCTCGGCGATCGCAACGCGATGGCCGATGAGCTCGGCATGGAGCCGGTCGACATCCTGGACATAGATATAGGCTGCCCAGGTCGACCGCTTGACCACCGGCGCCCGTCTCTCGGCCAGTGCCAGCGCGAGCAGCACCGTGCCGCGCTGGACCATCGCGAACGACGGCGGCTCGCCCCAGACACGCGTCCCGAACCCGAGTTTGTCCTCGTAGAAGGCGAGGCTCCGCGTCATGTCGGCGCATTCGAGCACCGGCATCGCGCGCACGAACGGCCAGGGGGCGGCCGGAGCCGCTTGCCGTGTCATGCCTTCACCTCCCACGTCGTGGTGATCTCACCGGTCCTCGGGTCCATGGCGTCCTTGAGCGCGACGCCCATGGCGGCAAGCTCGTCGCGGATCCGGTCGGCGGGCCGCGCAAGTAATGCTGCCCGCCTGCCCGCCGCCGATTGCACCAATGGCACGCGCAAACCAATCATGGGGATCGACAGCAAAGGCAGATTTAGATCGATGGAGCTGGCGCTCACGGCGGGCCCCTGTCAAGGAAAGCGGCGATCGCGACAATGAAAGTGTCCAGCCTTTCGACGGTAAGCCGTGCTTCTTCGATACCGGTCGGCTCGGACTCATAGTCTGCAGCCAATCTCAACTCTTCAGTCTCGTTCAGAACCCGCCCCAGTTCCACGGAGATGCGACCTTCATTTACGAGTTTGAGACCGAACCGGCGAATGATCGTCGAATGCTTCTTTGCTTCCGCTAGCTTGGGATCGATCACGGCAAGCGCAGCCCGGGCGGCATCGAACATCGCGTAATAGGCTCGATTGACGGCGCCGTCCGGATCCCCGGACTCCAACAAGAGATGTGCTGAACGGGCTGCAGCCTTGGCCTTGTCCCAAACACCACTCATGGCGGCACCACGATAGGTCGCGCGTCCCGATGAATGTTCGCCAGGAATCTCGGATTCCTGTGACTGGCAGGGTCATTCCATTCCGACAGCGATATCGGCCAGGGCTGGATGTGAAGCCCGAATTCGATCAGAGGATCATAGGCGATGCCTGCCAGCACCATCTTTTCGCGCCAGTACCGCCAATCTCCATCGGCGAGAATGACCGCAACGTCGGCGTCGCTGTCAGCTTCCCCATCGCCACGGGCACGGCTTCCGAACAACACGATATCCCGGAGCCTCGTACCATAGTGCGACCGCACGGCGACGGCGAACGCGTCGAGTGCAAGCTTCACGTCTTCGCTGGTCGGGGGCCGCTCTTCGCTCATCCCCTCACCTCCCACGTCGTGGTGATCTCACCGGTCCTCGGGTCCTTGGCGTCCTTGAGCGCGACGCCCATGGCGGCAAGCTCGTCGCGGATCCGGTCGCTCGCTTTGAAGTCCTTGGCCTTGCGCGCGGCGAGTCGCTCCGCGATGAGCCGATCGACCATCTTGGCGTCGACTGCCTTGTGCTTCTGGAGCGAGAGCGCCGCCGGCGCCTCGCCACCGTAGAGGCCGAGGAACGCGAGGCTGGCGTAGAGCTCGCCCGCGCGTGCGGTGTCGCCTCGCCGTGCCGACTTGGCGATGCCGTGCAGGATCGAGATGGCGCTCGGCGTATTGAGGTCGTCGGCAAGGGCCGCGATCACCTCGGCGTTGGGCTCGGCCGCCGGCGTCGCGCCCTGAACCAGGCCCGCGAACTCCTGCAGCGCCGACTTGGCCTGCATCAGCCGCTCCACGGTCCAGTCGATCGGCTGGCGGTAGTGCGAGCTGAGCATCGCGAACCGCAGCACGCGGCCATGCCAGGCCTGGCCGCCGAACCGCTCGCTCGCCAGCAGCTCGTTGATCGTGATGAAGTTGCCGAGCGATTTCGACATCTTCTCGCCTTCGACCTGCAGGAAGCCGTTGTGCATCCACACGTTGGCCATCGCCGGCGTGCCGTGCGCCGAGCGCGACTGCGCGATCTCGTTCTCATGGTGCGGGAAGACGAGGTCGATGCCGCCGCCGTGGATATCGAACACGGCGCCTAAATGCTTCTCGGCCATCGCCGAACACTCGATGTGCCAGCCGGGTCGGCCGGCCTCGGCGATGCCGCACGGCGCCGGCCACGAGGGCTCGCCCGCCTTCGACGGCTTCCAGAGCACGAAATCCATCGGTCCCTTCTTGTAGGGTGCGACGTCGACGCGGGCGCCGGCCTCCATCTCCTCGAGGGAGCGGTTGGCGAGCCGGCCGTAGTCGGCCATCAGGCCGACGTCGAACAGAACGTGGCCGTCGGCGACGTAGGCGTGGCCCTTGGCGACCAGCACCTCGCACAGGCGCTTCATCTCCTCGATGTGGTCTGTCGCGCGCGGCTCGACCGTCGGCGCGAGCACGCCGAGTGCTGCAATGTCGGCGTGGAACTGCGCCGCGGTGCGCTCGGTGAGCTGCCGGATCGAGACCTTCTCCTCGGCCGCCCGCGCGTTGATCTTGTCGTCGACATCGGTGATGTTGCGCGCGTAGGTGACATGGCTCTCGCCGTAGATGTGGCGGAGCAGACGGAACAGCACGTCGAACACGATGACGGGGCGCGCGTTGCCGATGTGGGCGAGGTCGTAGACCGTCGGTCCGCACACGTACATCCGTACGTTGCCGGCATCGATCGGCTCGAACGCCTCCTTGCGGCGCGTCAGCGTATTGTAGAGCGACAGCGGGTGCGGCGACGGCATAGGTTCCCCTCGGCCTGCTGGCGGGGGCTTGGACCTTGCTTTGGGATAAGGCAAAGAAGCGCGCCGCGCGCCAGCGGTTGAGCTAGCTCGTAATAATGCCGCAACAAATGTTGACGGCCGGTTTGCGCGTGTCGCTCGTCATGCGGCAGCTTATGCGCTCGGCGGCGATGTCGCGTCAAGGCCGCGCGGGTGCGAACACGGCTCATGGCTGTCCGACGGGCCACCGCGGCGCGCCCGCACCAAGTCCGGCGACCGGCGCCATGCGATCCCCGGCAAGGCGCGCCCAGGGCTGCGCCGCCAGGAAGCGTCGCTCGTGGGCGTCGTTGCCGTCGAGGGGCGCCGCACCCGCGTAGCGCACCCGCACCCGCGCCGTGCCCGCCCGCTCGAACCCGAGCTGGCTCGCCACGAACCGCGACAGGTCAATGATGCGGTCGTGCGCGTAAGGACCGCGGTCGTTGATTCGCACCAGCACCGCGCGGCCGTTCTCGAGGTTGGTCACGTAGACATAGGACGGCAGCGGCAGCGTCGGATGCGCAGCGGTGAGCGCTCCCATGTCGAAGATTTCGCCGTTGGCGGTTTGCCGGCCGTGGAAGTCTTCCGCATAGAAGGATGCGATGCCGTCGCGATCATAGCCGGGCTCGTGCTTGGGCACGTACCAGCGACGGCCGACGCGATAGGGGGAGCCGATCTTGTAGACGCCGCCGCCTTTCGGCACCGGCCGAGAACCATCGGCCAAGCGGGGGCTGGCGGTCGTGCCGGTCCGCGGATCGACACGCGGCTCGCCCGCCGGCTCGGCACGCGCCAAGGGTGCGATCGTCTCCTTGCGGGCGCAGCCCGAGACGGCTGCCCAGACAACCAGCACGCTGGCTGCGAGTGCTTCCGGACGGCGCCAGGCGCACCGCACGCCGGTGATCGGCCGGATCAGCCCGGCCCCGCCGCGGGGCCGCGACCATGGATAACGCAAACGCACCTCCCGGCTCCGGCCACCGCCGGTGCACGCCACACCGGCCACGCTCGCGGGCGAGCATGGCAACACCACGCCCAATCGATGGCAGAGCGTGGTTAGCGAGAGGTAAACGGGATCACGCGACGGACCGCAACGCGGCCACGAGAACTGCCCGCCACGGACGTGCGCAAGTCGCCGGCAACTCGGGCACCGACCGGCGTATCGCGGCGGAACGGTCCGGGTCGGGCGTTCCGGCTTGTCCGTGAGCGGCCGCACGTGTATCGCAGGCCATGCCCGGATGGGTGGCCGAGTGGTTTAAGGCACCGGTCTTGAAAACCGGCGTGCCCGCAAGGGCACCGGGGGTTCGAATCCCTCCCCATCCGCCATCCATCTCGTGTCCGCGTCGCCCGATGCCTCACCCCTTGACCGCGAGATGGCGGAACATGTTGCGGCGCGCCTCGTCGTCCATCTCGGTCTTGAACGTGAAGCGGTCCTTGATCTTGAGTGCGCGCTGCGCGGCGGGCCGCGCCTCGATCTCGTCGACCAGGCGCTGCACGTGCGGCAGCTTCTCCCAGGCCTCCTTCGAGAGCACGTAGGGCACCATCCGTGCCCAGCCCCACAGGTCCATGTCGACGATCGTGTAGGTATCGGCGACCATGTAGCGGCGCTTGGCGAGGCGCTCGTTGACGACGGAGTAGTGGCGCATCGCCTCGAAGCTGTAGCGGGTCTGGGCGTAAGAAATCTTCTCCGGCGCGTGGTGCTGGAAGTGCACCGACTGCCCCGAGAACGGCCCGACGCCGGTCGCGACGAACATCAGCCACGACAGCATCTCGCCGCGGTTCTTCGGCGTGTTGGGTGGCAGGAACTTGCCGGTCTTCTCGGCGAGGTAGAGCAGGATGGCGTTGGAATCGAACACCGTCGCATCGCCGTCGACGATCACCGGCACCTTGGCGTTCGGGTTGATCGCGAGGAAGGCCGGCTTGTGCTGGTCGCCCTTGCGGGTGTCGACCGGAATGGCCTCGTAGGCGAGCCCCGCCTCCTCGAGGAAGAGGCCGACCTTGGTCGGGTTCGGGGCGCCGGAGAAATAGAACTTGATCATGACATCGCTCCTGTTGCTCGCGCGACGATAGCCGACCGGCAATCTGCCGTCACGCGCCGGGCTGCGCGCAAGTGATGCGCGCAGAGGCCTTGATCCTCCGGCCGATTTGTGCCGAACTCGATCGCTCGAAGCCTGGAGACGCTGATGATCGCCGACGTACGCCGGGCCATGTCGCCCGCCTCGACGTTGCCCTGCCCGCCGGAGCGGCGGCCATGAGCGACAGGCCGATCCGCGTGATCGACAGCCACACCGAGGGCGAGCCGACGCGCGTCGTGATTGACGGCGGGCCGCAGCTCGGCGCAGGGTCCCTCGCCGAGCGCCGCACCCGTTTCGCCGAGCGCTACGACAGGTTCCGGAGCTTTGTGGTCAACGAGCCGCGCGGCACCGACGCACTGGTCGGCGCGCTGCTCACCGAGCCGGTGGATCGGGATTGCGCGGCCGGCGTGATCTACTTCAACAACGCCGGCTATCTCGGCATGTGCGGTCACGGCACGATCGGCCTCGCGGTGACGCTCGCGCACATGGGCCGGATCGCACCCGGCCGCCACCGGATCGAGACGCCGGTCGGCATCGTCGGCGTGGAGCTCAAAGACCGCAACGAGGTGACGATCGAGAACGTCGCAAGCTACCGCCATCGCGAGGGCGTGACCGTCGACGTGCCGGGCCTCGGCGTGCTCAGCGGCGACGTCGCCTGGGGCGGCAACTGGTTCTTCCTCGTCTACGACACCCCCTTCGATCTCGACCTCGCGCAAGCGCCGGAGCTGACCCGCAAGGCAAGCGCGGTGATGCAGGCGCTTGCCGCCGCGGGCATCACCGGCAAGGACGGTGCGCGCATCGATCATGTCGAGTTCTATGGCCCGCCGCGCACCGCCGGCGCCGACAGCCGCAACTTCGTGCTCTGCCCCGGCGGCGCCTACGACCGCTCGCCGTGCGGCACCGGCACGAGCGCCAAGCTCGCCTGTCTCGCCGCCGCCGGCAAGCTCGCGCCGGGCGAGCCGTGGGTGCAGGAGAGCATCGTCGGCAGCCGCTTCACCGGCCGCTACCGCCGCAACGAAGCGGGGCGCATCATCCCGAGCATCACCGGCCGCGCCTACATCACCGGCAAGTCCACGCTCTACCGCGACCCCGGCGATCCGTTCGCCGACGGGCTCCGCGCAAGCTGACGCGACCACCCGAGGGGCCGCCATGACGCGTTTGCCGGATCGTGCCCGCGTGGTGATCATCGGCGGCGGCGTCGCCGGCTGCTCGGTCGCCTATCACCTCGCCAAGCTCGGCTGGACCGATGTCGTCCTCATCGAGCGCAAGCAGCTGACCGGCGGCACGACTTGGCATGCTGCGGGCCTCATCGGCCAGCTCCGCGCCACTGCCAACATGACCAAGCTCGCCAAGTACAGCCAGGAGCTCTACGGATCGCTCGAGGCAGAGACCGGCGTCGCGACCGGGTTCAAGCGCAACGGCTCGGTGACGCTCGCACTTGGCGACGGCCGCCTGGAGGAGTTGCGGCGCGGCGCCTCCATGGCGCGCGCCTACGGCGTCGAGGTCGAGGAGATCGCGGTCGCCGAGGCGGCGCGGCGCCACCCGCTCGTCGACACGCGCGGCGCGGTCGGAGCGTTCTTCCTGGCCAAGGACGGCCAGGCCGACCCCGCCAACATCGCGCTCGCCATGGCCAGAGGAGCACGCAATCGCGGCGTGAAGATTTTCGAGAACGTGAAGGTGACCGGGATATCGCAGGGGAGGGGCCGTGCCAACGGCGTCGTGACCGATCAGGGGCCCATCGCCGCCGATATCGTCGTCAACTGCGCCGGCATGTGGGGCCGCGAGGTCGGCCGCATGGCGGGCGTCGCGCTGCCGCTGCAGGCGTGCGAGCACTTCTATATCGTCACCGAGGCTAGCGATGAGGTGCCCCGCAACCTGCCGGTGCTGCGCGTGCCGGACGAGTGCGCCTACTACAAGGAGGACGCCGGCAAGATCCTGCTCGGCGCATTCGAGCCGGTGGCGAAGCCCTGGGCGATCGACGGCATTGCGGAGGACTTCTGCTTCGGCCAGCTGCCCGAGGACGTCGACCACTTCGCACCGATCCTCGAGAACGCGACGGCGCGCATGCCGCTGCTCGCACGCCTCGGAATCCACACGTTCTTCAACGGCCCCGAAAGCTTCACCCACGACGACCGCTACCTGCTCGGCGAGGCGCCGGAGCTGCGGAATTTCTTCGTTGCCTGCGGCTTCAACTCGATCGGAATCCAGTCCGCTGGAGGCGCCGGAATGGCGCTCGCGCAGTGGATCGTCGACGGGGCGCCCCCGTTCGACCTCTGGGACGTCGACGTGCGCCGCGTCTTTCCCTACCAGGCGACGCGGACATTCATTGCGGCGCGGGTCACCGAGACCCTCGGCCTGCTCTACGCCGACCACTTCCCGTTCCGCCAGTACGCAACCGCGCGCGGCGTGCGCCACACGCCGTTCTACGAGCAACTGAAAGCGGAGGGCGCCTGCTTCGGCGAGACCGCCGGATGGGAGCGCGCGCACTGGTTCCTGCCGGCGGATGCGAGGGCCCGCGGCGAGGCGGCGGCGTATCGCTACGGC
>Ga0209398_1001572_pt1 | contig 11559 bp, 10 predicted proteins | sample AshMeaBigSpring_FD_184125 | JGI IMG/M metagenome (GOLD analysis project Ga0209398, IMG submission 184125) | Groundwater microbial communities from Big Spring, Nevada to study Microbial Dark Matter (Phase II) - Ash Meadows Big Spring (SPAdes)... | ecosystem: Environmental > Aquatic > Deep...
CTTATGAATGTTCATTCGGAGCGATCCTGAAAAACTGAGGTGTGATAACTCCAGTCTCCTCGATCTGCTTCGAATGGACAACCTATGGAAAGCTCACATCTAGAGCATGTTGCGCAAAAGCATGTCCCCGCGAAGGCGGGGGTGGACACCGGTTTTGCGGAGACAGGCTCTCATCACAAAACGCTCTATTCCTCACCCCCGCCCGTCGGCTCGGTTTCGAAACCGCCATCCTCGCCACCGGGGCGGGCCATGCGCACGCGGCGACGCCGCCTTGCACGAAAAGGGCCGCGCGCATCCTCCCCTTCAAACAGGCCGGGTGTGCCTGCATCCATCCCTGCAATCTGTGCCGGGGTATCATTGGCCGCGCCGTCCTGCACGATCGGCACCCGCAAGGGCGCGGTGAGGAAGGCGGGAAGGCCCGGCTGTTCGCCCTGGCCCTCGATCTCCTGCGGCGGGCGGCGGGGGCGGAAGTTTGGCGCGCGTTCTGCCTCGCCCTCGCGCGGGGTGCGGTCAAACCCGCGATCTGTCACGAAACGCTCCTGATCATCGGGGCGCGGGCGATCCTCGCTGCGCGGGCGGAAATTGCGATCCGGCCTGTTGTTGCGGTCATCGCGCCGTGGCGGGCGACTGTTCTGCTGGCGCGGTTCATAGGGCCGCCCCTCCTGCACGCGCTCTGGCTGGCGGGTATAGACCGGGCGCTCCGGCGCGCCCTCCACCCCGTCGCCGCCAGGCTGCTCGCCCTCCTCGAAGTCACCGGGTGCGCGCTCCCCCGCAAAAGGCTGCCCGCCCTGCTGCGCCTGCTGAATGGCCTGCGGCGTGCGGAAGGTGAAGCGGTCATTCGTGGTGTCGAACTCCTCGTCATCATTGTCATCGGCTTCATCGCGCGTGCCGTTCAGCAAGGCCTGCTGCGACTGATGCGCGGAGGCGATGATGCGGAAATAATGTTCCGCATGCTGGAGGTAGTTTTCAGCCCCCACCGGGTCACCGGCCACATGCGCGTCGCGCGCGAGCTGGGTGTATTTTTCCGCGATATGCTGGGCGGTGCCGCGCACCTTCACATCCGGCCCGTTTGATTCAAAAGAGCGGGTCAAAGGGTTGGGGCCGCGCCGGCTGTTGTTATTGTTGCTGCTGCGGCCACGTATGCGCTTGTTCTGTCCGGGTCTCATGAATGCTCTGATCTCGTAGGGCGGGCTGTTGATCGGGATGAAGGGTTTTCAGGCGATATGGGGAGAAAGGCCACCGGGCAGCAGAAAACCTGCAGGACGGGCACGGGCCGGGCGTGTTGAGCGAAGCGCAAAATGCTCTGCTGCGAGAGAGTAAAATAACGCAGCTTCAGGGCCATTCACACTGGAAGGCCAAATGCCAGCCGCATTGCTCTTTTCCTTACCCAGAGCGTTTCCGGCAAAGATCGAATCGCCTGAAACGCTCTACCTCCTGGAGCATGTTGCGCAAAAGCGGATACCGGTTTTGCGTGACAACATGCGAAAAACAAGAAGATAGAGCACGGTTTTGATTCCATCAAAACCAAACATGCTCTGGCAGGCTGTTGAAAAAGGCGGTTTCTGTCCCCGTTATTGAGACCGTGAGCGAAGCAATCCAGACTTTCTTCCGCTTTTTTGCCGTCTTTACGGATAGCGGCGGAATTTTTATCTGGATTGCCACGTCGCTCCGCTCCTCGCAATGACAGCCTCAGCGTTTTTCAACAGCCTGCTAGAGCATTTTTGACAAAGATCGAGTCACCTGAAACGCTCTACTCTCAAGTTTTTACGCAATTCCGGACGCGAAACTGGTTTCCACCCCCGCCTTCGCAGAGGCATGCTTTCGCTGAAGTTGCTTTAGCGCGTCTTTGCGAACAAAGCAAGCATTCCCTTGAATTCCGCGTGTTTTTTCAAGCCGTCCTTTCGTGGCATCCACCTGCGAGCAGAACGCGCGGGATGCCTGCAAGATCCGGCAAAACCCTTGTCTGAACGAAACCGGCCGTTTGCAGCAGGGCCGTAACGGCCTCGCTTTGGCCGATGCCGAGCTCAAGGGCGATCAGGCCGCCGGGTTTGAGGTGGTCTTTTGCACCTGCGATGATCCGGCGGTAAAAATCGAGCCCATCCGCCCCGCCATCGAGCGCGAGGGCGGGATCATGGTTCTGCACCTCCGGCATCAGACCGGGAAGACCGGCGCTCGGGATGTAAGGCGGGTTCGAGACGATGATATCGAAGCGCTCATCGATCCCGGCAAACAGGTCATTGATTCGGAAGGTCGCCCGCGCACCAAGCCCGAGGCGCCCGGCGTTTTCACACGCCATCTCCACCGCGTCGGGCGCGATATCAACGCCCAGCCCCGTGGCCTCGGGCAGGTGCAGCACCAATGTGATGAGGATGATGCCGCTGCCCGTGCCAAGATCGAGGAGGCGCAGGGGCGCGGCGCGTTTCTCGGGCGTAAGCGCGTGCAGAACGCCCTCCACGAGATGCTCGGTCTCGGGCCTCGGGTCGAGCGTCGCAGCGTTGAGCCGAAACATCTGCCCGTAAAACCCGCGCGTTCCGAGAATGCGGCTCAGGGGTTCACGTGCGGCGCGGCGGCGGGCCATCCCGGCAAGGCGGGGTGCTGCTTCACCAAGCGGGCACGTGCCTTGCGTGATGAGAACCGCCATCGAGAGATCAAGCGCCGCCAGCACCAATAATCGCGCCTCGCGCCGCGCGTCCTCGATCCCGGCTGTGGTGAAAAGCGACGCAATCCGCAGGATCGCTTCATTGGGCGTGCAGTCCGGCGCAAGGTTGAATTCGCTCAAGCCTACATCCCTTACGCCCAAATTCCTTATGCCCATGTCGCTTCACCGGCGAGAAGCCGCGCCTGATGATCGGTGATGAGTGCTTCGACCACTTCATCAAAGCCGCCGCCCTCGATCACGGCGTCGAGCTTGTAGAGCGTGAGGTTGATGCGATGATCGCTCACCCGGCCTTGCGGGAAATTATAGGTGCGAATGCGCTCCGAGCGATCACCCGAACCAAGCTGTGATTTGCGATCCGCCGCGCGGGCATCGGCGAGGCGCTGACGCTCGATTTCAAAGAGCCGCGAACGGAGAAGATCAAGCGCGCGCGCCTTGTTCTTGTGCTGCGAGCGCTCCTCCTGCACGAGAACCGCAAGCCCGGTGGGCAGATGTGTGACGCGCACGGCGGATTCGGTTTTGTTGACATGCTGCCCGCCCGCACCCTGCGAACGCATGGTCTCGAATTTCAAATCGCTATCAAGGATGGCAAGGTCAACCTCCTGCGCAAGCGGCAGAACCGCGACGGTCGCGGCGGAGGTGTGGATGCGGCCCGAGGCTTCGGTGTTCGGCACGCGCTGGACGCGGTGAACGCCGGATTCAAACTTCAACCGCGCGAAAACCCCGTCGCCATGAATTTCCGCGATAATCTCCTTATAGCCGCCCATCGTGCCGTCGCTCGCGGAAATCACCTCGGTCGTCCAGCCCTTCACCTCGGCATAGCGGGCATACATGCGGAAAAGATCACCGGCGAAAAGCGCGGCTTCATCCCCGCCCGTGCCGGCGCGCACTTCGAGAATAACGCTGCGCTCATCGGCGATGTCTTTCGGCAGCAGCGCGAGGCGGATGGTGTTGGTGAGCGTTTCGCGCTCCGCTTCAAGCGCGGTGGCTTCCTCTTTCGCAAGCGCGCGCATCGCCTCATCAAGGCTTGCATCCTCCAATAAAGCGCGAGTTGCACCGATCTCGCCTTCAAGGCGGCGGTAGCGCGTGATGGCGCTCACGATGCCTTCGAGCGCGGAAAGCTCTTTCGAGAGCGATACGATCTCGCCCGCCGCGCTCACCGCGCTGATTTTGGCGCTGAGCAGCGCGTGTTTGGCAAGAATAGCGTCGAGCTTGTCGTCCGGCGGCTGGAAATCGGACATGGCTTAAACCGCAGGCTCATGCGTTGCGGCAAAGCCCGCGAGCGCTTTTCGCAAAGAGGGCGCGTCGAAATCGCGTGCAAGTTCGGCCTGCATGAAGCCTTGCAAGGCGCCAAGCTCAACCCCCTGCAACAGGGCTTTTGTCGGCCCGATATTGGAGGGCGACATCGAAAAGCTGCGAAAGCCGATGCCAAGCAAAGCCATCGCCTCGATGGGTTTCGCGGCAATTTCGCCGCAAATGCTCACGGGAAGCCCGGTTTCCTGCGCTTTTTTCGCAACCCGCGCCAAAGCCCGCAGGAAGGAGGGGTGGAGCGCGTCAAACCGCCCGGCAACCAAAGCATTGTCCCGATCGACCGCGAACATGAACTGCATCAGGTCATTGGTGCCAATCGAGATGAAATCCACCGTTCTGAACAGGCGATCCAGATCAAAGAGCAAGGAGGGCACTTCGAGCATCACACCAAGATGCACGGCCTTCGGCCCCGGCTGGTTGAGGCGGCGCAGGCGTTCACGCTCGCGCGTCAGCATGGCGCGGGCGGCCTCATATTCCTCGATGGTGGCGACCATGGGCAGCATGATCTTCAGCTCGCGGTCACGCGCCGCCCCTAGCAAGGCGCGGAACTGCGTGCGCAGCAGGGCAGGCCTGTCCAGCCCGATGCGCACCGCGCGCCAGCCCAGCGCGGGGTTTTCCTCATCCACTTTTCTTAAATAAGGGAGAACCTTGTCGCCGCCGATATCGAGCGTGCGGAAGGTGACGGGGCGCGGCCCGGCGATATCGATGATGGTGCGATACAGCGCCTCCTGCGCCTGCGCGCGCGGCAGGGAATGCGCGACCATGAAGAGGATTTCGGTGCGGAACAAACCCACGCCGTTGGCGCCGGTTTCATCAAGGTTCGGCAGGTCAACCAGCAAACCGGCATTCATCTGCACATCGATCATCACGCCGTCGCGTGTGCAGGCGGGCTTGTCGCGCAAGGCGCGGTATTGCTCCTGCCGCCTTGCACGCAGGCGCGCCTTTTCAGCGTAAGCCGCCTCGACATCGGGCTGCGGGCGCACCTGCACCTCGCCGGTGCTGCCATCGAGAATAATCGCATCACCCTGCTCGACGAGCCCGACAATGCCCTCGACCCGCCCGACGGTGGGGATGCCGAGCGCGCGCGCCACGATCGCGACATGGCTGGTTGCGCCGCCCTCTTCGAGGATAAGCCCGCGCAACCGGTGGCGCTGATATTCGAGCAAGGCGGCAGGCCCCATGGCCCGCGCGACGAGGATGGCGTTTTCAGGGAGTTTATCGGCGGCGAGCGTGAAGGCCGCGCCGGTCAACTGGTGCAGAAGCCGGTTGGCGAGGTCGTCGAGGTCGTGCAGCCTTTCGCGCAAATAGGGGTCGGTCTGGCGCAGGATGCGCGCGCGGATATCGGATTGAACGCGCTCGACCGCCGCTTCCGCCGTGAGGCCGGTTTTCACCGCCTCCTGCAATTTCCGGATCCAGCCACGATCACTCGCGAACATGCGGAAGGTTTCGAGCACGTCGCGATGCTCGCCTGCATGTGAAAGCGAACCTTGATCCATCAGGTCATCGATCGAGGCGCGCAAGAGGTCGAGTGCGTCATTGAGGCGGATTTGCTCTTTTTCCGGGTCATCCGCGACGATATTCCTGATCTCGACGCGCGGCTCATGCAGCACGACATGGCCGAGGCCGATGCCTTCCGCGATGGCCTGCCCGTGGCAGGTGAGCGGGCGGCGCACCACGGTGCCGCCGGAGCCGGGGCGGGCGAGGGCTTCCAACTCGCCCCCCGCCACCATTTCCGCCAGAACCATGGCCGTGGTTTGCAGCGCCTCGACCTCTTCCTCGTCGTAATCCTTCTTGTTACGGTTCTGCACCACGAGCACGCCGAGCGTGTTGCCGCCGCGCAAAATCGGCACACCGAGAAAGGAGGCGTAAATCTCCTCCCCCGTTTCGGGCTTGTAGGAAAAGGCCGGGTGATGCTGCGCGTCCGAGAGCGCCACCGGCTGGGCTTCCCGCGCGATCAGGCCCACCAGCCCCTCATCGGCGCGCATGGTGGTGAGATGCACCGCCTCGCGGTTCAGCCCCTCGGTGGCGTAAAGCTCAAGCGTGTTATCCGCCCGCGTCACATAAACCGAGCAGACCTCCGCCACCATCTTGCTGGCGATGAGAACAACGATTTTGTCGAGCCGGTCCTGCGCGCTCAGATTTTCGCTCATCAGCTCGCGCAGACGGCGAAGCAGCACGCGTGGGCCGACGAGTGCGCTGCGCATGCGTGACGGTTCCTTTCAAAGCGGCCTTTGAGCGAAGCCGCGTGTCATCTCTTCCCCCAAAGTGCTATAGCGGGCATAGCACGCGTTGCAACCTTTTAAGCGGCGCAGCGACACCCTGCCTTGCGCCAGATCATGAAAGGCTCATGCAGCATCAAGCCCATAAAGCGAGTGGAGCGTGCGCACGGCAAGCTCGGTATAGGCCTGATCGATCAGAACGGAAAACTTGATCTCGCTCGTGGTGATGGCGCGGATATTGATGCCGCGATCCGCCAAAGCCTGAAACGCTTTTGCGGCCACCCCCGCATGGCTCCTCATCCCGACGCCGATGGCAGACACCTTCGCCACATTTTCCATGCCCTCGATATGCTCGAAACCGATCCTGCCCTTGCTGGCTTCGAGCACGGCCCTGGCACGGGCAAAATCCGCCGAAGGCACGGTGAAGGTGATATCGGTGGTTTTGCCATCCGCCGAGACATTCTGCACGATCATATCGACCACGATCGAGGCTTCCGCGAGCGGCGCGAAGACGGCGGCGGCGATGCCGGGTTTATCCGCCACATCGCGCAAGGTGATCTGCGCTTCGTCTTTCGAATAGGCGATGCCGGTAATGACTTGGCTTTCCACGATTTCCTCCTCGGCGCAAATCAGCGTGCCGGGTTTGGGGGCTGAGGGATCATCAAAACTGGAGCGCACGAAGGTCGGCACATTATGCACCATGGCCAGCTCGACCGAGCGCACCTGCAACACCTTGGCCCCCATGGAGGCCATTTCCAGCATTTCTTCAAAGGCGACCTTGTCAAGCCGTTGCGCCTTGGCAACGATTCGCGGGTCGGTCGTGTAAACACCATCGACATCGGTATAGATATCGCAGCGTTCGGCCTTGAGCGCGGCGGCGAGGGCCACGGCGCTGGTATCCGAGCCACCGCGCCCCAATGTGGTGATGCGGCCCGTTGATGCATGAAGGCCCTGAAAGCCGGAAACGACGGCCACCATGCCCGGCTCCTTCAGCGAGGCCAGCATCGCCGCGCCATCGACATCGAGAATGCGCGCCGAACCATGCGCATCATCGGTAAGGAGGGGGATCTGCCAGCCCTGCCAGGAGCGCGCCTTGAGGCCAATCGCCTGCAAGGCGATGGCCAGAAGCCCGCTCGTCACCTGTTCGCCGCTCGCCACCACGGCGTCATATTCGCGCGCATCATGCAAGGATGCGATTTCCTTGCACCAGCCGACGAGTTCATTGGTCTTGCCGGACATGGCGGAGACCACCACCGCGACCTCATAGCCTGCTTCCACCTCACGCTTGACGTGCTGCGCGACGTTTTTGATGCGTTCAACACTGGCGACAGAGGTGCCGCCGAATTTCATAACCAGCCGTGGCATAGGCTTTTTTTATCCTGCGCTTCAGTTTCAATCCATCCGGGCGGGCTATAGAGCATGTTGGGAAAAAGGGGAATTCTGTTTTTCACGCGGAAGGGCCTGCTTTTTGCCGGGCGATGGGCTAATTAGGAAAAAAAGAAGCGTCATGCTTCACGAGGACACCATAATGGCAAAAGCGCATGAGGCAGCAGCCCCGCTCGCAGGCGATGCGGCAGAAATCGCCAAATTCAACAAAATCGCCGCGCAATGGTGGAACCCGCATGGGCCGATGAAGCCGCTTCATGCGCTGAACCCCACGCGCCTCACCTTCCTCAAACGCGAGCTGGCGGCGCATTTCGGCAAGCCCCAACGCGATATGGTGCCGTTTGCCGGCCTCTCCCTGCTCGATATCGGCTGCGGCGCCGGTTTGATCACGGAACCCATGGCGCGGATGGGGTTCACCGTCACCGGCATCGACCTTGCGGAGGAGACGATCACCGCCGCCAGGCTTCATGCCGGGGCGGGCGGGCTTGCCATCACCTATCACGCGATGGCGCTCGACGCTTTGCCGGAAGAGCCGAGCTTTGACGCCATCACCCTGCTGGAGGTGGTGGAGCATGTGCCGGATGTTCCAGCGCTGCTCAATGCGGCGGCGAAGCGTTTGAAGCCGGGCGGCATCCTCATCGCCTCGACCCTCAACCGCACCCTGAAATCCTTCGCGCTGGCGATCATCGGCGCGGAATATGTTTTGCGCTGGCTGCCGCGCGGCACGCATGACTGGAACCGCTTCGTGACCCCGCATGAGCTTGAGGAGGCGCTTGAACAGGCAGGCCTCACGCCCGGCCTCTGCGAGGGGATGGTGTTCAACCCGCTCACCAATCAATGGGGGTTAAGCGCGGATTGCGACGTGAATTATCTCATGGTGGCGGTGAAGCCATCATCGGCATGCGTTCAACCGTAATCACCCGGCCATGTTTGAGGGTGGGAATGCGGCTGCGCGCATCGGCCACCAGCGCGCGGTCAAGATCGGCGAGGAGGATGCAGGGTTCATTCCCCGCTTCGGCAAGAACGCGGCCCCAGGGGTCGATGATAATGGAATGGCCGAAGGTTTCGCGCCCGTCCTCATGCAGCCCGCCTTGCGCGGCAGAAACCATGTAGGAGCCGGTTTCGATGGCACGCGCGCGGTGCAGAACCACCCAATGCGCTTCCCCGGTCTGTTTCGTGAAACAGGCGGGCGCACTCAGGATATCCGCTCCTGCTTCCGCGAGTGCGCGATACAGCGTGGGGAAGCGCAGATCATAGCAAATACCCATGCCGAGCATCGCCCCGCCCTCAAGCGGGGTGATGATGGCGCAGGCGCCAGCGGTATAGGTTGCGCTTTCGCGCCAGCTTTCGCCATTGGGTAAATCGACATCAAACAGATGCAGTTTGTCATAGCGCGCGGCGATGCTGCCATCCGGCGCGATGACAAAACCGCGATTGGCGATTTTCTCCCCCTCCCTGATGGCGAGCGAACCAAGATGGATGGTGATGCGGTGCCTGCGCGCCAGAGCGCGGGCCTCAGCCAGAAACGCATCCTCCGCTTCAGGGCGGATGGCGGCGAAAAGATCAGCCCGGTTGCGCTCGACGATATTCGACATTTCTGGTGATTGCAGGAAGCTCGCCCCGGCCGCGACGGCCTCTTCCACAAGCGCGCGGAAGGCCTCGATATTGCGCTGAACCGCGCGCGTCGAACGCATTTGCAGGCAGGCGATGCGCATGTCCGGCTCTCCTATATTCGCAGCAGGGGGTCGAGCCCGCCTTGCGCATCGAGCGCGTGAAGATCATCCGAGCCGCCGATATGCTGCCCGGCGATGAAAATCTGCGGCACGCTGGTGCGGCCCTGCGCCCGCGCAAGCATCGCGCTTCGAGAAGCTTCATCCCGCGAAATATCGATTTCGGTGAAGCTTGCACCCTTGCGGCTCAGCAGGGCTTTTGCCGCCGTGCAATAGGGGCAGAAGGGCCGAGTATAGATGATGATTTCGGGCATGAGGTTTTCAATAAACGGGGTCTTGCGCCATAAAGACGCGTTTTGCGATGAAGATCAAGAGAGGCCACCCTCCGGCACGAGGCTGAAGGTGAGGCCATCGATCCGCGCCGCGCCCGCCTTGCGCAGCATATGCGCGCAGGCATTGAGGGTGGAGCCGGTGGTGCGCACGTCATCGATCAAAAGGACGCGCTTGCCGGCAAAGGCGAGGCTGGCGGCCTCCTCCACCTGAAACGCCGCGCTGAGGTTGTTGCGCCGCGCGGCGCGGTTCAGCCCCACCTGCGCCCGCGTGCGCTTGACGCGCCTGAGGCTGTGGAGCGAGACGGGCAGCCCCGTGATGCGCCCCACCTCCTGCGCCAGCACAGCGGCCTGATTATAGCGCCGCCACCAGAGCCGCGTGGCATGAAGCGGCACGGGGATGATGAGATCGGCTTCCGCGATCACCTCTGCCCCGGCCTGCACCATCAACCGTGCGAGAAGCTTTGCCAGATCAAGCCTTTCGCCATATTTGAAGCGGCTGACAAGCTCGCGCGCCAGGCCGTCATGCAGGGCGGCGGCGCGGGCGCGATCAAAACGCGGCGGGTCGGCGATGGCGGCGGGGGAGAGCATTGCCATGCCGTAATCCACCACGAAAGGCGTGCCGAGCCTGTCGCAATAAGGCCGTGTGATGAAAGGCATCTTCGCCCAGCAGGCGGGGCAGAGGCTGAACGCGTCATCCACCCCCGCCTCGCAGGCAACGCAAGCGGGCGGATAGAGCAGGCGAAGGGCCAGCCGCCCGGCGCGGTGCGCGGTTTTGGCAAGCCGCGATGAGAGGGAGGCAGGGGGCTCGCCAGTTCCGCCTTCTGTGTTAAGAGGCAGGGGGAAAGGATCATCACGCATGGCACAAGAGGTTCCCGATCTCTTCGATCCCGTCAAGGCCAGAGGGCAATTGCAGAGGGCGCAACGGCAGGGCGCTGAGACCTTTCTGCTGGAGCATGCGGCGCAGGACCTCGTCGAGCGCCTCGCCCCGATCCTGCGGGATTTTGATGAAGCGGTGGATGTCGCAACCCCGCTTTTCGCCTTTGGTGCGGTTTTGAAGGAGGCCGGGCGGGTCTCGCGCGTGCGTGCTGTTGATGAGGATACACCATTGGAAGCGGGGCATCACGCCCTCATCCTCTCCGGCATGGTGTTTCACCGCATCAATGACCTGCCGGGGTTGCTGCTGCGCCTGCGCCGCGCGCTCAAGCCCGATGGGGTGATGCTGGCCGCCTTTCCCGGCGGGGAGACCTTGAAGGAATTGCGCGCGGTTTTGCTGGAAGCGGAAGCCGGGATCACGGGCGCTGCTGCCTTGCGCGTAGCCCCGATGGTGGATGTAAGAAGCGCCGGGCAGCTTCTGCAACGCGCGGGCTTCACCCTTCCGGTGAGCGATGCGGAAACGCTGACCCTGCGTTACCCGGATTTTTTCGCGCTTTTGCGAGATTTGCGCGCCATGGGGGCAACGGCGGGTCTCCTCAAGCGCCCCGGCACACCACCGCTCACCCGCGCCGTTCTGGCGCGCGCGGCGACGCTCTACGCCGAGCGCTACGCGGATGCCGATGGTAAAATCCGCGCCACGATCGAGATCATCTGGCTCTCGGGCTGGGCCGCGCATGAGAGCCAGCAAAAACCCCTCAAACCCGGCTCCGCCATCACGCGGCTGAGCGATGTTCTAGAGCGGTTTCCGGCAAAGATTGAATCACCTGAAACGCTCTAGTCTCAAGTTTTGATGCAATTCCGGGCGCGAAACCGGTTCCCACCCCCGCCTTCGCGGGGGCATGCTTTCGCTGGAATTGCTCTAAAATTAAAAACGCCTGTCAGTCGCCTCGATCTAAACCGGGACAACGTATTGAGGCTCCACATCTAGATGATCGCCTGCTTGAGAAAAGCTATGGCACTTTCGGCCTTCTCGTCGGGGAAGATGTCGGTAAAGGCGATGCGGGATGCGTCGTCAATACAGACATGGACATATTCCCATCCTGCACCTCTGG
>Ga0209398_1001575_pt1 | contig 11543 bp, 8 predicted proteins | sample AshMeaBigSpring_FD_184125 | JGI IMG/M metagenome (GOLD analysis project Ga0209398, IMG submission 184125) | Groundwater microbial communities from Big Spring, Nevada to study Microbial Dark Matter (Phase II) - Ash Meadows Big Spring (SPAdes)... | ecosystem: Environmental > Aquatic > Deep...
GTGCCAATTCTCTATTTGATCGTGGATCGGCGCGGGGCGAAGGAACTACTGGTCGAGTCCTTCACCTACGACAAGGACGATGTCGAGTGGTTCAAGCACGCCGGGCGCTACTTTATCGGGCGCGCGGTGGGGATGCCGCCGCAGGGTCGTCTGAATGCCGGGCAGAAGCTGCACCACGCCGGCGTCGTAATCACGTCAGCGACGGTGGTCTTTTCGGGAATCTTCATGTGGTATGCCAAGGGCAACCTGGGTGCGGAAGGGCTGGCGCTGGCCGCCATGATCCACGACCTGTCAATGCTGGCGCTGACGGTGCTGCTGGCGGGTCATCTCTACTTCACCTTTGTCTACAAGGCGCTCTCCGGCATGACGACCGGCTACGTCTCCAAAGAAGACGCCGAGATCGAGCACCCGAAGTGGGTGGAGGAGATCGAGCATCAGCAGGCGACGGGCAATTGAGTTAATGTTGGCAATATCCGCAGGGTAGGGGAGGGGGGAGATAGGGAGAATAATCTCTAATCTCTTAATCTCACAATCTCTTCTCCACAACTTCGGCTTCTATATTCATATCTTTTTGAGGTAGGAGGGAGCTTTATGTCCAAACGCATGATGTCAATTCTCAGTATTTTTGTCGTCCTGGCGATGGTGTTGGGCGCCTGTGGCGGCGGTGGCGAAGCGCCGACAGCGACGCCTGCGCCGGCCGTACTTGCTGCCGACACGCCGACCCCGGTCCCGCCGACCGAAACCCCGGTTCCCACTGAAGCGCCGGCAGCCACCGAAGCGCCTGTCGCTGAGTCTCCAGCAACGGAAGCGCCTGCCGAGGAAGCGCCTGCCGTCGAAGCCGACGCGGTGACTGCTGCCGTCGGCGAGTTCGCCGCCAACATCCCGGACGGTTGGATGATTACTGGCAAGGTTGACGATGTCAAGGCGGCCATCGAGGCCGGCGCCTACGTCATCGACGTGCGCGAGGCGAGTGAGTACGCCGAAGGGCACATTCCCGGCGCCGTCAACATCCCGCTCCGCACAGTGGCGCAGAGCCTGGATATGGTGCCGACCGACCAGCCTGTGCTGGTCTACTGCGCATCAGGGCATCGCGCGGGTTTGGCAACAGCAGCGCTGCGTGAACTGGGTTATGACAACGTGAAGGCGTTCCCAAACTGGAAGGCGTGGGGTGAAGCTGGTGAAGAGATCACCACCGAAGCAACGGAGGCAGGCAGCTTCACGGCCAAAGAAGTGACGCCGGATCTGCTTGCCGCTGTCGATGCGTACCTGTCCTCAGTGCCAGATGGCTATTATATGGTCAAGACGGTTGAGGCGCTGGAAGAAGCGATTGCCAACGGCGCTGTGCTGATTGACGTGCGCGAAGAGGCCGAAACCGCTGAAGGCGCCATCCCCGGTGCGATCAACATCCCGCTGCGCACGCTGGTTGCTAATCTCGACCAGATTCCGCAGGACAAGCCGGTGATCACCTACTGTGCCACGGGATACCGCTCGGCGTTGGCGAATGGCATCCTGCACACGCTCGGCTACGGCAACGTCCGCTCTTTCTCACCAGGCTACGGTGCGTGGGAAGCGGCGCAGGGTGAGCCAAGCGCCGAAGTTCCGGTTGAAGTCGCCGAAGCTGTCGTCTCCGATTTCGAGATCGTGGCTGCGGTCGATGAATGGCTGAGCGCCGTTCCCGAAGGCTACTTGGCGGTCGGCAAGCTCGACGCCTTCAAGGACGCCATCGAGAACACCAACCCGCTGTTGATCGACGTGCGCGAGGAGAGCGAATATGCCGAAGGTCACATCCCTGGGGCTATCAACATCCCGCTGCGCACCCTGACCCAAAACCTGGACAAGGTTCCTGCCGACCAGCCGGTCTTTGTCTACTGTGGCTCTGGTTTACGGGCAGGCACGGCGTTGACCTCACTTGGCTTACTGGGCTACGACAATGTGAAATCATTCCCCCCTGGCTGGAAAGGCTGGAGTGAGGGCGGCGAAGAAGTTTCAACCGAAGTCGTAGAAGCCGTGACGGTGACGCCGAAGGAAGTCAACCCAGAGATGCTGGCGGCGGTGGAAGAATTCCTGATCAACATCCCGGAGGGCTTCTATGGTCTCAGCACAGTCGAGAAGGTTGCCGAAGCCATCGACGCTGGCGCCCTTCCAATCGACGTGCGCGAAACAAGTGAGTTCGATCAAGGTCATATTCCTGGCGCACCCAACATCCCGTTCCGCACCCTGGCGCAAAGCCTGGACGCTATTCCGACCGATCAACCGGTCATTGTCTACTGTGCGTCCGGCCATCGTGCGGCCATTAGCAACGCCGCGCTGCACATCATGGGACTGGACAATGTGCGCTCCATGATGCCCGGCTACGGTGCCTGGGAAGCCGCCGGCGAACCGACCGAGTAAGCGCCGCTGAATTTCTGACAACGCCTCATAGTCGCTCTTCTGTCACCCTGCCGTTTACGCCAGACGGCAGGGTGACGTCTTTTGAGACCCCTATTTGTGATTTTATTCACAAACTAGCCAGTTGACCAGGATTTCGCGATTCGGACTCTGATACACTTGATGCGCGCTCATTTTGCGTTTGAGTCATACACATCAGGTTCTGTCAGCAACCTGGTTTGTTGCGGATAACGTCCCTGGCACGCAGCATCACAGCGCTGACCCATCGATTGATTTGCCGCGCGCTAGGATGTTGTAGTTGTGACAAGGAGACAGACTGTTATGGCGTGACATCTCTCAGACAAGTCCTCAAACCGGCGGTAGCGTTGACCTGAACTCGGTTGTTTGTCCTGGTTACGGAGCGAGACTATGACCGAATACAAGCAAAGTGATGGAGCGTTTATCGTTGAACGCGCCGACTTGCAGCAGCTCCTGGTGACGCTGCAAGCGCATGGCTACACCGCGATTGGCCCCCAAGTCGAGCACGATGCAATTGTCTACGATGAACTCACGCATGTCAATGCCTTGCCCATCGGCTGGACTGACGTGCAGGACGGCGGATCGTATCGGCTCGAACGCCGCGCCGATGATGCCCTCTTTGGCTACACCGTCGGTGCGCAAAGCTGGAAGCGCTTTCTCAGCCCGCCGCTGCGTATGCTTTGGCGGGCGCGCAAAACGCCCGACGGTTTCGAGTTTGTTGATGAGGCTAGCCCTCCGCCACGCTACGCCTTGATCGGCGTGCGCGCCTGCGATCTGCACGCGCTCCAACGGCTGGATGCAATCTACACGGGAGGCGCCGTAATTGACGACGATTACCAGGCGCGGCGCAACGCCGCCTTCATCGTGGCTGTCAATTGCGGCCAGGCAGGTAGTACTTGCTTCTGCGCCTCGCTGGGTACCGGCCCCGAAGTCGGTCCCGGCTACGACCTGGCGCTCACCGAGTTGCTCGATGACGGACATCGTTTCGTCGTCGTCGTCGGCAGTGTGCGCGGCGCCGAAGTGCTGGCAGAAGTGCCCCATCGCACCGCAACCGAAGGCGAGATCGAACTGGCTGAGACAGTGGTCACGCAGGCGGCCAGCCAGATGGGACGCACGCTCGAAACCGCCGGCTTGCAGGAACTGCTTTACCGGAGCATCGAGCATCCGCACTGGGACGAAGTCGCCGAACGCTGTCTGACCTGTGGCAACTGCACCCTGGTCTGCCCGACTTGCTTCTGCTTCACGATTGAGGAGACGACCGACCTGACTGGGGAGATCGCCGAACGCTGGCGGCGCACCGATTCATGCTTCTCGACCGCGTTCTCCTTTATCTCTAGCGGCAGCATTCGCACTTCGGCTAAAGCGCGCTATCGGCAATGGCTGACGCACAAGCTCGCTGGTTGGCAGGATCAATTTGACAGCATTGGCTGCGTCGGCTGCGGGCGTTGTATTACGTGGTGCCCGGTCGGCATCGACCTCACGGCGGAGGTGGCCGCGCTGCGCGCCGAAGACACCGGCCAGCCGATCGCTGAGCCGCCGCTGGAGATGATGTGAGAAAGGAGGAAGCCAGATGATGCAAACACCTTTGCGCAAGCTACAACGTACATCCGCCCCGGTCTACGGCTCCAGTGCGTGCAAGCCCTATCGCTGCCGCGTCACCCGGCGCGTGCAGGAGAATGATGACACCTTCACCGTGGAGCTGACGCCGGTGAGCGCACGTCAGCACGGCGCATTTACACCTGGTCAGTTCAACATGCTCTACATTTTTGGGATGGGCGAGATTCCGATCTCGATCAGCGGCGACCCTGCCGACCCGGATCGCCTGGTGCATACGACGCGCGCCGTCGGTGCAGTGACGCGTCCGATGGCGACGCTGCACGAGGGCGACGTGATCGGCGTGCGCGGTCCCTTCGGCACGCATTGGCCGCTGGAAGCACTCAAGGGAAAAGACATCGTGATCGTGTGTGGCGGCATCGGATTGGCGCCGCTGCGTCCGGCGCTCTACCAGTTGGTGGCAAACCGGGGCGACTACGAACGCGTGGTGCTGCTCTACGGGGCGCGCACGCCGGAAGACATCCTGTACCGCACCGAGGTGGAACGCTGGCGATCGCGCTTCGATCTCGAAGTCTATGTCACGGTGGATCGCGCCACAGGCGACTGGCACGGCAACGTCGGGCTGGTGACGGCATTGATCCCGCGCGCGCCCTTCGAGCCGCGCAACGCCGCCGCACTGCTCTGCGGGCCGGAGGTGATGATGCGTTACGCGGTGCAGGCGCTGCAGAAACGCGGCATCGGTGCGGCGCAGACCTGGCTCTCGCTGGAACGCAACATGAAGTGCGGCATGGCGATGTGTGGTCACTGCCAGTTCGGGCCGCACATTGTCTGTCGCGATGGCCCGGTCTTTCGCATGGATCAGATTCAGCGCTTCTTTGGCAAGTGGGAGGTGTAGCATGGCAACCAAACGCAAACGACGGCTGGCGGTCTGGAAGTTCGCCTCGTGCGACGGCTGCCAGCTCAGCCTGCTCGACTGTGAAGATGAGTTGTTAGCGGTGACGGGGCAGATCGAGATTGCCTATTTTCTCGAAGCCTCACGCGCCGTGCTGGAAGGCCCGTATGACATTTCGCTGGTGGAAGGCTCGATCACTACGCCGGGCGACGCCGAACGCATCCGCGAAATCCGCGAGGCGTCAAAATTTCTCATCGCCATCGGGGCGTGCGCCACGGCGGGCGGCATCCAGGCGTTGCGCAACTTTGCCGACGTGCGTGAGTTCACTGCGGCGGTTTACGCCCACCCGGAGTACATCGACACGCTCAAACGTTCGTCGCCCATCGCCGAGCATGTCTTTGTCGATTTTGAGTTGCGCGGCTGCCCGATCAACAAGTACCAACTGGTCGAGGTGATCAGTGCGCACCTGCACGGACGCAAGCCCAATATCCCGACCTACAGCGTCTGCATGGAGTGCAAACAGCGCGGCACGCCCTGCGTGATGGTGGCGGCGGGCATTGCTTGTCTTGGCCCGGTGACGCAGGCGGGCTGTCATGCGCTCTGTCCGGCCTACGGGCGCGGCTGCTTTGGCTGCTATGGCCCGATGGAGACGCCGAATACGACGGCGTTGGCGACCTGGTGGCGCGAACAATTGGGGATGGAGCCGGAGGCGATCAAGCGTGCGCTGCGCACCTACAATGCCGGCAGCGAAGCATTCCGCAAGGAGAGTGAGGCTTATGAGTACGCTCACGACTAAGACCGTACGCGTCGATGCACTGGCGCGCGTCGAGGGGGAAGGCGCCTTTCATGTCAAGGTCAAAGATGGCAAGGTGGAGGAAGCTGCACTGCGTATCTATGAGCCGCCGCGCTTCTTCGAGGCGTTTCTGCGCGGGCGATCTTACGCCGAAGCGCCCGACATCACGGCGCGCATCTGTGGCATTTGCCCTGTCGCCTACCAAATGAGCGCAGTTCATGCGCTGGAGGAAGCCTTCGGCGTCAAGGTGACGGGACCGCTGCGCGACCTGCGCCGGCTGCTCTACTGTGGCGAGTGGATCGAGAGTCACGTGCTGCATGCCTTCATGCTGCACGCCCCTGACTTCCTGGGCTACGCCGACGCCATCCAGATGGCAGGCGATCATCCCGACCTGGTGACGCAGGCGCTGCGCATCAAGAAGGCAGGCAACGACATTGTAGCGCTGCTTGGCGGGCGCGAGATTCACCCGATCAATGTGCGCGTCGGCGGTTTCTATCGCATTCCCAAACGGCGCGACTGGGACAAGATTGTCGAGGAACTGAAGTGGGCGCGTGCGGCGATGATCGGCCTGGTGCGCTGGGCGGGGCAGCTCCCCTTCCCAAATTTTGACCAGGATTATGAGTTCGTGGCGCTGCGCCACCCCAACGAGTACCCCTTCAATGAAGGCCGGCTTGTCTCGAATCGCGGGCTGGACATCCCCATTGCCGCGTTCGAGGAGTTTATGATCGAGGAGCACGTGCCGCACAGCACGGCGCTGCACGCGACGCTCAAGGAGCGCGGCGCCTACTTCGTCGGCCCGCTGGCGCGCTACAGCCTCAACTTCGACCAGTTGTCACCGCTGGCACAGGAGACAGCAAAGGAAGCTGGCCTGGGCGTCGAATGCCGCAACCCCTTCCAGAGTATCATCGTGCGCAGCGTCGAGACGCTCTACGCCATCGACGAGGCACTGCGTATCCTGGAGAGCTACACGTTGCCCGACGCGCCTTTCGTCCCCTACACGGTGCAGGCGGGCGTTGGCCATGGCTGCACCGAGGCGCCGCGCGGCATCCTCTACCATCGCTACGTGCTGGATGAACAGGGGATGATCGTCGCCGCGCAGATCACGCCGCCGACCGCGCAGAACCAGGCCACCATCGAAGCCGACCTGCGCGCCTTCGTGGAACCGCGCGCCCACCTACCGCTCAATGAGTTGACCTGGCAGTGCGAGCAGGCGATCCGCAACTATGATCCATGTATTTCGTGTTCGACGCATTTTTTGCGGGTGGAGATTGAGAGGTCGTAAAGGAGCGTCAATCGATCGGTGATGTAGGTTTGCGGCATGTACGCATCAACTTGGGCTAACTCGGAGATTTCCAGATTCTGCGCGAAAATAGCAAAATTTGCAACTGGCGTCGATAGTCAGCAGCGTTGCAGGGTAAAGATTTCGTGTCCGGCACTCAAGCAGAAATGTGTCGCCCGGTTGCAAAAAGTAATGCATGGTGGAAACCAGGGTTTTGGTTGCTGCGTTTCAGGTGATAGACGAGTAACCAGAATCCTGGTTTCTATGTGAATGCACTTTCTGCTTGCGACACGGACGCTGTGCAACATAGGACAGGGTGAGGCCAGGGAAAATCAAGCATGTTTCGAGCGCATCTGATCGTCTTGCTGTTGCTGGTGCTGCTAATGTTGGCGCCGCTTGCAGCACCTGGCTACGGGTACGCCGCCCACGACGGCCGGCACAGCGTCTTTTTTTTGCAGATGTTCGACGCCGCAATCTACGACGGCGCGTTGTGGCCGCGCTGGGCGCTGCACCACAACCAGGGCCTGGGCTATCCCACCTTCTTGATCCAGGCGCCGCTCGGTTTCTATGTCGCCGAGCTTTTTGTGTTGGCCGGGGCTGGCATCACTGCCGCCGTCAAGCTCGCCTGGCTGGCGGGGGCGCTGGCGGGCGCGTGGGGCGTCTACCAACTGGTGCTCGCCTGGCTGGATGGGCGAGCCGCTGTTGAATATACTGCCAGCCCACCGTTGCTCGACGGTGGGCGCCTGGCGGCGGTGGCGGCAGGGCTGTTCTACACCTATCTACCTTATCACCTGGTCGGTCTTTACGTGCGCGGTGCGCTGGCCGATACGCTGTTGCTGGCATGGCTGCCTTGGCTCATTTTTGTCTTCGACCGCCTGCTCGTGCGCGGCGCGGCGCCGGGCTGGCAACGCCGGTTGGGGGCGGCGGCGCTGGTCTTTGCCGCCACGTTACTAACGCATGCCTTTGCGCTGCTTTCGATTGCGCCGTTGGTCGTGACGCTGGTGATCTTTCGTCTTGTGCAGCAATGGCGGCGCGATGGTTTCCCACTCCGCACGATGCTATTGGCGGGCGCAGCGGGTGGGCTGGCGCTTCTGATCTACACCATCTTTCTGCTCCCGCTGCTGGTGGAGGGGCGCTACCTCGACCAGCAAGTCTACGTTGCGGACACTTACGATTTCCGCAACCACTTTGTGCAAATCGGCCAGTATTTCAGCCCGTTTTGGGGCTTTGGCTACTCCGACGATCCGATGGGCGCCAACGACGGGATGCCCTTCCAACTGGGCAGCGTGCTGGTGATCCTGGCGATCGTGGCGCTCTTCACGGTGCGGCGCGCCGAGAAAGCGCGCGCCGAGATGCTCTATCTGCTGGTGGTGGGCGGCGGGCTGTTGTTGGTAATGTCGCCGCTGACACAGCCATTGTGGGAGGCGATTCCCCTGCTGGCTGTGATCCAATTCCCGTGGCGGCTGTTGGCGCTGGCCGGCTTTGTTTTCAGCGTTTTAGGTGGGCTGACGCTGTGGAATCTGCTGCCTTCACCACTGCCCGACTTGCGCGCCGAAGGAGGGCTGGTGGTGATGAGCCTGCTGGCGATGCTGGCGAGCTACCCCTATATTCAGGCGCGGCTTTCGCCGGTGGAACCCTGGCGCGAAGATGGTCGCGCCGTCTACCAGTTCGAGCGCCAGCACCCCGACATGCTCGGCTATACGGTCTGGGTGACGCAGCCCTTCACAACGACGGCGCTCTCGTCCGCCTTTGCGGCGCCCGACTACACGGAGCAGCGCGGCGACGCCCCTGCACAAGGTCGTCTGGAGATCGTCGCCGGACAGGGACAGGTGCTCCGTAGTTATGTTGGCGGCGCCAGCGCGGGTGGTGTGGTGGAACTGACCACACAAGGCGCGGTGCGGCTCAATGTCTATTACTTCCCCGGTTGGGCGGTGACGGTGGATGGACGGCCGGTTGAGGCGCGCCCCGACCCGGAGTATGGGGCGATCCTGCTAGAGATGGCGCCGGGACGGTACCGCATTGACGCACGTTTTGGTGAGACGCCGGTGCGGATGGCAGCGATGCTCATCGCGGCGACCGCACTGCTGGTGAGCGTGGGGTTGGTGCTGTGGCCGGGGAAGAGGGGAGACAAAGAGGGGAGACAAAGAGAGGAGACAAAGAGAGGAGACAAAGAGAGGGATAGATAAGGAGACTTCACAATTCCTGGACTTACGCAGATTCTAGTGTGTCACCTTCCCAGAAGCTGAGAGCTTCCGGGAAGGTTGCTTAGCCAAAAGCGTAAGTCCCAGATTCAAATTCAGTAGTTCATGATTTGCCACACGCGAAGGTGAAGATGGTTTCCTTCGCGTTCTTCGCGCCTTCGGGTGAGATTCGTGAAGTACTGAAACTTGTGAATCCATCCGTGACACTTCTCTCTGTCTTCCCCTCTTCCCATCTTTCTGTCTTGCGAATGGAACGGGTATGAAAATTCTTGCGATTGAAACGAGTTGCGACGAGACGGCGGCGGCAGTGGTGGAGGATGGTCGCAGCGTTCACGCCAATGTCATCGCTACGCAGATCGAGCTGCACCGGCGTTTTGGCGGCGTCTTCCCCGAGGTTGCCAGCCGGCAGCATGTGCTGGCGATCCAGCCGGTGATCGCACAGGCGCTGGCGGAGGCGGGCGTGACCCCGCGTGGGCTGGACGCCATCGCCGTGACGCATGGGCCGGGGTTGGCGGGTAGTCTGCTGGTCGGGGTGAACGCGGCCAAAGGGCTGGCCTTCGCCGCCGACCTGCCGCTGCTGCCGGTGAATCACCTGGAAGGGCACATCTACTCGAACTGGCTCGACGCGCCGGGGCGGACGCACGGGCAGCCGGCAGAGACCTTCCCTGTTGTGGTGCTGATCGTCTCCGGCGGGCATACGGAGTTGATCGAGATGCGCGGACATGGGCATTACCGGCGGCTGGGGGGTACGCTGGACGACGCCGCCGGGGAAGCGTTCGACAAAGTGGCGCGGCTGCTCGACCTGGGCTTTCCTGGCGGGCCGGCGATCCAGCAGGCTGCGGCGGACGGCGACCCCGCCGCGTTCGACCTGCCGCGCGCGCTGCGTCACACTGCCGCACACCGCTTCGACTTCAGCTTTTCTGGCCTCAAGACGGCGATGCTCAACCTGACTAACCGTCTTGCCGCGCAAGGGCGCAATCTGCGCGACCTGCAGTTGCTGGCCGATCTGGCGGCTTCGTTTCAGCAGGCGGTGGCGGCAGTGCTGGTCGAAAAGACCGTCGATGCTGCCGTAGCGACCGGCGCGCGGCAGGTCTGCATCTGTGGCGGTGTGAGCGCCAACCGCGCGCTGCGCGAAATGGCGGCGGCGCGCCTGGCCACAACGGGCATCCCGCTCTACATCCCGCCGCTGATTTACTGCACCGACAACGCCGCCATGATCGGCGCAGCAGCATACTATCGGTGGCGCGGGCAGCCCCGGGAAGATGGGCTGGCGATGGATGTCTACGCATCGCTGCCGCTGCCGGAAGGCGCCGCTGATTGCTAAGGCAAAACCAAGCCACACCTGTCCAGGACTTACGCGCTGGCTATGCAACCTTCCCGGAAGCTCGCACAGCCGGGTGCGTAGTCCTGTTGTCAATCTGCGCAGCGTCTAACTCAGACGCCGCGCGGCCGAAGATCGGGCGCAGAGACGGCGGCAGCCCAGCTACCCGCGCTGCGCCTAGCTCTGCTTCCGCCGCCGCCCACAACTCCTGGAGTCGGCGCCAGCATTGAACAAGAGGAGACCCAGATCGAAGCGTGCCACGCTTGGTTTGGTTAGCCGGGGGTCTTGCTTCAGTTTTTCCGCCAATTCATCGTAGAGGCTTTTCATTGTGTGCTCCTATTGGGTGATGCGTCGCAGCCTAGATCGCCGGCGCGCCCCAATTTTACGCGCAATTGTATTTTCCGAGAGATTAGCGGCTCAGTGATGGGTGAGACGACGATAGTTGCGTCTCACTGACCAATCGACAAGTAAGGGTACGCATCTCTGAAAGGAGTATCGCAATGGCAAATGTAACGCAATTCCTGGCAGCGGCGCTAGTAGCATTCAGCATCAGTTTTGTAACCACCGAAATTGTGCAGGGCGCGGACGGCGTCTGCACCGGCGTGATCGGTGCGCAGCAGTACGACAACCTGGAGGTGCCGGCCAACGCCAGTTGCACGCTGAACGGTACGCGCATCGACGGCAACCTCTTTGTGCGGAACAACGCCACCCTCCACGCAGTTGGCGTGATCGTCGTCGGCAACATCCAGGCGGAAGGTGCAGCGGACGTAACGGTCAACAATCGTTCGACGGTGGGTGGCAGCGTGCAGGTCAAGCAGGGCGGCAGCGCTACGCTGGATCAGGCGCAGGTGACGGGCGACATCCAGGTGGAAGCGAACCGCAGGGCACTGAGCGTCACGCGCAACACGGTGGGCGGCAACGTGCAGGTCTTCCAGAACACGGGCGGCGTGGCCATCACCGACAATCGCATCGATGGCAACTTGCAGTGCAAGGAAAATGCCCCAACGCCAGTGGGCGGGCGCAACCTGGCCGCCAGCTTCGAGGATCAGTGCGCAGGTTTCGCGAGTGAGCCGGTCATCATCGCGCCGACGCCGGCC
>Ga0209398_1001576_pt1 | contig 11538 bp, 9 predicted proteins | sample AshMeaBigSpring_FD_184125 | JGI IMG/M metagenome (GOLD analysis project Ga0209398, IMG submission 184125) | Groundwater microbial communities from Big Spring, Nevada to study Microbial Dark Matter (Phase II) - Ash Meadows Big Spring (SPAdes)... | ecosystem: Environmental > Aquatic > Deep...
AGTTAGTACGTACGTCGATGAACAGATCTTTCACCAATTTCTTATGTAAGTTCACACTCAACTCAAAACCACTATTATTCACTTTACCAACATTGCTCCATGGCTTAGCCACATAATAACCCAAAGATTCCGGCCAAGCTTCACGATGAAGTAAGATGTTGTAACGGCGATCGAAGAAATACTCAGCAGTCAGATTCAAACATCTGAACAACGAAAGATCAACGCCAATATTTAATTTTTTAACACGTTCCCATCCTGCATTTCTTACACCGTATTGCTTTACTTGCGGTCCTTTCATCGTTTTATTTAAATCAATACCCGTTGTGTAACTGATATCATCCAAAGTTACATCATCGATATATAAGAAGTGGTGAGCACCCGACAAAAGGCCAGTTTCGTCACTGCCGACCAATCCATACGATCCTCTTATTTTCAGATTATCGATCACCTTAGTCAGAGGTTCGAAGAACGATTCATTACTAACGACCCATCCCAAAGAAACTGCTGGGAAGAATTCGAAACGTTCACCTTTGGCTAAGCGCTCGGTACCATTATAACCAAAATTCATTTCTAACAAATAACGTTGACCGTAATCGTATGTTATACGGCCAGACAAGCCTTGGTTGCGCGTTGGCAAAACATCACTTCTATACTCACGTTGCATATACATCAACATACCTGAAACATGATGTAAACCAAACATTCTAGCATAGTTCAACCTAGCATCCATATAGAAAGTTTGATCAGAAGATTTGGAAATTTTAGACTGAGCAATGTAATCTGTTCCAGAAGATCCAACTCTCTCTAACTCATAATCAACAGGATTAGCAGGATCATAACTACCATCCTTAACCCGATAATAGTAGGGTTCAATCGTCCGGTTATACGAAGAGGACGACCAGTTTTTCCAGTTGATCATCATCGAGAAGTTTAAGCCTTTCGTTATAAAATCCAAATCTTGAGAAACTTTCAAAGAAGTATTCAAAGTGTTTTGATTAGTTTCTTTAAAAGAAGTAAGCATATAAGCATAAGGGTTTGTCCACATATTACTTCCAGATTTATATGTATTACCAAATCGGATATGTGTATCATCTGCTTGAGCTGGATAAAAAGCAGGGAAGTTAACAGGATTTGAAGTTAACATCATTTTAAACAAATCACTCGTTGAATAATTTGGTCCCTTATAATTAGCGATCTGAGCATTCATATGTAAATCAATACGAGTAGATCGAGAAACTTTATAGGATATATTATTCTGGAAGTTATAGGCCATATTGTTTATGTTATTATTCCACGAATAAACTTTCTTAGTATTCAAAAGTCCTGTATCGTGATTTGCATTCAAACTCATGAAATAGGTTGCCTTTGAGCCACCACCTGAGATATTGACATTTGCTTTCTGACTTGAAGTTTGTCCTCTAAAAATCATATCACTCCAATTCACATCCGGATATACATACGGGTTGAGATGAGAACGAGTTGCTTCAATCGCGTCATTCGAGTATCTCAGAGAAGCTTCAGGAGTACGCGTCGTTAATGCTTCATTATAGAGAGACATATAACTAGCACCATCCACAAATTCGGGCTGACGATTCGGCATTTTTATTGCAGCTTCTACAGATACATTAATACGTGTTTTTTCATTTTCTCGTCCCGTTTTTGTAGTCACTAACATTACCCCATTTGCACCTCTTGATCCATATATAGCAGTAGCAGAAGCATCTTTCAATATTGAAAAGCTTTCAATGGTCTCTGGCGGAATATTATTCAAATCATTTGTACTAATTTCAACATCATCGAGCAAAATCAATGGAGTAGCTCTTCCACCAAAGGTACCCACACCACGAATATAAAACTCAGAAGAACTTCCTGGCTCTCCACTTTTGGTCATAGAGATCACACCTGCTAACTTACCGGCAAAAGAGTTTGTCAGCGAAGAGCTAGGTGCTTTCAGTTCCGCACCTTTAATGCTCGTAATGGATCCTGTAACACTGACTTTTTTTTGTGTACCCGCACCTACAACGACCACTTCATTCAACATTTGATTATCGGCATCCATTTTTATGCGAACCACTCCCAAATCGCCAACGTCGATAACTTGTTTCTTATATCCAATGTAACTAACTATTAATTGAGGATTGCTACCGTAAACATTGATGGTAAAGTTTCCCTGAACGTCGGTAATCACACCTTCTTTTTTGCTTTTTAAGACAACCGAAGCACCAATGATAGGATCATTATTTTCCGAATCGAGCACAACCCCGGTAATCACCCTCCTCTTATCTTTCTGCTGCTGACTTTTAGGTTCCGCCTGACTCGCTTTCAAAATAATATCATTATTTTTAATTACGTAGGAAACATTACTTCCCTTAAACACTTCATCCAACACTTCATTAATGGTTCCGTTGCAATTAATGTCTTTCCGGTTTTGATCGTCAATATCACTCTCTTTGAAAAAAAATGTATAATCACTTTTCTTTTCAATCAGTTTAATTGCTTGCTTAATTGTAATTGCGCGTTCTTTAAGTACGACTTTGCGTTGTGCTGCATTCATGATAGCAGGACAAAGTAACAGCAAGACAATTAAATAAATAATACACTTGCTTTTTCGATGAATTGTATTCATGTTATTAGTTTAATTATTAAAGGTTAACATCATATCAAACGACTATTATTTGATAATTTAGTTGGCACGGTATAGTCGTGTGCCAAAACGGTTTTAAATGTGTGTTTTTCTAAATGATTTTCATATGCGACAAAAATTAAGTTAAACATGTTTATTTAGTTCGCTTATAGCGAGTTGGCATCTATTCATAAAGAATAATCTCATCTTTTACTTCTTTATATTTTAAATTAAAACTGATACAGATCTTATCCAAAATGTCCGACAAGCTCTCCGAACGTCTGATAATCCCTGTAAATAGCATATCCTCTTGCTTCTTATCAGCTATCTTTATGGAGACATCGTGCATCCTGTTCAAGAAAAGAATTAGCTCTTGGAGACTCTTATGAGAAAAGGAATATTCATTAGAGCGCCAGTCGTACTCAGCAGTATCAACATGATTTTTACGAAGGCTTTTCGTGTTTGTATCATATATAATCTGATCATTTGGTGCCATCAACACCTCCTTTCCTTTTGGGGAACTAAAAGCCACTATACCGGTAAAAAGGGTGACCTCTATTTTCCGGTTATCAGATCGAACATTAAATTCAGTACCTTTAACCTTCACACAAGCACCCTCCAAATGAACTTTAAAAGGGCTGTTATCTATTTTCTTCACAGAAAAGAAAGCTTCACCATACAACTCAACCTTTCTGTCTTTCATAAACTTTTGTTTATACATCAATCTACTTCCCGAGTTCATCCAAACTTTTGAACTATCGGGCAAACTGACCATCATCTTATCTTGATCTTTACAAATAATTGTTATATAAGGATTCATAACCGTATCGTTCATCCAAGTTCCTAGCATAAGTAGAGCAACAGCCGCTGCTGCAATGAATAAGCCAAGTCGAAAGACCTTTCTTTGACGATATTCGGAAGGAAAATTTTTTTTCCATATAGATTGCCACAACTCGTTAGAATCTACTTTGTCCATTAAATGAAACTGAGGTGCATTGTCCCACTGTTCATGCATCAGACGAACCATCGGTTTATCCTGAACCATCTCTTGCATTTCAGTAACGGTCAATCCTATTCCGATCATCTTTTTAAGTAATTGTTTTATTTTACGTATTTTCATTTTTATTTGCATATATAATTAATACACACATCTCCTATTGTACCCTTGAAAAAAAACAGTTTTTTTTAAAAAAAATCATACTATTGCGTTTAAAACCATATAAATGAATAAAAATTGTATAGAATTACCTTTTATACAATTTGGAAGACTTATTCAATAAGTGCTCTTTAAATGGAGGTAAACAGAATAGGAAGATGATCACAAGCAAAATATATTTTTATAAACAAACTTTTCTCATCTTGATTTTTTTTCCATAATTTAGCAGATTCAATAGCAAATTAGCTGAAACGTAAAACACAATTGTTCCATTTCAAATGGATTTCTTAAAAAACTAACAACAGATCAAAGCTTATACAGTGCCTCCAAATTCTAATAAATATATGAAAAATGGTAGATGAGAAAAAACAAATTATATTATTAAGAGAAGGTAGTCACAAAGCATTTCAATGGATATACAACTCCTATTGGAGTCAAGTATACAACTTTGCTCGACTATACATAACCTCAACAGAGGAAAGCAAAGAAATTGTGCAAGAAGTCTTCGTCAAGCTTTGGGTGTCGAAACATTTGATCAACGAAAATAATAATATCAAAGGTTTTCTTTTCATCGTTACCCGCAACGCCATCTTTAATAAAAAACGAAACAGTTTGAATGAGGAATATTATAAGATGTCAGTTCTTAAAGCTTATAGTGAAAGTAATGTGACAGATTACAATGAGGTGGAAGAAGAGTTGTATGCTTCTGAATTAAAAGATTACATCGACCTTCTTATCGATTCACTCCCTGATAAACAAAAGAAAATATTTTTGTTAAGTAGAAAAGGTAATCTGACCAACAAAGAGATTGCCGAGGAAATGAATTTGAACATAAAGACGGTGGAAGCATACATCACAAAATCTTTAAAATATTTAAAAGAAAATATCGATCTGTTTGCAATATTTATTATCTGCTGACTGTTAAAACAACCAAACCTCCCCTGTTTAATAGCTTGCCATTGCGTGCAATTAAACAGGAGAGGTTTATCGGCAATAGTATACAACAGATCCTATTTGTTTCTGTTTTCTTTTCTATTATGAAAGTTCTTCAATAATTCCTTATGAAAATGGAATTCTGCCCTTTGAACTTGATAAATCTTCTTAGCAGATAATACTGTTTTAAACTTATCCAAATAGATTTTATCCAATCGATCAGAAGCAATCCGATTATCACAAACCTGCTCTATAATTTCTAGGTATTGATTTTCGGAAATATTATCTTCCTTTCCTTTACGCATCAAACTCCAAGACTCATCCGACAGCTTCTTCTTTCTATCCTGCAGTTCAAAATACATGGGAAAGAATTTAGCCGACTCTTCTTTCGTAAGTCCAGCTCTCTCAATAATAAATGCTTTTTGTTTAACTCTGAACTCCTCCGGCGTCAGGTGTTGATGACACCTACCTGAAGCAAAAATAAAAGGAGCAAAGCTAAAAATTATAATTAGTAATAATGCAATCTTCTTTTCCATTTTAATACACATACCGTTAGTTATTTTAATTTTGCCTATCGAATCGTTATTGTTTAGAGTCATTTAAATAGACATATAAAGCATAATCATCGAGCATTGCCCCATCTACAGCGGCATCAATAATCTGATCTTGCGCTTGTTCTTTGTCAGCAACGGTATCATTTGTCTGATCATCAGCATCCGACATATTAAATGAAGCCACTTTAATAATAAGAGCAGCTCCAATAAACATCGCAGCCATATATAAATACGGCTTGAATTTAGTCCACTTAGAAGGCTGAACAGACACTTTAATCTTTTCCTTAGCAGGAAGTTTGCTCATCAAATCGGGTGTAAAGTTCTCAAAATAATCTTCCGGAACCTTAAAGTGATTCGTAGTACCTCCTAATTTCTTCAATATATTCTCCTCCTCTTTCATAATATTCTCCTCCTTCTACTCTTTAGACATGAATTCATTCAAAAGGTTTAATCCGTTTCTTCTAAAAACTTTTCTATCTTTTTCACCGCATGATGGTAGGATGCTTTCAAGGCACCTACAGAGGTCCCGAATATCTCCGACATATCTTCGTATTTCATATCTTCGAAATATTTCAGATTGAACACCATGCGTTGTTTCTCCGGTAGTAACAATAACGCTTTTTGAAGCATCACCTGTGCGCGATCGCCAGAAAAGTAAGGATCACTTTCCAACTTCTGGACTACAGACTCGTCATCAATAGCACAAGTATTAAAAGCCTTTTGTTTATTGATAAAAGTAATACATTCGTTATATGCAATGCGATATAACCATGTAGATAGCTTAGCTTCTGAACGGAAATAATCAATATTCACCCAAGCTTTAATGAAGGTATTTTGAAGAACATCATTCGCATCTTCATGCGAAAGTACCAACCGGCGAACTTGCCAATACAACTTTTCGCTATACTGATTAACAATCATCTCGAATCCTTTTCGCTGGGTGCTACTATCTTGAAGAAGCGTCAAGACTTCACGTTCATCATATAAGCTCATAGTGTTTCGTATTCAGTACAATATTTACGGTTCAACATTTATGCAAAGATTTTCTTTGGCAAGAATTGTCTGTGGGAAAACAGCAGCTGCTTCATCCAACAAAACCTGTTCCTCTTCATAGCGAGCAGAAAAATGACCGATAACCAGTTTTTTAACTTCAGCTTCCAAAGCAATCTCAGCAGCCTGAAGTGCGGTGGTATGATAGGTTTCTTTTGCTCTAGCTAACTCTGAGTGAGCGAATGTTGCTTCGTGGAACAACAAGTTTACTCCTTGTATTTGGGGAATGATTCCCTTTTTACAAATTGTATCAGAACAATAGGCATACTTCCGAGGAGCAGCAGCAGGTATAGTCAACCGACTATTCGCAATAATTTCACCTTCTGGTGTCACAAAATCAGCTCCATTTTTAATCTTATTCAACTCATGGAGCGGTACTTTATAAAAGTCCGTCATCTCACGAATGATATGGTTCAGACCTTTCTTCTCTTCAAACAGAAAACCACAACACGGAATACGATGTTTTAAAGGAATGGTCGTAACTGTCATCGAGCGGTCCTCATATATGAGCGTGGGAACCTTTACATCAAAATCGTGGAAAAGTACCTTATATGTCAAGTTCTTACAAAAGAAATTTAGTAATGGCATATAAAGTTCTTCTAGCCCTTTAGGGGAATAGATATGTAAATCAGCCGTACGTCCAAGCAAAGATAGGGTAGAGATCAGCCCAATCAGTCCGAAGCAATGATCGCCATGTAAATGGGAAATAAAAATATGATTAAGCCGTGAAAATTTCAGATGCGATCTACGTAACTGCATCTGTGCTCCTTCACCACAATCGATCATGAATAGTTTATCTCGCAAGTTAACCACTTGGGAGGTTGCAAAATGTCGCGTCGTAGGTAATGCTGAGCCACACCCCAGTATATGTATCTCAAATTTTTCCATAACTTACTACAAAGATAAAATAAAAAAGGGTATCTAATGTTTAGATACCCTTTTATTATTTATAAAGCTAAAAATTACTTTTTACCTTCTAGTTGCTCTTTCAAAGCTGCAAGAGCATCAATGTCACCTAAAGTAGTTGAAGCTGCTTGGTTTTGGATAGCAGGAGCTTCTTCTTTCTTAGATGTTTTCTTAGCAGCAGCTTTCTTTTCTGCTCTTTCTTCTGCTTTTGCTACATCTTCAAAAATACGGCTGTGAGAAAGGATGATTCTCTTAGCGTCTTTATTAAATTCGATTACTTTAAATTCAAGTTTTTCATCCAATTGAGCTTGTGCACCGTCTTCTTTCACTAAGTGTTTAGGAGTTGCAAAACCTTCAACACCATAAGGAAGAGCTACTACAGCACCTTTATCAAGCATTTCGATGATTGTTCCTTCGTGTACTGAACCTACAGTAAATACTGTTTCGAATACATCCCAAGGATTTTCTTCCAATTGTTTGTGACCTAAGCTCAAACGACGGTTTTCTTTGTCGATTTCAAGAACTTGAACATCGATATCTGCACCAATCTGAGTGAATTCTGATGGGTGTTTTACTTTCTTAGTCCAAGACAAGTCAGAGATGTGAATCAAGCCATCAACACCTTCTTCGATTTCAACGAATACACCAAAGTTAGTGAAGTTACGAACTTTAGCAGAGTGTTTAGAACCTACAGGATATTTCTCTTCGATAGTTTCCCATGGATCTTGTTTCAATTGTTTGATACCCAAAGACATTTTACGTTCTTCACGATCAAGAGTAAGAACAACAGCTTCTACTTCGTCACCAACTTTCATGAAGTCTTGAGCTGAACGTAAGTGTTGTGACCAAGACATTTCAGAAACGTGGATCAAACCTTCTACGCCCGGAGCAATTTCGATGAATGCACCGTAGTCAGCCATAACAACCACTTTACCTTTAACTTTGTCACCTACTTGAAGTTCAGCGCTCAAAGCATCCCAAGGATGAGGAGTAAGTTGTTTCAAGCCAAGAGCAATACGTTTCTTTTCATCATCGAAGTCAAGGATAACAACGTTCAATTTTTGATCCAATTCAACCACTTCTTTCGGATCGCTAACACGTCCCCAAGAAAGGTCAGTGATATGAATCAAACCGTCTACGCCACCCAAGTCGATGAACACACCGTAAGATGTGATATTTTTAACAGTTCCTTCAAGAACTTGTCCTTTTTCAAGTTTACCGATAATTTCTTTCTTCTGTTGTTCCAATTCAGCTTCGATAAGAGCTTTGTGAGAAACAACAACGTTTTTGAATTCTTGGTTGATCTTAACAACTTTGAATTCCATTGTCTTACCAACGAATACATCGTAATCGCGGATAGGTTTAACATCAATTTGAGAACCTGGCAAGAATGCTTCGATTCCGAATACATCAACAATCATACCACCCTTAGTACGACACTTAATGTAACCCTTGATTATTTCTTCATTTTCCAAAGCAGCATTAACGCGATCCCAAGAACGAGTAGCGCGAGCTTTTCTATGTGAAAGAACTAGTTGTCCTTTTTTGTCTTCTTGATTTTCGATGTATACTTCTACAGTATCACCTACTTTAAGTTCAGGATTGTAACGGAACTCATTCAAAGGAATGATACCATCTGATTTATAACCGATGTTTACAACTACTTCACGCTTGTTCATTGCAATTACGGTTCCGTCAACTACCTCACGGTCGTTAACTTTGTTAAGCGTACCATCGTAAGCTTTTTCAAGATCTGATTGACTAACATCTGTTACAGCCTCGCCATTTTCATATGCATCCCAATTGAAGTCTTCAATAGGAGCAACGTTCTTTAAATTTTCCATTAATAAATAAAATTGTTTGATACTTTAATTAAATAAGACATTATATTTTCTATAAATCGCCGCAAAATTAGCATTTTTTTCTTGATCAACAAAAGAATATTTTAAAAAGTTACAGAAAAACACTAAGAAAGATAAGCACTTACGAAAAAAGATCCGATACGCTGCGGTTCCTGAACTCATCGATTGAATAGCTCGAAAGTAAACTTACACCCAATTTTAGAATACTTCCAATTTTCACTTCCAACGAATACACCGAAATCAAAGATATGAGTTCCGATACCGTAGCCGATTTCGATATATGGATGAAGATGAGGAACAGATAAAGCACTGATATACAATCTTTCATTCTGAATATAGCGAGTATACTTTCTCAAATGCTTCAATAGTAAGAAAGGAGCCTCGTAGGTAAAGTTCCCTCTTAAGTAACTATTCGACGAGTTATACCAACGTCCATCCAATAATTGAAAAACACCTCCGATTTCATCACTCCAACCCACAGGCAGATTCCTTTTGGAAAAGTTCGCAAAATCAACAAAGTAAAGTTCCTCATGATTGGTAAATGTACCAAAGCCAAAACGATAATATATATTTTTCATAAGTCCCAAGGCTATTTTGTGCTGCAGATCAAACTCTATCCGTTCATATTGCCCGGTACTTTTAAATACACCCTTTATACCTCGCTCATAATCCAAAGAGAAAGTCGGATAATTAGAACGCAAATTGATCTTACGTTTTCCATTAATATAATAATATAAGCCGGGAGTCCATTCTACTCGGATACGAGGTGCAAAACTAATATAGGTATTTTTAAATTTCTTAAGAAAATCGGGTGTCAGCAAATGACTGTCACCATTAATAATCAATTTTGTTTTCTGAACAGCTGTTCGTTTATGAGTAGAAACTCCCAAACTGATATCCAATCCATTGACAATCTCAACACTATGACGGAAGTTAAAATATAAATCTCGAAAATAATCCAGATGAATTTGTTTAAAATCAAAAACACTATCGGGTATCACCTTCAACTCGTCGAGCATTTCATTACTATATATACGGTTACCATTGCCAACATTGAAATGAAACGATCCTTTTTTTTGAGGCCAATATTCAAAATCTGTATTTAAGGACCAATAAAACTCTCTATGAGTAAAATTATAACCAAACTTGGGGACAACTCGGAGAAGTTTATCGCCTACAAACAGACGGTTGTAACGAAATTCCTGCCTATAGGATAGTCCGTTACCACCATAACTTAGCAATAACGGATTAATAAGAGGTGAAAAACGTACACTACCCACATTCGATAAATTGATATCAAAATCCTGAACCATAAAATCTCCAAGACTACCCCAAAATGACTGACTTTTAGTCTTTGTCTTTTTTATTAGCGTATCCCTTCGAAGTGCATACTCCCGATAAAGGCGTTTTTCATCAGCTTTAAGAGGAATAGGGCGCAAAACTGCAAAGGTTGCGGTATCCGTATTGCAAACATTGGTATCGCATTTTAAAGTAAAAGACTCGGAAAGATTATATTTCTTTTTTTTCTTCATGCGAACCTTTCGTTCTTCTAATTCAATGACATGGTAGTTAATAGCGGCTGTGTAATTACCCTCTATCTTATTTCCAAGAAAGTTAAAAAGGGCATCAATATTATAGCAAATAGGCAGACATTCATTCTTTTCACCCACCTCTCCCATCTGAATTAGGCATTTGAAAGTGATTAACTCCGATCGTCCACTAAATGATATTTCTCGAATACTCCATACATCGTCGCTCACCAACATATAGCCGCTGATCAACTGATCACTTTTGACCCGGGGGACAAAAAGTATTTTATAATCGACCTTATTGGCCGACCGATAAATCGTATCAAGCGCAAAATGATAATATTTGGATGAGTTTTTAGATAAAGGCGACAACAAACGTTCATCTTTCAATAAGGATGCCGAATAGATATTGATATTAAAATACTCCAGGACACCGGGTAAACCTCTATCCCCTTTAACTGTACTCATAAAAGCTTTAACTTTCTGATCGTAGATGTTGGGAGAAGTAAAATGCAGTTCGCTATAAGTCTCAAGCAAATAATTGCGCACTCCTTTCTGCAGACTAAACATAGATGGTACATAACGAAGTATAAAATTCTTCTTTTTGATATCCAACCTTGCTTTAATATATAATCCCGCTCGATACTCACTTACGATTGTCTCATAAAGGGGAGCAAAGATCCGAACATGATTCATGATAGAATCTCCTACCGACTTCTTATCGAAAGAGTAAATTGCATCATTCGCCTTCCCGTTTTGCCAAACTAAAAGAAAGAGAAGAAAGATTGTGTATATTTTTATTTTATCATTCAAATGTACATCCAATTAATCAATAGATTAGCAAAATTAAACAAAAAATGCGAAATTCTACCTTTGCGTTTTATATTAACATATCAAAGGCAAAAATGATTTGATTGAATGTTTG
>Ga0209398_1001578_pt1 | contig 11529 bp, 6 predicted proteins | sample AshMeaBigSpring_FD_184125 | JGI IMG/M metagenome (GOLD analysis project Ga0209398, IMG submission 184125) | Groundwater microbial communities from Big Spring, Nevada to study Microbial Dark Matter (Phase II) - Ash Meadows Big Spring (SPAdes)... | ecosystem: Environmental > Aquatic > Deep...
CTTCTTGCCAACGATGCGGGCGCGCCTTTCGCCAGCGTCTCCGCCGACGCGGCGAGTGCCACGGGCGTCACCATTTCACGGAGTGGAGACGATCTTATCTACGCCGCTCCCGCCAGTCTTGCCGCTGACGATACCTTCGGCTACACGATCACGGATGCCGCCGGTCTCACATCCGCCGGCACCGTGACTATCTCGATTGCAAAAGATCCCTACCCGCGGGGTGCAGCCGACGCAGCGACGGTTTATCGCGGCCTGTACGAGGCTATCGATGTCCTTGCCAATGACTCCGACGACAACGGCGGCACGCTTGCCATCGCCTCGGTCAGCACGCCGGCCCACGGCACCGCCAGCATCGAGAGCGGCCGTATTCGCTACCTCCACGACGGGGGCAACTCCACGTCCGACGGATTCACCTACAGCGTCTCCAACGGGACCAACATCACGGCGAATCTGAGCGTCACCATCGCCATCGCCGATCGCGTGCTCGACGCCACCGACGGCGCCGACTCCGGTCCCGGAACCCTCCGCGCCGCGCTCGGGATCGTCAACCGCTTCACCGGTGCGGCCACCCCGCCGTGGACCGTCCGCATCTTTGCCGGACCTGACCAGACTTGGACGCCCACCGGCACGATCGACGACGGCTACCCTGATTACCGCTCCGCCTTCAAGATCGAGGGCAACGTCCTCATTGACGCCACCGGTTCGCCGAACTTCACCCTCGCTGGCGCCGGCTTCCCTTACGGCCGCCTCTTCCTTGTGACGTCAGGCGGGCGGCTCGCGCTCAAGGGCATCACTCTGGCGAACAGCCAGGCTGTCGCCAATCCGCTCAATCCCAACCTGGCCAGCTACGGCGGCGCGGTCCTCAATCGTGGCACGTTCTCTTCCACCAACGTCGCATTTCTCAACAACACTGCCACCCAGGGCGCGGCTTTGTATAACGACGGCGGCACTGTGACTCTCGCCGATTCCAATTTCTCCGGCAACGTCGCCAGCTACTCGCCCGCAGGCCCCGACAATCGAGGGGTCGTCGCCTCAGTCAACGGCACACTCAACCTTGTTGGCGGCGTCTCCATCGATGGCTCCGGCCCGGTGGCTGCGCTCTACGTCGAGGGCGGCACGCTGAACCACTCCGGCACAAATCACGTCGCTTCCTACCAGTCGTTCGGGGCTGTCACCGTTGTTCCCGGCGCCCCAGCCGCTGCGGACGACACCGTCAACTGCGTCCAGGGCAGACTTCTCCGCATCCCGATTGCGACGCTCCTTGCCAACGATGCGAACCACTCCGGTGCCACCCTCACTTTCAGCGCTGCCAGCACCTACGGTGTGCCCATCACTCGCCGGGGGGAATCCCTGCTCTACAATACGGCTCCCGGTCAGTCGGGCGATGACAGCTTCACCTATACACTCACTGACTCGATCGGCGTTACCAGCACCGCGACCGTCAACGTGGTAAAGTTCGAAGCGCCACCCATCGTGACTGTGGCACCCCGCCCGGCCGGCGGCGCCCTCGTTTCGCTGAAAGGCGTGGCCAGCTCTCCCTACCGGATTTATGTCTCCAGCGACCTCTTGAACTGGTCGCTGGTCTTCATTGAAGAGCCCGGCTTCGGCAACGACTTTGTGGGGGTCACCGACATCTATACCGATGGAGGCGGCAACGCCTCTTTTGAGGACCCCGCACCTCTCGGTGTTGGGAACGCCCGCTTTTATCGTGCACAGTCGATCTTTGACCCGTCTGTCCCAAGCGATCCCGCAGGCCTTTGCTCCATCGATTCCTTGAACGATTCAGACACGTTCACCGGAATTCCCTTCACCCGCACGCCGGAATTCGACGGCACTATCGATTCCGTTGCTGGCAATACCTTCACCTTGGACGGGAGTCCGGGCTTCGCTGTGAATCAGTTCGTTCGCGCGGCCGGCACCCAGCCGAAGACCTACTACGTCCATGTCGGGCCGAATGTCCCGACCAATCCGAAGGAAGGACGAATCTACACCGTCACTGCAAACGATGCCGGCTCCATCACAGTTGATCCGTGTGGCGACGACCTCTCGGAGATCACGCCCGGCACCCGCATCTCGATCGTCCCGTATTGGACCCTGGACACATTGTTCCCGCCAGCCGATGCAAACGTCACCTTTACCCCTTCGTCTTCGGCGTTCTCGCTCAAGACGCAGGTTCTTGTGCCCGACGACGTGGCCGTCGGAATCAATCTGGCGCCGAAAGCGGTTTACTATTTCCTCTCGAGCGGAGGCCATGCCGGCTGGAGAAAAATCGGCGACCCGATCACCGCTGACCATGGCGACGAGATCCTCCATCCTGGCAGCTACCTCGTCGTCCGCAACGGGAATGGCGCCCCGCAGAGATCCGTCGTGCTGGCCGGCTCCGTTGCGACCCCCCAGACCGCCATTCCGCTTTTCACTTCACCTGGCGCGCCACAGGATAACGCCGTTTCACTGCCGCAGCCGATGGACGCCACGCTGGACACGCTGGGGCTCTCGCCGGCTGCCGGAAACTTTGTGGCGTCTGCGAACGGATTCGCCCTCCAGGATCAGGTCCTCGTGTTCGACCGCGGTGCTACCGGCATCAACCGTGCCCCGGATACCATCTATTTCTACCTTTCGAGCGGAGCGAACGTCGGGTGGCGCAAAGTCGGCGATGCCCTCACGGCCGATCATGGCTCGGACGTCATTCCCGCCGGAAGCGCTCTCATCATTCGCAAGGCCAAAACCGCCTCCGGCGTCACCGATTTCTGGACCACCTCACCGAACCGTTAACTCATGAAAAAACTTCTCCTTCTTGCCTTGGGTTGGTGCGTGATTTCGTCCTCCGCGGGCGCCTCAACCTTCGTCGGCCTTGCCGCAGGGGACCTCACCGACCAATCCGGGTCCGCCCTTCCGGTCAATAGTCTTCTACTCCTGATCGCCTCGGGAGCCGACTCCCAGTTCGAAAATTATCTTACTGAAGGCCAGTTCGTGGGCGGCGACGATGTCGCACTCGGCTTTGAATCCGTTAACAACAACCTCGGTGGCATTCAGACAACATCAAACAGCTTCAACCTTTCCACCACCCTGGTCGGACAGCCTATCGCCATCCGCTGGTTTTCCAATTTTACCTACCACCAGTATCTCAACGCGGAGACTCCTCCCGTTGGCAGCCGCTACGGCACCTTCGCCGGCCTGACCACCGGCAATCCGAATGGCGGTATGGCATGGGTGCTTCCCGGTGTGGGGGGGGCCATCACCATCAATTTTGTAACCGATAGCGCCAATCTGTTCGGAGATCTTCGGCTCCCCGACGCCTATAACAATTCCTTTGGCCAGACGCTTTCGACCATTGCGGCTGTTCCCGAACCGGCAGGCCTAATACTCTTCAGCGTCGGCGTCGGTCTGGTTGTCCTGCGACGCCGCGCAGCCACTCGCGGGGGAGCATAGATATTCGGGTATTCACGCGATGCTGGGATGAGGCGCTGCGTTTTGGCTTGACTGCAAGCACGACGGCGGATGGCTAACTCGTTGTGTATGAAAAGTGTAATCTTGTCATTTCTCACCCGAACTTCGGTTGCTTTTGCCCTGATCATTACTGCGCAGGCTGCGCAGATTTACACCCTCGGCGGGTCCGGAAATTTTGTTGGGAACACCAGTTTCGGAGTAATTGACTCCGTTACCGGTGCCTACTCCGTGATAGATGCGGATATGGGTGGTGCTTTTCTAAACCTCGCGCCTGCCCCGAACAATGCCGGGACATTTTATACTGTTGGTGCGGGGACCGGCGATTTGTTCCACATGGACGAGTCGGGCAATCTCTCCTCGTCCATCGGTTCAACGGGGGTCGGCACCATGTTCGGCTTGGCCTACCGTGCCTCCGATAATATCCTTTACGGTTGCAGCTATAATTCCGACATGTTCGGGACTGTGAATCCGACCACAGCGGCTTGGACTGAGACCACCTTGAGCCAGGGCACCAGCGTCCCTGCGGGGGGGCACTTTGCCATTCTTGACGATGTTTGGTATGCAACATGGACGGATGGCACTTTTGGCTCGGTGACATTTAACTCCCCTGTGTTCTCCACCATTGGCTCAAACAGTCTGTATTCCGAGATGGTGCTCGCCACGGACGGCACGACCCTCAACGGGATTGCCGGGGCTCACTCCAGCGGTGGGGCCAAGCTTTACTCCATCAATATCGCCAACGGCTCGCTGACCACGATTGCGAGCATTACCGGAGGAGCCCCTCAATACTATTTTGGTGCCGGGATCGCCGCCGTCCCCGAGCCCAGCACCTGTGCCCTCCTTGGACTCGGTGGGGTCACCCTTCTTCTTATCGCCCGCCGGAAGAAAGCCTAAAATCACATGCTCCGCTGGTGATTCTGCAGCCCGTTTCCGAGGCGGGCGGGAATTGGCGGGCAAAAGGTGCAGCTAGTTCCCTGAAAACACGTAGGATACGGAAATAGGTCCGTTGCCCCCCGACTACCGCCCCGGTCCAGCGCCCTCAACTCGCCCCCATAGCCGGATCTGTTCGACGGACTCTTGGAGGGGTGACGCTTGCGTGGTGCACAGGGGCGAGCGGGTAGCATCCCTCTATAGGACCGGGATTTCGCCTAGGAAAAGAGTGTGCGGATGCTTGTGCGAGTCGAACTGCGCGTCCGGTGAGCACCGCCCAGCTTGCGCAGCCATTTGTCAATCTGGGGGCTTTCACATGCAGGATGGGGGAGGGGAACCCAGGGGCAAACCGCTTCACGTCGGTATGGAGGTGGGCAAGGTAGTGCCTGCTCATGCCTTCCTGCTCTTTGGCGACATCGGCCACGCCTCTCCGCACGCTTTTTGTTGCGCTCGGCAAATACGTTTGAAGCAATGGGATGCGATGGTGGATGGACATATCAGACAGTGTGAGGTCTGAGGGTTGAGTAGCTCGCATCTGCTCTCTCGTTTTTTTCAGGCAGGCCTGAGATTTTCATCTTTTGACAATAGAAAAACGGGCTCTATCTTCGCCGGGATGAACAACCGGTTGCAGTCTTCGAGGATAATAAGGTCTCCATTGAGACGTAGTGGGCAGACTTCAAAGGAGCGGCGTCTCCTCGCAAGCCTTGTCTTGATCGCTGCTGGAATGTTGAATATGTCCCTCGCCCAGGCGCAAAACACCACATGGACGGCTGGCAGCGGGGACTTCACAACCAACGCCAACTGGAGCAATGGAGCCGCGGAAAATAAGGAGTGGTTCATCAACAATGGCGGCACGGCCGAGCTCTCGGTCACCACTTTCCCGTTGGGCGGTTTTCTAGGGTTCGATCCCGGTGAGTCTGGCAATCTGAGCATTTTGAACAACGGCTACCTTTATGGACGCACCAATCTAGCGGTTGGCAGAGGTGGATCCGGTGTTCTGACGATTGAAGCCGGCGGCAGAGTTGAACGTGAGGGCGTGTTCGTAGCAGCAGGCACTGGTTCGCAGGGATCCATCCAAATCAATGGGGGCGAGCTTAACCTCAGCGACATTCTTCACGTCGGCTACCGGGGTACGGGGAGTCTCACGCTCACGGACAATGGCACCATCTTGAGTGACAAAGCCGACATTGGCGGCTTCGACACTTCGATGGGAACGGCAACCATCACCGACGGACTCTGGCAGAACACGACTGCGCTTTTTGTGGGTGTCGATGGAAACGGAACGCTGACGGTCAATGCCCAGGGCGCGGTCGCCAGCGAGAGTTTGTATATCGGGCAGGCCGCCGGGAGCATCGGGTCAGTGACCGTCGCCGGTGGAAATATCACCACCACCAATACTTTGGCGGTGGGAGTGCTCGGCAACGGGGAACTTAACGTCACGAATGGTGGCGCAGTGAATGCCAATTTTTTTCAGGTCGCTCTCGGGCCTGATTCGACCGGCACGGCGACGGTTTCCGGCAATGCCTCGCTGGTCACAAGCCAAGTGCAAATCGGACTCGCGGCGGGCTCCACCGGAACGATCGCACTTTCCGGCAATGCCGCGCTGACAGCCAACCAAGTGCAGGTTGGACTTGTCGCCGGCTCCTCGGGCACGCTTACGCTCGCGAGCCATGTTTCGCTGAACACACCGATCATCTTGGTTGCGAACGAATCCGGCTCGACCGGTGTTCTGAATGTCAACGGCACCACCCTCGCCGTCGGACAACTCGTCGGCGGAAGCGGCACCGCGACGGCCAATCTGAATGATGGCACCACGCTGGGGCCGTTCGGCCCGTCGAATCCGACGCTCAGCATCAATGGATTTGCGGCGGGGCAACTCAACCTCAGCGGCAATGTGACGTTCGCCAGCGGGACGAACACAATAGACGTCTTCAGCCCCGTCAGCGGCACCGGCCAACTCATCAAAACCGGATCCGGTGTGCTCAACCTTGCGGTCGCCAGCACCTACTCCGGCGGCACATCGATTCAAGGTGGCACGGTGAGCGTGGGCGCGAGCAATGCTCTGGGAAACGGCACGATTGCGATCGCAACCGCCGAACTCCGCGCGTCGGCGAATGCCACGATCAGCTCGGAAATGACCGTGCAGGCGAACCAGACCACCACATTCTCCGCTTCGACAGGCACCGTGCTCACCCTGACCCCTTCCTCATTTCGCCTTAATGGTGACGCGTCACTCGTGGCGGGCAGCAGCGGGAGCGCCGGAACAGTTCATTTCGCACCTGGTGCTTTGGCTGCCCTCCCGCCCAGTAGCGGGGGAGTGGCGGTGAACTTCGGAACGCTTCGAGCCGGCAATACGCAACTCGCTTCCCTCACCGTCCAAGTCGGTACAACAACCGTGGCCACTGGAGCCACTCTCGATTTTCAAGACCATCTCGCGCCCGGTGGCATCAATAACCTGCAAGGCAACGGCACCGTGAACATTGGCTCCAGCGCTTCCACCTTGCTTACGGTTGTCTCCGGGAATTTTTCCGGAACCATCACCGGTGCGGGTGGGCTTGTGAAGGCTTCGAACGGCATCCTCATCCTCTCCGGCTTCAGTCAGTTCACAGGCGGCACGACGGTCGACGAAGGCACGCTGATCGTGAATGGCGCACTGGATACCGGGTTGGGCATTGTGGAAGTGCTCAATGGCGGAACCCTGGGCGGAACCGGCTTTGTCGGGCCTGTCACCCTCAGTGGCGGTACCCTCTCGCCCGGCAACTCGCCGGGTACGTTTTTCCCCACGGAAATTCTCTGGCAGGACGGCGACATCCTTTTTGAACTCGGACCGACCCAGCCGACCTCCGATTTCATCAATACCGGAAAACTTGCGGGGCTCGGCTCGACCTACCCATTTACTTTCGTGGATCAGGGGTTGGTGAACGGCGGGATCTACAACCTCATTAGCTTTGACCCCACACTCGCCCCGGCAATCCCCATCGAGAGCTTCACCTTCACAAATGGGGGCGGATTCAATGGCACATTCAGCTACAGATCCGAATCGGCCAACACCAGCTTCCTGCAATTCACTGTCGCTCCCGAGACCATTCCCGAACCTTTCACATGGGCACTCATCGCTCTTGCCTCCATCCTCCTCGCGGTCCGGCGCGTGCGGTGCAGGAACGCAGCGAAGTGACCGCCTGGCGAAGGTGGTCTTGCCGCGCGCCATTCCGTCACCAAGTGCCGGTCCAATCGATCTCGTGGATCGGGTATTATGCGGCGTGCGCAGCTCGCATCACGAGGCAATGCCCGATGAGCTCCTGAAACCCGCGGTCTCAGCCATAGGCTCGCGCAGAGATTCTCAGGATGTTCCATGTGGGAAATTCTGCCAACGTGACGGCGCTCCAGTCCATCGAAGGGGAGGGTGCAAGGAAGGCGCGAGGGGATCGCCAGTTGCTGGATTGGAAAACGCTAAAAACCAGTGCATTACGCTTGGTTGTCACAAAAGTGTTCCAAAAATGAAAAAGACCCGATTTGGTCGGGCCTTGGAATCTGCGTAAGTCGTTGATTGAAAGTGGTTGCGGGGGTAGGATTTGAACCTACTACCTTCAGGTTATGAGCCTGACATAATAGGTTAGGAGTTGACAGATTAACCGTTTTGTAACTATATTCTGGCATGCAAACGGCCAAAATCGTTGAATTCCCGGAAGTCAAACCCACTTCGGGGAAGCGTTCCAAGCGCCAACACAAAGCCGAAAACCGGCTTGAGCCCACTCAAGTGAAGATTGGCGGCAAAGACTACTGGCGCGTTCGGATTGGATCCCGCTTAACTCAGGATCGTTCGAAGCCACCTCTCCAGAAATATTTTCGCTCAAAAGTTGAAGCGGATACGTTTATACGTCAGCAACTCACTCTTCTGCGCAACCAAGGCACCGCTGCGTTCTCACTGAGCGACGAGCAGAGGGTTACAGCGCTGAACGCATTCCGTTCGCTGGCGGAGGTTGGTGCAACCTTGAAGGAAGCGGTGGACTATTTTCTCCTCCATGCGCGGCCTTCTGGAGGCGTAGTCACTTTCTGCATCGCCGTTAGCCGCTTTATCACGAGCCGCGAATTGAAGAACTGCAAGAAAGGATATTTGAGAAATCTGCGGTCTCAATGCCAGTTGCTCTGTGAGCCCGCTATGGAGACCGATGAAAGGAATAAATTCCGAAAGGCGCTGCCGAAACTGAACAAACAGAAACCTTCGACAGCGAGCGCAGAAGCGCAACCAGCCCAAAATGCACAGCAGAAATTGAAGGAGCGGAAACCCCCGCAAGATATTGCCGCATGGGAAAAGAAAATACTCAACGCCTACGAATCCATTGGAGAAAACCTGGGAACGCAAAAGGTAAACGAGATCAAGAAGCCGATACTCGAAATGTGGCTGGCGCAGCGATCCGAGTCCGAGGGATGGGAAGCAAAGACTCGCAACAATTACATTGTGACGCTACGAGCAATGTGGACTTTTTTCATTCGTGAGAAATGGTGCGTCGAGAATGTAGCTGACGCTATTGACAAGGCCATCCTGGACGATGTTCCGACGGCCATCTTTACTCCTGATGAAGCAAGGCAGCTTCTCGCGGTCGCCGCACAATGTTTTGAGGGAGCATTGACTCCTGCAATTGCGATTGGTCTGTTTGCCGGCCTCCGCCGTAGCGAGATTTGCGCCCTTGACTGGCGCGAGGTCAAAGACTCGTCGATTGAGGTTACTGCAGCCAAAGCAAAAACCCGCCGCCGCCGTATCGTTGACATCCAACCGAACCTCGGGGAGTGGCTTGCTCCATTTCGGAAATTGGAGGGCCCGGTATTTGAGGGGAACGAAGATAAGTTTGAGGAAAAGCGGAAGCACCTCGCCGCAGAGGCCGGGCTTGGCTGGCAAAGAAATGTTCTGCGGCATTCTGCTGCGAGTTATCACCTCGCTCATTTTGGCAACGAAAATCATACGGCCCTCCAGATGGGGCACAGTCCGCAGGTTCTCATCGATCACTACCGCGAGGTTGTAACTAAGTCTGCGGCCGCCGAATATTGGGAAATAGCCCCCCGAACGGTTGACCTAGACGAAGCGGCTTGCAAACGCTTCGGGCGAGACGGCAAAAGAAAGTCTAAAAAAACTGGTTGACGGCGAGGAGTGCGTGAAGTTCGTTTCAACTAGAATGATGAATTCTCGCACGATAACGACACTCGGGAAGCACAGTCCCGGGGGAAGCGCACCAACGTTGGTGCGGTCGTGTGTCATAGTCGGATCGAAGCTACTCCCAAACCGGTGTATCCCGGTAGTAGTATCCAGAGGGTATCACTCCCTCGGGGTGGACAACATCCACTCTTCCACATATCGCGGGTCTGACTGGGTAGCGCCCAGCAGTTTGTCCGTGGTGGTTCAAAAACCACCATGGCAGAGTATAAAAACAAGCGCGAGATAGCCGCACATTTTCGGGTATCGCCCAGCACAATTGAAGAGTGGGCGAGGCAGCGGGTCATCCCGGTTCTGAAGTCCTCACCGCGTAAGAACATTTACGACGTCGCCAAGTGCGAGCAAGCCATTAATCGGTTCGAAGTGCGGGAGGTAGGGCGATGAAATCCTCCTTCGGCTCCGTAGAGGTGTTCCCTTCCGACGAGCGGTATCGTTGCCACTCCTTCTTCGCTATCCATATAGAAGGTCGTAAAGCCGCAGCCATCCGGCGTTGGTCGGGGGACTTCAACGACGCGTCTGAGGAATGCAGGAGACAAATTCGGAGACGCATAGTCAGGGGAGCCATGTTGTTCCGGGTTGATCCAGTTCTTCGTCTGGCTTCTGTTCTGACGAAATTTAGGCCCGAAGGCGAACGGCCATGCTCTGGAAAGCTTAGGGACTGGGATGAGTTTCCGCCACAGGTTCAAGATGCCTTTCTGGCAATGGCGAAACAGGAGCTACTATGAGCGGGCTATCGGTTTCATCTAGAAATGGCCTCAGCAGGGGGAAATGGTGCACAGCCGTCTGTGCTCCAAGAAATCTCGCCCCCCCTGCACATATCTCAGGAGGCGCGAAATGAGCCTCCACCGTCAGCTCAATGCCGAGGGCATCCGGCATTCGAACGCGGATTCGAAAACGCATGCTCGCCACGTTGATGAGCGCCGGCAGCAGCAAGGTATTCAATGGGTTCCCGAATTGGTGCCCGAGGAAAACCCCGCAGAGGAATTCCGCTTGCGGGCAGACAATCTCTCCCTCCCAAAAGGGCTCTATTTCACGGGAGCAGGAAATGCGGAAAAAGAGGTTCCCGGTCCCGACTTCGAGAAACACCTTGCCGCCGAGAACTGGGCGCGGCGCGGCTATATCGGGACGATGCGCCGGGGCGACAAGGTCTGCAAGGTGCAGCGCTGGCACAAAGGCCCAGCCCTGGGAGAGGTCGTCACGAACCTTTCGCCGTGGCAAATGCGGTTCCTGAACGAGGAACTTCGTCGTTGGGAACTAGCCGGGATTCTCGGCGAAGATCGGAAGGAAATGCTTCTCGCGTTCCTCAAGCCCCTGCGGCTTACACACATCGAGGAATTCGTTGCCGCGACAGGTCGCGAGGTGCCTGGAAATTATCTGCACCTCGATTCCAACAAAATTCATTTTGGCATCATCCAAACCCGAACGAACCGGAACCGCGAACTCGTCGGCGAGAAATTCCTCCGCACCATCGGCGCGTGGTCCGTGGCGCAAGCCCGCATCGTGGAGGTTGGTGCGGGCGATCCTGGTGATGGCCGGCTCGCTCAGAATCTGGAGCGGTTTGCTACTCGTCACGGTGAGGGGGTGCAGCCATTGGACATCCGGCTTCATGCCGCCCTCGATGCCAAGTTCGACGAGATGGTTGCCGCGATGGGTGACGATGCCGTCCACCGCTACGAGGCCGCGAAGGAACACTACCGAGGGTGGAAGACCAAGGCCCGGCGCGAGTCCGCGCTAAACTCTCCCTCCTCGCAGCGGATTGCCTGGGACGTGATCCGGCTGGTTTCCCCGCTCTTCCCGCCGCAGGTCCAGGCCACCCTGCGCCTCGCACACACGGCGGTGCAAGTCTTCCAAGTCATTTCCACAGCCTTGGACGCCATAGCGCCGCCTCCACCATCCCAACCCACAAACCCAAACCCCGAAATCGACAAAATCCTATGATCGCA
>Ga0209398_1001579_pt1 | contig 11511 bp, 9 predicted proteins | sample AshMeaBigSpring_FD_184125 | JGI IMG/M metagenome (GOLD analysis project Ga0209398, IMG submission 184125) | Groundwater microbial communities from Big Spring, Nevada to study Microbial Dark Matter (Phase II) - Ash Meadows Big Spring (SPAdes)... | ecosystem: Environmental > Aquatic > Deep...
CTCCCGCTTTTCGTCACGCGAGCGGCAGAAGAGCACGAACTCCCCTTCCTTGCGGCGTGGCGCGAAGACCGCCATGGCCTCTGGCTCGGGAAAGCCGCAGAGATAGGTCAGGTCGCTGGACTGGCGAAAGGGGTGGTGCACATCGCGGCTGCGCACCGCCTCTGCGGCCGCTGGGACCAGGGCAACCTCGCTGGGCGACAGGGCCTCCATCAGGGCGCGGCGGCGACGACGGTAGTTGACCCCGGACATCAGGCCCACTCCCGCGCGGCGACCCGCTCCTCGTGAAACAGCATGGCAGCAACCCGCAGAAATTCGACGATCTCGGCAAGGGCCGCCTCGTTCTCCTCGCCCTCATCCAGGTCGCCCAGATCCAGGCGGGTGATGTCAGAGAGGTCGCGGAAGACCTCGCGGGTGTCGCCCGAGAGGTCCCGCTCCCCGACCCCCGCCAGCCCGAGGGCATAGAGGAAACCACGGCACCAGTCGTACACCGCCTCGGCGCGCTCACGCAGTGGCGCCTCCTCTGTTGGCAACAGGACGCGCAGGCCGAGCTCCGGTCCCTCGATACCGGCGCGGGTCCGCTTGGCTAGATCGTTCAGATCGGCAAGGCACTGCCGTGTCGCCGCCTCGGCCAGGAGGTCGCCTCGGGGGAAGACCGGCTCCACCTCGGCAAGCCAGACTCCCTCGGCCTGGGGATGGCCGGCGCAGATGAGCCCGCACAGCATCCCGTGGGCCTCGGCGGGACTCGGCGCCAAGGCACTGGCCGACAGGCAGGGAGCGAGTCGCTGGTAAGCGGTGGCGGTCATCGGCTCCACGGCAAGGGGTGGTAACCCGTCCCAGGGCATGCATCCTTTCGGCAAGGGCGGATCATAGCACGCCGCATCAGCGATTGACCCGGAGGGGGGCCGCTTCTATATTGGAGCGTCCGACTAGGGGAACAAGAACCGTGACCAATTTTGATCTAGAGCGTCTGGAACGACAGGTAGATGAGCTGATACGCAGCTGCCAGAGCTTGAGGCAGGAAAACCACAGCCTACGCCTGCGCCAGGATGCCCTGGTCGTAGAAAGGGCAGAGCTCATCGAGAAGACCGAGCAGGCACGCGCGCGCGTCGAGGCCATGCTCGACCGTATGAAGACCATGGAGGAGCAGTTGTGAGCGCAGAGCCCACCCCAGTCAAAGTTCACATCCTCGACAAGGAGTACCTGATCGCGTGCCAGCCCGAAGAGCGGGACGGCCTGATCGCCTCGGCCCGGCGAGTCGATGAGCGCATGCGTGAGATCCGCAAGACGGGGCGGGTCATCGGTACCGACCGCATCGCCGTCATGGCCGCCATCAACCTCGCCTACGAGCAGCTTCAGACGGGCGGGGGAAGCGGTCTGGACGCCAGCGTCGTCGAGCGCCTCCATGCCCTCCAGGGGCGTATCGCCGCGGCGCTTGCGGAGCCGGGGACGAGCCCCGCTCGCGGGGCGAGCGGCGCGCGAGACCAGGCCCTAGACGAAACTCGCGAAAGGGTATAGCCTTTGCACCAAGACATCCCCTGCGGTGTTCGAGATCGACCTGGGTATTTTCTTGAGCCTAATCATTACCCCGGGGTCATACAGACCGAGCCGTTGCGCAAGTCCGCCTGCGAGCGGAAAGCCTGAAGCAGAGTCGCAAGTCCCCACTTGAACCCTCTGGTTCAAGAACGACGGTCGCCATCGGCACAGGTGGGGGATGTCCCCGATCCCCTCGCGATGACCCTCCAACCCAACCGGCCAGCGGCACTACGCCGCGAGCTGCGTGCGCGGCGACGCGCCCTGTCGCGACCTGAGCAGCGACGCCACGCGCTGGCCCTGGCCCGCCGCCTTGGCCGCCACCCAACCTTTCTCAGGGCCAGGCGCATCGGGATCTACTGGCCCGCCGACGGCGAGCTCGACCCGCGCCCCCTGCTCAAGCTTCCCCAGGCGCGAGGCAAGCGCTGGCAGCTCCCGGTCCTCTGGCCACACCCGCACCCGCGACTCTGGTTCCTGAGCTACCGAACGGATGCGCCCATGCATCCGAACCGGTTCGGCATCCCGGAGCCTGCCCGGCGCAACCGCCGGCTGCGTCTCGCCTGGACCCTCGACCTCCTGCTCGTCCCGCTGGTCGGGTTCGACGCCCAGTGCAACCGTCTCGGTATGGGCGGCGGCTACTATGACCGGACCCTCGGCTATCTGTCCCAGCGGCGCCATTGGCGGCGCCCGCACCTGATCGGCATCGCCCACGAATGCCAGCGCGTCAAGCGGCTTCCGGTGCGACCATGGGATGTGGCCCTGGACCTGATCGTCACGGAGCATCAGGTCTACCGCAGGGCGAGCTCCGTTGATCTGAAGGCCACGGACAACGCACGCTAGCGTTCCCTGCCTGCGGCGGGCCGGCGTGAATCCAGGCCGAGTGGTTATCCGGCTGCGGAGACACAGGAACGTCCGCGAGTCTCTGCGGTTCCGGCGACGCCGGACTAGGCTGGACGCTTCCGGACCACAGGGGCAGGGCTTCGCCTCCATAAGCCCTATTGCAGCAAGTATTAGTCAATAGTATATAATAATACTCTAATATACCAGAGGTCCCGCTACCATGCGTCCATCTGCCAGATCGCGGCCATCGCGGCCCTGCTGACGACCCTCGCGGCGGCGGCCGATGGGCCAGCCCAGGCCGAAACGCCCAAGCTCGACACGGCCCAGGCCCAGCTCCTCACCGTCGCCCGGGAGTACCGCCTCGACGGGGTCGTGGAGGCGATCAACCGGACCACGGTCTCGGCCCAGACCCAGGGACAGGTCCAGGAGATCCTCTACGACGTGGACGACTACGTGGACAAGGGTGCCATCGTCGCCCGGCTGAAGGACACGGAGCACCGCGCCCGGGTCACCGCCGCGGCGGCGGACCTCAAGACCGCCACGGCCCAGCTGGACCAGGCCAAGGACGAGCACGAGCGCGCGACCGAGCTGTTCGCCAAGAAACTGATAGCCGACTCGGCCATGGACCAGGCGGTGGCGACCCTCAAGACCGCCCAGGGGGGCTTCGAGTCCGCCCAGGCCCGCCTGGAGCAGGCCCAGGAGCAGCTCGCCTATACGGAGATCCGCGCCCCCTACTCCGGCATCGTGACCCACCGCCACGTCCAGGTGGGGGAGATCGCAAGCCCAGGCCAGCCGGTGATGACCGGTGTGTCCCTGGAGGAGCTGCGGGTGATCGTGGACGTGCCCCAGAGCGTCATCCCCGCAGTGCGCAGCGGGTCCGGGGCGCGGATCTACCTGGCGGACGGGACCCCCATCGAGGCCGGGCGTATCACGGTCTTCCCCTTCGCGGACCTCGGCTCCAACAGCTTCAAGGTGCGCCTGGACCTGCCGAGAAACGTCAAGTCCCTGTTCCCCGGGATGTTCGTGAAGACCGGCTTCGTCACCGGGGAGCGCCGCGAGCTGGCCGTCCCCAAGACCACGGTGGTCTTTCGCTCCGAGGTCACCGGCGTCTACGTGGTCGGCGAGGACGGCCGGATCCAGTTCCGCCAGATCCGCCTGGGGCGGACCCTGGACGAGGACTACACGATCCTCGCCGGGCTGTCCGAGGGGGAGCGGGTGGCCCTGGACCCCATCGCCGCCGGGGCGGCGCTGAAGGCCCAGCAGGCCGCCGGGCGCGGCACCGGGGGGCACAATGGCTAATCCGGAGGCCAATCGACTGGGCATCTCCGGGCGGATTGCGCAGCGCTTCCAGGCCACCGAGATCACCCCCCTGCTCGCCCTGGTGGGCCTTCTTCTGGGGCTCTTCGCCATCCTGGTCACGCCGCGGGAGGAGGAGCCGCAGATCAACGTGACCTTCGCCGACGTCTTCATCCCGGTCCCCGGGGCCTCGCCGGTGGAGGTCGAGCACCTGGTGGCCGGCCCCGCCGAGCAGGTCCTCTCCGAGATCAAGGGGATAGAGCACGTCTTCTCGGTCTCGCGCCCGGGCATGGCCGTGGTCACGGTTCAGTTCAAGGTCGGCGAGGACCGCACCGACGCCATCGTGCGCCTGTTCAGCAAGGTCCTGTCCAATCAGGACTGGCTGCCGCCCAGCCTGGGCGTGGGCACCCCCATCGTCAAGCCCAAGGGGATCGACGATGTGCCCATCATCACCGCGACCCTGTGGTCCAGCGACCCGGACAAGGGGGCCTTCGAGCTGGGCCAGGTGGCCCACGCCATCGAGCAGGAGATCAAGCGCGTCCCGGGCACCAAGGACGTCTACACGGTGGGTGCCCCGCGCCAGACCGTGCGCGTCCTCCTCGACCCCCAGGCCCTCGCGGGGCACGGCATCGACCTGACGGATCTGCGCCGCGCCCTGCAGGCCGGCAACCTGAACCGCGACAACCTCAAGGTCACCGCCGACAACCACGAGGTCCTGGTCCAGGCCGGAACCTTCATGACCACGCCGGAGGAGATCGGCGACCTGGTGGTCGGGCTGCACGGCGGGCGGCCTGTGGCCCTGAGCGATGTGGCCCGCATCGAGCGCGGCCCGGAGCAGCCCCAGAGTTACGTGTGGATGGGGGCCGGCCCGGGCGCCCACCACAACGGCATCGAGCTCAGCGGCCCCAAGCCCGCGGTGACCGTCGCGGTGGCCAAGCAGGAGGGGGTCAATGCCGTGGCGGTGGCGGAGCGGGTCATCGAGCGCTTCGCCCAACTGGACGGGACCTTCATCCCCCAGGGCGTGGAGGTCACGGTGACGCGCAACTACGGCGCCACCGCAGACACCAAGGCCAAGAAGCTCATCAGCAAGCTGACCTTCGCCACCGCCTCGGTGATCCTGCTGGTGGTCGTTGCCATCGGCTGGCGGGAGTCCATCATCGTGGGAGCGGCGGTGGTCGTGACCCTGGCCCTGACCCTCTTCGCCTCCTGGGCCTGGGGCTTTACCCTGAACCGCGTCTCCCTCTTCGCCCTGATCTTCTCCATCGGCATCCTGGTGGACGACGCCATCGTGGTGGTGGAGAACATCCACCGCCACATGGCGATGTCGAAGGCGAGCCTGTTGGACCTGATGCCGCGTGCTGTGGACGAGGTCGGCGGCCCGACGATCCTCGCCACCTTCACCGTCATCGCGGCCCTGCTGCCTATGGCCTTCGTCTCCGGGCTCATGGGGCCCTACATGTCCCCCATCCCCATCAACGCCTCCACCGGGATGCTGATCTCGCTGGTGGTCGCCTTCGTCTTCACCCCCTGGATGACCAACTTCATGCTGGGCAGGCGCCACGGGGCCGCCCAGGGAGGGGCAAGCGTCCCGGGAGGCAGGAGCCGGGAGGGACGAGCCGCCCAGGCGGAGGGGCATGGGCATGGCCACGAAGAGGCCGGCGGCGCCTTGCAGGGGCTCTTCGACCGGGTCATAGGCCCCTTCCTGGCTGGGGCCAGGGGCAACCTGAACCGCTGGCTGCTGCTGGCAACCATCCTGATCCTGATCGCCGGATCCCTGTGGCTCGTGGCCTCCAGGGTCGTCGTCCTCAAGATGCTGCCCTTCGACAACAAGTCGGAATTCCAGGTGGTGCTGGACATGCCCGAGGGGACCAGCCTGGAGCAGACCTCCAGGGTCCTCTCCGAGATGGGCGAGTACCTGTCCGGGGTGATGGAGGTCACCGACTATCAGGCCTATGCCGGCACCGCCACCCCCATCAACTTCAACGGCCTGGTGCGCCAGTACTACCTGCGCGAGGGGGCCCACCTGGGTGACATCCAGGTCAACCTGGTGGACAAGCACCACCGTGAGCGCCAGAGCCATGAGATCGCCTTGCGCCTGCGCGCCCCCTTGCAGGAGATCGCCAGGCGCTACGGCGGGAACGCCAAGATCGTGGAGATCCCCCCGGGGCCGCCGGTCCTCTCCCCCCTGGTGGCCGAGGTCTACGGCCTCGACTACGAGGGTCAGATCGCCGCCGCCCGCCAGGTGCGCTCGGTCTTCGAGGGGACCGCCGACATCGTGGACGTGGACGACTCGGTGGAGGTGCAGAGCCCCAAGCGCCTGGTGGTGGTGGACCGCGCCAAGGCGGCCCTGCTCGGGGTCCAGCAGGCGACCATCGCCCAGGCCCTGGCCACGGTCCTGGGCGGCGAGGACATGAGCTTCCTGCACGGGGCCAATGTTAAGTACGCGGTCCCCATCCGGGTCGAGTACCAGGAAGCGGACAAGGCCGACCTGGAGCAGGTCCTCAGCCTGCGGGTGCGCTCCCAGGGCGGGCAGTTGGTGCCGCTGTCCGAGATCGTCCAGGTGCTCGACACCACCCGCGTCCACAGCATCTACCACAAGGACCTGCTGCCGGTGGTCTATGTCACCGGCGACATGGCCGGGCCCACGGACAGCCCCCTCTATGGCCTGTTCGAGATCTCCGCCAAGCTCAAGGACGGGCAGACCCCCGGACCGGCCCTGGAGCAGTGGTTCGTGCAGCCCCCGGTCAACCCCTATGAGTTCAGCCTCAAGTGGGACGGGGAGTGGCAGGTGACCTACGAGACCTTCCGCGACATGGGGATCGCCTATGGCGTCGGGCTCATCCTGATCTACCTGTTGGTGGTGGCCCAGTTCCGCTCCTACCTGGTGCCGTTGGTGATCATGGCGCCGATACCGCTCACCATTATCGGCATCATGCCCGGGCACGCCCTGCTCGGGGCCAAGTTCACCGCCACCTCCATGATCGGCATGATCGCGCTGGCCGGGATCATCGTGCGCAACTCCATCCTGCTGGTGGACTTCATCAACCAGCAGGTGCGCGAGGGCATGGCCTTCGAGGCGGCAGTGATCAACTCCGCGGTGGTCCGCGCCAAGCCCATCGCCTTGACGGCCCTCGCGGCCATGGCCGGCGCCGTCTTCATCCTCGACGACCCGATCTTCTCGGGCCTGGCGGTGGCGCTGCTCTTCGGCCTGTTCGTCTCCACCGTGCTCACCCTGGTGGTCATCCCCGTCGTGTACTACGGGGTCATGCGCAAGCGGGTGGAGTGGATCCGCACGGCGACAGGCTAGTCGCGTCCGAGAGCAGCCCTTTTCCGGCTTACGGGAGAGGGGGTCGCTACTGGTCACGAAGGTGGATCTTCGTGGCCAGTAAAGCACTGACGGCGTCGCCCCGGATCGGACCAAGGTGGCCTGCGTCGGCCCCTGGGTCAGAGCCCCCCAACCCGCACGTAGATGAGACATCCCGTCTCGGAGAAGGGGGTGTGCCGGCTCATGTGCGGGCTGCGGAGCCAGGTTCCCTCCGGATAGCGGCCGTGCTCGTCACAGAGCTCCCCCTCCAGCACCAGGATCTCCTCGCCGCCCCAATGGGTATGACCCTGGAAATGGGTGCCTGGGGCCCAGCGCACCAGCGCCACGTTCTCGGGATGGCCCTCCTGGGAGTACAGGGGTCTGACTCTGAGGCCCTCCACCAGACCGGGCCGCCAGCCCTCTGGGGCACGGGTGTCCTCCACCAGGCGTGGCCTATCCTCCCCCGGGTACTGGCGCAGGCGCACGAACAGGGTGCAGCCGCCCTCGGAGCGCGGTGAGTGCCGGCTGCCATGGGGATTCATCAGGAAGCTGCCCGCCGGGTAGTCCCCATGCTCGTCGGAGAAAACGCCGTCGAGGACCAGGATCTCCTCGCCTTGGGGGTGGGTGTGCTCCGGGAAGGCTCCGCCTTGGGCATAGCGTACCAGACTGGTCACGGGCCCATACTCGCCCCCCTGTCGGTAGAGCGCCTTACGCCAAACGGTACCGCTCGGGCTCGGCTCCCAGTCCATGGCCCCGGTGTCCGCCAGCACCCGTCGGGTCAGGTCGGAGTTGATGTCCGCGAGGGGCTCTGGATTCGCCATGTCTGAAGTCCGTTGTTGGTTGTCGATCTGGGCGGAGACGGCGAGGAGGCCTGGCCATTTGCGGCGGGATCTTGACCCAGGTTCGCCCTCCCCTCCGGTTCCAGTGGAATCGCCGCCGCTGCCACGGCCGACTAGAGCGCCGGGTAGTCCGTGTACCCCTTGGGCCCCGGTGTGTAGAAGGTATCGAAGTCCGGCTTGTTGAGGGCAGATCCGCTGCGCCAGCGGACGGGCAGGTCCGGGTTGGCCAGAAAATCCCGGCCCACGGCCACCAGATCCCCCTTGCCTGCGTCGATGTCGCGCTGCGCCCGAGCCGCGTCGTAGCCGCCAGAAAGGATGAGGGCCCCCCGAAACAGCCGGCGCATGGTCTGCTTCACGGAGTCCGGCACCTCTGGTGCACCCATGGCCGAGTGGTCGACGATGTGCAGGTACAGGAGGCCGATCTCGTCGAGCCTTCCCGTGAGATAGGCGTAGTCGGCCTCCAAGGCGTCATACTGCGGCATGTCGTTGAAAATGCCGAAGGGCGAGAGGCGGATGCCGACCCGGTCCCTACCGATGACATCGGCCGTAGCCGCGGCGACCTCCAGCACGAAGCGGGCGCGGTTTTCGATGGGGCCGCCGTACTCATCGGTGCGGATGTTGGAGTTGGGGCGTATGAACTGCTCCAGCAGATAGCCGTTTGCGCTGTGCAGCTCCACACCGTCGAAGCCGGCGGCCAGGGCGTTCTTCGCGGCCTGCACGAATTCGTCCTTGGCGGCGGCGATGTCCTGGTGGGTCATCTCGGCGGGGACAGGATGGGGCCTCATACCCTCGGCGTCGGTGTACATCTCGCCCGCCGCGGCCACGGCCGAGGGGGCCATCATGCGCGCGCCCTCGGGCAGGTTGAGCGGGTGAGTGACGCGGCCTGTGTGCATGAGCTGGACGAAGATCCTGGCCCCACCGGCGTGGACGGCCTCTGTGATCCTGGTCCAACCCTCGATCTGGGCCTGGGAGAAGAGGCCGGGGATGCGCGGATAGCCCAGGCCATTGGGCGAGGGCGAGGTGCCCTCGGTAACGATCAGGCCCGCCGAGGCCCTCTGGCCGTAGTATTCAGCCATGAGGGCGTTGGGGACATTGCCGATGGCGCGACTGCGGGTCAGGGGCGCCATCACGATGCGGTTCTGCAGCCGGTGCGGACCGATCTGCACCGGCGCGAAGAGCTGCCTGCTGTTGTCTTCTGCTCTCACGTGTTTGCTCCTTGGGTTGAGACGCTCCGGGGTGTTGGGGTATCGCAGTCCAGCCGTCAATACTTCACCGAACACCCATAGGGCCGAGTCACGGCCTCGGCCACGGGCCGGCCGGCAGCCAAATCGGCCAGGGCAGCCCGCACATAGGGCTTGGCCCCCGGGATGTCCGCCGGGTCTGGGGTAGCACGATCATCGATGCCGCCCATGTAGCTCAGGGTCCCATCAGGCCCGACGATATAGAGATGCGGCGTGGTGCGAGCGGCGTAGGCGCGGCCCATGGCCCCGGTCTCGTCGAGCAGGACCGCGGTGGGTGCGGCCCCCCGGGACTTGGTCAGGGCGTCGGCCTCGGCAGGGCTCACGTGCCCCTGCTTGCCGGGCGCTGAGGAAATAACCGAGAGCCACAGGACCCCCTGCCCCGCTGCCTCCTTCTGCAGCGCCTGCATGTTGCCTGCGCCATAGTGCTTGCGGACGAAGGGGCAGTCGTGGTTGGTCCACTCCAGGACCGCTGTGCGCCCCGCCAAGTCCTTGAGGGTCCAAGTCTTGCCCGTGGTGTCAGACACGGAGAAGGCCGGGGCGGGCTTGCCAACCTGGGGGTCGGCCTGGGCGATGCCGCCGAGCGCGGCGGCGGCGATCACCAGGCCCTGGAGGGCCTGGGTCAGACGGCGTTGGATCTGGGTCACGGTTGATCTCCTCGGCAGTAGTGGCTGGGACATTGCATGGCTTCATTCACCCCTGGGGCCCTCCAGCGCAGCCAGAAGACCGCCCTCGGTGAGAATCTGCGGCAGGACCTGAGGCGCATCCGGCCTCGGGTACCAGACATACAGGGGCACCCCATTGCGCCCGAATTCGGCGAGATAGGTGGTGATTGCCGGGTCGCGCCGGGTCCAGTCGCCCTTGAGGTACAGGACACCGCGGCGGGCCAGGGCCTCGGCCACCGCGGGCCGCTCCAGGGCCACCCGCTCGTTGACCAGGCAGGTAATGCACCAGGCTGCGGTCATGTTGACCAGCACCGGCCTGCCCTCCCCCAGGGCCTGGGCGAGGCGACCGGCGGAGAAGGGCTCGGCCGCCGGACCCGTGGTCCGAGCGACGGCCGGCGCGTCCGGCCCGGGCGTGCCCGTGCCCAGGGTCAGGCCCAGCCCGAGGGCAAGCCCAACCCCGGCCCAGGCGACCCCGAGCCCCAGGCCGCGTTGGCGACCCGAGCGGCCTCGCGCGCCCTCCCAGGCCCAAAGCCCCAGGGCCAACAGGACCATGCCGGCCAGGACCGCGGCCACCCCGGGTGGGCCGACCTGGACGCTGAGGACCCAGACCAGCCAGGCGGCGGTGGCGAACATTGGATAGGCGAGGAACTGCTTGAGGCCGTCCATCCAGGGCCCGGGCCTGGGCAGGCGCCTGGCCAGGGCGGGCACCAGCGACAGGACGACGAAGGGCAGGGCTAGTCCGAGCCCCAGGCAGAGGATCACCGCCAGGGCGGCGGGCCAGGCCAGGGTCGCCGCATAGCCCAGTGCGGCCCCCATAAAGGGCGCCGTGCAGGGGGCCGCGACCAGGGCGGCCAGGGCCCCGGTGGCGAAGGCGCCGCCCACGCCAGTAGTCGGCCCCGCCGCCGCTAGCCCCATGACCCGGGCGCCCAGGGTCACGGCTCCAGCCAGGCTTAGTCCCAGCACCAGGAAGAGGTAGGCCATGAGGGCGACGAAGGGCGGGTACTGCAACTGGAAGCCCCAACCCACCGCCTGGCCCCCGGCCCGGAGCCCCAGGAGCAGGGCGGCGATGAGGGCGAAGAAGGTCAGGACACCGCCGGCATAGGCCAAGGCGTGCAGGGTCCTGTCGCGCCGGTTGGCCCCGCCCTGCCCCGCCAGGCTCAAGGCCTTCATGGCCAGGATGGGAAAGACGCAGGGCATCAGATTGAGGATCAGACCCCCGACCAGGGCGAACAAGAGGGCCAGGGGGAGGCCCAGATCCGCAGCCGCCACCCCGGTCCCAGCGGGCGCCGATGCGGCCTCGACCGGATAGCCGCGAGTCACTCCGCCAGCCTCGACCACCAGCAGGCCCGACAGGTTGGCTTGAGGCGCCGACCCCGGGATCAGGTCCAGCCGGAGTTGCCCCCCTTCCAGCCGCCGGGGCTGGGGGGCGGCGTGGTCGATTTGCCCCCATTGGTCCGAGAAGAACCAGGCGGAGTTGAGCCCCTCGGGTAGGTCCGCAGCGGGGACCTGGAGCCTGATCCCGGTGCCGGTCCGGATCAATGTGGCCCCGGCGATGGGGTCCTGGGGCAGGCGTGTCCGGGCCTTGGCGAACTCCGGCGCTGCTATGCCTGAGTCCTGGGCGCCATCGGCTGGCGTCACGACCTCCAGGGTCAGGTCCAGGTCCCCACCCTCGGGGATGCAGTGCTCCTCGCACACCAACCAGTCGGCCCTGGCGCGCAGCGGCAGAGCCTGGCCCACGGGCCAGTCGGCCGGTACCGACAGGGCGATGGGGTGGACCGCCTGTTCCGAGTAACCATAGT
>Ga0209398_1001580_pt1 | contig 11510 bp, 5 predicted proteins | sample AshMeaBigSpring_FD_184125 | JGI IMG/M metagenome (GOLD analysis project Ga0209398, IMG submission 184125) | Groundwater microbial communities from Big Spring, Nevada to study Microbial Dark Matter (Phase II) - Ash Meadows Big Spring (SPAdes)... | ecosystem: Environmental > Aquatic > Deep...
AAACCATTCACCCGGTTCATTTAAAAATTGAATGGCATTTGTAAGATAAAAAGCCGAATTACCCGTTTCTTTAGATATCCAAGGAGCAGGCCAAGGATGTTCGGATTGGATTTTACTTTCAGGTTGATGAAAAGAAAGCAAAACGCTATCGCCTATTTTTTTAGCAGACTTAATTCTGAGTGTTGCAATAGCCCACCATTGGTGAATGAACATTTCTGCACCTTGTAGCTGGGTAATATCTTCTTCTTTTGCTGCAGGTATCCAACAAGTTTCATCAGCATGATTCCATGATAAAATTCTGAGCATAGAATCTGCCGAAGTATTTTTAGCACGGGTAGCTTTTGAGCCATTTACCCATAGTTGTCTACAATTAAATAATTGGTTAGCAGAATAAGACAAATCGGCAACCCAAATTTTATCTTTTATAGATTTGTGCAATCCTTGAACAGTAGATTTTAATCGTTGCCAATTTTTAATTTGAATACCTCCTGAAATAATGGGATTTGCTCCATTTACTGCTTGGATAATAGTTGGACTCGTTTCTGTTCCACTGTCTTCAGGCCTTATAAATAGTGGCTCGTAGCGTTGATAAACACCACCTGAAACATAAATAAAAATTCCATTTTGAACTGTTGCATCTTTTAATCGCCTTAACTCTCTTGCTTTACGAAGTGCTGCATCTATTGTTGCGAAAGGATGTGTTATTGTACCACTATTTTTATCGGATCCATTTATAGATACCCATATTTCAGCAGCACTTAGTGTTGATGAAAAAAGAGAAATCAATAAAAATGATAAAATAAATTGCAATCGTTTCATTACTTTAATTTAAACTCTAATGATTAACTACATCTATGGCAATGAAAAATAAAATTAGACATAGATGATGTAGTAAAAAAGGTGTGTATCTACTTTTATAATGTACTATTTTACTATTTATGGTAAATAGATTTTATATTTTTGTTTGAACGTGTTTATTGAAATATTCTTTTTAAAAAAGCAGTATTTGCTCCGTAATTGTATTTTACATCCGTTGGCTTTGAAGCGTCTCTACTTCGTTCAATAATTAGCCAACCTGTATAACCCATTTCATCTAAACACTTTTTTATTGCAAGCATATTTATTTGAGTATCGTTTTGTAACCAAACACTATCTTTATTACTTGCATGAATCATACAAATTCTATCCTTTCCTAAAAGCTTTAATTCTTTAATTAAATCTCTTCCTTCTTTTAAAGGACTTGAGAAGTTGAAATAAATTTTAATAGCAGATGAATTAATTTCTTTTAACAACTGAATTTCTTCTTTTGCACTTAATGCAGTTTCTATTCCAATAACAACTCCTGCCGCTTCTGCCATTTTACCTGCAATCTTTAAACGAGCAACTACAGAATCTCTTACTTGTAGATTTTTCTTTAAATCGCATTGAACACCTAATGGTAAAAAGGCTGTTTTTACGTTCATCAATTTCATGGTTGAAATACAATCTTCTATAGACTTTATATATTCACTTCTTCCACAAAAAGATTGGGCATAATAACCCGTCATTGCTAGCGAGGCAATTTCGATATTGTTTTCTTTGGCGGTTTGTACGAATTTGTTTCTTACACTATCAATCAATAATTGGTTATCGAATGTTGGTCTGTTACCCAAACCACCCATATCAATTTCAACGCCGTCTGCATTTAATTGTGCAGCTAAAGTTATTGCTCCTAATTTTTGACGCTTTAACAACATTAAATCTATCAACCCAATTTTATAGCGTTGATTTTGTTTGGCTTTGACAATTTCACTGTAGAAAAGCTTTTCAATTTTATCAAATCCTTTCACAGCGTTATTAGGTAAATTTTGTCCGTTATCTCCAAAAACATAGAAAGCATGTTCTGGCTCTAAAATGATGGATGTATCAACTATTTGTTTATCTATATTTTGTATAATAGATAAATTTAGATTCAATTGCTTGGCTAAAAATTCGTACAAAGGTTTACGCTTGTTAAATCCAAAATCATGTTTATCGTTGGGTAAATGCACATTGGTTATTTGTTCATTTTGATGATAATAACCATATATTTTTTGTAGATATAAAAAATCATGTTCCGGCATTTTATTCGTCCAATCTCCACCATCACTTACTATCAACATGGGTTTTGGAGCGGCCAATGCTGCAATTTCTACATTATTCGTTCTGCCCAAACATTGATGAACAGGCATTCCGCTTTCACAAGGGCAACCACCATAAAAATAAGAGGATAAAGAAGCGATTGGGGCTACTATTTTAATTCTATCATCAATTGCCGTAAATAAAATACTGTGTGTTCCTGCCCCTGAACCACCTGTGATAGCAATACGATTAATATCTGCATCTTTTAAAGTAAGTAGATAATCAAGAATTCTTTTGGTGGCAACTAATTGTAAAGACATAGATAGGCTTCTTCTATGATCTTCAAATTTCGCATGTAACATTCCTTCTCCCCAAGCAAACATATCGTAGTTAAAAACCATTGCTCCCATTTTTGCAATAGCTGCTGAAGTATACTGACAGTCGGGACGATAACGATGTTTATCCCAATGACCTTGTGGATGCAATACAACAGGTATTTTACCTGTAATTTTTGATGGTTTATATAAAGAACCGCTTACCCAAACACCGGGTAAATATTCAATTGCAATGTTTTCGACGGTGTAACCATCAAACTTTCTTTGTGCTGTAACTATAGGACTTGTATTTGGAGATGCAGGAAACTGTTTTAATTGCAAAGCCTCTAATAATGCCGGTTTTAAAACTTGTTTTCTTTTTTCCCACTCATCTAAGTTCTTATACTGAGCAGCAATTCTATCTAATTCTGCCCAACCATCTTCAACTTCCCAACGATAATATTCGTAATTACTTAGTTTATACTTTTTATCTCCTTCTTTTTTAACTTTTAACTCAAGAGGTTTAAGAATATTATCTAAAGTTTGTTCTACATCATTTCTATATTTCCAATCGGCATAAGTAACCATTTTATTAGCAACCAAACTATCTACCAACTTAATGGTTATTCCATACTTCTTTTGCACATCTTGCAATACTTCTTTTAAAGGTTTTGCATATTTATTATCTGAGTTTTGTTGAGCAGAGGAATTGAACCACAAAGACACAAAGACACAAAGTAGCACTAAGGGTTTTAATTTTTTTGTATAAAAAAATAGGCAAAATTGCCATCTATTGTTGATGGCTACTCCCATTCTTTTTAGAGGCAAGCAGTAGTTTAAAAAAGTTGAATATTGTTTCAACAGTACAAGTGTGCGACGCAACAGCAGCTCAATAGCAATACTACAGCTGGTTACACAAAAAAATATATTTGATTTACTCTTCATTGCTAATTATAGTTTGAGATGATTGTAAGCCTGGCCAAAAACCATTAATAATTTCTTTTTGTTCAATTTTTGAAGGATCGATGACTACATGTTTAATTCTTTCTCTACGCCAAGTATATACAATACGTACCAAGCCATCTTTGGTTTGAATGATTGAGGGATAAGAATACTGACTTACAGGAGAATCTTCTAACACTGCAACAGCAAACCATTTTTTTCCATCGTTACTAATGGCCACATTTAAAGGTGTACGTGGGCCTTTACCTTTAAGCCAAGTTTTTGATGGCATTGCATGATTGTACACCAACATGTGCCTGCCATCGGCTAATGTTACTGCATCTGTACCAGAATTATTATTGGGCAAATTAGAGGCTTTCATTTCACTCCATGTTTTGCCACCATCTTTACTAAAACTTTCATTGAGCGTTGTATTGCGGCTTCTACACAAAATTTGCAAAGTACCATCTTTGTGTTGTAGAATACTTGGTTGAATAGCTTGCATAATTGTACCATCATTGATGGGTGCAGTTTTGCTCCATGTTTTGCCAAAGTCTGTCGTAAATTCTATATGAGCTTTCCAGCCATTTTTTTCAGTACTGCTTGGGCAAAGCAAGACACCATTGATTAACTCTGGTTTATTTTTTATTGGGCCAAGAAATCCATCAGGTAAAGATTCTCTTGCACTCCATGTTTTACCATGGTCTTTGCTACGAATCATGTAGCCTTTCCAACCTGCAACGTTAGGACCAATTTTATAGAACAATAACAATTCTCCACTTGGCACTTGGAACAAAACAGGGTTATAACAAGGATAACGAGTTGAATCGTTGATAATGCCATCAGCAACTTGTACAGGTTTAGTCCATTGATTGTTGACTAAATGTGAAGTCCAAATACAAACATCTTTATTGCCCTCTTTTGTTCCACCAAACCAGGCTGCTACTAAGCCTTTTGGCGTTTCAACAATAGTTGCAGAGTGACTTTCAGGAAATGAACTTCTATTGAAAATAAATTCTTCCTGAACAATCCCTTTTTTAAAATTGAAGTTGGAAACAAAGGAATAATTTCCTGACGCAAGTTCGTATACAGCATTTCTGCCTTCCATTTTTACAAACTTGATTCCTTCATTTAAAGAAGCCATTTTATTACTTTCAAAAACTGATTTTTCAGATGAGGCAGGAATATAAATAATTGCTGAACTATTTGCAGGAATGGTAATATTCCAAGTAAACTGTTGTGTTGATTTTTTCCAACTGCTTTTTATTGTGCCATACAAAGAATTGTAGGATGCATTTACAAAATTTAATCCATCAATATTTTCAGGCTTCATGATGATTTTCTTGAAAGCTACTTCTTGATAATCGGATTTTATGCCTGCAATATTTTCATGCAGCCACACCAATAAATCGCCCAACAACATCACATGATTTTGTGAGTTCATTTTGGGGTCAGCAGTGTTGCCATTCCACAATTCCCAAATAGTTGTAGCCCCATTTTCTATCATATATCCCCAACTTGGATAAGATGTATTGCTTGCCAAAGTATAAGCAATATCGCTGCGTTGAAATTGTGTTAATGTACGCATGAGCCATTGTGTACCAATAACACCAGTGCTGCTATGCATGTGATTGTCTATCTTAATCTTGTTGTAAATATTATTAAATACTGCTTCTTTATTGGCATCATCAACCATTCCAAAAGCTAGAGGCAATATATTAGCAGTGAGACTATTGTTATCGTAATATTTTTTATTGCTGTTGTAAAATTTAGCATTGAATGCTTGTTGAATATTATTTTTTAGAAAAGCATACTCATCTTCTTCACTCTTTTCTCCTATAATGTTTTGAAACTTTTGCATTAAACCCAAGAAATAGTAATAGTAAGCAGATGCAATTAATTCTCCATTGGTTTTTAATAAACTATCTTTTGCATGAATGAGTTCTAAACTTTCAGGAGGCACACACCAATCGCCATATTTATCTTTTGCAATCAAGTCGTTTTTCATGTACTTATTCTTCATGTAGTTCATCCATTTTTTCATAGAAGAATAATGTTTTACGATGGCTTGCTTATCGCCAAACTGATTGTACAACATATCTGCCACCATTAAATAAGTGCCTGGCCAAGTCATGTTATCTGAATAATAGTTCCAAAAGGCAGGAGCTACATCTGGAATTGCTCCATCTTCTCTTTGAGATTGCTGAATATCATCTAACCACTTAGCATAGAGGTTTTGATTGGCAAACAAAAAGCTTTCTCCATAAGCTCCTGTAGAACGATCGCCTAACCAAGGCTGACGTTCATTGCGTTGCGGACAATCAACAGGCATTCCTTTATAGTTAGTCGCAATGCCCCACCAAGCATTTTTATAAATTTGATTGATTGTTTTATTAGAGGTATTCAATGAACTGGTGGTTTGTAAATGATCGTACACCAACTCTCCTTCAAAATTGTTGAGTGTTAATACACCACTGTAACCAGTTATTTCTACATAGCGAAAACCATGATATACAAAAGAGGGTTTCCAACCTTTAGCATCAAGTGATGCATTTGAAAATGTATAACTATCGGTAACTTTTGCATCTCGTAAATTAGCTACATATAGTTCTCCATTTTTTTGAAGACTTTCTGCAAAACGCAATGTTATTTTAGTTCCAAAAGGTGCTTGTAAGTTTTTTATTTTAACCCAACCAGAAAAATTTTGACCAAAATCGAGTATGTATTGATTACCCAACTTTTTAATAGAAACTGGCTGAATCGTTTGCATCACTTTCATTGGTTCGCTCATTTGAGCAACTACTTTTCCTGTTGGAGCTTCTACCAATTCTGGTTGTAACCAAGTTGCATCGTTATAACCAATATTACTCCAGCCTTTTAGTTCTTTTCTAGCATCATATTCCTCACCATCGTATTCATTATTGGTTCTGATTGGTCCATCTACATTTAACTTCCAAGCGTATTTATTTTAGGAGTTTTGTAGTTTTGACGCATGGTAAAAAAGCGACCATTACCTAATACAGTAGCAATTACATTATTACCTGTTTTTAAATGTTGAGTTACGTCATGTGTATTGTATAAAACAGATTTTCTATAATCAGTTGGTGCAGGTGCTAAAACTTGATTGCCTATTTTATTACCATTAATGTATAATTCATATAAACCTAAGCCAACTATGTACACAGTTGCTTTTTTAATAGTGTTATTGCTTTGAAATTGCTTTCTAAAATAACGAGCCGATAATCTTGAAAACTGTGTAATACTATCCCAACTAGAAGCTTTGTCGTATCCAATCCATTTACCCTTCCAATCTTCTTTGTTTAAAAAACCAATACTAAAATTTCCAGAGCTACTCCATGCTGAAACTCCTCTATTGGTAAATACTTTAACCTTCCAAAAACAGTTATCTCTACTTTGTAATGCTTTACCAGCATAGGTTACATGTATCGACTGGTTAGATTGAACTTTTCCTGAATTCCATAAATCGCCATTATCTGCTGCTAATTTTTCTTTGCTCGATGCAACAATAATTTGATACGATTCTTGTTGCACATTTCTTTGTGTAGCTGTTATTTGCCAACTGAATCTTGGTTGTGTAACATCAATTCCTAAAGGATTATTCAACATTTCGCAACGCAGGTTTTGCACTTGTATTTGTGCAAAACAATGAACAGTGAATAGTGAATATTGAAGAGTAAATATTAGCAATAAAATTTTCTTATTCATTTTAGTTTTTTTATTTTTTGTTACCAGCTTTTGGTAATTCTATTTAGCTTTCGTTGCAAGTTTATCCTGAGCTTGGCGAAGGACACTCTTGTACGTTCGGTTCTTTATTGAGCTTTTTTAAACCACATTTAACTCCTCCAAAGGAGGGGAATAACCACAAAGTACTCAAAGGCTTTCACAAAGAACACAAAGCAAATCTTAGTATACCTTGTGTGTAATTTCTTGGTGTTCTTTGTGGTTCATAATACACTTTTATAAAAGCTCAAATTTATCTTCAGTACAAGTGTGTTCTTCGACTATCGCTCAGAATAAACTTACACTACAGATGATAATAGTAATACAGTTGACTATATCATCTTATTATCATCATTTAGTCTAATAGTTTCTTTAATTGTTCAGCATCGGGTAAAATACCTTTGTATTTCTTCGGTAATTCTTTACTCGTTTTATAAATAGCTACTCCCATTGCTTTATTAAAGTCTCTAAAGGCATATTCTACAATTTTATTGCTTTTACTTTTACATAAAATCACACCAATAGATGGATTTTCATGTGGTTGTTTTACAATGTCGTCTAATGCCGATAAATAAAAATTTAGCTTACCTAAATACTCTGGTTTAAACTCACCTCTTTTTAACTCAAAAGCTACCAAGCATTGAAGTTTTCGATTGTAAAAAAGCAAATCCACAAAAAACTCTTTTTGATCTACTACCAATCGATATTGATTACCCATAAAAGCAAAGTCTGCCCCAATAGATAAAATGAATTTTTTAATATTTCGAACGATTTCACTTTCTATTACTCGTTCATCTTCAACATCTATATCTTGTATGTTTAAGAAGTCTAAAAGATATTCGTCTTTAAACGTTTGTAAAGCTTTTTCTCTCAACGTTTCGTTGGCAATTGTTGAAGAAAAATTATTTTGAATTTTGCCTGCTTTCTTAAAATATTTAGCACCAATTTTATTTTTAAGTACTTCTACACTCCAAAATTCTTTGGATGCTTGTGTAATGTAAAACACACTTTCTTCAAATGTTTTGGTGTGTAATAAAATTTCGTAATGATGTGTAAAAGCAAGAGATAAAAAGGCAAGTTTAAATTGGTCCGTTAGTAACGGACTAATTGGCTGTAACTCTTTGTAGAATTGATTTTTAGAATTATTTTTTAATGTGTTTGTGTATTTTCGAGGCTGTTTTTTCAATTGGTCCGTTGGTAACGGACTAATTGAAAAATAAGGTTGCCAAGTTTCATAAAATGATCGCATTTTTTTTAAGCTTGTTGCACTAAAGCCTCTTAAACCGGGTAACTCATTTTGTAAATCTGTAGCTATTTGTGCTAACACTTTGGCTCCCCATTTTTCTTCTTCGGTTTTTATAGAAATTAATTCACCAACAGAGTAGTATAGTAGTAGTAATTCTTTATTCACTAAAGAAGCTGCTTTATAACGACTAGCTAAAATGGCTGACTTAAGTTGTAATATGGTTTGCTTGTGTTTTGGTAACATAATGATTAAATACAGGTTACATAACTTTGTGGTTTGAAATTAGTAAATATTTATAATTGTTAATAGTAACTAAGGATTAAAATCGAAATACAAAACCATTTTCAAAGCTCTTTTTGCATCTTTTTCATAATCGTAAAAAATATTTTTTTGCCCCATTGGCCCTGTTGTTTCGTTGCGTTGTGTTTTACTGCCAATGCTGCTAATGCCTTGCATAAATGAAATATCTCCACTTGGAAAAATGGGTTCATAGTTGTGCCATTGATCGGTTTTCCAAGCAGGTGTAAAAAGCCTGAAAAATAGATCTTCAGTATCTGTGTACACTTTAAACGACTGTTGTTTTCCAATAAACTTACACCAATACATATTGGAATGATAGCCTTTAAATTCAGGATATTTCCAAGGAGCTTCACCAGTTTCTGTATTGTTATATTCTTTATACCAAATACCAAATTTGTTGCCTTTCATTCTGTTTTTCCAAACCCTGTAAGGCCCATTACCCATCCATTCAACTGCTTTAATTTCATTTTCAGGATAAGAAAAATTTACACCCACCATATTGGTAAAATAAGCTGCTGGAAAATAATGGATTTCCATTTTCAGTATGCCTTGAACATCGATTATCCAAACCAAAGAACTGATTAAACTTTTCTTAGGATAATAGCAAATTACATTCACACTATCAGTTGATTTTTTGTACACAACTGAATCTGGCACTGCATTTCCTTCACACAAAACAGGTCCATTATTGAATGGAATAACTTGATTGTTCTTTTTTATATAAACTATTTTTCCGGTTGTATTGCTAAATGAATATTCTAGGTTACTTACTTGAATAATAAATGTAGAATCAATGGATTTTATATTGAATAATTCTGTATTAGTTTCTCTAACCAATTTAGGTGGAATAATTCGTCCATTGTATTTTGTAATAGGGAAACTCCAAGTGAAAATTTCTTTACCATCAACACCTTTAGCTGTTACATACAATACATCATAATCTTTCCAATCGGTTGGTAATTGCAATTGTAGAAAACCTTTTGCATGAGGCTTTATATCTGGAGCAATGATCGATTTAGTAATATCATTTTTTTCATAGTGAAGCTTTTTTAATTGATAAGAAAAAGAACATTTATTGGTATTGGTAAAATGATATCGATTTTCAATATTCAATCTTCCATCAAAGTCTTTCGTAATTTCTTTTCGTTCAAAATAAATGGGGCTCCATATTTCTTTGATAGCATAAAAGCTTGCTTCTTTTTCATGATGAGGGCCAAGAATTCCATCGGCAGCTCGATGTTTATCGGTATCTAAACTATCGTTCAAATCTTTACGAACAATGGCATTATCTGCAAAATCCCATAAGAAGCCTCCTGCACTTAAAGGATTGTGCCACATTTTTTCCCAATAATCTTCTAAGCCTGCACCATGGCCACCATCAAACTGACCATGCAAAAACTCTGTTGGCATAACTATTTCACGTCCATTTTCATAATTGCCAATGCCATAATTGTATTCTCGGTAATGCTGTGTTTCTATGCCATTAAAATTTTCCCAAGGATGTACAACTGGTCTATTTTGTAAATCGAAGTCTCCAAAATATTTATCTAGTTCAGTATTGTGTCCACCTTCATTTCCATTTGCCCAAAAAATAATAGAAGGATGATTGGCATCATGCAATATCATTTCTCTCAATAACTTCTTACCTGTTTCTGTATCATAATTTCCATGCCAACCAGCCAATTCATCCATTACAAATAAACCCAAAGAATCACATACATCTAAAAACTGAGCATCAGGAGGATAATGTGCTGAACGAACCGCATTCATGTTCATTTCTTTCATCAGCAACACATCTTCAATGCTATTTTGCTTGCTGAGTGTTCTTCCAGTTTCAGGACGAAATGAATGACGATTCACCCCTTTCATTTTTACCTTCACACCATTTACATAAATCCCATCTCTATGTTTTAATTCAACTGTTCTGAAACCAAATTTTTGAGAGATTGTATGTATAGGTTTTCCATTTTTATAAATGGTGAAAACTGCTTTGTAGAGATTGGGAGATTCTGGTGACCAAGGTTTAATGTTCTTCAATGAATCATCAAAAGTTAAAAAATCAGTATACCCAAAATGAGTATTTGCACTGCTCTCATATTTTGCTATTATCAAGCCTTCTGAATTATAAATATTACAGCTGGAATTGTTAATTTCTCCTTTATTCTTATTTAGTAAAATAGAAAAATCAAATGTTCCATCAGCCTTAGCGTTAATGCTCAAATATTCGATATGAACCTTAGGTAACACTTCTAAAAACACAGGTCTAAATATTCCACCAAAAATCCAGAAATCACCTTTACGTTCTGCTTCATTTACACTTGCATTAGCAGAGTGTTTGGCAACTGTAACTTCCAATACATTCTTCTTACCCAATTTCAACAACTTTGTAATATCGTACTTAAAACTATAAAATGCTCCTTGATGAATTGGGCCTGCCACAACACCATTTACCTTTACTTCAGCATCTGTCATTACACCTTCAAAAACAATATTGACAATCTTATCTTTCCAACTTGACGGAACTTCAAACTCATGTTTATACAATCCCTGTTCTTTGCCTTTTACACTATCTTTTGCAAATCCATAATTGTATTTTCCAAAACCTTGTTGCTCCCAACAACTAGGCACAGCAATGGTTGTCCATTTTTTGCTATTCCTGCCATCCGTACAATAAAACTGCCATTTCACTGCATCTTCAGAGCCTTTACCACTTAAATAGTGTATTACTGTTTCTTGTGCAAAACAATGAGTTGTAAGTAGTGAATTGAAAATAATAAGTGATAAAAGCTTTTTCATTTTTTTATTTTATGTAACCAGCTTTAGATTAAATATTGAACTTCCGTTGCGTCGCACTCTTCAAGGTTCTG
>Ga0209398_1001582_pt1 | contig 11504 bp, 9 predicted proteins | sample AshMeaBigSpring_FD_184125 | JGI IMG/M metagenome (GOLD analysis project Ga0209398, IMG submission 184125) | Groundwater microbial communities from Big Spring, Nevada to study Microbial Dark Matter (Phase II) - Ash Meadows Big Spring (SPAdes)... | ecosystem: Environmental > Aquatic > Deep...
AGTGCGAGCCGCGCGCCGCGAGCGCCTGCACGCAGCGCCCGAGCTGGCGCGCGAGCGAGGCGTGCGAGCGCTCGAGCACGTACTGCGCGCGCGCGTCGTTGCCGACCTTCATCGCCGCGGGCACGCCGCCTTTCGCGGCCGCCTGCGCCGCAAGGGCCGCGGGCAGCGCCACGCACCGCCACAGGCGCGGCCTGAGCCAGCGTCGCGCGCCCAGGATACGCGCCAGCGTCCCGTGCGCGAGTCCCGCGACCGGGTTCGCGAGCGTCCAGGCGACGGGCAGGCCGAGCTCGACCGAGGCGACGAGCGGCAGCAGAAAGGTGGTCTCGAACTGGTGTCGCGCGACCCAGAGGCAGTCGCCCGGCTCCCGCGCGACGATCGAGGGCAGATCCACGAACACGGGCTCGGGGCCGCGGAACAGCACGTTCGCGGGAGTCGCATCCTTCAGCTGCAGTCCGCGCGGCAGCAGCGCCCTTGCGAGTTCGAGCGTCGCCTCGCCCGCCGCGGCCAGCATCTCGGGCGCCCACTCGGACGGGTGGCTGACGAAAGGAATGCGCTCATGCTCGAAGCACTCACCGTCGAAGTCGGAGAACTGCCGCGGGCGGTCGGCGCGCGACAGCGGCCAGGTCCTGGCGATCCGCCCGTCCTCCATCCACCGGCGCACGACGGGGTCCTCGAGCGTGCGGCGGAAAGCCTCGAGCGCGTGCGCGCGCACAGCGCGGATGAGCCGGCCATCGTGCTCGACGAGGACCGCGTCAGGGTCGCGGAACGATCGCGGGCTGGTTTCGCGGCGCGTCAACGCTGTGCATCATCGGACGGCGGCTCGGCGTCGGCCTCGGCGGGCTCCGCCGGGCGGCGGCCGAACAGCGACAGGACCCGGATGCGCAGCTCGCGGAAGTAGAAGATCGCGCCCGCGATGCCGGCGCCGATCACCTGCAGCAGCATGGAGCCGGTGCCGGGGTCGATGTACGCCTGCGCGGGCGCGATGGCGCAGAGGTAAAGCGCCGTCGCGCCAGCTGTCCACGCGCGGAGGATCCGGGTCGCGCCTGCGGCGCTTTCGGTCGTCATGCGGCGCATCTGAGCAGTTCGAACGGCGCCATTCCCGCCGATTCGATCACATTTTGTCAAATCAGGGAGCCGGTTCGAGGCGCGCGCCGTCGCCCCGCACTTCCGTGAAGGCAAAGGGCTGCGAGTATGGAGACACGTAGAAGTGGTCCGGAAGCAGCGGCAGCCGGGCGTCGAAGTAGTGATTGAAGACGCGCCGCAGGAGGTTCGCCGGCGTCGAGTCGTCCGGCACCAGCGAGGGCGGCGCGCCCGGCAGCAGCACGGCGGACAGGTTCGCGAGGCGCAGCCGGCGATGGTCCTGCGCAGTCAGGCCCTGGCGGAGGTTGGGGCCGTGATCCGACAGCAGGAGGATCACCGGCGGGTTTGCCGAGTCCGCGAGCACGCGGTCGATCGCCTGCAGGATCCTGCCATTGACGAACGCGAGCTGATCCACGTAGGGCTCGCGTCGCTCCCAGAGCCGCTTCTGGAACTCGAACTGGTCGGACAGGTTGGCGTGGCGCAGGATGCGGCCGTCGCGGTCGAACAGGTAGGGATGGTGCGGCGGCAGGAAGTGCGCGAGCACGAACTTCGGCCCGGGCCGGGCTCCCTGCGCCGCCAGCGACTCGAAGTTCTGCAGGTGGCAGCGGGCGATGTCCATGCTGGCGCGGGAGCTCGCGGCCCGCAGCCAGCTCGCGTCGGCGAACGCGCGCAGGTACTCGTCGCCGAAGAGTCCGGCCTGGCAGCCGACGAATTCGTCGGCCAGCGGATTGAGGCCGGTCCCGCTCCAGGTCGACTGCAGCTGGACGAACCGGTAGCCATGGCGGCGCAGGAACGCGGCCGCCCGGTTGTCGCGCAGCAGGCGGTAGGCCTGCTCGCGGTCGGTGCCTGACGGATCGAGGCCGTTGCCGAGCAGCGACTGCACGTAGTCGTAGTTCAGCAGCGACCCGAGCGAGAGAAATGTCCAGTTGTAGTTCGCGCGGCTGGCGCCGGCGACCTGGAAACCCCGCCCGCGCAATGCTGCCAGGAACGGCTCGTTGTCAAAGCCGTACTGTTCGCGCAGCACGTCGGCGCGCGAGTAACCGTCGAGCACGATGACGTAGATGTCCGGCCGGGGACCCGCGACGGTCGCCGGAACCGCACGCGGAGTTCCCGCCTCCGCCAGCACGCGCGCCGGCGCGTCCCTCGCGAGCGACTGCACGCCGAGCAGCCCGAACAGCAGGACGGCGGCGACGTTCAGGATGCCGCGCGTGGCGGCGAGGCCGCGGTCGCCCGCGCGCCGCAGCAGCGCAATGCCCGCCAGGAACAGCAGCAGCCACGCCGCCGACTGCAGCAGGTGCGGCGACTGCATCGCCCAGCCGGTGGGGGCGGCCTGCTCCTCGAGGCTGGCCACCGCGGACTCGATCCACCAGCCGTTGACCGGCCCGTAGCCATAGAAAAGGAGCGCGAGCCAGGTGACCGTCGCGCCCGCCCGGTCCCAGCTCCGAAGCGCCGGCCGCAGGAGCACGAGCACGGCGACCGCGGCGAGTGCGACGGCCGCCGCGACCGCGGCAACCGGGCCGGGCCGCACCTGTCCCGGGTTTGCGACCGCGATGTAGAGCGCCGGGTACACCGCGAGTAGCGGCGCAAACCACGGCACGCCGGCGAGACGACTAGGCATTCGGACCGCTGCCAAAGGAACCCGAGGCGAGGAACTGTACCAGCGAGTGCGCAACCGCGGCCGAGAGGAGCATGCCCGTGTGACTGACTTCATGAATGACGCGCGCGGAAGCGCCGGGCAGTTCCGTTTCGTCCAGGCACACGGTGCCGTCGTTGGGCTGCGGCAGGTCGGCGAACACGCGCCCGAGCCCCGCCGCGCGCGTGCCGGCGATGACGCCGAGCTCGCGCGATGACCGCCAGCGGACGTCGCGCTCGCGCGCAAGCTCGGCCAGCGCGAGCGGCCCCAGCATCGGCGGCCCGTACCAGCGGTGGGCGACCGCGCGCGCCGCGCGCGAGCCACGGACGGGCGCGCCCATCAGCACGGCGCGGCCCGGCGGCAGGTCGCCGTGGGCGAGCAGCGTTTCGAGTGCGATGACGCCACCCAGGCTGTGGCCGACCACGTGCGCCTGATCCAGCGCTCGCAGCCTCCTGGCGAGCGCGGCCGTCACTTCGGCGAGCGTCGCATGCATGGAGGGATAGCGGAACACGCCGGGCGCGAAGCCTGCCGACCGCAGCCGGTCCCGCAGCAGGAAGGTCTCAAGACCGTTCAGCCACAGGCCGTGGATGACGACGACCGGCGTGCCGCTCACGGCGCTGGTTCAGCTCCCGGGCGTTGCCTGCGGCCGCACGCGGATGTGCAGTTCCTCGAGCGCCGCCTCGTCCGCCTCCGAGGGTGCGTCCGTGAGCGGGCACCAGGCCGACTGCGTCTTCGGGAAGGCGATGACGTCGCGGATACTCTCGGCGCCCGACATCAACATGGCGAGCCGGTCGAGCCCGAAGGCGATGCCGCCGTGCGGCGGCGCCCCGTAGCGTAGCGCCTCCAGCAGGAAGCCGAACTTCTGCGTCGCCTGCGCGGGCTCGATCCCGAGCAGGCCGAACACCGCGCTCTGCATGTCCTCGCGGTGGATGCGGATCGAGCCACCGCCGATCTCGGAGCCATTCAGCACCATGTCGTAGGCGCGCGCGAGCGCATCCTTCGGGTCCGCGACCAGCGCCGCCGGGTCCGGGTCCACCGGCGCGGTGAACGGATGGTGCATGGCCATCCAGCGCTTCGCCTCGGCGTCGTACTCAAACATCGGGAAGTCCACGACCCACAGCGGCCGCCAGCCCTCCTCGAGGAGGCCGAGGTCGCGGCCGAGCTGCAGGCGCAGCGCGCCCAGCGCGTCGTTCACGACCTTCGCCTTGTCGGCGCCGAAGAAGATGAGGTCGCCCGTCTGCGCCTGCGTGCGCTCGAGGATGCCCGCGATGGCGGCATCCGCCAGGAATTTCAGGATCGGCGACTGCAGGCCGTCGCGGCCTTTCGCGGCATCGTTCACCTTCACGTAGGCCAGGCCGCGCGCGCCGTGGCGGCCGACGAAAGCGGTGTACTCGTCGATCTGCTTGCGCGTGAGCTCGCCGCCGCGCGGCACGCGCAGGGCGGCGACGCGGCCCTCGGGATCCGCGGCCGGGCCGGCGAACACCTTGAACTCCGAGCCCGCGACCAGGTCGCCGACGTCCGTGAACTCGAGCGGCACGCGCAGGTCCGGCTTGTCGGAGCCATAGCGGCGCATCGCCTCGGCGAAGCTCAGGCACGGGAACGGATCCGGCAGCTGCACCTTCAGCACGCGCGCGAACACGTGGCGGACGAGTGCCTCCATCAGCGCCATCACGTCCTTCTGCCCGAGGAATGAGGTCTCGATGTCGAGCTGGGTGAACTCGGGCTGGCGGTCGGCGCGCAGGTCCTCGTCGCGGAAGCAGCGCACGATCTGGTAGTAGCGGTCGAAGCCGCTCATCATCAGCAGCTGCTTGAAGATCTGCGGCGACTGCGGCAGCGCGAAGAACTTGCCGGGGTGCGTGCGCGAGGGCACCAGGTAGTCGCGCGCGCCCTCGGGCGTCGCCTTGGTCAGCATCGGCGTCTCGATGTCCACGAAGTGGTGGCCGTCGAGGTACTCGCGCATCGCGCGGGTAATGGCGTGACGACGGCGGAGCCGTTCCTGCATGACGTCGCGGCGCAGGTCGATGTAGCGGTGCTTGAGCCGCAACTCCTCGTTCGCCTCCTCCTCGAGCGTGAATGGCGGCGTCGCGGAGGGGTTCAGGATCACGAGCTTCGACGCGAGCAGCTCCACCTGGCCGGACGGCAGGCTGGGGTTGGCGGTGCCCGCCGGGCGCAGCCGCACCTTGCCCTGGACCTGGATGCAGTACTCGCGGCCGAGGTGCTCGGCAGCCTTGAAGGCCTCGGGGGCGTCGGGATCGAACACCACCTGCATGAGCCCCGATCGGTCGCGCAGGTCCACGAAGATCACGCCGCCGTGGTCACGGCGGCGATGCACCCAGCCGGCCACCTCGATGGTGCGGCCCGCCAGGGTCTCGCCGGTCTCGCCGCAGTAGTGTGTGCGCATGGACAAAGCGCGCGATGTTACGTGCGCGGATCGCGGTCTGGCAACCTCGCCGGCGGCGCCTGCGCGGGGCCCGCCTAGCGCCGGCGCCGAACGGGCCGGCGGCGCGCCGGCGCGGGCTTCGCGGCAGCGGGTTTCGGCTCGGCGCCAACCGCAGGCTTGTCGGCAGCCTTGGCGGCGGGCCCGGACTCCGCCTTGGCTTCCGCCGGCTTCCCGGCGGGCGGCTCCTTCTCGCCGGCCAGGTTGCGCTTCGGTTCCTTGTCGGCCTTGAAGTCGGTCTCGTACCAGCCGCCGCCCTTCAGGCGGAACACCGGCGCCGAGACCAGGCGGCGCAGCGCGCTGCGGCCGCAGGCCGGGCACTTGCGCAGCGGCCGGTCCGTCACCTTCTGGAGCTCTTCGTGATGGTGCCCGCAGGCCGAGCACTGGTATTCGTAGAACGGCATCCGTCGTTCGCGCTCCCTGACGCGGAGGCTATTTTCGCATGACCAGCGCGCCGTCCCGGGCGGCGACCCGGATCGCGTCGCCGGGGCCGAATTCGCCCGCGAGGATGCGCTGCGCGAGCGGGTTCTCCAGCTCGCGCTGGATCGCGCGCTTCAGCGGGCGGGCGCCGTAGACGGGGTCGAAGCCGGTCGCGCCCAGCAGGTCGAGCGCCGCGGTGTCGAACTCGAGCGCGATGTCGCGCTCGGCCAGGCGCCGGCGCAGGTAGCCGACCTGGATCTCGACGATGCGCCGCAGGTGCCCGCGCGCGAGCGGGTGGAACACGACGATGTCGTCGATGCGGTTGATGAACTCCGGGCGGAACTGCTGGCCGACGATCTCGAGCACCGCCGCCTTCATGCGCGCGTAGTTCTCCTCGCCCGCGAGCTCCTGGATCACCTGCGAGCCGAGGTTGGAGGTCATGATCACGACCGTGTTGCGGAAGTCCACGGTGCGACCCTGGCCGTCGGTCAACCGGCCGTCGTCCAGCACCTGCAGCAGCACGTTGAAGACGTCGGCGTGCGCCTTCTCGATCTCGTCGAGCAGGATCACCGAGTAGGGCCGGCGGCGCACGGCCTCCGTCAGGTAGCCGCCCTCCTCGTAGCCCACATAGCCCGGCGGCGCGCCGATCATGCGGGCCACGGAGTGCTTCTCCATGAACTCCGACATGTCGATGCGGACCATTGCCTCCTCGGTGTCGAACAGGAACTCCGCGAGCGCCTTGCAGAGCTCCGTCTTGCCGACGCCGGTCGGGCCGAGAAACAGGAAAGAGCCGTTCGGCCGGTTGGGGTCCGCGAGCCCGGCGCGGCTGCGCCGGATCGCGTCGCAGACCGTGCGCACCGCCTCTTCCTGGCCGACCACGCGCTTCGCGATCTCCTGCTCCATGCGCAGCAGCTTCTCGCGCTCCCCTTCCAGCATCTTGGACACCGGGATGCCGGTCCACTTGGAGACGACCTCGGCGATCTCCTCGTCGGTGACCTTGCTGCGCACGAGCGTCGGCGCCTTCGACTCCGCCTCCTGCGCGGACTTGAGGCGCTTCTCGAGCTCTGGCAGCTTGCCGTACTGCAGCTCCGACATGCGCGCGAGATCGCCGGCGCGCCGGGCGGCCTCGAAGTCGAGGCGGCCGCGCTCGAGCTCCTCCTTGATGTGCGCCGCGCCCTGCACGGCCGCCTTCTCGGCCTTCCAGACCTCCTCGAGGTCCGCGAACTCCTTCTCCAGCACCTGCAGCGACTCCTGCAGCTGCTCGAGACGCTTCCGCGAGGCCTCGTCCTTCTCCTTCTTGAGCGCCTCGCGCTCCATCTTGAGCTGGATGATGCGGCGCTCGAGGCGGTCCATCTCCTCGGGCTTGGAGTCGATCTCCATGCGGATGCGGCTGGCCGACTCGTCGATCAGGTCGATGGCCTTGTCGGGCAGCTGCCGGCTCGTGATGTAGCGGTGCGAGAGCGTCGCCGCGGCGACGATGGCGGGATCGGTGATCTCCACCTTGTGGTGGACCGCGTAGCGCTCCTTCAGGCCGCGCAGGATCGCGATCGTGTCCTCGACCGAGGGCTCGTTCACGAACACGGTCTGGAAGCGGCGCTCGAGCGCGGCGTCCTTCTCGATGTGCTTGCGGTACTCGTCGAGCGTGGTCGCGCCGACGCAGTGCAGCTCGCCGCGCGCGAGCGCGGGCTTCAGCATGTTGCCGGCGTCCATCGAGCCCTCCGCCTTGCCGGCGCCGACGACCGTGTGCAGCTCGTCGATGAAGAGGATGACGCGGCCTTCCTGCTTCGCCAGGTCGTTCAGCACGCCCTTCAGGCGCTCCTCGAACTCGCCGCGGAACTTGGTACCGGCGATCAGCGCGCCCATGTCGAGCGCGAGGATGCGCTTGTCCTTGAGGCCCTCGGGCACCTCGCCGTTGACGATGCGCTGGGCGAGACCCTCGACGATCGCCGTCTTGCCGACGCCCGGCTCGCCGATCAGCACCGGGTTGTTCTTGGTCCGGCGCTGCAACACCTGGATCGTGCGGCGGATCTCGTCGTCGCGGCCGATCACGGGGTCGAGCCTGCCCTGCTCCGCGCGCTCGGTCAGGTCGATCGTGAATTTCGCGAGCGCGCCGCGCTGCTCCTCCGCGCCGGCGTCGTCGATCTTCTGCCCGCCGCGGATCTCGCCGATCGCCTTGTCCACCGCGCCCTTCACCACGCCCGTGTCCTTCAGGATCGCGCCGAGCGCGCCGCGGTCGTCGCAGGCGGCCAGCACGAACAGCTCGCTCGAGACGTACTGGTCGCCGCGCCTCTGCGCGAGCTTGTCGGTCAGGTTCAGCAGGCGCGCGAGGTCGTTACTGACCTGCACGTCGCCGTGCGTGCCCTCGACGGTCGGCAGGCGGCCGAGATGCTTCAGGAGCTCGGAGCGCAGCAGGCTGACATTGGCGCCGGCGCGGTCGAGCAGCGGGCGCGCGGTGCCGCCGTCCTGGTCGAGCAGCGCGAGCATCAGGTGCGCGGGCTCGATGAACTGGTGGTCGCGGCCGACGGCCAGGGACTGGGCGTCGGCCAGCGCGAGCTGGAACTTCGTGGTCAGGCGGTCGCTGCGCAAGATCGGGCTCCGGCACCGGGGTCTGCCCCGTCCATGAGGCCGTCAGGGACACGTTTCAATGGGCGAATTCGTGCGAAACCGCGATGACCAGGATGCCGAGCGCGATCAGGGCGACCTGCTGGAAGGACCCGCGCACGTCCACGCGGCGGTGCAGGCCCGGGATCAGGTCCGCGACCGAGATATAGAGGAAGGACGCCGCCGCGATCGCAAGCGCATACGGCAGGACGCCGAGCGCCTGTTCCAGCAGGAAGTACGCGATCACGGCGCCCAGGACCGAGGCCAGGCTCACGAGCACGTTCAGGAGCATCGCGCGGCCGCGCGCCATGCCGCCGTTCAGGAGGATCGCGAGGTCGCCGACCTCCTGCGGGATCTCGTGCGCGAACACGGCGATCGCTGTGACGATGCCGAGGTGCGTGTCGGTCAGGAAGGCCGCGGCGATCAGCACGCCGTCGAGCGTGTTGTGGAAGGCATCGCCCCAGAGGATCAGCGTCGCGGAGGCCTTCGCGCGATGGTGTTCCTGCGGACCGTGCGCCTCGCAGGCATCCACGTGGCAGTGGCGCCACAGCACCATCTTCTCGAGCGCGAAGAAGGCGATGATGCCGGCGACCAGCGCGATGCCGATGCCGTGCGCGCCCACGCCCGAGTCGAGCGCGTGCGGCACGAGCGCGAGCAGCGCAGCGCCCAGCAGCGCGCCGGTCGCAAAACTCACGAGGTGCGGCACGATCGTGTCGCGCCGCCGCGCGGGCAGCAGCAGGAAGGCGCCCGCGATCAGCGCGGAGAGCGCGCCGCAGGCGGCGGTGAACAGCACGATGAGCGCGAGCGTCGACATGTGGGGAGCCTACTGCAGCCAGATGAGGGCCGCCATGCGGCCGGTTTCGCCGTCGCGGCGGTACGAATAGAAGCGTGCCGCATCCGCATGCGTGCACATCGCGCCCCCGTGGACGTCGTGCACACCGCAGACCGCAAGGCGGCGGCGCGCCAGCGCCGGCAGGTCGGCCATGAAGCGGCCGGCGCGGCCCGGCCACGAACGCCGCGCGCACTTCCGGGCCCACCTCGAATGCCTGCGGGCCGATGCAGGGGCCGAGCCAGGCGACCACCCGGGCGGGCTCCTCGCCGAGCGCAGCGACCGTCGCCTCGATGACTCCGGCGGCGAGGCCGCGCCAGCCGGCGTGCGCGATGCCGACGCAGTCGCCACCGCGGCTCGCGAGTAACACGGGCAGGCAGTCCGCGACCAGCACGGCGCACACGACGCCCGGTACGCGCGTGGCCGCTGCATCCGCCGCAGCCGGCAGCGGCCCGGGCAGCTGCGCGACCTCGCGGCCGTGCACCTGCGCGAGCCACGCAGGTTCCCCCGGCAGCGCGAGCGCCGCCCGCAGGCGGCGGCGGTTCTCCGCCACGGAGTCAGCGTCGTCGCCGACGTGCGAGGCGAGGTTGAGCGAGGCATGGCGACCCGTGCTCACGCCGCCCTTGCGCGTCGTCATCGCCGCGCGGACGTTCGCGGGCGCCGGCCACTCCGGGACGATGAACTCGATCGTGCGCATCAGCGCGCCGCCGCGCGCGCGTCCTCGCGCAGCGCCTCGATCAGCGCCGCCAGGTCCGCCGGCAGCGGCGCGGTGACCCGGATGCTGCGCCCGTCGCGCGGGTGCGGGAACTCGAGCGCCGCCGCGTGCAGCGCCTGGCGGCGGAACGCGCGCAGCGCCGCCCCGGCGCGCGGGGTGGCGCCCTTCGGCAGTACGAGGCGGCCGCCGTACACCGGGTCCCCGACGAGCGGGTAGCCCGCATGCGCGAGGTGCAGGCGGATCTGGTGCGTGCGGCCGGTCTCCAGCATCGCGCGCACGAGCGTGTGGCGCCGGAAGCGCTCGAGCACCCGGTAGTGCGTCACCGCCTCGCGCCCGTCGCTGCGCACCGCCATGCGCTGGCGCTTCACCGGGTGGCGGTCGATGGGCGCATCCACGGTGCCGCCCGCCGTCATCACGCCGACGCAGACCGCCTGGTACTCGCGGTGCACGTCGCGCGCGGCGAGCGCCTCCGTGAGCGCGGCGCGCGCGGGCTCGTTGCGGGCGACGATCAGGAGCCCGGTCGTGTCCTTGTCGAGGCGATGGACGATGCCGGCACGCGGAAGCTTCGCGAGGCGCGCATCATGCGCGAGCAGCGCATTCTGCAACGTCCCGGCCGGGTTGCCCGCGCCCGGGTGCACGACGAGGCCTGCCGGCTTGTTCACGACGAGGACGTCATCGTCCTCCCAGGCGATCGCGAGCGGGATGGGCTCTGCGGCCGGCGCGACCGCGTCCTCGACGGGCGCATCGAGCAGGATCCGCTCGCCTCCCGCGACACGCTCGCGCGGCCTGGGCACGCGCCCGTCCACGCGCAGCCAGCCTTCGTCGATCCAGCGCTTGAGCTTCGAGCGCGAGTGCTCCGGCCAGGCGTCGGCGAGCGCCTGGTCGAGCCGGCGGCCTGCGGCCTGCGGCGGCAGGCGCATCTCGCGCCGGTGACGGGGGGAACTCATGGGGTCGGAGGGTGTCTTTTGCCGCTATACTGCGTTGGTCCAACAGCCGGGGTCCAGTCCTTTGCAGCCGGGTAGATCGATGGCGCGCATGCTCGCGCTCGCGTGCGTGGCGGTCCTGCTCACCGCGTGCGGCGCGTTCCGCGACCGCACCGCCGAGCAGCTCCAGCCCGAGAACCTCTACGAGCGGGGCCATCGCTCGCTGATGGCGGGCGACTACCGGGGCGCGGTGCGCTACTACGAGGCGCTGGAGGCGCGCTACCCGTTCCACGAGCTGTCGCGCCAGTCGAAGCTCGACATCATGTACGCGTACTACCGGTCGCGCGAGTCCGAGTCGGCCGTGGACGCGGCTGACCAGTTCATCCGCGAGAATCCGGCGCACCCGCGCGTGGACTACGCGATGTACATCAAGGGTCTGGTGTACTTCGAGCGCTCGCCGAACTTCCTCGAGCGCTGGTTCAACACCGACCTGACCGAGCGCCCGCCGCAGGACGTGCGCCGTTCGTTCCAGGCCTTCCAGCAGCTGATCGAGCGCCACCCGGACAGCGAATACGCGGAGGACTCGCGCCAGCGCATGATCTTCCTGCGCAACCGGCTCGCCGAGTACGAGGTGCACGTCGCCGACTACTACCTGCGCCGCGAGGCCTGGGTCGCCGCCATTGCCCGCGCGCGCTACTGCATCGAGAACTACGACGGCGCGCCGGCCGTGCAGGACGCGCTCGACATCATGATCTCGGCCTATCGCGGGCTCGGCCTCGACGACCTCGCCGAGCGCTCCGAGCAGGTCTACGCCCTCAACTACCCGGGCGGCAAGCCGCAGCGCAAGGCCGGCCGCGACTGGTGGC
>Ga0209398_1001583_pt1 | contig 11503 bp, 8 predicted proteins | sample AshMeaBigSpring_FD_184125 | JGI IMG/M metagenome (GOLD analysis project Ga0209398, IMG submission 184125) | Groundwater microbial communities from Big Spring, Nevada to study Microbial Dark Matter (Phase II) - Ash Meadows Big Spring (SPAdes)... | ecosystem: Environmental > Aquatic > Deep...
ATGCCGGGCTTGAGGATCTTGAACACCCCGTCTCCGCAGCTCCCCCGTGCGGGGCTGCGGACTCGCATCGGGATCACGACCGCCACGCTGGCCTCGGCCAGCGCGGGTGGCAGCAGCTCGATCCCCCGCCGCTCGAGTGGCCCCAACTCGCGGTCGAGCGTCTCCTGGATCTGGGCCAGCGGAACCGAGGGCGGCAGCGACTCGAGCTTCTGCAGCTGCTCCTTGAGCTCCGGCGCCAGCCGCGGGTCCCGCGACAGGACCTGTCCCAGCTTCTGCAGCGCCGGGCAGCTGCAGGCCAGCCGGCCCAAGCGCTCGGAAAAGCTGGCCCCGACCGGCAGTGCGGCCTGGTCGGCCACAATCGCCGCCTGGTGTTCCGCCGCCAGTCCCCTGAGAAAAACGACCAGGCCGTCGCAGATCGGGCGGGCAAACCGCGCGTAGCCGGCCGGTATGAGCGCCGCGAGGGCTTCCTCGTCGACGAGCAGTTCCCAGCGTGGCATGTTCCCCTCGCTCCGACCGAACCCCGCGCCGCCGGCGCGCCCACCCGCTCGCCACCGTCGGGCCGCCAGCCGACCCGGCTCAGTCCGCGCGGGCGGCCAGCCAACTGTCGATGTGTGGCCAGGTGTTCTTCTCGGCGCCACTGCCCGCCATGATGCCAATATGCCCGCCGCGGACGCGGAAGACCTCCTTGTCGCGGCTGCCGATCCGGTCCACGATCCCCTCGGACTGGCAGGGCGGCGTGATGTGATCGGACTCCGCGATCACGTTCAGCACGTTGGCGGTCAACCGGCTCAAGTCGACGCGCTCGCCGCGGAGCACGAGCGTGCCCTCGATCAACCGGTTTTCCCTGAAGAACTCGTTGATCAACTGCCGGTAGGCGCCCCCGGCCATCGGGATGATGTCCCGGACCCAGGTGTTCATGGCGTGCCAGGCCTCGACGACCTTGGGATTGTCGATCCGCTCCCAGAGGTTGAGATAGCTGCCCACGAAATTCTCCACGGGCTTCAAGGCCTTGGCCCCGTAGTCGATCATCTCGCCGGGCACATTCCCGAAGGTGTCCACGATCCTGTCGGCGTTGAACTGCCGCGCACTGGCCCAGCGGACAAAGCCGCCGCTGGTCTTGTCGCTGAAATCCAGCGGCGCCGTCAGGAGAATCAGGTTCTTCAATCCGTCATCGGGCCGCAGCGACGCGTAAAGGGTGCTGATCAAGGCCCCCAGGCACCAGCCGAGGATGTTGAACTGGGGCGATCCGGAGGTCGACTTCAGCTTGCGGATCGCCCGCGGTAAATAGTCCAAGACATAGTCGTCGAACCTCAGCTGGCTGTCCTCCGGACCCGGAATCCCCCAGTCCATCAGGTACAGGTCATAGCCGCGCTTGAGCATGTATTCCACGAAGCTGTGCCCCGGGCGCAGGTCCAGCACGTGGGGACGGTTCATGATGGCGAACACAAGCAGCAACGGCAGCTTGTGCCGCTTCTCCTCGGGAACCATCGGCACGTAGCGGAACAGCCGCGCCTTGTTCAGCGTCCAGACAACGTGTTTGGGCGTCTGCGCGATCCTGGCATCGGTCGTCACCAGGCGCTGAAAGGTCTGCGCGTTCTCGGCGATCTTCTTCAGTTCGGCGTAGACCTCCGCGTACCCGGGGACGGACTTGGGATGGGTCTGCTCGCCCTGCGGACTCTGCGCTGTGCTCATGATGCCGGCTCCTGGCTGGCGACCCTCTGTTTCCTGCCGCCGGACGCCGCCCGGATCTCCCGCAGCAGTTCGTCCAACCTGGCATCCAGATCATCCAACCGCATCTCGATATTCGTCAGCCTCCCCGCCAGGGTGATCACGTCATCGCGCGTGGGCAGCTGCAGGTTGTTCAGCGTGTGCACCATGGTCGCTTCCAGCAGCTTGCGGAACGGCCCGCTGCTGCTGAGCCAGGCGTCCAGCGCTGCGCCGGTCGATTCGGCGTAGGCCTCGGTGTTGACGAGTTCCGTCATCATCTTGGCCCAGGCATCCATGCTTTCGTCGCGCAGGTTCTTCATTGCACCCGTGGGATCAAACGGGTTGAAATTTTCATTGGCCTGGTTCATGTCCGGTCCTCTTGCTCGTCGTGTTCTGACGTTCCGCACCGCCCCCGCAGCCGAAGCGCGGCGCTCCGTAACCCCATCAGTAACCCCATTCCTCGGCGGGGCCGGCGCCCCAGGGCGTGATGGTAATGCAATTCTCGACAGTCGCCACGTCCCGGGCGGCCCACGCGATCCGCTCGGCCTCGTCCCGTTGAGCGGGCGAGTGCACATCTCCCAGCAGCGTCACCCGATGCCCGTCCATGTCGACCGACACGCGACCGGAAGTCAGCGCGGCGCTCCGCCGCAGGGCCGCCTGGATATCGTCCCGCAGGGCGTGCCGCGGGGCCCCGGAACCGCCCGCCGGGCGGACGGCAATGTGGTTCGTTACCCCGCGCACACCCTTCAGGTGGCGGACAGCCCGCTCGGCCGCCACCCGCTCGTGGCGCCTGTCGACGGTGCCATCCAGGACAACCCGCCGGTCTCGGACCGTCACCTGGACGCGGTCGTCCGGGACGCCGGCGTCCCACTGCAAGACATGCACGGCGGCCGCGGCGATGTCCGCGTCGTCCAGGTGCTCCGCACCTGCGGGGCGCACCTCGATATCGTTGGCGACCGCAGTCACGCCGTGAACCCGCTTAACTACCTCTTCGGCCGCAAGTTTCGCCGAGTACACGGAAACATGCCCGCCCAAGGTGACAACGCCGTCCCGGACCGTCACCCCGATCTGGGCCGCGTCGAGGCTCGGTTCCCAATCCAGTTCGGCCAGAACGTCTTGTTGCAGCTTAACATCGCTCTTCATGGCAGCACCTCCCGCGGGGCCCACAGCTCAAACCCCTCCCCGCCTTGGTCTCGCCACCGCTCCGCCGCGCAGAAACCCGGCGGCTCATCACTTCCATGGTCCAATCGAGCAAACGGCGCGCCAAGCGATGTCCTCCGAGGCCACGGCCGCCGTGGCCCGCTGCAGAAGTGCTTGCTCGTCAAGAGGATGACCGAGGGACGCGCATGTGCGATGCCGCACGATCGCGGGACCCGTCCCGGGCGGCTGCATGGGAGCGTACTCCGCCGGGAAACATCGGGGAGCATAAGCTGCCGCCGGTCACCTTTGTCACATCGTAACCGTTCACAGCCCGGTGGAGGATCTTGCCTGATTCCAGGGGGTCAGGTCGATGTTTTCGGCCAGCGCGTTTCGGCGAGGTCGAGTTCGCTGGCCGAAAAATGGACCAGACCCCGGCGCGTGAACGGTTACCGGTTGACGCCGTTTCTGTGATGGTTATACGGGCGACTAAAGCGCCCAGACCCCGGCGCGTGAACGGTTACCGGATGACGCCGCCCCGGGGGCCCGTCCCCGGGGGCTCCCAGGGTCCCGCCGGTCAATCCGCTGGGCAGCGCCCCGCCTGCCGCGGCCGCTCCGTGCCGTCCGCGCTCAGACCCGCGATCACATGTATGCGCCGCCGTTCACGTTGATCTGCTGCCCGGTGATGTAATCCCCATCCGCGATCAGGAAGGTAACCGCCTTGGCGATCTCGTCGGGTCGGGCAAACCGGCCGACCGGAATCTTCGCGATGATCTGCTTCTGAATGTCCTCCGGCACCTTCTCCAGCATATCGGTCATGGTGAAGCCAGGAGCGACCGTGTTCACGGTGATGTTCAGGCGAGCCAGTTCCAGGGCGGCCGTCTTGGTAAAGGCGATGATTCCCCCCTTGCTGGCCCCGTAGTTCGCCTGGCCCCAGGCTGGGGCCTGGCCGTTCATGGAGCTGATGTTGACGATCCGCCCGAACTTCTGCTCGGCCATATAGGGGATCGCGGCCGAGGTGCAGAAGAAGACGGCGTTGAGGTTCGCCTGGATGACCTCCGTCCACTCCTCGTCGCTCATCTTGCGGAGCGAGCGGTCGCGGGTGATCCCGGCGTTGTTCACCAGGGCGTCGAGTCGCCCGAACTCCTCGGCCACGCGCTGGACCATGGCCCGTGCTTCCTTCGGATCGGCGACATTGGCCTTGGCCAGGATGCTCGTGCCCCCCAGCGCCTTGATCTCGTCGGCCACGGCCTGGGCCTTGGCGTCGCTGCTCTGATAGTTCAATCCCACCTTGGCTCCGTGGTGCGCCAGTTCCAATGCAATCGCGCGGCCGATCCCGCGGGAAGCCCCGGTCACGATCGCCGTCTTGCCTTCGAGTCGAGTCATAACAATCAGCTCCCAGGTAAATAGGAATGAACTTATCGGGCCCCGTCGGGGGAGGCGTCTTGATCCCCACGTGCACTCCAAGGGGTCAGGCACATTTTTCGGCGGCTGCATCCGACGACGACGAGCGGTCTGCCCGCCGAAAAATGAGCCAGACCCCGGCCTGTGCACGGTTACGCCGAAAATTACCACGATGGCCGCATTAAATGCGTTCCAGCACGGCGGCGATCCCCTGCCCGCCGCCGATGCACATGGTCACCAGGGCGCGCCGGCCGCCCGTCCGCTGCAGTTCGTACAGCGCCTTGATCGCCAGGATGCAGCCCGTCGCACCGATGGGATGTCCCAGCGAGATGCCGCTGCCGTTGGGGTTGGGCCGCTCGGGGGCCAGTTCCAGTTCGCGCATGACGGCCAGGGCCTGGGCGGCAAACGCCTCGTTCAGCTCGATCACATCGATCTCCTTCAGCCCCAGGCCGACGCGCTCGAGCACCTTCCTGACGGCCGGCACCGGCCCGATGCCCATGTACTTCGGATCGACGCCGGCGTAGCTGTACGCCACCAGCCGGCCCAGCGGTTTCAGGCCCCGCTTCTCGGCCAACCCCCGCTCCATCAGTAACACGGCCGCCGCGGCGTCGTTGATGCTGGAGGCATTCCCGGCGGTCACGGTTCCTTCCCGGTCGAATACCGGCTTCAATTTGGCCAGGCCCGCGACCGAGCTGTCCGGCCGCACGGTCTCGTCGGCCTCGAACAGCACCTTGTCCCGCTTGACCTGGATCTCCACGGGCACAATCTGATCCTTGAAGAAGCCGCTGGAGATCGCGCGGGCGGCCCGCGTGTGGCTCTGCACCGCCAGTTTGTCCTGGTCTTCGCGGGAGACGTTCCACTTCTTGGCCACATTCTCCGCGGTGACGCCCATGTGGCAGTCATCAAACGGATCGCTCAGCGCCCCGACCATCATGTCGACCAGCGTCGTATCGTTCATGCGGGCCCCCCACCGCATCGCCGCCGAAGCGTAGGGGCTGCGGCTCATGTTCTCGGCACCCCCGGCCACGGCCACGTCCGCGTCGCCCAGCATGATCGCCTGGGCCGCGGTGATGATCGCCTGCAGGCCGCTGCCGCAGAGGCGATTCAAGGTCAGCGCGGGCACCTCGGCCGGCAGCCCGCCCTTCAGGGCGGCCACCCGCGCGAGGTAGTGGTCGTGGGCGTCCGTGTGAATGATGTTGCCGAATACGACGTGTCCCACCTGACTCGGGTCCACCCCCGCCCGACGGACCGCTTCGCGAACGCAGATGGCGCCCAGGTCGCTCGGCGGAATGTCCTTCAGGCTGCCCCCGTAGCCGCCGATCGGCGTACGCGCCGCGCTGACCACCACAACCTCGCGTGCCATGACCAAACCTCCTGTGTCCAGTGCGCTGAAAGGTAAGCCTTCACGTCGGACCAATCTAGCAAGCCGGATGCGATGTGTCAGTACCCCGGCTGAGCACAAGATCATGAGCGGACCATGTGCAGCAAACCTGCGCGCCCCCGCGTGCGCGCGGATCGCGCAGCGCACACCCCGGCGCGCCGCGGCACGGACGCTGTGATCCGAATGACCGCTACGGGCGGCACGCCGCGCCAGATGGTCCTGTGCGGTCCGCGACTGGCCATGCGCAAGTGCGTGCGGATTCGCACAGACGAAAGCCCGCGCGCCGCCGGACCACGCGTTTCCAAGCGACCCAATGCAGGCGCAAGCAAGAATAATCGACTTGCGTGGTCCTGGGGATAAGTACGAGCCGGCGCGCGCGCCAGAACACCACGATTGCGGGAGGGCGAGGCTTCTGCCGAGCCGGTGCGTGGATGGCGAATTCGGCTCGGCGGAAGTGTTGCGCTGCCGGAAACACGAAGCCCCGTTCCGGCGGGGAGGCGTGCGGGAGACAGGACGGCCCTCGACAGCGCGGCACGCCAACGCGGCCGGACGCAGGCCAGCTTGCGGGCACGGCGCCCGGGAGACTGCTGCGCGGTCGATTACGAGGCATCCTGCGTCGCACCCGGGGAGGCGCGGCGCAGCTCCAGCACGTCGGCCAGGCCGCCGGCCAGGCCTGCGCCCAGCACCAGCAGGCCTACCACGGCGGCGCCCGCCGTGAGCAGATTCAAGAGCGCTGGCACCAGCCCGGACAGAGGCCCTTCGGCCCGCAGCCAGATTTCCGCGTCGCTGGCCCACTGTCGTGCGGCCGGTGATCCGGCCCACGGAAGCAGCAGGCCCACGACGATCAGCGCCGCGTGGAACAGGCGCCGCTGGCGCGTGGCCAGCGCGATGGCGATCCCGACGGCGGCGCCCAGGGGCAGCACCAGCCAGGTCACGGCCTCGGGAAGTCCCGTGGCCGCACTCAACCGGAAGAATTGCCAGACGAACCCCAGCAGCCGCCACGAGAGGATCGCCGTGATCGCGACCCAACAACCCAAGTAGGCCGCGATCGCCAAAGTCTCCCCGATCGACCGATGCGCCGTGGCGGGAGTCCGATCCCCGCGCAGCTCCTGCCGCCGGGCGAATACGGCTCGCGGGCCGATCGCCGGTTGTGCCATGCTCGTACCCCCTTATCGACGCGGCGCGGCGGCCGGGTGGCAGCTGCCGCGATCCCCGGCAGGTGCGGGGCGTAATACTACTGCGCTGGGTCGCCGAAATGGATTTGGCATAGCCAGCTACGGCCCATAACCTTACGACAGATCTCACGGACGGCGTTGTTTGCCGGCTCGGTACGCCCCGCCAAATGTGCTAGCCCGACGAGATCACAACGCGGTGCAAGCGGCAATCGACGCCGCTATCCGTGCCAGCAAAATGTAACCCAGCGCAGTAGAACGAAACGAACCGCCAGCCCTCGCACCAGCCCATTCGACGCCGCCAGGCCTCAGCGAACGGCCGACGAGCACGGGCAAGCCCGTGGCACCCGGCGGATCGTGTAGGCGGCGTTCTCCGAACGCCGCAGAGCGCAAGTTCTCGCTCGGCCATTGGCTCTCAGCGGCTCTGGACTTCCGTCGTCCGTGCATCAACGGCGTTTTACGACGTATTGGGGCACGCTAAACGAACCGCCGGGCCCCGCACCAAACCGTTCGACGCCGCCAGGCCTCAGCGAACGGCCGACGAGCACGGGCAAGCCCGTGGCACCCGGCGGCCGGGTGGCAGCTGCCGCGATCCCCGGCAGGTGCGGGGCGTAAGCTCCATCGTAATTGACGCGATCGGCCGGGGAAACGGTTCGGTCAGGTTGAAGCTTTCGGCCAGCACGTCTGGACGTGGCGGAATTGGTCCAACGAGAAATGGCCCCGACCCGACCCTGCTGGAACGCGATGCGGCGAGTCGCCGGGGTCTGGCGGGACTGTCCCGATTTTTGTGGCATGGATGCCAGAAAAATGGGACTGTCCCCTTCGGCAGAGCCATTGACACAAAAATCCGTACAGGCCCGGGGTCTGGCCCCTGTTTTCGGCAGCGATTGTTCATCCGGCGGAGTTGGTCGCCCGAGAAATGGCCCCGACCCTCAGCCGTGACGGTGATGCGGGGTGCAAGCCCTCACCCCTCTTGACCCGTGGGAGCGTCGGCCTTCGGCTCGGCCGGCTCACCGGCCAACTGCGACTGCCACTGCTGCAGGCGCACGAGGGCCTCCAGCGGCGCGAGCCGGTCGACGTCCAGCTGGCGGATCTCGTCCAGCAGCGGATGTTCCGCGGGCCCGAACAGCGTCAGCTGGATATCGGCCCGCGGCCGCACCTTCGCCCGGCGCGCGATCTTGGGACGACCGTCCGTATCCAGGTGTTCCTGTTCCAACTGGGCCAGGACCTGCTTGGCCCGCTCGTTCACCTCTCGCGGAACGCCTGCCAGCCGTGCGACGTGAATGCCGTAGCTCTTGTCCGCCGCCCCCTCGACAATCTTGTGCAGAAAGACGACGCTTTCCTGCCATTCCTTGACCGCCACGTTCAGGTTCTTCACTCCGGTCAGCGAGCCTTCCAGGTCGGTCAGCTCGTGGTAGTGCGTGGCGAACAGCGTGCGGCAGCCGACGCGGTCGTGCAGGTACTCGACCACGGCCCAGGCCAGCGAGATGCCATCGTAGGTGCTGGTGCCGCGTCCGATCTCGTCCAGGATCACCAGGCTGCGGGGGGTGGCATTGTTCAGGATGCGGGCGGTCTCGGTCATTTCCACCATGAAGGTGCTCTGGCCCCGCGTCAACTCGTCGCTGGCCCCCACGCGGGCGAAGATGCGATCGGCCACGCCGATGCGGGCTGTGCGGGCCGGCACGAAGCTGCCCAGCTGCGCCATGAGCGTGAGCAGCGCGACTTGCCGGATGTAGGTACTCTTGCCCGCCATGTTGGGCCCGGTGATCAGCAGCATCAGGCCCTGCTGGGCGCTGCACAGGGTGTCGTTGGGCACGAAGCTGCCTGCGGGCTGGAGGATGTCCAGCACCGGGTGCCGGCCGTCGCAAATCTCCAGCTCGGGCACCTCGACCAGCTCCGGGCGGCAGTAGCCGCGCTGACGGGCCAGGTCGGCCAGGGCGGCCAGGGCGTCCAGCCCGGCCAGCACGTCGGCCGTCGCCTGGAGCCGCCGCGCGGCCAGCTGCACCTGTTCGCGCAGGTCCAGGAACAGCTCGTACTCCAACTGCCGCGCCTGCTCGTCGGCCGTGAGCACCTTCTCCTCGTACTCCTTCAACTCGGGCGTGACGTAGCGTTCGGCGTTCTTCAGCGTTTGCTTGCGCATGAAATGCGCCGGGATGCGGTCGCGGTGCGCGTTGGTCACCTCGAGGTAATAGCCGAAGACCTTGTTGTAGCCGACCTTCAGGCTGGGGATTCCCGACTGGCGAATCTGATCCGCCTGGTAGCGGGCGATCCATTGTTTGCCGCCCGCGGCCAGCTCGCGCAGCTGATCGAGCTGCGCGTCGAAGCCGTCACGGACAAAACCGCCCTCGCGGGCCGTCAGCGGGCAGTCGTCCTCGAGGGCGGCCTCCAGCCGGGCACGCAGGTCGGGACACAGGTCCAGTTCCGTTTCCATCTGCCGCAGCAGCCCGCTGCGCCGCTCGGCCAGGCGGGCCTTGGTGCGCGGCAGGCCGCGCAGCGTGCGGCCGATGAAGGTCAGGTCCCGCGGGCTGGCCCGCCCCGTGGTGACGCGGGCCAGCAGCCGCTGCAGGTCGTAGACTTCCCGCAGCTGGCTGCGCAGATCCTGCGCGAGCGACGCGTCGCCCAGCAATTCCTCGACGGCGTCCAGCCGGGCCTGGATCGCCTCCCGGTCGGTCAGCGGGTTGGCCAGCCAATCGGCCAGCAGCCGCGAACCCATCGCCGTGACGGCTCGATCCAGCACCCACAGCAGCGAGCCCTCGCGGCGGCCGTCGCGCAGCGTGCGCGTCAACTCCAGGCTGCGCCGTGCCGCCTCGTCCAGCTCCAGGCACGCGCCCAGGCGATACGGCACGAGTCGGTCGATGTGGTCCAGCGACGTCTTCTGCGTCTCCTGCAGGTACTCGATGATCGCTCCGGCAGCGCGGATCGCCGGGTCGTCCTCCGGGCCGAAGCCGAATCCGTCCAGGCCCTGCGTGCCGAAGTGCCGGGACAGCAGTTGCTCGGCCCCCTCGCGGGAGAACGACCACGCGGGCCGGGGCGTGACCATCAGCGTCGCGGCAAGCTGGGGCGGCAGCGGCGGTGATTGCTCGACCACCAGGCATTCGGCGGGCCCGATCCGCGTCAGCTCGTCGCCCACCCGCGCCGCGGGGACCGTGGCGGCCTGGAAGCGGCCGGTCGACAACTCGACCCAGGCCAGTCCCGCCGCGGGGTCCGCCGCGCGCCCGCCGCGGGCCTCCGCGCCGATCACCGCGGCCAGGAAGTTGTGCTCGCGCGGATCGAGCAACCCGTCGTCGGTCAGCGTGCCGGGCGTGACCACGCGCGTGACCTCGCGCCGCACGAGGCCTTTCGCCTGCCGCGGGTCCTCGACCTGCTCGCAGATCGCGACGCGATACCCCTGGCGGATCAGCTTGCCCAGGTAGCCTTCCAGCTGGTGGTAGGGAAAGCCGGCCATCGGGACCGGATTCTCGCCCTTGTCGCGGCTGGTGAGCGTCAGGCCCAGCACGCGGGCCACCGTCTTGGCGTCCTCGAAGAACAGCTCGTAGAAATCGCCCATGCGGAACAACAGCAGCGCGTCGCCGCTGGCGGCCTTCGCCTCGTGGTACTGCTGCATCATCGGCGTGGCGGACATGCGCGGGATCGTAGCACGCGCCGCGCAAGCCGTGAAGTGGACGCCGCGCTCACAGCATCCGATGTTCCGCGGGCGGCGCGGCGCGTCAGGCAGCGGCCGGGGAAAGCAGTCCCGCCGCGCGCAGCCGCTGGAGCATCTCCACGACCTGCTGCCGCGCCGCTCGAACCGCTTCGGGGCGGAGGGCACCCAGCAGCGTGCCATGCTCGTGCAACAGCTCGCCGGCCCGCGGCGGCAGATTGGCCAGCACCTTCCGCAGCAGCTCGGCCGGGCCGTCCTTCAGGGCCGCCGCCCACACCCCGCGGTCCACGTGCCGCAGCAGCACGCGGAACTCGCGGTCGGACAGCGCCGCCAGGTGCTCGAACGGCGTGCCGGCAGAATGCAGCTGCGCGACCAGGTGCGGATCGCCGTCGGCCAGCTGGTCCAGAATCCGCTGCCGCGTCTGGGGATCGGCCGCCGCCAGCAGGCGCGCCGCGCCCGCGGGTCCACCCGGGTTCGAGCCGAGGGCCGGGCCGCTCGGAAGCAATTGAACGGCGAGAGCGTGATCCAGATCGCGCAGCACCTGGACGCCCACCGGGCCCAGGACGGACATCCTCCGGATCACGTCCGCCTGCCGATCCGCTGGCAGGCCGGCCAGCACAGCTGCCGCCAGGTGTGCCGGCAGGTGCGCCGCGACGAGAGCGACCAGCTGCGGATGTTCGCCGCCCAGCAACTGCTGCAGGCTGGGCGGCGGCAGTCTTCGCAGCCGTGCCAGCGGCCGCTCGCCCGCCGTCCGGGGCGGCCGCGACGCGGGTGAGTCCGCCTCAGGACGGACGTGCAGCGCGCGGTCCGCCGGGCTCGATTCGCGCGCCGCCACGCCACAAGCGCCAGTCAGCTCATCGACCACTGCCTGCTGCTCGTCCGGCTGCACGCGGCCGAGACCCGCCAGGTGGTGCGACAGCTGGCGCGCCTGCTGCATATCCAGCCGCCGCACAAGCTGCTGGGCATCGACCTCCGGCAGACGCGACACGAGGATCGCCGCCTTGCGCAGGTTGGAAGTGGAAGTCATAGTCGCTGGCCCTCGGATCGGAAAGGTCCCCAGCG
>Ga0209398_1001587_pt1 | contig 11500 bp, 9 predicted proteins | sample AshMeaBigSpring_FD_184125 | JGI IMG/M metagenome (GOLD analysis project Ga0209398, IMG submission 184125) | Groundwater microbial communities from Big Spring, Nevada to study Microbial Dark Matter (Phase II) - Ash Meadows Big Spring (SPAdes)... | ecosystem: Environmental > Aquatic > Deep...
CGACCGCCTCCTGTACAGTGGCTGGCGCCAGCACCAACGCGTGAAAGTCGCCATGCCCGGCGCTGCGTGTGAGCTGGAAATAGTCGGCCTGCCCCGGCTGGATATTGCCCAGCCCTGGCCCGCCGCGCATGATGTCTACGACGACGCAGGGCACCTCGCTGCCGGCGATATAGCTCAAGCCCTCCTGCATCAGGCTGATGCCCGGCGAAGAGGAGGAGGTCATCGCCCGCGCACCGGTGCATGCCGCGCCGTAGACCATGTTGATGGCGCCGATCTCGCTTTCGGCCTGGAGAAAGGTGCGCCCCAGTTCGGGCATCCGCCGCGCCATATATTCGAGCAGTTCGGTCTGCGGGGTAATCGGGTAGCCAAAGAAGGCATCGACGCCGGCGCGGATCGCGGCCTCGGCCAGCGCCTCGTTGCCCTTCCACAACTCACGCGCCATAATCACCTCCGAGTGGTTGAGCGAACACAGATGATGTGGCCTGGGCAGGTTGCCACAGATTCAGTCAGCGCAAATCTGCGCGCCTGCCAGAGGTCATCTACGTTGCAGGTCTATGCTGCGTGGCGCAGCGGCTGCCGGTAGACGGTGAAGACGACGTCGGGACAGACGAGGGCGCAGACGCCACAGCCGGTGCAGCTATGCTGACGCTCGTCGAGCTGGACAGGGCGATAGCCGCGCGCGTTGAACTCCTCGGCGAAGGCGAGCACGTGCTGCGGACAGGCTTGAATGCACAAGCCGCACCCCTTGCAACGATCAGTCTGAATGGTGACAGTGCCTTTGGTCATGATTGCTCTCCTTTGAGCAACGTCATTTTTTGTCCGTGACTGGTTCGTGGCGAACCAGCGCGCTTGGATCTGATTCGGTGCAGTTCAACATCGAACGACACCGGCATACACGCGCGGGGAAGGACTATCTTCATTATAGCAGCAACATCTGCTGCACGACAGGGGCAATTGTCACTTTGGCATGGGGACAGGGCGCAAGGCCCGCACCTACGTCCCCTGGCCGCGCCTGGGAGACGGCGCATTATCAGCGCGCCAGGGCTTGCCCACCTCTTGCCGTCGCCACTCTCGACCGCCATCGTAGGTCATCGCCTCCGGCGTGACATGGCGCTGTCACGCCGGAGGCGATGACCTACGGAGATGACTTCACCCCCAGCGTGAAGTAGCCCCAAGAAAATTTGCCTATTGACATTTGGCGCACTTCGTATTAAACTCCGTTTGTCACAAATGTGATTTAATTTCACATTTGTGACAAACCTCAAAACCAATGACCTGTCGATACAAAATCAGGAGTGACCGACCATGTTCGATTACATGAGCTGGGGGAAACGCAATCGTCTTGCGCAGATCGTGCAGCCGGACGGCAAGTGTCTGATGCTCGCCATCGATCACGGCTATTTCATGGGGCCGACGCACGGCATGGAACAGCCGGTGCAGGCGATCCTGCCGCTGCTGCCGCACATCGACTCATTGATGCTCAGCCCCGGCATCCTCAGCACCTCAGTCAGCCCGCTGCTGCGCGGCATCGGCTGGGTGCTGCGTGCGTCGGGCGGCAACTCGGTGCTGGAAGATGACATCGACAACGAAGGTCTCATCCTCAGCGCCGAAGAAGCTGTACGACTGAATGCGTCGGCGATGGCCGTCTCCGTCTTTGTCGGCGCCGACCACCAGCACCAGACGCTGCTCAACCTGGCGAACGCCATCACCCAGGCGTCGCGCTTTGGCATGCCGGTGCTTGGCGTCACGGCGGTGGGCAAGAAGCTCAAGGACAAAAAAGAGAAGCGCTATCTGGCGCTGGCCTCGCGCATCACCGCTGAACTGGGCGCCGACATCGTCAAGACCTACTACTGCGAAGGCTTCGAGGAAGTCGTTGCCAAGACGCCGGCGCCGATTGTGGTGGCGGGTGGGCCGAAGTTGGACACCTATCGCGATGTACTCGAACTGACCTACAACGCGCTCCAGGCCGGCGCTATCGGCGTGGACATGGGGCGCAACATCTGGCAGTCGAGCCACCCCGCCGCAATCTTGCAGGCTGTGCGTGCAGTCGTACACGATGGCGCCACGGTGGCGATGGGGTTGGAGATGGTCGCCGACCTGAGCAACGAGGCGACGCGGCGCAAGGAGTTGTTCGAGGTCACGCGCGAAGATGTGGCCGTCAGCGCCATTCACTAATCACAGGGACGAACCATGCTTGCCGACGACGCAAACGCCCGCACCCACCTGCTGAGTGAAGCCGCCCAGGCGTACTACTCGCGCGGCAGCTCACTGGCGCAGATTGCCGCCGAGTTGGGCATCAGCGAGCGCGAGGTCACCACCTTGCTGGAGGAGGCGCGGCGCCGGGGCATTGTGCAGGTAAATGTGTTGGGACCGTGGACGACCAGCACCGCGCTGGAGCAGCGGCTCCAGGCTTATTTCCCCAGCGTCAGAGCCTATGTCCTGACGCGCGAGCATCTCAGCGACGCCAAGACCAACGCGGTGCTGGGCGTGCTGGCGGCGCAGGTGCTGGCCGACCGGCTGCAACCGCACAGCGTCGTCGGCATTTCGTGGGGGCGCACGCTCCATCAGTTGATCCATGCGCTGCCGCCGATGAACCTGCCCACCGCTGAGGTCGTGCAGTTGATCGGCGCCACCGGCCACGAAAGCAGCCCAACCGACGGGCCGATGCTGGCGCAGTTGCTGGCCAACCGGCTGGGCTGTCGCGCCACCTACCTGCACTGCCCGGTGATCGTGGCGAGCGCAGCGGGGCGCAACGCGCTGCTGCAGGAGCGCCACCTCCGCGAGGCGTTGCAGCACGGAGAAAGGGCTGATATCGCGCTCGTCGGCATCGGCTCGACGGAACCGGAGCAAAGCTCGCTGCTGCACGCTGGTTATCTGGACGCGGACGCACTGACCGCGCTGCGCGCGGCGGGCGCAGTGGGCGACATTTGCGCGCAGCATTTCTCGGCGACGGGCGAATGGCTGGACATCGACATCAACCGCCGCGTGATCGGCATCAGCCTGCACGCGCTGTCGAAGGTGGGCACAGTGATCGGCGTGGCGGCGGGTGCGGTCAAGGCGGCGCCGATCCTGGCGGCGCTGCGCGGCCAGCACGTGGACGTGCTCATCACCGACGACCAGGCGGCCAACGCCGTGCTGGCGCTGCTCGAAGCGAGCGGGGAACCCACAGCCACGCCGGTCGCCGGCGCCGAAGTGCGGGCGTCGCTCAAGTCGATCTGGAAGGTCTTCGACGGCGTGCCGGTGCTGCGCGGCGTCGACATCGAATTGCAGCGCGGCCAGATTCACGCCGTGCTCGGCGGCAACGGCTCTGGCAAATCGACCTTGATGAAGATCCTCTCCGGCATCTACACACCCGACGCCGGCTCGCTGGAGTTGGATGGTGTGCCGGTGACCATCAGCAACCCGGCCGCCGCGCATCGGCTGGGCGTCTACCTGGCGCCGCAGGAGCCGAAGATATTCCCGCACCTCAGCGTGATGGACAACCTAACGCTCGGCGTCGAACTGCCGCCAGCCGTTGCGGCTGAACAAATCCGGCTGCTAACCGCTGAGCTTGGCTTCGAGGCCGACCTGACAGCGGCGGCGGGCAACCTGAGCATTGCCAACCAACAACTGGTGGAGATTATCCGCGGCCTGCTGCGCGAGGCGCGCGTGCTCATTCTCGATGAGCCAACTTCGACCCTCACCTCGCGCGAGGTGGATGCGCTCTTTGCGCGAATGCGCACACTGGCGCAGCGCGGGATCGGCATCTTCTTCATCTCGCACCGCCTTAACGAAATCCTGGCGGTGTCGGACTGGGTAAGCGTGCTGCGCGATGGCGTCTTTGTGCTCAGTGCGCCGACGACAAGCGTGAAATCGCGCGATCTGATCCGCGCGATGCTGCCCGATGGCGACCGCACCAGCGAGACGGCGCCGGTGCGCAGCGATGGCCGCCCGGCGGCAGCGACTGGCGCGCCGGTGCTCGTCGTCGAAGAACTCAGCGGCGAGATGTTCCGCGACGTCTCGTTCACGGTGCATGGCGGCGAGGTCGTCGGGCTGGCGGGGCTGGTGGGCGCGGGACGCTCCGAGCTGGCGCGCGCCATCGTGGGGATCGATGGCGCGACGGCCGGGCGCGTCACCGTCGCCGGACGCACGGCAGAGAAGCGGTCACCGCGCAGCTGCCAGGATTTGGGGCTGGTCTACGTGCCAGAGGATCGTCACAGTCACGGCATCTTTCTCAACCTGCCCAACCTTTACACGATGTCGGCGGCGGTGCTGCACCGGCTGGGGCGCCCGCTGCTTTCGGCCAGAGCCGAGCGCACACTGGGCGCACAATTTGTCGAGCAACTGCGCATCAAGGTGAGTAGTCTCGAGCAGGTGAGCCGCACACTGTCGGGCGGCAACCAGCAGAAGACCGTGCTGGCGAAAAGCCTGGTCAGCCAGCCGCGCGTCGTCATCCTCGACGAGCCGACGCGCGGCATCGACGCCCGGGCGCGTGTGGATGTACACACGCTGATCCATGAGCTGACGCACCAGGGGTTGGGCGTGCTGTTGATCTCATCGGACTTTGAAGAAGTGATCGACCTCAGCGACCGTGTCCTGGTGATGTATCACGGGCGGCTGGTCGAGGAACTCACGCATTCACAATGCCAGATCGAGCGCGTCACGGCGGCGGCGTTCGGGCTGAAGGAGAGTCGCGTACTATGAGCAAGCTGCCCCAAAGCCGCGAGGCAGTCGTGCTGCTGTTGCTGGTGGCGCTGATTGCCGTCATCGGACTGATCAACCCCAGCTTCTGGGAGCCGAAGTCGCTGCTCTCGATGCTCAACACGAGCCTGATCCTGATCCTGCTGGCGACCGGCGAGATGTTCGTGATCCTGACGCGCGGCATCGATGTCTCCGTCGGGGCGATGATGGGGCTGGCGGCAGTGGTGTTGGGGCTGGCGCTCAACGCGGGCGTCCCGCTCTGGCTGGCGATCGTGCTGACGCTGCTCGTGGGCTTCGTGCTGGGGGCGATCAACGGCGTCGGTGTGGCCTTTGTGCGTATCCCGCCGATTATCATGACGCTGGGTGCGCTGGGCGTCTATCGCGGCATGATGCTGATCCTGACCGGCGGCAGTTGGATCGAGACAATTCCGCAGAGCATCAAGACGCTGGCCGGGATGAAGGTCTTCGAGGTGAGCGTGTTCGCCATTGCCACGCTGCTCATCGTGCTGCTGACGACGCTGCTGCTGCGCCGGATTCGCCAGGCGCGCTACTTCTACTACGTGGGCGACAACGAAGACGGCGCCTTCATGTTGGGGATTCCGGTGCGCCCGACCCAGGCGGTGGCGTATGCGCTCTCCGGGCTGTTTGCGGGCGTTGCCGCCGTCATCTTTGTCGGGCAGATCGGCTTTGTGCCGATGCAGACCGGCTACGGCCAGGAGTTGAACGCGATTGCGGCGGGCGTGCTGGGCGGCATCAACCTGTCGGGCGGCGTCGGCTCGCCGGTGTCGGCGCTGATCGGCGGCCTCTTTCTGACCGTGATCAACTCGGCGCTGGTCTTTCTCAAGGTGCCAGCCTTCTGGAACAACGCGATTGCCGGCGCGATCCTGCTAATCGTCGTGCTGATCGACTTCCGCGTGCGCGTCGCCGTGGAGATGCGCCAGCGCCAGCAGCGGGCAAACGTGCGCCGCGAAACGAGCGCTGCGATCCAGCCATCCTTTACGCCTGAGGAGTCAAGATGAAGCTGTTCAAGCCCTGGTTGCGGTGGGAGTTCTTTCTAGTCGTGCTGCTGGGCGTCGAGATGGCCGTCTTTGGCTTCATCAACCCACGCTTTCTGAACGTCGAAAATCTGCTTTACTCGTCGAGTGACTTTGCCCACATCATGCTGGCCGCGCTGCCGCTGACACTGGTCATCATCACTGGCGGGATCGACATCTCGATCGCGGCGGTGATGGGGCTGGCGTCGATTGTGTTGGGGGTGACGTGGCAGGCTGGCGTGGATGTGTACACGGCGCTGGCGGTGGCGCTGGCGGTGGGCGTGCTGGCTGGCATCCTCAACGGGCTGCTGGTCGCCAACACCGACATCAACCCGCTGGTGATCACGCTGGGCACGCTCTTTCTCTTTTCTGGGCTGGCGACTGCCATCGCCGGGTCGTTGGGGGCGGCCGGCTACGAAGGCATCAGCGGATTGCCGCGCGAGTTCACGCGGCTGGCGCACGGGTCGGTTGGCCCTGTGCCCTACACGCTGATCTTTGTGCTGGTGCTGGTGCTGCTCTACTCGATCCTGCTGCACAAGACGCGCTTTGGCCGCTCGCTCTATCTGATCGGCGCCAACAAAGATGCGGCGCGCTTCAGCGGCGTGCCGGTCAAACAGAGCATCGTCACCGCCTATGCGCTGTCGAGCTTTGGCGGCGCGATGGCTGGCGCGATGCTGACTGCCTACTTCACCTCGGCGCGCTCCGACCTGGGCAGCGACGCCCTGCTGCCCACGATCACGGCGGTTGTGCTGGGCGGCGCCAGCATCCTGGGTGGCAGCGGCACGATCGTCGGCTCCTTTCTCGCCGTGCTGATCCTGGGCTACCTCAAACAGGGTCTGCTGGCGTTGGGCGTCACCAGCGATGTCTCCCAGGTCGTCACTGGCTTACTGCTCATCACCGTCGTGGCGCTGAAATACTGGGCTGCGGATCTCAATCAACTGCGCCGCAACCGACGTGCGCTGCGCACACGCACCAATCTGGAAGGAGGCGTCCTGCCCGAAAATCAAGCATCAACGTAAACCCAACCTGTGTGTCGATGGTTCACCCCAGTACGTTCAATTTTGTGGATGTAGTTCAAGTAATACTCAAGGAATGTTCAAGGAGGAAAAGATGTTTCGCAACGGGAAATCTTTGTGGAGTCTGCTGATCGTGCTGGCGCTGCTGCTGACGGTGGCGGCGGGCTGCACCGCCGTGCCCGCCGCGGCGCCAGCCGGTGATGCGGCCGCAGGCGGCGCCGCGGAAGAGGCGGCAGCGCCGGCGAGCGATATTCGCGTCGCCTTCATCCCCAAGCTGACGGGCGTCGGCTTCTTCGAGTCGGGCGGCAAGGGCGCAGTGGAAATGGGCGAGGAACTGGGCATCGAAGTCAAGTACGACGGCCCCAGCGAAGCCAGCGTCAGCGGCCAGATCGAATATCTCAACAACTTCATCAACCAGGGCTACAACGCCATCGCCATCTCCTCGCTGTCACCCGATGGCTTGTGTGAAACGCTCAAGCGCGCCACCGACCGCGGCATCCAGGTTGTGACCTGGGACTCCGATGTGAACCCAGAATGCCGCACCTTCTACATCAACCAAGGCACGCCGGATCAGCTTGGCCGCCTGTTGGTCGAGATGGCCGCCAGCCAGATGGAAGACCCGACCGGTGAGCCGAAGCAGGTCGCCTTCCACTACTCCAGCCCGACCGTCACCGACCAGAATCAGTGGGTCGATGTCGCCAAGCAGGTCATCGCTGATGAGTACCCGAACTGGGAGATCGTCACGACGCAGTTCAGCGGTGAGGATGCGCAGAAGGCCGTGCAGGTGCCGACCGACATCTTCCAGACCTACCCGGAGCTGGATGCCGTGATTGCGCCCGACGCCAACGCGCTGCCGGGCACCGCGCAGGCCGCCGAGAACCTCGGCATCGCCGGCGACGTGATCATCGTGGGCTTCTCCACGCCGAACGTTATGCGTCAGTATGTCAAGAGCGGCACGGTCAATCAGTTCGGGCTGTGGGACGTGGTGGTGCAGGGCAAGCTGGCGACCTTCATTGCCGCCGAGCTGGCGCAGGGCAAGACCTTCAACGTCGGCGACAAGATCGAAGTGCCGGGCATCGGCACCGTAGAAGTATCGCCCAATTCGATCCAGGGCTACGACTATGAGGCCGAGAACAACGGCATCATTCTGCTGCCCGAACGCACGGTTTTCACCGCCGAGAACATCGACAACTTTGACTTCTAGTCGAGAACGCCGATAAACTTTGCCCATCTTCCAGGCCGCGCGGGCTGCCTGGAAGATGGCAATCTTGCAGGAACTTGCGACGGTCGTCATCACACGGAACAGGATGAGAGCAGCATGAAGCACCTTCTCGCACTCGACGCCGGCACCGGCAGCGGGCGCGCCGTCATCTTCGATGAACGGGGCGTGCAGTTGGCGGCGGCCAGCCGTGAATGGAGCCACGCCGAAGACCCGGCCTATCCAGGGTCGATGAACTTTGCTGTGGAACAGAACTGGCGCCTGATCGTGGCGTGCATCCATGAGGTGACAGCGCAGGTGTCGAATCTCGACATCGCCGCTATCAGCACGACCAGCATGCGCGAGGGCATCGTGCTGCTCGACCGGCAAGGGCGCGAGTTATGGGCGTGCGCCAACGTCGATTCACGCGCCATCGCCGAGGTGCATCAACTGCGTGCGCTGCGCCCTGGCATCGAGCATGAAATGTATCTGCGCTCCGGGCAGACGCTGGCGCTAGGCGCTGCACCCCGGCTGCGCTGGATTCAGCAGCATCAGCCGGCGATCTACGACCAGGCCGAACAGATGATCATGCTGAGCGACTGGCTGGCCGTGCGGCTGGGCGCGGCGCCAGCGGTCGATCCTTCCAACGGCGGCACGACCGGGCTGCTGAATCTAAAGACGCGCACGTGGGACGCTGCGATCGTGCAAGCCTACGAACTGGACACCCGCTTCACGCGGACGCCAGTCGTGGAGTCGGGTACGGTGATCGGCGCCGTCTCCGCTGCCTGCGCCGCCGAGACGGATCTCCAGGCGGGCACGCCAATCGTGATGGGCGGCGGCGATGCACAGCTGGGCGCGGTCGGGCTGGGCGTCGTGCGGCCTGGGCAGACGGCGGTGCTGGGCGGCACCTTCTGGCAGCAGATGGTCAACATCGACCATGCCATCGAAGACCCGTCGGGGCGGACGCGCATTAACTTCCACGCCATGCCCGGCATGTGGCAGGCCGAGGCGATCGTCTTCTTCCCCGGTTTCGCCGTGCGCTGGTTCCGCGATGCCCTGGCGCCCGACATCGTGGCTCAAGCCGCCAGCGAGAAGCGGGACGCCTACACCCTGCTCGAAGAGCTGGCGCGTGCTGTGCCGCCGGGAGCGCACGGCATCATCCCTATCTTTTCGGACGCCATGAACTACTCGCGCTGGCGCCACGCCGCGCCGTCGTTCCTGAACCTGACGGTTGATCCTGCCGTGACCTCGCGCGCCGCCCTCTTCCGCGCCTTGCAGGAGAATGCCGCCATCGTGGCGCTGGCAAACCTCCAGCAGATTGCCGCCATCACCGGCGGCTTCCCGGCAGCAGTGACCTTTGCCAGCGGCGCGTCCAAAGGTGCGCTGTGGAGCCAGATTCTGGCCGACGTGCTGCAAGTCGTGGTGACGACGCCGGTGGTCAAAGAGGCGACATCGCTGGGCGCCGCGATCTGCGCCGGCATTGGCGTCGGGCTGTACGATTCCTTCGAGGCGGCTTCGGCGCAGCTTGTGAAGATGGAGAGAACTTACGATCCAAACCCGGCCAACGCCACAATCTACGCCGACCTGTTGGATCGGTGGCGCACAGCCTACGCCCACCAGTTGGAGTTGGCCGATCGTGGCGTCACAAAGTCGATGTGGCGGGCGCCGGGCGAATAGGATGCCCGCGCCACCCCACCAAGAGCAAACCACCATCGGGGGAAAAACGAATGGAAACCCTGTTCAAGATTCACGAAAGTGAAGTACAGTACCGCTTCGACGGCGTCTCTGGCCCAAAGTATCTGCTGCGTGGGCCGCGCTCAGATTTTGGTCTGGTTGTCCTGCAACCTGGCGAGGACTTCAACACGCATTATCATCGTGCGCTCGAAGAAAATTTCTACACACTGTCGGGCAGCGTCGAAATTTACGTCAAGGATCAGCACATCACATTGCAGCCTGGCGATTTATGTCACGTGCCGCCGCTGCACCCTCACTACCTGATCAACACCAGCGACGCGCCCTGGTTGGCGATTTTCGCCAAAGCGCCCTACGATCCTAAAGATAAGGTGGATGTCGTGTGGTTGCCCGGCGACCCGCCGCTCATGGAAGTGGCATAGGCCAGGCGCCCAACAGTGTAATGCCGAAACCCGAATTGCAGCCCTTGAAAGTGCAAACTTGACCCTATGGCAAATTCAGCGCGGTTGATGTACCTGGCGCGTGTGGCGTCGCTCTATTACGATCTAGACAAAACCCAACAAGAGATCGCCGACGAGCTGAATATCACCCGCTCGGCCATCTCGCGGCTGCTGACCGAGGCGCGCAAGGAAGGCATCGTCGAAATCAAGGTGCATTATCCCTGGCGATCTTCGGGTGGTTTGCAAGAGATGCTGCGCACCACCTTTGGCCTGCGTGAGGCACGCGTATTGATGCGCGACAACAAAGCCTACGACGAAGTGGTCAAGGGGTTGGGTATCCTGGCCGCCGAATACCTAAACTCAATCTTGCGTCCCGGTCTCAAAATTGGCCTCTCCTGGGGGACGGCGCTCTATCAGATGATCTCGGCGCTGCCGCCAGCCGACCTGCCCACGTGCGAGGTGATCCAGTTGATCGGCGCCTCCGGGGCGGAGAACAACCCCACCGATGGCCCGCTGCTGGCGCAGCTCCTGGCGCACCGGCTGAACTGCACGGGGCGCTTTCTCCACGCGCCGCTGATCGTGGACAGCGAACTGGCCTGCCAGACGATCCGCCAGGATCGCAACATCCAGCGTTCACTCCAATATGCGCGTGCGGTCGATGTGGCCTTTGTCGGCATCGGTTCGACCGACACGGAGTTGTACAGCCTGGCGCGCGCCGGCTATGTGCTAAAAGAGGAGATCGACGACCTGCGCGCACAGGGCGCCGTTGGCGACATCTGCGCGCACCATTACGCACTCGACGGGCGCGTCCTGGACATCGCCATCAACCGTCGCATCGTCGGCATCTCGATAGAAGACCTGAAGCAAATCTCCTGTGTCGTGGGCGTCGCCGGCGGGCGCAAAAAGGCGGAGACCATTCTCGGCGCGCTGCGCGGCGGCTACATCGATGTGCTGATTACCGACGAAGAGGCCGCCGAGATCGTGCTGGAGCGCCAGTTGCGCGAGACACCGGCCGCATGAACACGATAGATCTTCAAAAATGAACGTACCTGCTTAGGCTTACCTGGAGTTCATCCGCAGATAATGGCTGAGTAGTTACAAATGAACAAAGGCGCAGCGTCGTATTGGCGCTGCGCCTTTGTTCATCTCCAAAGAAGGTTGCGCCTATGCGTCGGTCACGCAGCCTTCGGACGCAGAGGAGACCGTCTTATAATACTTGTAGAGCATCCCTTTGGTGAACTTGGGCGCCGGCATCGACCACATGCTGCGCCGGCGCGCCAATTCCGCGTCGCTGACATGCACATCGAGCCGGTTGCTCTCGGCGTCGATGGTGATTTGATCGCCATCTTGCACCAGCGCCAGGGCGCCGCCGACCTGCGCCTCGGGCGTGATGTGGCCGACAACGAAGCCGTGTGTGCCGCCAGAGAAGCGCCCATCGGT
>Ga0209398_1001588_pt1 | contig 11480 bp, 11 predicted proteins | sample AshMeaBigSpring_FD_184125 | JGI IMG/M metagenome (GOLD analysis project Ga0209398, IMG submission 184125) | Groundwater microbial communities from Big Spring, Nevada to study Microbial Dark Matter (Phase II) - Ash Meadows Big Spring (SPAdes)... | ecosystem: Environmental > Aquatic > Deep...
CTACCGGGTGGACGGCATCCTCAAGGAGGTGGACTCCCCCCCGGTGCGCTCCACCGCGGCCATCATCTCCCGCGTCAAGATCATGGCCAAGCTCAACATTGCCGAGCGGCGCCTGCCCCAGGACGGACGCATCCCCCTACGGGTCCAGGGCAAGGAGCTCGACCTGCGCGTCTCCACGGTCCCCACCATGTTCGGCGAGAGCGTGGTGATGCGTCTCCTCGACAAGGAAAGCGTGCGCTTCGACCTCGACTCCCTCGGCTTCGACGGCTCGCCCCGGGAGCGGCTGCTCTCGGTCCTGGACCTCCCCTACGGCATAATCCTGGTCACGGGCCCCACTGGCAGCGGCAAGAGCACCACCCTCTACACGGCCCTGGCGCGCCTCAATACCCAGGAGCGCAAGATCATCACGGTGGAAGACCCGGTGGAATATCAGCTCCCCGGCATCAATCAGATCCAGGTCAAGGCCCAGATCGGCATGACCTTCGCCGGGGCCCTGCGTGCCATCGTGCGCCAGGACCCGGACATTATCATGGTCGGCGAGATGCGCGACCTGGAGACCGCCCGCATCGCCGTGCAGTCGGCCCTGACCGGGCACGTGGTCCTCTCTACCCTCCACACCAACGACGCGGCAAGTGGCGTGACCCGCCTACTCGATATGGGGGTGGAGGACTACCTGCTGACCTCGACGGTGAATGGCATCCTCGCCCAGCGCCTGGTGCGCCGCCTCTGTACCCATTGCCGCCAGCCCTACAGGCCCCTGCCGGAGCTGGCGGCCAAGCTCGCCCGCGTCGCCGGCCCCGCGTCGTCAAAGGGCACCATCACCCTCCACCGCGCCGTGGGCTGCGACCGGTGCGGCGGGACCGGCTACCTGGGGCGTATGGTCATCACCGAGGTGCTGCTCATGAGCGATGGCATCCGTCAGGCGGTCCTGCGCCACGCCACCGCCAGCGAGCTCCAACACATCGCTATCCAGGAGGGCATGATCACCATGTACGACGACGGCCTGCGCAAGGCCATGGAGGGTCGCACCACCGTCGAAGACGTCATGCGCGTAGCCGCCGCGGACGATGGACACCTCGAGGATGCAGGAGCAATCCCGGACGAGGCCGGGGAGGCCTGATACCTTGCCACTTTATGCCTTCAAGGCCGTGAAGCCCGACGGCGAGGCCGTCGAGGGCGACAGGGAGGCTTCGGACGAGGCGGCCCTGGTCCGCCAGCTTCAGGCCGAGGGTCTGATCCCCATCCAGACCCGACCGGCCGGGGGCCTGCGCCTGCAGATCGGCGGCAAACGCCGCCGCGGCCTGACCCAGAAGGAGATCGGGGTCCTGACCCGCGAGCTGGCGACCCTGCTGGAGGCCGGTCTGACCCTGGACCGCTCACTGCAAATCCTGGTGGGGCTGACGGGGGAGGAGCACCTGGTGCGGGTCCTGTCCGACCTCCAAGAGCGGGTGCGCGGCGGCTCCAGCTTCTCCGCCGCCCTGGAGCAGCAGGGGGGGCAGTTCCCCCGCCTCTACGTCAACATGGTCCGCGCGGGGGAGGCGAGCGGCGCCCTCGACCAGGTCCTCGCCCGCCTGGCGGACTACCTGGAGCGCACCGCGGAGCTGCGCGAGACCATCACCTCGGCCCTGGTCTATCCGGCCATCCTGTTGGTCGTGGCGGGGCTCTCCGTGATCCTGCTGCTGGTCTTCGTGGTGCCCCAGTTCACGGTCCTCTTCGACGACATGGGCGCCGCCCTGCCGCTGCCCACGCGCATCGTGGTAGGTGCCGGGGACCTGTTCCGCAACTATTGGTGGGCCATGCTTGCCGGGGTCGCACTGGTTGCCGTGGCCGTCGAGCATCGACTCAAGCGACCCGAGGTGCGGGAGCGCTTCGACCGCCGCCTGCTGGCCACGCCGCTGTTTGGCGACCTGGTCTGGAAACTCGAGACCGCCCGCTTCTGTCACACCCTCGCGACCCTGCTCAAGAACGGCCTGCCCCTGCTCTCCGCCCTGAACCTGGCCAAGGAGGTGGTGGGCAACCGCAAGCTCGCGGGGCTGATGGACGAGGCCGCGGAGGACCTCAAGCACGGACGCGGCCTGGCGGAGCCCCTGTCCAGGCGCGAGGTCCTGCCCCAGCTCGCCATGCAGATGATCAGGGTGGGCGAGGAGTCCGGGGCCCTGGATGGGATGCTCGCCAAGGTGGCCGAGATCTACGATCGGGAGACCCGCTCCAGCGTGCGCGGCCTGCTCACCCTGCTGGAGCCCGTCCTCATCATCGGGCTGGGGATCGTCGTCGCCGGAATCATCATCTCCATCCTGATGGCGATCCTGGGGGCCAACGATCTGGTCTTCTAAGTGGGCAGTTGTCAGGTGTCAGGTCTCAGTTGACAGTGGCCGGCAGGCGCCGGGCCTGCGCGGCGCCCATGTCCCCGCCCCTACCGTCGTCGCCCGTACAATGTCTGTCCAACCCCTACGCCTCGAGGTAATTCCATGTCCAATCGAATGCGCAAGCCTGCTCGCGGCTTCACCCTGGTCGAGCTCCTGGTCGTGCTGGCCATCCTCGGTCTGCTTGCTGGTCTCGTCGGACCTCAGGTGATGAAGTTCCTTGGGGGCTCCAAGACCAAGACCGCCGCCCTCCAGATCCACGACCTGGGCGCCACACTCGATCTCTACCGGCTGGAGTTGGGCAGCTATCCGAGCACCGACCAGGGGCTCGAGGCCCTGGTGCGCCAGCCGGGTAACGCCCCCAACTGGAATGGCCCCTACCTGAAGAAGAACGAGGTCCCCAAGGACCCCTGGGGGAACGAGTACCAGTATCGGGCCCCTGGCCAGCACGGCGCCTTCGACATCTGGTCCCTGGGCGCCGACAACCGGGATGGGGGCGAGGGGGAGGACAAGGACGTCACAAGCTGGGAGTGAGGGGAAGGGACGAGTGGCCAGTCCCCGGCACATCGCCAGTGAGGGTGGCGCCGCCAGGAAAGCGCTCGCATTCGTCAAGGCGCCAGGACTGCCTGTTCCGAGGCGACGCGTCGCTCGCCATTGCGCGGGTGGCTTCACCCTCATCGAGCTGATTGTGGTCCTGGCCCTTGCCGCCCTGCTGATCGGCGTGGTCCCGCCCCTGATCGGCGCCGCCTTCCCCGGGGTCCAGCTCAAGGCCGCCGCCCGCAGCACCGCCGCCGGGTTGCGCCTGGCCAGGGAGGAGGCGATTCGCGGCGGGCGCGACGTCGCCTTCCTGTTGGACGTGGAGGGGCGGCGCTACCAGGTCGAGGGCGACTCCCGCGCCATCTCCTTTCCCTCCGGGCTCGACCTCAAGCTGGAGGGGGCCCGCTCGGAGATGCGCGACGACCAGGTAGGGGGGGTGCGCTTCTACCCGGACGGGAGCTCCACCGGCGGCCGGGTCCTGATCAGCCGTGACGGCCATGGCTATCAGGTCGGTGTGACCTGGCTCACCGGGCGCATTGCCATTGGCCCTTGGGATGGAGACTGACCGCTTGGCCAGGGCCCGGGGCCCGTGCCGGTCGGCCCAATCCCGCCCGGCAGCACCGCGCTTTCTGCCCAACCCTCCGGCCCGGCCCTTACCGGTCTGCCCCCGGCGACCGAGTCAGGCGGGCTTTTCCCTGCTGGAGGTGCTGGTCGCCTTCGCCATCCTGGCCCTCACCATGGGCGTGCTCATGCAGATCTTCTCCCGCGCCCTGAGCACCACGGCGGTGAGCGGCTCCTTCGCCAGGGCCGCCGAGCTGGCGGAGGCAACCCTGGCCCAGGCCGGGGTGGAGGTCCCACTCGAGGAGGGCGACTTTTCCGGGGAGGCGGATGGTGGCTTCACCTGGGCCCTGCGCATCCAGCAGCTCGACACCAGCGACCTCTTTCCAGATCAGCCCCCTCCGGTTACCCCCTACCGGGTGACGGCCACCGCTTATTGGGAGGACGGCGCGGCCGAGCGGCACTTCAGCCTGGCCTCCCTGCGCCTCGGTCCCGCCCTGGAGACCGCCGGCCTGGGGGCCGGCTCGGCCCAGGTCCAGTCCCCGCGGGCCCAGGCCCCGGCGGCCCGCAGGGTCGGGTCGCCATGACCGCGGCACTTGGGGTCCGGCGCGACCGCCCCCGCGCCAGGGTGGACCTGGCGCCACCCTCGGCCGCCAGGGGCTTCACCCTCATCGAGCTGATCATCGCCCTGGCCCTGGTCGCCCTGATCACGGTCCTGCTCTTTTCGGGGCTGCGGCTTGGGAGCCGTGCCTGGGATGGGGTCGATGCGGTCGCCGAGCGTAACGCCGAGCTGCGCAGCGCGCGGGGCTTTCTCGACCGCGCCCTGATGCAGTCCCGCGACCTGGTGCTGCGCTTCGACGAGGAAGACCGCCAGACCTTCGCCGGGAACGCCACCAACCTGGAGTTTGTCGCCCCCCTGTCGGAGCACGTCGGGGTCCCGGGGCTCTATGTCCTGAGGTTGGGGCTGGACGGGCGGGGCGAGCACAGCCGCCTGGTCCTGACGCGCTGGCTGCTGCACCCAGATGTCCTCGCCGGCAATGCCGACGCGCCGGAATGGGAGCCACTGGACCCGGATTCACCGGCGGACATCGACAGCGTCAGTACCGATCGGGACCTGGCCGCCGGGGCCTTCGGCCAGACCGTGCTCTTGGAGCAGGTCGGCGAGCTCGAGCTCGCCTACTTCGGCGTCGCCGAGCAAGAGTCCCAGGCCGGGACCCAGACGACGGGCGGCGGCCCCAGCGGACAGGTCGGGCTGGGGGACGAGGAGCCCGAGGGGCAGTGGTACGCGGAATGGGTCGGCCAGCCACACCCGCCCAAGCTCATTCGCGTCCACCTCACCAGCCGGCGCCAGGATTGGCCCGATAGCATCATCCGGCTGCCGCAGGTCGAGCAGGCCCTGGGGGGCCAGATCCAGGTCGGCACCCCCCAGGTACTGCCGGATCCCGCGGGCCAGCCCCAGGGCGGGTCCGCCCAGGCAAGGCCGGGGGGATCTGCCCCGAATGGTTCCGCGCCGCGCGGGCTCAGCCCCCCCACCGGGGTGGATCGATGAGGCGCCCGTCGCCACAGGGCCCCGCGGGCAACAGGGGGATCGCCCTGGTCCTGGTCCTGTGGGTCATTACCCTCCTCACCGTCATGGCCATGGGCCTGACGGCGGCCCAGCGCACCGAGAGCACCCTGACCGCCAATGCCCTCGACGGTGCCAGATTTCGGGCTGCCGCCGATGCCGGGATCGCCTATGCCGTCCTCAACCTACTGGCCCCCCCACCCGTGGAGCTTGACACTATCCAGACCGATGCGCAGGGGCGCTCGGCCCTCTGGCTGCCAGACGGCTCGCCGCACCCCTGGACCTTCGCCGAGACCCCGCTCGCGATCTCGGTGCACAACGAGGCCTCTCGGGTCGACCTCAATCGGGCGGATGCCCCAATCCTCACGGCCCTGCTGATGATCCTGGGGGTGGAGGAGGATGCCGCACTCGCCCTGGCGGATCGCATCCTGGACTGGCGCGACCCCGACGACCTCACTGGCCTCAACGGGGCCGAGGACCCCGACTACGAGGCCGAGGGGCTGCCCTACGGGGCCAAGGACGGTCCCTTCACCAGCATCGAGGAGCTGCGGCAAGTCCTGGGTGTCTCCCAGGATCTTTACCGGCGCCTCGCCCCTGAGGTCACTGTGGACGCGGGGACGGCACAGGTCGACGGGCAGTTCGCGTCCGCCCCGGTGCTTGCCGCCACCCTCGGTGTAACGATGGAGGAGGCCCAGCTCGCCATCGCAGAGCGCAACCAGCCCGTGCTCCCCGGCGGCGTTCCTGGGCAGGGCGCCGCCGGACAGGGTCGCGGAGGCCCACTCTATCGCATCCGCGTCGCGCGGGGGGGCGAGCCGGCCGCCGTGGACCCAGGGGCCGGGGCCGCCCCAGGGCAGGGGGCTCAGGCCGCGTCTCAGGTGGCCATGGAAGCCCTGGTCCGCGTCGAGGCCGGCGGGCAGCCGCCCTTTCAGGTCATCTGGCGCCGCTACGGCATGGCGGCGCCGACCTCGCCCGGCGGCAATGCGGAAGACGGCGATCTGCGGCGCTGATTGGCCGCCGCGTCGCCCGGCAGGCATGGGCCCCGTCATGATAGGCTTTACCCTGTCGCTCCCTGTTGTTCACCTACCAGGCGGGCGTCGGCGCACGCAACCCACTATCATGCGCACCTCATGGCAACGAGCAACGCCTTTCAGCCCCTGAGGTTCCCCGGGTCGCACGGCAGGTCTTCGGCCTGGGACATGCTGGACACCTGGCGGCGCCAGCTTGGCACCTGCATGCCGAGATCCCTGCGGCCATTGCTGCTCGGCCACGACCGGCGCCTTGTCGTGCGGCTGCCGGATGCCGGGCCGGTGTCAGACGCGCAGTCCGCGCCTGCGGACGGGCCAGCGCCAGGCGCGTCGGCGGCCGGCCGGGATGAGACGCCTGCGGCCTGGTCGGCAGGCGACAGCGCTCGGCTCTACCTCGCCGAGGACGATGCCCGTCAGCCCTTGGGTGAGCTGCGCCTCGATACCGTCGATCCCCTCCACCTGCCAAGCGGGGGCCAGGGGCGGCCGATGCGCCGGACGGTGCTCGAGCTGCCGCCCGCACAGGTCCTGCGCCGCAGTCTCTCCTTTCCCTTGCAGGTCCAAGAGAACCTCCAGCAGGTCGTCCGCTATGAGCTCGACCGCTTGTCCCCCTTTCAGGCCGACCAGGTCCTCTTCGATGCGCACGTAGGCGGCACCTCGCGGCGCGGCGACCGCATCCTCGTAGATCTGGCCCTGTGCCGGCGCGACCGAGTGGAGCCCTGGTTGCAGCGCCTGCGCGAGGCGGGGACACCGGCGGAGGAGTTGACCTGGGATGGCGCCTGGCCGAGGGCCAACCTGTTGCCAGTCGGCGAACGCCCACGCCGACGCAACAATGGCCTGAGGTTGAGCTTGGCCCTGCTCTTGCTGGTACTGTCGCTTGGGGCCGCGGCCCTGGTCACACCCCTGTGGCAGCGCGGGCAGGTGCTCGATGCACTACAGGCCGAGCTGGCGCGTACACGCACCGCGGCCCAGGAGGTGGACAAGCTGCGCACGGACCTGGACCGGGCGCGCCAGGGTAGCGTCGCGGTCTTGCAGCGCAAGCTCGACCAGCCGCGGGTGATCGACCTGCTGCGGGAGCTCACGGTGAAGCTGCCCGACGGGACCTGGATCCAGAACCTCAACCTGGACAAGGGCGAGGTCCAGCTCAGGGGCGAATCAACCCAGGCCACCGCCCTGCTCGCCCTGCTGGAGAAGGCTGCGGGCGTTCAGGGGGTGTCCTTCGCCTCGCCGGTCACCCAGGTGGCCCAGACCGGCGCGGAGCGCTTCAACATCGCCTTCCAGTACCAGAGGCCCAAGCCGCCGTGAGCGCACCCGCTACCCCAACCGGCCCCGGCCTGGGCTCGCGTATCTTGGGCTGCCTTCTGGCCTGGTCCGTCGTGCTGTTGATCCCGCTGGGCCTTGGCGTCGGGGTCGCCTGGCCCTGGCTGGAGCGTATGGACAGCCTCGCGGGGGAGATCGACAGCACCCGGGACCAGCTCGATCGCTACCAGCGCCTGGTGGCGACCCTCCCGGGGCTTCGCGCCGAGCTCGAGCAGGTCAGCAAGAACGAGGATCTCAAGGCCTTCTACTTCGATGCCCCCACTGCGGCCCTGGCCGGGGCAACCCTTCAACAACAGGTGCAGGACATGGTGAAGGCGGCCGGCGGCCGTCTGGTCAGCACCCAGATCCTTCCCGAGAACGCCAACGAGCAGCCACCGACGATCCGTGTGCGCATCCAGATGCAGTCTTCCACGGAGCAGTTGTTCGAGGTCCTCTACCGCATCGAGGAGGCCCGGCCCTTCCTGTTCGTCGACCAGGTGTCCATCCGCTCCATGGTCCAGCCGGAGCGCCCCGTCCCTAACGAGCGCATCCGCCAGGCCCGGCGCGCCCGGCCCAAGCCGGAGGCCGAGGATCTGACGGTGCGCCTGGACATCTTCGGCTTCGCGCTGGGGGGGGCATGATCAAGGCGCTGCTGGCCCTGGCGGCCATGGCCCTGGGCGGCCTGCTCTACCTGCAATGGAGTGATTGGCCGCCGCCGGTTGCAGTCCGGCAGGCCCCGGTGCCGCCGGGGCAGGCCCAGCCGGCGGACCACCCGGACCCGACCGCGAGACTCAGCCCCCTTGAGGACAGGGAGGAGTACGCGGCCGTCAAGGAGCGCCCACTGTTCCGACCGGAACGCCGTCCGCCCAAGGACGAGCCGGAGGTGGCCGAGGAGGCGCCGGCGGAGGAGCCCACCGACCTCGCCGGCATGGACCTCACAGGGGTGCTGATCTCCCCCAAGGTGAACACGGCCTGGGTCAAGGAGCCGAGTCAACCTGCACCCGTCCGGGTACGCCCGGGGGAGATCCTGGCCGGCTGGACGGTGAAGGAGATCAAGGCCGACCGCCTGCTGCTGGAGCGACAGGGCAAGACGGATACGTTACTATTGCGCGAATTCAATGCCCCAGGGACATCCCCGCCGCCTCCACCACCGGCACCGCGTCCGCCCGCTGCGGCAAGGCAGGCACCTCCGGGTGGCCAGCAACAGGCGGGCGCACAGCGACCGAGGGCACCCGGTCGGGTCGCCCCCCCTGCGGCCAGACCACCCGCTGCGGCCCCGCCGCCGGTCGCCCCGCGGGCTGCACCGCCAGAGCGGCCGGGCGGACAGACTCAGACCAGCGGCGGGTAAGCCGCCTTCGAGGCCCGATGCGCCCTGACCCAAACGCCAGAGCCCTGAGCAACGCCATGCGCGGTCTGCCCCTGGCCCTACCCCTGCTCGCCGCCCTGGTGCTTGGGGCCTGCACCCCGTCGGCCTGGGATCCCACCCTCAAGGTCGGCGACCCCCAGGGCCATGTCATCGATCAGCCCCGCGCCCGCGACGGCGCTGCCGAGACCAGGCCCCTGATCCGCCAGGACAGCATCGCCCTTGGTGGTGACGGGGCGGGGGCCCCCAAGACCTCGGTCAAATCCGGCACCGGGGTCTTCGTGGAGAAGATTTCCCCGCCCACGGTGGACACCACGCCGGGGGACGTGACCCTCAACTTCGACGGGACCGACATCCGTGAGGTGGTCAAGGTCATCCTCGGCGACCTGCTCCAGGCCAACTACTTCATCGACCCCCAGGTGACGGGGGTGGCCTCGCTCCAGACCGAGCGACCGCTGCGTCGCGAACACCTGATTCCGACCCTCGAGACCCTGCTGCGCATGAACAACGCGGCCCTCATCGAGAGCGGCGGCAGCTACCAGGTCAAACCCATCAGCAGCGGGGTCCAGGGGCTCGTGGTGCCGCAGCTCGGCTCCAGTCAGCGCGCTTTGCCCAACGGGTTCGGGGTCCAGGTGATCCCGCTCCAGTACATCGGGGCCGAGGAGATGAGCAAGATCCTCGAGCCCCTGGTCCCCCAGGGGAGCGTGGTGCGCGCCGACACCCTGCGCAACCTGCTGGTCATCGCCGGCTCGGGGCCAGAGCTGGGCAACATCGCCGATACGGTGCGCACCTTCGACGTCAACTGGATGGCGGGCCTCTCGGTGGGCTTCTTCACCCTCGAATACGCCAAGGCCAACGACGTGGCCAGCCAGTTGGAGAAGCTCCTGAGCGACGAGGGCGGCAGCTCCATCAAGGGGCTGTTTCGCTTCGTGCCGGTGGAGAGCACCAACAGCCTGCTGGTGGCCTCCCCACAGGAGCGTTATCTCCAGCAGGTCCGCGGCTGGATCGAGCGCCTGGACAGGGCCGAGGCGGCCGGAGAGGCCGGCGAGCGGCTCTATGTCTACCGGGTGCGCCACGGGGACGCCGAGCGCCTGGCCGAGGTGCTCTCCCAGCTCTTCGGCGACGCCACGCAGCAACAGCGCCGCCCCAGGCTCGGCGGGGTGGCCCCGGGGCTCGCCCCCGCGTCCATCCAGTCGCAACAGCAGGGGGCCGATGCCGACAAGGCCCCGGCCCCCAGACAGCGGGCGACGGCGCAGTCCATGGAGCTGGGGGCGGGCGTGAGCATCGTCGCCGACGTCGCCAACAACTCCCTGCTCATCAAGGCCCCACCGAGGGAGTACAAGAAGATCCTCGATGCCCTGAAGCAGCTCGACATCACGCCGCTCCAGGTCCTGGTAGAGGCGACCATCGTCGAGGTGACCCTCAGCGGCAGCCTGCGCTACGGGGTGCAGTGGCAGTTCTTCGGCGGTCAGAAGGACCAGCGTTTGGACTACTCGCTGGTCAACAACGCCGAGGGGACCATCACCAAGACCTTCCCGGGCTTCAACTGGGCGGTGGTCCTGGACCCCCAGACCATCCGCGCGACCCTCAGCGCCCTGGCGGCGGACAACCTGGTGAATGTCCTGTCCTCACCCTCGGTGATGGTCCTCGACAACCAGACCGCCAAGATGCAGGTGGGCAAGCAGGTACCGATCCTGACCACCCAGCAGCAGGCGACCACAGGAGTATCGAACGTCCTCAACCAGATCAGCTACAAGGACACGGGCGTCATCCTCACCGTCAAGCCGAGGGTAACCCCGGGCGGCATGGTGCAGATGGAGATCGAACAGGAGGTCACGGCCCTCGCCGACGCCACCTCCACCGGCGTGGACTCGCCGACCTTCCTGACCCGCAAGATCACCAGCAATGTGGCGGTGCGCTCCAGCCAGGCCGTGGTCTTGGGCGGACTGATCTCCGACGAGCGGTCCGACACCAAGGAGGGTGTCCCGGGGCTCTATCGGGTCCCGGTACTCGGTTTCCTGTTCGGGGAGACCGGCAGGAAGGCGGACCGCACCGAGCTCGTGGTCGTCATCACCCCCCGCGTGATCGCAAGCGATCAGGATGCGCTCGGTGCCGCCGAGGATTTCCGAAAGAAAGTGAAGGGGTTGCAGTTCAAGTTCTGATGCCGGACCTGCCGGAGCCGCCACCCAACCACTGCGGATCCTGCCGTGGCAGTTGAGGTGGTTGGGCGCTGTAGCCGGCCCACGGGGTGTCGGTCTGAGGGAGATGCAATGCGTCTGCCGGAGTCCACGGCCCGGGTGATCAAGCAGACCGCTGTCCACCAGTTCGGACCCGGAGTGGAGGTGTGGCTGTTTGGTTCCCGCGTGCGCGATGAGGCGCGGGGCGGCGACATCGACCTGCTCGTCGCGCTCGAGCATCCGCCGGAAAGCCGGGCGAGGGCCGCTGCCGAGTTTGCCGCCGCGCTGCAATGGCAGCTTGGCGATCAACGCATCGATGTGGTGATCGACGACGGGTCGGGCACGCTGCCCATCGTGGCACGTGCGCGCCGGACGGGCGAGAGGTTGATGTGATCGCTTACGACCCAGAGGCCCTGCCAGAATTCGCCGCGACCTGGCGGGTGGTGGTGAAAGAATCAGCACTGCTGAAACGCACCAGTGATCGCCTGTTCGCCGAGGACATCGACCTGCCTTGGGTGGTCGCGCTGGCACGGGACGACGAGCGCAGCGAGCGCGTCGAGGCCTTCGCGGCCCGTTACAGCCGGTTGCAGGACAGCC
>Ga0209398_1001592_pt1 | contig 11459 bp, 8 predicted proteins | sample AshMeaBigSpring_FD_184125 | JGI IMG/M metagenome (GOLD analysis project Ga0209398, IMG submission 184125) | Groundwater microbial communities from Big Spring, Nevada to study Microbial Dark Matter (Phase II) - Ash Meadows Big Spring (SPAdes)... | ecosystem: Environmental > Aquatic > Deep...
TTGGGAGCTTTTTGCACCACATGAAATTGGGTGGTTGTTATGTTTTGCCAAGTTTTACCGCCATCGTTACTCCAATCTACGCCACTTGTACCGCAGGCCACCAATATGTTTTTCGTCACAAAACACACGCTGCTTTTATAACCCAAAGGTGGTTTTTGGGCAGTTATAAAGCTACGACTGCCATTGTTTGATAGTACACAGGTACCATCTGATAGTTGTTTGTTATCAAAATCGCCCCCAACTATCACGATATGTTTGCCCCATTTGGCTATTGCATTTGCTCCGGTAGTACTGCTGCCTTGCTGTAAGGGTATTGTTTGTGAGGGATGTGACGTGTGTAAGAATCGAGATGCTTTTCCGCCGCTAACATAACAATAACTGAGGTGTTTGCCCGTTTGGGTGAGTACAATATTGGCACCACTAGCTGCAAAAAAAGATTCTCCCGATAGCAAGGTGTCGGTGGCAATCAGGCGTTGCCAATGTTCGCCCGCATCGTAGGTTACTGCTAAGTAGGCTTTATTGCCGAGCGGATCGCCAATCACTATACCGGTATTGCCCTTGAAATGAAAGGCATCTAAAAACATTCCTTTGGTAGTGTCTTCAAATACTTGGTACCAATGCTTGCCATTGTTGTGGGTTTTGAGCATGATAGCGGGTTCGGCTACAGCCATCACTACAACGGTACTATCATCCAAAGCTTCAATATCTCTAAAGTCACGTTTTTCGTAGCTAGGGATGGTTTGCCATTCAATGGTTTTACCGCCGTTGCTACTTTTTCCAACAGTGCCGTTGCTGCCACTTACCCAAAAGCAATCTTTGTTTACCACACTCAATCCCCTGATACTTGTGGCGTATTGCGAGCCAAGCAATTGTAGCGATGGCTTTTGGCCATAAACACAAGTGAGGCCAATGTTACAGAGTAACCAAAGGAGGCGGGTGCGCATGATGGTAAATATGAATTGTGAAAAAAAGTGCTGTTCTGTCAGGAGGCTTTTGTAGTGTCACAACTCCTGTGTTCATTTTGTTGGGTATGGTGCAAATGTAGCAGGCATTTGCCAATTATATATTACTATTGCAACCATTGTACAAAACGTAAAACGACTTGTTATGAAAAAGAATGCACTGTGGCTTGGAATTGGTTTGCTGTGCAGCACCCTAGCCACTTATGCCCAAAATCGACCTTTGAAATTGTGGTACCAACAACCGGCCGGAAAGGTGTGGGAAGCAGCATTGCCACTAGGCAACGGACGCCTTGCGGCAATGGTATACGGCAATCCTAGTAAAGAAATTATTAAATTAAATGAACACACTGTTTGGAGTGGATCGCCATCGCGGAATGATTTGCCCGAAGTGAAAGATTCGCTGCAAAAAATACAAAGCCTTTTGCTTTCGGGAAACAACAAAGCTGCCGATAAATTAACTACCGATATTTTTTATAAGCAAACCAATAACGGTATGAAGTTTTTGCCTGCCGGCGATTTAGAACTTCAGTTCGGTTTTGTGGATAGCCTTGTTAGCAACTACTATCGCGAACTCAATTTGGAAAATGCAGTTACCACTACCACCTTTCAGTACAAAGGCATTGTTTATACCCGCAAAACCTTTACTTCCTTTGCCGATCAAGTAATTGTGGTTCAGTTAACAGCCAATCAGCCAAATGCAGTGAGTTTTGAGGCCGAACTACTTTGTAAGTTGAAAAATGTAGCCATCAAAACACAGTCAAACGGCCACGATTTATCCGCCGAAGGACTAGACCACGAAGGCGTACCCGGAAAAATAAAACTGAACATTCGCACCCACATTCTCAACGAGGGCGGAACTTGTATTGCTAAAGACAAAAAAATGGTGGTGGCAAATGCCAATAGCGTAACCATCGTAGTATCGTTGGCCACCAACTATAAAAACTATGCCGACATATCGGTAGATGAACATGCCAAAGCCGCTGCTTTTTTAGATGCCGCCATCAAAAAATCGTACAATGCCTTACTCACAGCACATACGCAGCGCTACGTGCAACAATTTGGTCGCGTTCAATTTGCGCTTGCGCCAACTGCCGATTCTAGTCACTTACCTACCGATGTGCGTTTAAAAGCCTTTAGTCGCAACAACGACCAAGCACTTGCTGCTTTGTTTTTTCAGTATGGCCGATATTTATTAATTGCTAGTTCGCAACCCAATGGTCAGCCCGGCAATTTACAAGGTATATGGAACGACAAAACATCACCGGCTTGGGACAGCAAATACACCATCAACATCAATACCCAAATGAACTACTGGCCCGCCGAAGTTTGCAACCTCAGCGAAACCCACGAACCGCTTGTACAAATGATTCGAGAATTGGCCGTAACTGGTAAAGCAACAGCAAAAACAATGTATGGCGCTAGGGGATGGGTATCGCACCACAATACCGATTTGTGGCGTATTACAGGGCCGGTAGACAAATGCCGATGCGCTATTTGGCCAATGTCGGGTGCTTGGTTTTGCCAGCATTTGTGGGAGAAATTTTTATACAATGGAGATGTTAAATACTTGCAATCGGTGTATCCCATCATGAAAGATGCTGCCGTCTTTTTTCAAGATTTTTTGATAGAAGAACCCACCCATAAGTGGATGGTTACTGCGCCCACCATTTCGCCGGAACAAGGGGGCATTTCTGCTGGGGTAACCATGGATAACCAAATCTTATTCGATTTATTTTCGAATGTAGCCCGTGCTGCATCCATACTTAAAACCGATGCCGCATTTGCAAAAGAAATTACAGCACTTAAAGCACGTTTACCATTACCCCAAATTGGCAAATACAGTCAGTTGCAGGAATGGATGCAGGACATCGACGATCCTAAAAACAAACACCGCCACGTATCGCACCTTTTTGGCTTGTATCCCGGTAGGCAAATATCGCCTTATGCTACCCCCGAAGTGTTTGAAGCGGCCAAAAACTCACTGCTGTATAGGGGCGATGCTGCTACAGGATGGAGTATGGGTTGGAAAATCAACTTTTGGGCACGCTTTTTAGATGGCAATCATGCCTTAGAAATGATTAAAATGTTGATGGTGCCATTGACCGATAAAGGAACAATGGGCGGTGGTGGTTTGTATCCCAATATGTTCGACGCACATCCACCGTTTCAAATTGATGGTAATTTTGGAGCTACTTCAGGCATAGCCGAAATGTTGATGCAAAGTCACGATGGGGCAGTGTTTGTATTACCTGCCTTGCCCGATGCATGGAAGGAAGGACAAGTAAAAGGGCTGAAAGCAAGAGGAGGATTTATTATAGAAGAACTCGCTTGGAAAAATGGCCAAATTACCAAATTGGTGGTACAATCTACCCTTGGAGGCAATTTGCGCTTGCGTTCACCACAAATGCTTACAGCCGCTACACCATTTACGCTTGTAAAAGCCAAAGGCAACAACAGCAATCCCTTTTTTGTGCAAGACTTAGCCCCAAAGCCTTTGATTTCGCCCGAAGCCAAATTGCAAACACCTACTATTAAAAATACCTATTTGTACGATATTGCTACTGAAAAAGGAAAAGTTTATCGTTTGAAAGGCTAATTTCTGTATAGAACAGCATTTTGTACCATTTTGCACAAAGACACCTCGATAAGCAGTTTTTTTTTGCTGCATTTTCGAGGTGTCTTTGTGTAGTAGGGTATTCTGCTATACTTTTGCGCCTTTAGCAAAAACAGATAGCGCCCTTAGCATGGAGCATGCACAAGGGCAACAAAAATGGTTAACTATGATACCTTATTGGATGAGCCGTACGCAGTTGATGTTGGGCGATGACAAAGTAAATGCGTTGATAAATAAGCATGTTTTGGTAGTAGGATTGGGCGGTGTTGGCGGCATATGTGCCGAAATGATTGCCCGTGCCGGGGTTGGTAAAATGACCATTGTAGATAATGATAAAGTAGATTTAAGCAATGCAAACAGGCAAGTAGCAGCCCTTCACTCTACCGAGGGACAATTAAAAGCGAGTGTCATGGGGGAGCGATTGAAAGATATTAATCCTCTAATTGATTTAACGGTGCTGCCTACCTATTTGGAAAATGAAAAAATACCACAATTGCTTAGCGAAGGGCAGTTTGATTATGCCGTTGATTGTATAGATACCTTAGGGCCTAAAACGTATTTTATTAAAGCATGTAAAGAGCTACAAATACCAATCGTTACTTCGTTAGGCGCAGGCGGTAAAGTAAATCCCTCATTGGTACAAGTAACCGATATTGCCAAAACTTACCAATGTACTCTTGCAAAACATGTTCGTAAACGCCTGCGCGGTATGGGCATCACCCACGGACTCAAAGTGGTATTTAGCCCTGAAGAAATAGATGAAAGTAGGGTAGTGGTAACCGAAAAGGCCTTTCCCAAAAAATCAATCATTGGTACTATTAGTTATATGCCTGCTATTTTTGGCTGCACGGTAGCAAGTGTGGTTATTAGGGATTTGATGGAGGGAGTGTAAGAGGAACGTATCGTATGATAACAGCTGTTGGTGTACAATGAGTACCAAACGCTACTTTTTTGGGAATGGATGCGTCAATTTGCAAGTGCATTTTTCTTTAACGGCAGCACTTGAGCTTTATTTATGGGGAAGGACCCCAAAGTGTGGCAGCCAAACAATTATCGCGATGCTAGGAAGCAGTCTCCAACTTCGAAGAACAGTTTGCTTCATATCTATTATCATTTATAGCTTGCCAACCATTGCCAAAGCCATTCATGTTGATAGTCGGGGATGTAGTGCAAAATATTGTGCAAACCGGTAAATGCTTCTGGAGGGTGTGTTGTGGTAAGGGCAATACAGTACATGTCAGCTGCCGCGGCTGCTTCTGCTCCTTTTGGAGCATCTTCAAAAACAATACACTGCTGAGGTGGTATTTGTAGTTTTTGTGCACACTGTAAGTATGTTTCGGGGTGAGGCTTGCTGTGGGTTACCTCATTAGCACTAACCGTTGCGGTAAAATAATGGGCAATGTTTAAATGTTCCAGCAGTGTGTTTAGAGTAGTAGGCGTAGCCGCCGACCCAACCGCCATAGGGATGTGTAGGTCGGCGGCTGCGTCTAAAAAATTAGTTAATCCCTGCACAGGCACTACTTGTTTGTTAAAAGTAGATAGGTAAACTTTTTCTTTTTGTAATGAAATGGCTAGTTTTTCTCCGGAGCTAAAGCGGTTGGGCAAAATGCGTTCCACAATCTCTTCGTTTTTGCCATACCATTGTTGGCGCATATCGGAAAGTGATAAGGTTGCCCCATGCTGTTGCAATACCTGTAGCCATGCTTGCAGGTGACAATCGGTATCGTTTACCAAAGTTCCATTAAAATCGAACAATAAGGCTATAGGGGCATTCATTGTATACAGTGTTTATAAATAACGTCCGGTATGGCTTTCGGTTACCAGTTTTAATTGTTGCGGCGTGCCTGCAAACACCAAATTGCCACCACCATCGCCCGCTTCCGGGCCAAGGTCAATTACCCAATCCGCACATCGGATAATGTCGGTATTGTGTTCGATTACAATGAGTGAATGTCCTTGGTTTATTAAAGCATGGAACGAATTGAGCAGTTTGTTGATGTCGTGAAAATGTAGTCCTGTAGTGGGTTCATCAAAAATAAACAGCATATGGCCAAGGCTTTTGCCTTTTCCTAAAAAGGATGCCAATTTTACCCTTTGTGCTTCGCCACCGCTGAGGGTATCGGAGCTTTGTCCAAGTTTTACATAGCCCAATCCTACATCGTGTAGGGGCTGTATGGCTTTGGCTATCGACAATCCTTCTTTGCTGTTGAGCGCTGTAAAAAAAGCAATTGCCTCATCGACGCCCATTTCTAGGATATCAAAGATGCTTTTTTGATTGCAGGTTACTTCGAGCACTTCTTCTTTAAATCGTTTTCCAAGACACACATCGCACGTAAGGTGTACGTCGGCCAAAAATTGCATTTCCACTATTTGTTCGCCCTCACCTTTGCATGCATCGCATCGGCCACCATCTACATTGAACGAAAAATGCTTGGGCATAAAGCCACGCATTTTGGAAAGGGGTTGTTTGGCAAACAAATCGCGGATATCGTCGTAGGCTTTGATATAGGTAACCGGATTGCTGCGCGAAGACTTGCCAATAGGATTTTGATCAATCAGTTCTATTTGGCTAATCAGCGCTACATCGCCCGTGATTGCTTTGTGCTGCCCTACCTTTTCCGCGGGCTGACCTTTTATTTTTTGTAAAGCGGGATACAAAATTTGTTTGACCAATGTGGTTTTGCCGCTACCACTTACACCACTTACTACACATAGGGTTTGTAACGGAAATTGTACCGTTACATTTTTGAGGTTGTTTTGCCGTGCCCCTTCTACTGTAATGCTGTGATGCCATTGCCGGAGGTGGGTAGGTGGTTTTATTTGTAGTTCGCCTTGTAAGTATTTTCCAGTAAGGCTTTGCTTATTGGCAATCAGTTCGTTATAGTTGCCTTGTGCTATTACTTCGCCCCCTAGATGAGAAGCAAGTGGTCCCATATCAATAATGTAATCGGCTTTTCGCATCATCATTTCATCATGTTCCACTACGATCACGGTATTGCCCAATTGCTTTAACGATTGCAAAACACGTATTAAGTTTTCGGTATCGCGTGCGTGCAAACCAATGGATGGCTCATCTAAAATATAAAGCGAGTTGGTGAGGTTGCTACCAAGGCTACGAGTTAGTTGTATTCGTTGGCTTTCGCCACCACTGAGAGAATTGGCAAGCCGATTGAGTGTTAAATAGCCAAGTCCCACATCTAGCAGTGTTTGTAATCGTTGGTGAATTTCGATCAAAATGCGTTTAGCAACTTCTTGTTGGTGTGGGGTGAGGGAGAGTTGGGTAAACCATTGTTGCAAATCTTTAATTGGCATTTCGCACAATTGGCCAATGTGTTTGCCTCCCACCCATACATATAAAGCTTCTTTTCGTAGTCGATAGCCATTACAAGTAGGACATTTAGTGCGCCCACGATATCGGCTTAGTAGAACACGGTATTGTACTTTGTACAAATTTTGTTCTACTTCGTTAAAAAAGTCATTAATGCCAAGTACCCCTTTGTCTCCTTCCCAAAGCAAACGATATTGGGTAGGCGATAGATCGGCGATTGGTGTATGAATAGGGAAGTTGATTTTTTTAGCGCCGAATACAAATTGCGTTTTCCATTCGCCCAATTTTTCGCCCTTCCACGGGGCAACAGCCCCTTCGTAAACACTTAGGCTTTTGTCGGGAATTACCAAATCTTCATCTATTCCCAACACTTGGCTAAAGCCTTCGCAGGTTGGGCAGGCGCCATAAGGATTGTTAAACGAAAATAGGTTGGGTACAGGTTCCTCAAAAGCAATACCGTCTAATTCAAATTTGCTATTGAAATGCCGAAGTATTGTAGTGTTGATTTCAACAAACATTTCGCCCTCGCCTTCATAAAAAGCAGTGCCAACGGAGTCGGTAATGCGGTGGATGGCTTCCTCGTCAAATTCCTTTGTTACCAAACGGTCGGTAAGCACAAAGGTGGTAAGGTTCGTAGATGACAAGAGGGCGGTTAAAGCTTCGTCGTTCATTTCCAATAAAACTTCCAAGCGCTGCAATTCACCGGTTGCTGCCTCGTTAGGAGCGGAGGTGCGCAGGTATAGACGGCTAAATCCCTTTTGCAACAGAATATTGATTTCTTCTTTTGTATTCCGTTTGGCGTGTTGTTTAAAGCGCGATAAAATAAGTATTTTGCTGCCCTCGGGTAGTTGGCAGATAGTTTGAACAACATCTTGAACGTCTTGTTTTTTTACCACCTGTCCACTAATAGGGCTTATGGTAGTGCCTGTACGGGCAAATAGCAACCGCAGGTAATCGTATATTTCGGTCATGCTACCTACCGTGCTGCGTGGTGTTCTTGTAATTACCTTCTGTTCAATGGCAATTGCCGGACACAAACCTTTGATAAAATCTACATCAGGCTTTACCATTCTAGCCATAAACTGACGTGCATAAGCACTTAAACTTTCGGCATATCGGCGCTGACCTTCCGCAAATAGGGTATCAATGGTAAGCGATGATTTGCCGCTTCCGCTAACGCCGGTTACTACAATCAATTGATTGCGCGGGAACGCAACAGATACATTTTTTAAATTGTGGGTACGAGCCCCCGAAACCACGATAGGGTTGTTTTGCAGCAGCGTGTGAGAAGCCGGAACAGCAGCAGATTTTTTAGCCATAAGGCAATATAAACAGAGAAATCGTACGATTGTTGCTATCGTCGTAATTCTATACGAAAAAGGTGAAAAAAGACTGCATGTGCCTTGGTTCAAAAATTAGTGTTTCAAGGCTCTTTTTTTAATCATTCCCCCTTTAGTGTCTTTGACACTACTCATAACAATAAAGGCGTGTGGATCTATTTTGGTGAGTTCTGTTTTTAGTTTATTCAGTTCCAAACGGGTAATTACGGTATAAACGATGTCAATTTCTTTGGCTTCCCCATTTTTTCCGAACCCTCTTTTGCCACTGTATACGGTAACGCCTCGCCCAAGAATGTGAATAATCATTTGGCGAATTTCCTCATGGTGGCTTGATACAATTGTAACGCCGGTATATTCTTCAATACCTTCCACTACAAAATCCAAGGTTTTGGAAGCCGATAAATAGGTAAGCATTGAGTACAATGCCGTTTCGATAGATAAAAAGTAGGCAGCCGTTAAAAAAATAGCGATATTAATCATGATGATAATGTCGCCCATTGTGGTACTAAGTTTTCGGCTTAGATAGATAGCGAGCACTTCTGTGCCATCAATTACTGCACCACCTCGAACGGATAATCCAATTCCCGCCCCAAGAAACATACCACCAAATATGGCCACCAACAATTTGTCGGTTGTAATAGTGGGTACATGTACCACTGCCAATACAATTGCGAGGGTGGTAATTGCAACCGCCGTTTTGATAGCAAACAATTTGTCTACCACTTTGAAGCCTAGCAAAACAAATGGGATATTAATAAGTAAAATGAGTAAATGCAATGGTACGTTGGTAAGTTCGGTAATGAGTAGTGAAATGCCCGTAGCACCACCATCTATAAACTTACTTGGCAATAGAAATCCTTCGAGACCAAAAGCGGCACATAAAATGCCCATTGCAATTAAAAAAGTATCTCGTACTAAGCGGGCGATGGTAATTTTTAACTCACGAAAAGCACTCGCCAACTCAAAATCGGAATAGTTCCGCGAAACAGCAGCGGTTTTGCCAATTTTGTGTTTTAAAACGGCTTGAATAACGATTCGCTTTACAAGTGTATTCATTGCGAGTTATGGGTTTGCAAGGTTGATGCACATTTTTTGTATTATGAGGGCGAATGGCAACAAATTAAGTATAAATAGCTACAAAAATACAAGTATATACTCTATTCTTGTGAAAATAGTGCAACAATAGTGAAAAAGCCATGCGTTTGTATACATTTTCTGTCTATTGAATGTTAATCAAGTGTTGATAACTTTATTCCATTTTAAATAGTTTTTAACAATAACAATAAAAACTTTATACAACCACGAATAGGTGTTAATTTTCCATTTAATACTAATGAAGTAGTGTGCAAACGCGAATCTCTAGTATGTCAGTCCTAATATCCTCGATTTTATTTAATTCAAGCCCCAAAACCAACTAGGTTATGAACACTCTTGCAAATGCAACGGATGCGCAACTGGTATGTGCATTTCAGTCCGGCGACAATCATGCGTTGGAGATATTGATTAATAGGCATAAGGATAGGATTTTTTCCAGCATTTTGTACATGTTGAACGATAGGCACTTGGCAGAAGACGTTTTTCAGGACGTGTTTATAAAAATTATTAATACCCTTCGTAGCAGCCGATACAATGATGAAGGTAAGTTTTTGCTATGGGCATTGCGTATTTCGCACAATTTGTGTTTAGATCATTTCAGAAAAGTGAATAGAACCAAGTCTGTAGCAAGTGATGAAACGGACATTTTTGAAATGATTGGTAGTACCACAGACGCTGCGGATGTAAAAATGGCTCAAATGCAAAGCCATCATCAAGTACGGTTAATGCTAAATTTATTGCCACAAGATCAAAGAGAAGTGATTGTACTTAGGCACTATGCCGATTTAAGTTTTAAAGAGATAGCAGAACTTACCAATTGCAGCATCAATACAGCCCTAGGAAGAATGCGTTATGCACTTATTAATTTACGTAAAATCATGGTTGAAAAACAACTTGTTTTGTAAAAATTCCTATTTTTTTTTTGAACCAAATGCAACAATGCCCGATATTCAATTGTCGGGCATTGTTGTATGGATATTTTATTGAAAAAATATGGATAAGATCACAAGGTTTAAAGTAAAATGGGCTAGAAAAACTAACTGCTTGTGTAAAAAAAAAGTCCGGTGAAAACATTATTTCTCCGGACTTTTTTTATGAATAAATTTTTATTTAAAAGAAGCGTACTTTGTAGCTTCCATATTTTCTGTCTGTAGTTAAAAAGTTAAGCCTATGGTTGTATCTAATTTGAAAAGAATAATAGGAATCGTTGTTGTTAAGTCCCCTTGGTAGAGAATAATTAAATTTAGATTCATCCCTGTAGCCTCTAAAAGATAGTGCAAGAGCATCTTTTTGGTTTGCTTTGATAAACTCCTCTGCTTTTACATAAAAACTAGAATGTACATCATCAAGGTAATCTGTGAATAGTTTTCTATATGAAAACTCAAATCCCAGATCTGAATCTTCATTAATATGATATCGTAAGCCAATGCCTGATGTAAGATTAAATTGTGTAAGGTTGTAGGTATCACCTTTACCTTTGGGATTGCCGGGTAGGAACTGACCTTCTGTGCCAATTTTTGCGAGTTCTACGACGTTTCCATTGTAATAGGTTTTTGGATTGAAGTGGAAGATGCCGAAACCACCAAATATGTAAGGATAGATATAATAGTCCTCAGAATTAGAGAAATCATATTCACCGAGAAGTGATAGTTCTGAAATTTTAGAAAAAAATCGTAGGTTTCTTTTTCTTAAATCTTCTCTATTAGAGTTGCCATCGCTGGCATTAACTCCCGCATATGTATATTGTAGTCTAAGTCTGAATTGAGTAGCAATTTCAGAACTAATTCCTAAACTTATAGCTGGCTCGGTTTCCTTGATGTAAAAAATTTTGCTTGACAAATCCCCACTGTATGAACTTGCCCCAAGTGCAACATTTATTTTTAGATCTTGAGAAAACGATTTGCTGGATGTGAAAAGAAAAAAGAGAAGTAATTTTGAAAAAACGGTGAAATTACTCAGTGCAGTTTTTTTCATTTTGGTTTGCATGTTTTTTTGTAGTTACAAAATTTGCACAATAATACAAATTATCTTTTGTTTTTTATACGCTTTTTAAGGCTTTTAATTTGGCATTTGCCCAAAATACAGTTAATCATACTGTTTTGGAAGCAAGAAATGGCGAT
>Ga0209398_1001593_pt1 | contig 11456 bp, 12 predicted proteins | sample AshMeaBigSpring_FD_184125 | JGI IMG/M metagenome (GOLD analysis project Ga0209398, IMG submission 184125) | Groundwater microbial communities from Big Spring, Nevada to study Microbial Dark Matter (Phase II) - Ash Meadows Big Spring (SPAdes)... | ecosystem: Environmental > Aquatic > Deep...
GCGCTGCATTGGGTGCATGGCGTCTACAACCGCTATCTGTTCAGCGGCGACCGCGACGCGGTCAAGGCGTTCATGCCTACGGTCGAACGCATCCTGCGTTGGTACGCGCCCTTCCAGAACGCCGCCGGCGTGCTCAAAGATGTCGTCGAGTGGAATCTGGTTGACTGGTCGAGCGTCAGCACGGCGGACACCAGCTCCGTGTTGACGGCGCTGTGGGCGCGTGGCCTGCGCGAATTCGTCGAACTGGCTGCCTGGCTGGAGGAACGCAGCAGCCAACGATGGGCCGAAGGCGTGTACGCCCGCGCCAAAGCCGGCTTCGAGATCTTCTGGGACGAGGCGCGCGGCTCCTACATCGACCACATCGTCGACGGTGCGCCGCAGCCGGAGATGAGCCAACTGGCCGGCGCGCTGGCAATCTGCGCAGGGCTGGCGCCGGCCGCGCGCTGGCCGCGCATCATCGACCGCATTACCGACCCGGCGCGCGTGGTCGTGCGCTCCTGGACGGGCGGCGGCGGCGAGTACGCCGAGGAAAAGATGCAGAAGCAGTTCATGGGCATCTACGAAATCGACTGGGACGCGCAGGAAGAAGTCGTGAGCGCCGAACCCTTCATGAGCTACACCGTCCACGACGCCGTGGCGCTGGCCGGGCTTGCCGACCGCCTGCCCGACCTCTACCCGCGCTGGCTGGAATTTCTGGTCGACGGCTACGACACCATCGGCGAGTGCTGGGGCTGGGGCACGCACGTTCACGGCTGGAGCTGCACGCCGACGCGCGACATGGTCTTCTACACGCTGGGCGTCATCCCGGCGCAACCGGGGTACACTGTCGCCCGCATCGCGCCGCGACTGGGACGGCTGGCGTGGGCCAAAGGCGATGTCCCGACGCCGCACGGGTTGATCCACGTCGAGGTGACCGGCGCCGAACTGACCATCGACGCGCCCGTGCCGGTGATCGTGGAACTGGCCGGACAGCCGTCGATCAAGCTGGCGGCGGGGCAGCACGTGGTGAAGATGCAGTAATGGTCTGTTGCCTGGCGATTGGGAGCAGCAGTAAAGCGATAAGGATTGCCGCCCGCATCCAATCGCCAGGCAGCAGTGGATGGCGACGATCTCACATCATTCCGGGCAGGTCGATATCAGCGTCAAGCTGGTCTAGTATCGTCTGCATCTGTACGCGCAACTCAGGCACATCATCCTGCACCGTTACCAGACAATCGACCAGTCCACGCTGAAATAGGCATGTACAGCGATATTCCGAAACGCAATGATGTCAGACCACTCAATCGGTGAATGCTGACCACGAAATTCGGGTGATAGCCGTGCGGCTGCCTCGCCAATGACGATCAGCTTTTGTAGCACCGCACTCTGGCGCAATTCATCGTCACGAAAAGCTGTCTCGCTGGCGACATCCACGAGGAAACGCTGAATTGCGTCTGCTGCGGCAATGATGTCCTCCAGGTAGAGTCGATCACTCCGCATAGATGACCCGGGCGCTCTCTAATACCTGCCGACGAATGGCTGGCTTCAGTCCATCTTTTGGCACCAGGTCGACAGCGCGCCCGCAGATGTGCGTCAGTTCACGCTGCATGCGCGCCAAGTCTAGAAACCCAATGCGGGAGTCAGGAGCAAACTCAACCAAAAAATCGACATCGCTGCCCGCACCAAACTCTGCGCCAAGCGCCGAGCCAAAGAGCGCCAGTTCGCGCACCGCATTGCGCCGACAAAAGGCCGCCAGTTGTGGCTGGGGCAACTGAATGGCAATCGCTTCCTCTACAGAAGACATCGGCAGCCACCTCCTACTGAATCACCAACCACGGTTGTCTCACTCATCACCATCACTATAGCACATCACATCGGTGTCGTCGTAGACGCGGTTATGCTACAATGGCGCCATGATGACGCACTCGCCTTACAGGAATTGCAACATCAACGCAATACCAGCGTAAGGCCAACTCCCCAGACGGAGGCAAGCCAGCCACATGATCCTCACCGGCGCCCAGATTGCCCAACTACGCGATGCCCTGCTCGCCGCCTATCCGCGCCGCGACGACCTGCGCATGATGGTGCGCGTCGAACTGGGCGAGAACCTCGACGCCATCGCCGGCGGCGATACGCTGCGCGCCGTCGCCTTCAGTCTGATCGAATGGGCGCAGCGCACGGGACGCACGGAGGAACTAATCGCCGGCGCACGGCGCGGCAATCCCGGCAACCCGGCGCTGCGGGAATTTGCGGCCGCGCTCGATCTGGGGACGATTGATCCGCCGATCAGCCCGCCAACGCCTGTGCCGCCACCACCCACCGTCGCCGCGTTCCTACGCCGCCAGAAAGAGGAACGCCTGCGCGTGCTGATGGCGCAGTATGAGGCCGCCAGCCAGCAACTGCTGAGCACGCTCAACGCCGCCGACCGCCCGCCGTTGCAGGAGCAGTTGCGGCGGCTGGAGGTGGAGATGGCAGCGGTGCAGGCGGAGATTGAACAACTCGACAATCCAGTGTAAATTGACGACTATGACGAATCTACCCAGCCCCGCTGAACTCAAACGCCAGCGATTGACACAACAATACGCTCAGTTGGAAGCGCAGCAAGTCGCCGTCTCACAGCAACTGCGCACCGAACTCAACGCCGCCAACCGGCCGCTGCTTGAGGAGCGGTTGACCAAGATCGAAAAAGAGTTGGACACGGTGTGGGGGCAGCTTCAGCACCCCGAACAAGCATCGCCGGTTAGCGACGTTCGTCAGCGCCAGCAACTATTGGACGACGCCCTGCCCAAGATCGATTTTCGCGAGGCGTGGCGCGACTTTGCGGCGGTTTACGACGAACACGTCAACCGGCGCGAGGGCGGGGCGGCGCTGCTGCTGGCGCCGGATTTCCGGACGATGTGCGCCGATCTTTTTGTGCGCCGGCTGTACGATTGGTTCCAGGGTGAAGTCGGCTACAACAAGGTGCGCCGCGTACAGATGGGGATCAGTGACTTCAGTCAGCTGACGCCCGACCTCTTTCTTCGGCGGCTGGGCAGTGACTTCAACGTGGCGATGGATGGCGCCGACGCCAACAGCGCTGCGCAGGTGCGCGCCGTCACCGACAAACTGTGCGCCGTACTAGAGCGCGGCCACTTGCTCTTGATCGAGGCGACGCTCGACGTCGATCTCTATCGCCACGAGAGCTTTCTTTGCTGGCTGCTCGATCTATTCTGGCCCTCGCTGCGCGCAAGCTTGAACGCAGCCGCTCAAGATCGTGCGTTCATCAAGTGCCTGTTGGTGCTCGCCGTCGACCCGCCGCTGCCCAAGTCTCTCCCGCTGCGGGAACGCTACTGTCTGTTGCGCAGATTCGATCCGGTGCGGCATCCACTGGCGCGGGTGCCGCTGGCGCCGTGGAGCAGGGATGAGATCGAGGATTGGCTGGTGCACTATTCCGGGCTTGCTGAGAACTGGTCAGCGTCGACGCTTGTCGACAAGGTACACGGAATCTATGTCGCCAGCCGTAACGGTGAGCCGCTGCGCGTCAAATCCGAATTACAGAAGCTCTTCAACCAGCACTGGAATCCATCTACAGGAGGCGTCTAATGCCAATCGCCACACCCTACACCTTCACCGCCGACCCGGCGCGCCGGGCCGCCAAACCGCACGCCGACGCGCCCAAAACGCCTGAACCCTACATCGCCGGCGACGATCTGGTCCAGGCCGTCAACCTGGCGATCTTTTTGCACCGCCCGCTGCTGCTCGAAGGCGAGGCCGGCTGCGGCAAGTCGATGCTGGCGCGCGCCGCCGCCTACGAGCTGGGACTGCCCTTCTACCGCTGGGATGTGCGCTCGACGAGCAAGGCGCAGGAGGGGCTGTACACCTACGACGCGGTGCTGCGTCTGCACGACGTGCAGACCGCCAAAGTGGAAGCGGCGCAGCCGGGCGCGGCGGGCAAGCCGCGGCGCGACCCCAGCAACCCGACCCACTACCGCACCCTCGGCGCACTGGGCAAGGCCTTTGCGCTGACGGAATGCCCGGCCGTGGTGCTGATCGACGAGATCGACAAAGCCGACGTCGACTTTCCCAACGACCTGCTCGGCGTGCTCGACGAACCGTGGCGCTTCACGATTCCCGAAACCGGCGAGACGATCACGGCCACGCATTACCCGATTATCATTGTGACGAGCAACAAGGAGAAAGGCAACCTGCCCACGCCTTTCCTGCGCCGCTGTCTCTACCACTTCATCGAATTCCCGGATCAGCCGGCGCAACTGCAGCGCATCGTGGAGATTCATTACCGCGTGCAGCAAAAGCCCGCCCCGGCGCCGGCATTGGTGGCGGCGGCCAGCACGCGCTTTCTGGCGCTGCGTCAGCAGGGGCGGCTGCACAAACCGCCCGGCACCAGCGAGTTTCTGGATTGGCTCGGCGCGCTGCATGGCTTTGGCAAGGGCGCACCGCTGGCCGCGGACGACCTGGCCGACGACCATAAACCGCTGCCCTTCCCCGAACTGCTCTATAAGCTGCGCATCGACTGGCAGAGCCATGCGCAGCAGGGTGGTGCGGCATGACTTGTGGCAGTGAGGCACACGCAGAAACCGAGCTTCTTGAAGAAGCTCGGTTTTTAGGGCTTTGGGGCGAACGGGCATGAACGGTCGCATTGCCGCCCTGCTCGACGCGCTGCGCCGCTGGTTTGCGCCCGCCCCGCGCATTGACGCGGACGTAGCACAAGCTTCCAGCCTGCCTGCTTCACCCGCGCCGGCGCCGCCCGTCTTCGACGCGCCCGCACTGGCGCTCGACCTCTTCACGCGGCTGCGCGGCAGCGGCTTCACCATCGGCGTGGGCGAGCTGCTGGCGCTGCAGCGTGCGCTGGCGGGCGGCTGGGGCGCCGCTGACCCCGACGCGCTGGCACGCGTGGCGCGGCTGATCTGGTGTACCTCGCGGCAGGAGCAGGCGGAGTTCGACCTGCAGTGGCAGGCGCTCACTGCCGATTGGGCTGGGCGCCACGCGCCGCCGCCGCGCCCCGAGCCGCCTGCGCCCACACCCGCAGCGGATCTCAAGCCCGTGGAGCCGCCCACGCCCTTTCCACCGCCGGCGCGCCCGATTCAGCCCGAACGCCACGCCGAGCTGGCTGCGCTGCCGGTGCGCGCGCCCTTTATCCCGGCGCCGGCGGCGGGCGAAGAAAGCATCCAGAGCTATTGGCCGCTTTCGCGCCGCGCGATGGTCTATGCCTGGCGCTATCTGCGCCGCCCGGTGGCCGACGGCCCCGCCGACGTGCTCGATGTGGCGGCGACGGTGGCGGTCACGGCGCAGCAGGGCTTCTACCTGGCGCCGGTCTATCGCCGCCGGCTGCGCAACCACGCCCGCCTGCTGCTGCTGGTCGACCAGGGCGGCTCGATGACGCCCTTTCACCGCTTTACGCGCGACCTGATCGAGACCGCACAGCAACAGGAAAGCGGACTGGCGGCGGTCGAGCTTTTCTACTTTCACAACATCTTCGCGGAGCGCCTCTTCCATGACCCGCAGCGCACCATGGCCGAACCGCTCGACGTGGCGCTGGCTGGCTGCGACGCCGAGACGAGCGTGCTGATCGTCAGCGACGCCGGCGCAGCACGCGGACGGCGCAGCCGCGAACGCATCCGCCTGACCGCCCGCGCGCTTGCCGAAGTGCAGCGCCGCACGCCGCTGCTCGCCTGGCTCAACCCGATGCCGCGCGACCGCTGGCGCAGTTCCTCCGCCGAGATCATCGCCGGGTTGGCGCCGATGTACACGCTGAGCGCCGACGAGCTGAGCGCCGCCATCGATCAACTGCGTGGACAGGGGTGAGCGCCGATGAACGATCCGCTGTTCGACCCTACCGACCTGACGATGAATAACCTGGCGATCGACGACGCGGTTGCGCGCCAGAATGTGGCCTGGTTCGCCGACCGCTACGGCGCACAGTCCGGCGCCTATCGTCTGCTCGCCGGTTACGCCGCCATGCCGCTGGTGCTGACGCCGGAACTGCTCAATTATTTGCACAATCGCTTTCTGGCCGATGCCGGGCTACCCTGGGTAGCGGAGGTCGATCTGCTGCTCTCCGAGCTGGTGCATCCGGTCGGCGAGGAACTATACGCCATGCCGCCGGCGACGCGCGCCTATCTGCTGGAGGAACTGCGCCGGCGCGTGGGCGACGCCGAGCTAGAGAACGTGGCGCGCGTACTGATCCACTACACGCGGCGGCTGGCGCACACCAACCCGGCGCTCGACGCCGAGGACCTGCGCGCACAGCAGTGGGCGGCGATGGTCTATCTCGACGAGCTGCGGGGGACGGCGGTGCGCGAGGTGGCGGAAGCCTTCCACTCCCTGATTGATCAATTGGATGCGCAGCCGCACGCCGCGCCCTTCGACATGCAGCGCGCCGAGTTTGCGCGGCTGGCGTCCATCACGGAGATGCTGGCGCCGAAGATTCAAGAGCATCCGGAACTGGTCGAATACGCGCACCTGGTGAGCCGGTTGCTGGCCGGGGAGATCGTAGACGGCGCACCGACGCGTGTCAAGGTCGCCGGCACAACGCTCACCGTACCGGATGCGCTGCTGCAGCGCTCGGCGCCGGAGACGGCGCCTGCAGTTGGCGACGTATATGTCCGCGTGGTGCTTTCCCCGGATGGGCTGTACACGGTCGAAGTCGCAGCGGCGGGGGAGCGCACTACCACACGCCGGGCGCTGGAGGTATCGTTGCTAATGGACCAGGCTGCCCGCCTGCTGGTAAGTACACCCGCTAGACGGTCAGCGACGGAAGCTGAGGCGTTGGGCCGGCAGTTGTACCGGTTTCTTTTTCCAGACGATGAAGATGGGCGTCCTGTGCTTGCGCCGCCCCAGGCAGGCGGCGCGACGCGCCTGCTGCTGGAGGTCGCACCGCCAGAATTGGCCGCCCTGCCCTGGGAGATGGTGCATGACGGTCGGCGTTTTCTGGTTCTGGCCGACGATGTCGTGCTGATGCGTTCGATTCCGCTGCGCCGGCCGGCGCCGCCGCTTGCCCCGCAGCAGCCCCTGCGCGTCCTGGCCGTCGCCGCCGCCCCAGTCGACAGCGGCGGGCTGGATCAGGCTCTGGAACGTGAGAAGCTGACCCAGGCGGCCGCGCCGTTGGTGCAGACCGGCAGCGTCGAGTTGATCTGGCAGGATCACATCACGCTGCCGATGCTGCACGCAGTGCTGGGCAAGCTGACGCCCCATGTCTTCTACTTCTCCGGTCACGGCGATTTCGACCCACACAGCCGCACGGCGCGGCTGCTGTTCGAGACCGAGAGCGGCCGCGCGCTGCCAGTTGGCGGTGATGATCTGACCCTGCTGCTGGCCGAGCACCGGTCGCTGCAACTGGCGATCCTCAACACCGACATGAGCGCACGCGCCGCTGTCGACGCTCCGGCGCTGGCGGCGACAGTGGTGGGTGCCGGGCTGCCGGCGGCGATTGGGTTGCAGGGCGTCGTCAGCGACGCCGGCGCCATTCGCTTTGCGCAGCGGCTGTTTGCGGAGTTGGTGCGTGGGCGCACCGTCGCCGAAGCGGTGCAGGCAGGCCGCCGTGAGATGGCACAGGCCGCGCCTGATTGGCTGGAATGGGCGCTGCCCGTGCTCTACACCGCGGCGCCAGATCTGGTGATCGTGCCGCCGATAGAGATTTACCCGCCACCCCCACCGCCGATCACCTTCGACTGGGTCGATATCCCCGCCGGCCCCTTCCTGATGGGCAGTGACAAGACCAAAGACCCTGATGCCTGGAATGATGAACTGCCGCAGCAGACCGTGACCCTGCCCGCCTATCGCATGGCGCGCACACCGGTGACGAACGCGCAGTATCAGGTTTTCGTACAAGCCACGGGGCACCGTGCGCCGCAGCATTGGAAGGAAGGACGGATTCCCGAAGGTAAAGAGGAGCACCCGGTCGTGTATGTGAATTGGCAGGACGCTGTCGCCTTCTGCACGTGGGCAAGCGAGGTTACGGGCGAGACGATCCGCCTGCCCAACGAGGCGGAATGGGAGAAGGCGGCGCGTGGCACGGACGGGCGCCGCTACCCGTGGGGAGACGCGAAGCCGACGAAAGAGCACTGCAACTTTGCCGTGAACGTGGGCGACACGACGCCGGTAGGCAGCTATCCCAAAGGCGCCAGTCCCTTCGGCGTGTTGGATGCCGCTGGCAATGTGTGGGAATGGACAAGCAGCCTGTACAAGGGGTATCCTTATAGCGCGGCTGATGGCCGGGAAGATTCGTATAGTGAAAGCAGTCGCACCGTGCGGGGCGGTTCGTTCGACGACCTTGAGTGGGACGTCCGCTGCGCCTGCCGCTTCGACAACATCGATGCGGTCGACCTTGTGGGGTTGCGGGTGTCGTCCCCCGGCTCTGAGGACTCTGGACTCTGATCCCTCTGGTCTCTGGAATGCTGGCGCTCTGCGCCTCTGGCGAGGGGGTGTGGGGGAGCGCAAGCGTCCCCCACATGGGATTTGCCGCCGAAGGCGGCCGAATTTTGGTTCAACCGGATCGCGTGTGGTTACGTGCCGGGGATGGGCTGCAAAGTATTTGGCTGAACGCGTGCGGTGCAGCCCGTCCCCGGCACGTAAGACGCGACCACCTGAATTCCGATTGAACCCGGATTTTTTTTGTTGGACAAACCAGGTTTCTGGCAGAAACCTGGTTTGTATTTGAGTGAGCAGACGATGGTTACACAGGTTACGGGCGGCTTCGCCGACATCTACACGTGGGAGAATCTCTATAGCGCCTGGCGCAAGGCGGCGCGGGGCAAGCGCGGGCGCGGGGCGGCGGCTGTGCTATAATCTCACTGGAAATGCGGGTTGCAATCGGCGCCTGCCAAGATTCGCACCTGAACACCGAGACAGGAGAGCGTCATCGTGAGTTTGCTGCAACTAGACGTGCCGGAAGGCTTTGCGCAGGCAGTTCATCTGACCCCCGCCGAACTAGAAGGGCAGATTCGCCTCATGGCTGCCCTCAAGATGTTCGAGTTGGGCAAGCTCTCCTCGGGCAAGGCAGCGGAATTGGCTGGCGTCTCGCGGGTGGAATTCTTCGACTTGTGTGGCCGTTATCAAGTCCCCATCATTCAGTATGATGAAGGCGAATTAACGCGCGAGCTAGAATTTCTGGCGAAAAGGAGCGGCGTCGATGGTACAGATTCTACACGAACACGCGATTGAGTGGCCGGTCAGTGGGCATGTTCAGATCGAGGCGCCGGCGTTGGCCGTGGAAGTTGCAGTTTCACCAGATGTAGCGCGGCGCCGCGCTAACGGCTATCTGGGCAGCGAGGTCGCCATGAGCATGTTAGCGCACAACCCGCGCCTTGTCGTCGACGGTCAGCCCTTGTGGCGCTTCGACATCGATCTCTGTTTGCCGGAGTTTGGCTACATCGCCACGTTAGGCAGCATTGATGTAGATGCGTTGACCGGCGCTGTCGTTCCCCTAACTGCGAATCAACTGACTTCACTACAGGAGCGAGCGGATGCCCTGGCTGCGCGTCTCGCACTGGCAACAACGCCAGCAGGCTGATTGCCTGGCCGCCTGTGCTGCGATGGTTCTTGAACATCTCGGAGTCTCTTTTCGGTACGAGCAACTGCTTCGGCTACTCAAGATTCGGTCACACGGCACGACGTTTTCCTCACTGCAGTTTATGACTGAGCTTGATGTAGCTGTCCAGCTTTGCAGCGGCGAGATTGCCGACCTGCGGACACACTTGAACAACGGCATACCGCCGATAGTTTTTGTCAACACAGGGCTGCTGTCGTACTGGACGAGCCAGACAGGTCACGCACTTGTCGTTACAGGCATCGACAAACAATCGGTGATCGTTCACGATCCGGCAATCCGTGAGCCAGATAAGCGTATCCCGATCATCGAATTTGAGATGGCCTGGATCGAGCAAGATCAGCGTTATGCGATTGTAATGCGTACAACCCCAGGAGGAGATTAAGGTCATGACACTGCCCTCACCTGCCGAACTCAAACGCCGCGAACTGGAACGGCAGTACGACATGCTGGCGCGCCAGCACGCTGAGGCGTCGCAACAACTGCGCACGATGCTCGACGCTGCCAACCGCCCGCTGCTGGAAGATCAGGTCGCCGACCTGGAGCAGCGCATGGCGAAGGTGTGGGCGCAGTTGAACCCGCCCGCGGCAAGTGCCCCGCCCGCAGCAAGTGCCCCGCCCGCCGCCCTCACCGTCACCATCCGCCCGCGCATGGAGCAGGTCTACACCGCGCTGGCCGATCTCTTCGACCCAACGCAGCGCCCGCTGGTCGAGGTCGAACTGCGCAATGACACGGTGCAGGCGCAGCGTCTGCTCGTCAGCAGCCACATCCAGGAGTACAGCCACGTCGCCGAGACGACGGTGACGCTGGCGCCCGGCGCGACGGAAACGGTGCGCCAGTTGCCGGCGCTGCGCAAGGCTGCGGTGCAGGGCATCACCGAGCTGACAAAAGCCGAGCTAAGCGTCAGCGTGCGCGACCTGGACGCCGACCGGCTGCTGGAGCAGCGCAGCGCCCGCGTCGATCTGCTGGCGCGCAACGCCGCGCCCATCGCCGCGCGCGACCCAGCCACCAACACCTGGCTCGACCTGACGCGCTACCTGGCGGCGTTCATCACGCCCCACGCACCGGCCGTGCTGGCGACGCTGCGCCAGGCCGTGGATCGCCACCCGGCGCAAACGCTGGCCGGCTATCAGGCCGACGTCATCTTGCAGGTGAACGCACTCTACGACGTGCTGCGCCACGACATCGCGCTTGCCTATGTTCACTCGACGGTCAGCTTCAACCCTGACGCGGCGGCGCTGGATCAGCGCGTGCGGCTGCCGCGCGAGAGCCTGGCGGCGCGGTCGGCCAACTGTCTCGACGCTGCGCTGCTCGTCGCCAGCCTGCTCGAAGCCTGCACGCTGAACCCGACGCTGCTCATCGGCCGTGACCACGCGCTGGTGGGCTGGGAGACGCGGCCGGGTAGCAACGTCTGGGAATTTCTGGAAACCACGGTTTTTCTCACCAACGACTTTGCTGCGGCGCGTGCGTTGGGGCAGCGCAAGGCCGCCTTCTTCGCCGGGCGCGCGCAGACAACCGGCGACCCCGCCTGGCATCGCTTGCTGCCGATCCAGCCGTTGCGCGCCCAACGGATCACACCTCTGGAGTAGACGCCGACTTTGACAATGCTATGTACGCAGATTGGCACGGATCAGACACGGATCAAATCCAGGAAGCTGAATCCGTGTCCCATCCGCGTGAATCCGCGTACGATGGGACCCCAACAGCTGTGTACGCGGATTGGCACGGATCAGACACGGATCAAATCCAGGAAGCTGAATTCGTGTCGCATCCGTGTGAATCCGCGTACCATCAACCAGTGTCAACATCGCCGAAAACGTCCGGTCAGGTACAATAGAGCAGAATCTTGATCGCATGTGGATGAGGCGGTCAGCCGGCGCAACACGCCCCTCGCCCCTCGCAACTGACAGAGGCAATCACCATGAACCCAGTC
>Ga0209398_1001594_pt1 | contig 11453 bp, 8 predicted proteins | sample AshMeaBigSpring_FD_184125 | JGI IMG/M metagenome (GOLD analysis project Ga0209398, IMG submission 184125) | Groundwater microbial communities from Big Spring, Nevada to study Microbial Dark Matter (Phase II) - Ash Meadows Big Spring (SPAdes)... | ecosystem: Environmental > Aquatic > Deep...
ATAAAAGCTGCCCAGCAGGCAGCTATGATGTACTCATTTTTGGGTACTTGTAAACTACTAGATATAAACCCCATAGAATGGTTAAGCGATGAATTTAATCGCATAAATGAAACTAAAACCAGCGATATAGCCAGCCTTCTACCCCAAAACTGGAAAAAATCTCCCTAATCAAAAATCCTCAAATCCGCCACCCTGTACTTAGTGGAACGGATACGCATAAATGAAACTAAAACCAGCGATATAGCCAGCCTTCTACCCCAAAACTGGAAAAAATCTCCCTAATCAAAAATCCTCAAATCCACCACCCTGTACTTGGTGGTACGGATACTTTATAATTTTTTCTTGAAGATTATAAAATGCAATTTCTTGGTGTTCGTAAAGTGTAATTCCACTTTCTGAATATGGCAAAATATTGATTTTACCTGCAAATTTATAATTTACTTTTCCAGACTTTTTTTCTGCTTGTTTTTCTGCACTTTTTTCGTCCACTCTAAATGTTACAGTTTCGTTTTTTCTAAATTGTGTGATAGATTTCAATAAATCTTTACCACGCCAAAGTGATAAATTGTTTTTAGAAAACTGATAGTCAAATTTAGCAAGAATTTTAAAATTTCTTTTTTTGTCCATTCCAATTCTTGTTAGAAATGTTTCCATTTTTCGATATGTATATTTTTGTGTATTCTTTTCTATGTCGCTCAAAATTTCAACGACAATTTCTTTGATTTCTTTTAATTCCATATGTTAGTTTTCTGTCTGTCAGTTTCTTTTAGCAGGGTGTTTGTGTAAAATAGCGTACAACGGTTTGCGGGTTTAAGAAGTTGTCGATTTCGGAGCACAAAACTGTCAACCTGCACGAAAGTTTGATTGAAAAACTGAACTTGATTTAACCACTGAACCGCCAATTTCTTAAACCCGCTGTTACCGGCTGGTGTTCTGTCCGTCCGTCCTTGCAAACCATTTTCAATATTGAGTTTCACTGTCTTTGTCGTGTCGGGTTGAGCGGTTGCAAAAAAATTAAAACACCGAAGGGTGGGAGAAAAAAAAATTGAATTTCTTCTTGGGTCGGGGAAAAGCACACTCTTTTGCAAGCTTTGGTCTGTGCGTTGGCTTGTGCGGCTTGCAAATGTGTGTGCTTTGTGCGTTGCCATTATAGTTTGATTTTTAGTTCCTCAAAAAATTCCAAAAGGTTTACTGATTTAACTCCAAGTTGATTTCCTATTGGCGGTATTCTGTTTGCTTTCGTCTTACTTTCTTGTGTAATTATTGTCGCACCTTCGCACATAGCCATAGCAATTAAGTAAGGGTCAGCCCAAGGTCCAGGTCTGTTCATTTTGTTATTCCATTCGCCTTTGTTGTATTCGGCTTGAATTAGAGGAATCTTACTGTTTTGACATGGGTCAATATTTTGAAACAATTTTTTGTTTTTGTTGCTCCAAACTAAAAGTTTGTCTTTCGGATTTGTTGTTGCTTTTATCTCCCTGTGAACTTCAATGTGTGACACTAACTGATTGTTTTGAATAAGGGATTCAATATGTTGCCAAATAGTAGGGAACAATGTTTTCGGATAGCGTTCATGTAGTTCTTTTATTGAACTCATGTCTATCGTGTAAACTGTTCCTGTGAATAGTGTCCGCTTAACTGCCATTAAATATATTTTTGCAGATACTTGTCTTTAATGCCAGTTATAGTTGCGAGAGAAGCATATGTCAGGTCGCCTCTTTTGTAAGAATCAACCAAATGATTTAATACCAAGCGACTTGTCCGTTTAATGTATGTCTGTTCCCAATTTCTTCTGCCAAATGCCTTTTTATTGATTGATTCTAATTCGGTTTTCAGTTTCTTATACTGTGGCTGATTAAGAATATTCAATTCTTTTAGCCGAATAAGCGTTACCAGTTTACTCACACCAAATTTCTTGGCAAGTGCGTCTATTTGCTTTAGGTTGGATAAAGGCGTATGCAGCGAACTCTTTACCAAGTCCTCGGGCATTAAAAGGTATGCTGCAAACTCATCACAATACTTTTCTTCGGGCTGGTTGTCCTTGTCCTTTTCAATATCAACGGTGCAAATACCATCCTGTCTTTTTAATAGATGGCAGAACTCGTGAAATAAGGAAAATAACCTTACTTCATTTTGGTCGCTCTCATTCAATACCATTACGCTGACATCACCATAAACTGAAAAGGCACGAACTCCGCTTGATTTTAATGAATGTTCTAATACTGGAATGAAAAACTTCTCTTCAATTAAGGACTTATAGTAAGATAAAACCGTTTCATCCTTTGGTTTGGTTTCAACAATTTCATTGATAATTTGATAGTCAACTTCTAATAGTTTCCTTACTCTATTAGCCAGTTCCAATGACGAAACATTAGTGTTGATGTTTGGCAGTTCTGTTTTTCTTCCAGTTACTGAACGTAGTTCCTCTGCCAGATAAAGGGCTTTTCGTTTTGCAAGAAATACTTCGGGAGAGATTTTCTTATCCCTGTTCAGCCGATAGTCGTGAGGAAGTTCAGTAGATTGAGAAGTGTCAACTGAATAGAAAGCAATGAGGGGTCTTTTATAAATATCAGCTAAGTGAACAAGTTCATTTTGTGAAACAGGTAATTCCCCTGTTTCAATTTTTAAATATTTACTCTTACTCAGTTTCAGCTTTTTGGCAATATCCTCCTCTGTCATTCCTGCTGATTTCCGCATGAAAAGAAGAATTTCAGGGTCTATTTTATATGTGCTTTGCTCTTGCATAGATTACAAAGTTCTTAATTTTTTGATTTTATTCTTCTGCTGCATTTTAATAGTCCCAATCTGCATGACTAACTGGTAAATTGTTTAATTCCTTTTTTAATGTCCTCCACTGTGGTAAAAACTTGTCCATGTAGGCAACAAAGTTGTCGTTGTGATGCCTCTCAAGTAAATGCACCATTTCATGCACAATAATATATTCTAAACATCTGCTTGGCTTTTTTGCAAGTTCAAGATTGAGCCAAATTCTTTTCTTGTCAATGTTGCAAGTTCCCCACTTAGTTTTCATTTGCTTCACGCCCCAGTCATTCAGATGAACTTTCATTGACCGTTCCCACTTGTCAATTAGTTCGGGGATTTGCTGTTTGAGTTGGTCACGAAACCATTCATTCAAAACGGTTGCTCGTTGCTTTGTCGTGCTACCTGTCCGCACATACAAAAATATTTGCTTGTGCTGCACTTCAACCTTCGGTGCTGAATCGTGTTCAATCACTTGCAACAAAAATCTTTTTCCGCTGAAGTAATGACTTTCTCCCGAAACAAATTCTCTTGCAACTTCTCTGTCTTGCGAAACAAAAGTCCGTTGGTGTCTTTTTATCCAACCCAATTTTGAAACTGCAAACAGTCGTATGGCTTCATCATTTGTCCGCAAGGGAGCAGCAATGCGAACCCGTCCTGTCGGTGGATAGACAGCTAAGTGAAGATTTTTAATGTCTTTCTTCACTACATCAATGGTGATATTTGAAACCGTGATTGTTTCCACTTCAATAGTCGTTTTGGTTTTTTACCAACTCAAATACTTTGTCTAATTCTTCACCGTCTTTGCCAAGAACCTTTTTAATTGCATTCCTCACTTCCCGTTCTTTAATTTTATTTCCTCTCCAATCGTCCTTCTTTGTTCTTAATATTTCTGTGTCCAATTCAATTGCCAACTTTTCATCACGATTCAAATTGTCAAACAAAGCCCTTTTTGCTCTTGAGTCCAATGTTTTTGGATAAGCAGAAGATGATTCAGGTTTGGTAATTCGTTTTGTCAATGCAACAATTTTCTCCAAATACTTTTTGTAGTTGATTGCTTCCTGTTTCCGTTCTTTAATCAATTCATCCAACAGCACCGACATTTTCTCAAAGTAAATCGGGTTGGTTGGCATTTCATCAATTATCAATCTCCGAATATTGTTTTCAATTGTCTCTGCAACCGCTTCTTTGTTCTTCTTGATTGAGTTTGGCAAACTTTCAACCGCATCTTCGCCCCGTTCAACAATCAACTGCACCAATGTCAAATCATCAAAAGCGGAAATCTTTTCGCTTTCCTCTGCACTGATGTAAGTGTCAATAAGGTGTCGCATGGCGGGTTCGTATGCTTTTAAATCAATGTAGTCGCCACTTGCCAATTTTATTTCCGCTCTGAGGTTTTCAAAATATTTTACATCAACTTTTATCTGTTCAATTTCTTTAGGCGTGTAACCCGCTTCCTCCATTTCGTTTGCAATGTTGGCATAGGCACGAACCAATGAAATGGTTGCTTTGTAAAGTGCAATTCGTTTTTGTTCGTTGTCTTTTAAGTCGTTTGGATTTTCAGTATTTCCACAGAAATATTTTCTGAATGCAGTTTGGTCTTTTGGTGCTGCAACGGGTTCAATCAATGCTTTGATGCTTTCCAATGCATCGTCCAATCTTTCTTTTCCTTTTTTTAACCTGTCGCTTAGTAACCCTTCAACATCTTCCTTTTCATAAGAATCAAATGCTTCACTGGTGTAATCGTCAATTGATTTTTCCAAACTCTTGAACAAATCTTTGTAGTCAATGACGAAGCCGTATTCTTTATCATCTCCATCCAAACGGTTCACTCGGCAAATTGCCTGAAACAAGCCGTGGTCTTGCATTTTCTTGTCAATGTAGAGATAGGTCGCACTCGGTGCATCAAAACCAGTTAGCAGTTTGTCAACCACAATCAGCAGTTTCATTTGTGCCGGTTCGTCAATAAACTTCTTTTTCGCTTCTTCTTCAAAAGTTTCCGTTGATTTGCCGTTGAGCATTTTTTGATAAATTTCATACTGCCTCAACTTCTCCGTTGGTCCTTCGCCTGATTCTTCGCTTTTAATGTCGGTAGTTGTGGGAACGAATGATGTAATGATGGCACATTGCTTTAATCCTGCTCGTTGAAACAACTCATAGTATTTACACGCCTGATAAATACTGCCTGAAACCAACATGGCGTTCCCTCTGCCGTTCTGCAAACGGTCTTTGGTTTCCATGTCCAACATGATGTCGGCAACAATTTTTTCCAATCTTGATTGCGAACTCAAAACCTTCTGCATCGTTCCCCAACGCTGCATCAATTCTGCTTTTGCGTAATCAGTTAATCCTTTTGTTTTGGATTCAAACCACAAATCAATTTTATCCTGACTGGTAATGTTCTGTTCAATATTTCTTGCTTCATAGCGTAAATCCAACACCACTTTATCCAAAACTGCTTCGTCAAACTTGTAAGTGTGAATGTATTTGCCAAACACTTCCATACTTGTTTGTTTATCCTTTTTCAAAAGGGGAGTGCCTGTAAAACCGATAAACAAAGCATCAGGCAAAATCTTTTTCATTGCCTTGTGCAAATCTCCGCTTTGTGTTCGGTGGCACTCGTCAACGAAAACAAAAATGTCGCCTTTGGCTTTGAAGTTTGGCGGAAGATTTTTTGAAATGTCTTCTATGTATTCATCATAGTCGGCTTCTTCCTTGTTTCCGAATTTGTGAATGAGGGAACAAAGCAGCCAGGGCTTGGAATCATTCAGTTTTTCAATCAACACCGCACCGCCACTTTTGCCGTCTTTTGCAATGCAACGGTAAATATCTTCTCCAACTCCTTTGAAAACTTTTTCAATCTGTTTGTCTAATTCATCACGGTCTGTAATGATTAGCACTCTTGCATCTTTCACATTTTCACGAATCCATTTCGTGAGCCAAACCATTGTCAAACTTTTTCCGCTTCCCTGTGTGTGCCATATAATGCCGCCTTCCCGCTTACGCACTTGCTCCTGTGCTGCCTTCACACCGAAATACTGATTGTGTCGGCACAACTTCTTTTGTCCTCTGTCAAACACAATGAAGTCATGCAGCAATTCCAAAAACTTTTCTTTGTTGCAAAGCAGCAGTAAATGTTTGTCCAAAACATTTTCAACCGTGCTTTCTTCTTTCCATGTAAGGTAATGTTTTTCTTTGGTTGCTATTGCTCCGTATCGCAAACCTTCTGTGTCGTTACCTGCCATCACCAATTGAACGGTTGCAAAAAACTGTTTGATGAACTTCGGTTCTTGATTGTCTAAGTTTTGTCGGATGCCTTCTGCAATTGAAACCGTGCTTCGTTTCAATTCCAAAGTTGCCAATGCAATTCCGTTCACATACAAAACAACATCAGGTCGCTTGTCGTGTTCTCCTTTTATGGTTACTTCCTCTGCTATGTAAAAATCATTTTTCTGCGGATGCTTCCAGTCAATCAGTTCAATGGTTTGCTTGTTCTGCCCGACTTCTTCTTTCACAGGCACACCATAACGTAGCAATGAATACACTTCTTTGTTTACATCATATAGGTTGTGACTTTTCGCTGCTGCTTTGTTTAGTTCAAAAAGTGTTTTATTGATGAGTGTTTCGCTGTAATGTTTTTTTTCACTCAAATATTTTCGCAACAGTTTTTCATCTATGTTGCTGTTATTTTCCTCTTTTTCTAAATTGCCCAAATTGATATAGCCAAGTTGCTTTTCAAACAACTTTACCACTCGGTTTTGTGTGGCTCTTTCTATCTGTCCTACTTCGTTCATACTAATCTTACTTTTCCTGTAAGCAGGTTTTGCATCATGCCCTGCTTCATGAATTGATATTTTGAAAGTTGTTGTTGAAGTGATTCTATTTCTTTGTCAATGTTGCTTAGAATGTTTGATATTGCTATTTGTTCCTGAGGTTCAGGCAGATTAATTGATACCATTTTTACGTGAGAAGGTCCAAAATTCAATTGTGCTGAACCAGTTGCTTTACCTCCAATTTGATTTTTGAATGAATCACTTTGCAAGAAGTAAAAGAGAAATTCTTTAACTAACTTTTTTGAGGTTACTTTAAATCTCATTGTGCTTGTATTCATACAAAGAGGTAAATGATACGCCTTTGCTATAGTAACCTTTTCATGAAACTTGTCTATGGTTATACCTGAGCAAGCAATTAGTATATCTCCATCATCTACTAAAAAATGAGAATAAAAACCTAATGCTACCTTTTCAGATATGTATCTATCTGTCGCATCCAATTTTAATTTCCCTCTATTGATGTTAGTTCCATTCAGAAGTTTTACACCTGATGTCGTAAACTGTTTGTTTCTTACGCCAGGTCCTTCTTGATACCAGCAAACATTTGGAAATCGCTGCTCTTTCCATTCACCCGTAAATCCTTTTAATCTCTTTTTACCAGTCAGCAAAATCTGCATAGTTGCTTGCTTGATGTTTTTCTTTTTGAAAATGAGTTTTTCTAAATCGGCAATGAAAGCATCGGTTTCGGTCAATGCTTTGGTAATTGCTTTTTGTTCTTTAATATTTGGTGGAAATGCAATGAGAAATGTTTTTATCTGACCAAAATTCAACCCTTGTCTATTCCCACCAGTTTGAAAGCTGTCTATAAGATTTTGTCCTTTGTAAGATAGAAGGAAAGCATTCAGATAATAAGGATTCAAAATTTTGTCGTTGGTTCTGATAATACAAACATGCTGATTGACATTGCCATTTACAATTCTTTCATCAGCAATAGCACTTCTTCCGATTGAAGCACCAGAAATGTTTAACAACACATCATTCAACTTAATCTCAGTTGCTTGAAATGTGCTATGCGTTTCATCGTCAATAAATGCAACATCACCAAGGTTCAGATTTCCCCAACCAACATTTTGACTTCTAATAAATGGTCTGCCTTTGTCTTTATAAACTTTCTCTCCACCAGTCGGAGTAATGCCACTTCCAATTTTAAATGTAAGGTCAGAAAGTTTCAGCACTTCCCAATCTTCGGGAATTACACCAATATCAGTTTGCTTATATCCTTTGGCTACTTTCATTGAAACGCAATTTTACCAAGGTGAGCACTTACTTTTTTCTCCAATTCTTTTACTCTCTCTGCCAATTGTGGCATTGGTGAAGCATAGCGTTCCACCAATTCGTTGATGCGTTGTGCAAGCCGTTGGCTCACCTTGTCCATTTCGTTTTGCACTTCGTGGTTGATGTGTGTAAGCCACTTGTCGTCCACTACCAGCGTTTTTATTTCTTCTTTTGAAAGGGCTTTGTATTTAGCTAACAGTTTCTTCTCCAACTCTGCTTGTGCTTCTTTTATTTTCTTGTTGGCTTCCGCTTCCTTTTCAATGAGTGAAAGATATTTTTCCAACACGGTCAGTTCATCCAACTCACTGTCCAATTCGTTTTTGTCGGAATTTCTTTTGCCGTATTTCACTTTTGGTTCGGCTGCAATTGATGTTTCGTCTTTCTTGTGCGTTTGCGAAAGTTCTTTGATTAGTTCACGGATTCTGCTCTGCACATTTCCTTTAGTGATTTTGCCTTTGTCATTTTTCACTTCTTCCAATAAACCTTCTTCTCCGCTGTGTTCTTCAACCATTTCTTCCATTTCTCTGGTAATGCCGTCACGGTCTGCTTCCAAGTTTTCAATCGCTTCCTGTTCCTTGCGGAAATATTTTGAAGTGAGCAGCAGTTTTGGAATTATTCTTCCTTCCCAATCTTTTTTGTTCTCTGCATATTCCACTTCGTTACCTGCATCCCAACCGTCTGTTACCAGTGCATATACATCGTCTTGCATAGTTGCTGCCCAGTAAGTCATCAGGTATTGGTAGATGTCGTAATTGTCAATCAGTTTTTTCCCTGCGAAAGCAGAAAGCAGATTTTCAGAAAGCGTATGAATGATTTTTTTCGGCTTGTCATTCTTGCGGATTTCTTTCAGCACGGGTGCATTTCGCTTGTGCCAGTTCACACACACACGATTTATTTCGTTTGCATACTCGGTAAATTCAGGATGAGAGAAAACAGAAACACGAATGTGTTTCTGTTCAATCTTCAATTTGTAATATCCATTGCGTTCACTTTTTGCAAACAGCTTGCTTTTCATGGTCGGGTAAACCTGCCAGTAGTTTTCAAGTGCATCCACATCATCTTTTGGAATCCCTCCAAGCAAATGTGCTTCTATGTCTTGTATATCCTCGGTTTCCTGACTGTCAATGTAACGGGGAATGTTTAAGTTGAAGTCGTTTTTCTCGTCCGAAATTTCAGCATGAGAAACTAACCGTGAGTATTTTTCAATTTGCTTTTGATTGTTGAACACATCTACAATCTTGTGAATGTCCTGTTCACGCAAACGGTTTTTGTTTCCGTCTTTCACATAACTCTTGCTCGCATCAATCATAAAGATTCCTGTTCTACCTGCTGCGTTCTCTTTATCAATTACAATGATGCAGGCAGGAATACCCGTTCCGTAAAAAAGATTGGCTGGTAAACTGATAATGCCTTTGATATAACCTTTCCGTATGAGGTTCTTTCTTATTTCCGCTTCTGCATTTCCTCTGAACAAAACGCCATGAGGCAGAATGATTGCACCTTTTCCTTTGCTCTTTAGCGAACTGATAACGTGAAGCAGAAAAGCAAAGTCACCATTTTTTGTTGGCGGTATGCCGTCTGCAAAACGGTTGTATTCGTCATTTGCAGGGTCAAAACCGTTTCGCCATGCTTTATTACTGAACGGGGGATTGGCTACAATGAAATCAAATGTTTTTAGTTTTTGTGTTTTGTTGTCGGTGAAAAGCGGGTTTGATAAAGTGCTTTGTCCTTTGCGAATTTCAGCAGTCGGGTTATTGTGCAAAATCATATTCATTTTTGCCAACGCTGCCGTTGCTACATCTTTTTCCTGTCCGTAAATGGTAACACTTTGGTCGGTCTCGTCTGCGGCATTTAATAACAGAGAACCGCTGCCACAGGTCGGGTCATAAATTGTCGGGCTGAAACCTTTCACTTGATTAATGCCAATGACCTTTGCAATTACACGGCTCACTTCTGATGGTGTGTAGAACTGTCCTTTGCTTTTACCGCTTTCAGTTGCGAAGTGTCGCATAAGATATTCATAAGCATCGCCAAGAATATCATCACCGTCAGCACGGTTTTTACTGAAATCAAGTTCGGGATTTTCAAAAATCGCAATGAGATTAGAAAGACGGTCAGTCATTTCTTTTCCCTTACCTAATTTTTCATCGTCATTGAAGTCGGCAACATCAATTACGCCTTTCAGGTCGTTAGCTTCGGCAAGTTTTGAAATTATTTTGTTGATGCTGTCGCCAATTTCTTTCCTGCCTTTCAGGGCAACCATGTCTTTGAAATTTCCACCTTTTGGAATTTCAATCAAGGCATCTGCCTTGCCTGAATACTTGTCGGACACATACTTTACAAACAATAAAACCAATACATAATCCTTGTATTGGCTTGCGTCCATCCCGCCACGAAGTTCATCGCAGCTTTTCCAGAGGGAACTGTATAATTCAGATTTTTTAATTGCCATTCAGTTGTTTGTATGTCTTTATTTTTAGTTTAGTTAAACAGGTTTCCAATATACGGTTTTTGATTAAAGCGTTGGCAAAAAGCGGCTCTTTTGGGGTTGCCATTGGGTCGGCTTTCAGCGTGGCGGCAACCCCAAATGTGCCGCTTGTGCGGTTGCCATAGAAATTCAAATTTTTTTTGTGCGGTGGGGGTGTTTTAATTTTTTTATTGCGGAGGCATGAGTGTCGGACTGTCCGCCCGAACTGTCCTGAAGTGATGTAGCTTGTATGTCGTTGTCCAACTGTCAAAATTTGTTGTCTTTAAGGTTTATTGTCAGTCCGTCTGTTTAATGGTTGCACTGTCCCAATAGCATGACCGGTAACATCTACTTATACGAACCAAAGTTCGCATTTTTATCATTCATTAGGGTATCTAAAGGGCTCTGTACCCTCTGTATGGTCCTGTTGCTCACATGCGTATATCGTTCTGTGGTCTTGGTGCTGGCATGTCCCAAGAGTTCTTGAATAATACGTATATCCGTCCCCGCCTCATGCAGGTGTGTAGCGAAGCTGTGTCGGAGTGCGTGGAAACTTAAGTCTTTCAGTGTACCCGTTTTTATTTTGGCATTCTGAAATATCTTCTGCACACTTCTCGTGCTATAACAATCATAATTTTGCCCCTCGAAGAGCCATTCCTTAGGCTTAAATGCCTTGTAATAATCACGCAGCGTTTCTAATAGTACTGGCGATAGCATCACACAGCGATCTTTCTTGCCTTTGGCATCTTTGATGTGGATGACCATTCTGTCCGAATCTATGTCTTTCACTTTTAAGCTCACTACTTCACTTACTCTTAATCCCGCTGCATAAGCCATAAAAAGCATGGTTTTGTGTTTTAGATTAGGTACGGCATCAAATATGTTTTTGACTTCTGCTTGACTCATTACATTGGGCAATTTCTGAGATCTTCTTGGAAAAGGCAGATGAAATTCCCAATCCTTGAGCCCCAGCATTTTTACATAATAAAAACGCAATGCGCATATTGTAGTTATCAATACCGCTTCTCCCCAGCCCTCTTTTACTTTTTGCGTAAGCCATTTTTTTGCCTGACTGGGCGTTATCTCCTCAGGTTTTATTTTTTGAAAAATGAGCATAT
>Ga0209398_1001598_pt1 | contig 11439 bp, 10 predicted proteins | sample AshMeaBigSpring_FD_184125 | JGI IMG/M metagenome (GOLD analysis project Ga0209398, IMG submission 184125) | Groundwater microbial communities from Big Spring, Nevada to study Microbial Dark Matter (Phase II) - Ash Meadows Big Spring (SPAdes)... | ecosystem: Environmental > Aquatic > Deep...
GTCATGTCTGGGCTGCGCGGGGCGCGGCCAGATATCCGGTTTGGCGGGGCGGGTGGGCCACGCATGCGGGCGCTGGCCGACGGGCCTTTTGACAACTGGACCGCGCAGGCCGCGGTGCTCGGGCTCTGGGATGTGCTGAAGCACTACGGGTATTTCCGGGCAAAATTCCACCGGATGCTTGCAGATATTGCGAGCGAGCGGCCGGACGCTGTCGTGCTAGTCGATTATCCCGGATTCAACCTTCGGCTTGCCAAGGCGCTTCGCAAGGCGGGTTACGCGGGGAAAATCCTCTACTACATCAGCCCCCAGGTTTGGGCTTGGAACCGGGGGCGCATTCCGAAGATGGCTGCTTATCTGGATCTCATGATTTGCGTGTTTCCTTTTGAGGCGCCGATGTATGAGGCCAGCGGCCTGCACACCGTCTTCGCCGGTCATCCGCTTCTCGAGGCGCTTGCCCGCGAGCGCCGGGCGATCCCGCGCGAGAGCGGGCTTCTCGGGTTCTTTCCAGGCAGCCGGGAGCGCGAGATCCGCAGGATTTTTCCTGTTATGGTCGAGGCGGCAAAAATCCTCCGGAAGGAAGTTCCCGGCATCCGCTTCGAGGCCGCCGCAGCCAGCGAGGCCCACGCGGCAATCCTGCGCGGGATGTGTGGCGGCGTGGATATCGAAATCCGTGCCGGCCGGGCGCACGAGTTGATGCAGCGGGCGACAGCGGGCGTCGTCTGTTCGGGGACGGCAACCCTCGAGGCGGCATTTTTCGGGCTCCCCTATTGCCTGATCTACAAAATTGCCTGGCTCACGTATGAGGTCGGCCGCCGCCTGGTTAAGGTCAGCGGGCTCGGGATCATCAATGTTCTGAACAACTACCGGGTGAATCCTCCGGCCGACCCCCGGGAGCCGGCCGCTCCTGCGCCGCATGTCGTTAAGGAATTCATTCAGCACGAGGCCACGCCCGAAGCGGTTGCCGCCGAGGCACTCCGCCTCCTTCGCGACACGACCTCACGCGATGCCCTGGTTGCGGAGTTTGATGCAATAGTGTCCGCCCTCGATGCAGAGGGGGCCAGCCACCGCGCTGCCGCCGCGCTGCTCGAGGCCGTGGAGCCAGCAAAATCTGATCGCCTGAACGCGCCGTCCGCCCGATAGTTTTCCCATGCAAGAAGATTTCCCGAAAGACCACCTCGAATCGCTTTGGGCACCGTGGCGCGTCGAGTATTACGAAGCCGAGCACCGTACCGGCGAAGACTTTCTCCTCGAAGCAGCGCAGTCGGACAACGATCCCGCTCACCTTGTCGTAACCCGCCGGAAGTCCGCGTTCCTTATTATGAACAAGTACCCGTATTCCTCCGGGCATCTCATGGCCGTTCCCTATCGCAAGATTTCCAACATGGCCGATCTTTCCGACGGCGAAGTCCTCGATCTTTGGCAGCTCGCGATCCATGCCCAGCGCCTTCTCGAAACGGCCGTGCGCGCGCAGGGATTCAACATCGGCTGGAATCTCGGGCGCGCCTCCGGGGCCGGCGTCGACGATCATATCCACATTCACATCGTTCCCCGCTGGGTTGGCGATTCCAACTTTATCGCCACTATCGGCGGCACGCGGATCATCCCGCAGGCCCTCCAGCCCCTCTACGAACGCCTCGTCGCCATCCAGGCGGAAATGGCATGATGTTCTCGGCGCTCGGACACCGGTTGGCCGGCGGCAGCGGGATTGAAAATCTGATGCACGACCTCGGCCACGCCTTGGCCGCATCGGCTTCGCCGGCCCCCCGCATGCTCGGGGGGGGGAATCCGGCGCACATCCCGGCGATGGAAGCCGTCTGGCAGCAGCGGATGCGGGAGATCCTCGAGGATCCGGCAACTCTCCGCCGCACGCTCGCCATCTATGATCCCCCGCGAGGCAATTCCGCCACACTCGAGGCGCTCGCTGCCCTGCTCAGCAGCGAATTCGGCTGGCCGGTCGGACCCGAAAATATTGCGGTGACCCCCGGCGGACAAACCGCGTTTTTCTTTCTATTCAACCTGTTCGGCGGCCGCCTGGCGGACGGCTCGCCCGGCCGGATCCTCTTCCCCCTCATGCCCGAATATATCGGCTACGCGAACCAATCGCTTGAGCCGGATTCCTTCGCCGCTCTGCGTCCGCGCATCGAGGAGACCGGGCCCCACCGGTTCAAATACCACATCGACTTTGCCAGCCTGAACCCTGGCCAAGACGTCCGGGCGCTCTGCGTGTCGCGTCCTACGAACCCAAGCGGCAACCTCCTTTCCGACGCCGAGCTTGCACGCCTCGAGGCGGTTGCCGCCGCGCGTGACATCCCGCTTATTATCGACAACGCCTACGGGTGGCCGTTTCCGGGTATCGTCTTCGGCGAGGCAACCCCGCTCTGGACCAGCCACACGATCCATGTGATGAGCCTCTCGAAATTCGGGCTTCCTGGAACGCGGACCGCCTTTGTTGTCGGACCGCCGGAAGTCGCCTCCGCGATCTCCTCGATGATGGCGGTGACCGGTCTTGCGAACGGCAATTTCGGGCAGACGATCGCCGGCCCGCTTATCGCCAACAGCGAGATTTCCCGCCTGAGCCGGGAGGTCATCCGGCCCTACTACCTTGAAAAGCGGAATAATGCCCTCGCTGCCGTCGAGGAATTTTTTCCCGGCGGAGCGCCGTATGCCCTCCACGAAAGCGAAGGCGCAATGTTCCTCTGGCTGTGGCTAAAAGGTTCGCCCCGCACATCCCGCGAGATCTACGAGCGTTTGAAAGCGCGCGGCGTCCTCGTCGTCCCCGGCGAATACTTTTTCTTCGGCATTCCCGACGATTCCTGGTCCCACCGCCGCGAGTGCCTTCGCATCTCGTTTGCGATGGCCGATGAAGATGTCCGGGCCGGCCTCCGCATCATTGCTGACGAGGTCCGGCAATAGCCGGGCAGTCCCGCTTCAGGAGGTGAGACGTTCAGCGGCGGTGACGGTATTGGCCATCAGCATCGCGATCGTCATCGGGCCGACGCCCCCGGGGACCGGTGTGATGGCGGTGCAGCGGTCGGCGATGGCCTGATAATCCACGTCGCCGACGAGGCGGTAGCCTTTCGGGCTGGCGGGATCATCGATCCGGTTGATGCCCACATCGATGACGGCGGCGCCATCGCGGATGTGCCCGGCGCCGAGGAATTCCGGGCGGCCGACAGCCGCGATCACGATGTCCGCGCTGCGGGTGATGGCGGCGAGATCGCGCGAGCGTGAGTGGGCGACGGTGACAGTGGCGTCGCCGCCCGGTCCGCGCCGGAGGAGCAGGAGGGCCATCGGCTTTCCAACAATCATGCTGCGGCCGACAACAACCGCATGGCGTCCGGAGGTTTCGATGCCTGCCTCGGCGAGCAGCCGGATGCAGCCGAGTGGCGTGCAGGGGACGAATCCGGTGGGATCGTCCATCGCGAGCTTGGCGACATTGACCGGGTGGAAGCCGTCCACGTCTTTGCGCGGGTCGATGGCTCGCACGATTTCAGATTCGTCAATATGGGGAGGGGGAGGGGATTGGACGAGAATTCCGTGGACTGCCGGATCGGCGTTGAGCTCCGCGACGAGTGCGAGGAGTTCCTCCCGGCTGGTATCAACTGGCAGTTCCTTCTTTACCGAGTAAAACCCGAGGTCGGCTGCCCGTTTGTCCTTCGAGCGGACGTAGGCCCTCGATGCGGGATCATCGCCGACAAGCACGACAGCCAGCCCCGGCTGGATTCCGCGTGCCGCCAACGCAGCCGCACGGGATTTTGTTTCCTCCAAAACTTTTGCCGCAATTGCGGCTCCATCAATCCGCGCCATGTTTCAGTATGTCCTCCAGGTTTTTCCGGGCGTCCTCGAATTCCGTCTCGCTGAGGATTTCCGGAATTGTGATTTTCTCGTCGATCCTGACCGAGACGGTGGAAAATGGCAACGGGATGATGAAGCCGTCCCATGTTTTCATCCGGAAGCACCGGGAGAAGCTGGCGTGGGTGGGCAGGATGGCGGCGCCTGTCGTTTGCGCGAGCAGGATGACTCCGGGTCCGAGACTGTAGCGCGGGCCGCGGGGGCCGTCGGGGGTTACCGCGACATCACCGCCGCTGCGGAGGACCCGGACCAGTTCGAGGAGGGCGCGCGATCCCCGGCGCGAACTGGATCCCCGCACCGACCGCATGCCGAACGCGCCGACAAAGCGCGCGAGAATTTCTCCATCCCGGCTGGGGCTTGTCAGAACGGTGACCCCGCCCCGCTGGCGCTTCGGGTAGCAGCGCTGGAATCCGAATGTGATGCCAAGGATCCGGTTGTGCCAGAAGCAGAGGATGGCCGGCTTGGGCAGTGCGTTTTCGGAGATTCCGCTGCGGTCGTCGAGCTTGAGCCGGAGCGTGATGAAAAAGAGGCGCAGGATCGCGGCGCCGATGAAAGCAAGGACCCGTTCGCGCATCATGCCAGAAACTGCCTGAGGATTTTTTGAAGGACCGGGCGCGCGATCTCAGCAAGCGCCGGGTTCGCGTAGGCGACCCAGGCAATCCCGCTCGCGGTGTCAAGCGGGGCATCGGGAAACCCGCCAAGCGGATGCTCGTAGACCACGCCCGCCTTTTGGAGGAGGAGCGCGGCGCAGGCATCGTAGGGGTGGCAGACGAGCGAGGACTCCATGTCGAGCGTGCGGAAGATGAGCGGCCGCAGGTCCCCGACCATCCGGTCATGGCCGCAGATGACCTCGTAAAACTGGCCGGCCGTGCAGATATACTGGTCGTCAAAAACCGTGGGCGACGGCGAGCTGTTGAGGCCGATGAGCTCGTCCCAGAGCCGCTCCTCGATCTGGGCGGTGAGCGTCCGGCCTTCGGGGAAATATTTTACGAGCGATGAGAACCCATGCGCGAACGACGTGGCGGCGGACGGGCTGATGGCAAGCGGGTGGCAGCCGCCGGCGCGAATGTCGAGCGCCGTGGCGACCAGCGGGCCATCGGCGGCCGCGCTGAGTTGGTCGGCGCGCCACTGCTTGGATGTCGGAATTTCCGTCATCGCGGCTGCCACGATTTGCGAGAGGAACGTCTCCTCACCGCTCTGCGGGGCGATCCCGGCGAGCGCCCAGGCGCTCCGCTTGTCATACATAATTCCGCGTGTGCCGTCGATCGGGTCGAGGAGGCATTTCCAGTGCGTGTCTGCCACGGCCGTTCCGTGCGGGAAGCAAAGCTCATGATCGATTCCCTCCATCACGACCTGGACCGGCCACTCCCGCGGCCAGCGGGATTCGAACCATGCGCTGACTGCCTCCTCGCCGAACTTGTCGACCGCATAGATCGTATCGCCGCCCGCCTGTGCGGCGACGGCCGAGAGTGCCGCTGCATCGAGCCCCCTGCGCCCGGCGAGCACGGCCTCGCGGATCGTCGAACCCAGCTCGCAAAGGAGCTGGCGGAGGGCATCTGGAGTCGGTTCCGGCATCATGCAAGGGTGAATGACCCGGCCGGCCAAGTCGAATCGATTATTTGGGGCGCGCGGCCTCAGGCCGACAATCTGCACTTGCGGAGGACGCGCCAAAGGAGGGCGCCGGCTGCAACGGCGAGGCCGGTGACAAATCCGGCCCAGATCCCGGGTGCTCCGTAGCCGAACTTAAACGCGGCCGTCCAGGAGACGGGAAGCGCGACCATCCAGTAGGAGACAACGCCGATCACCATCGGCATGCGGGTCTCTTCAAAGCCCCTGAGGATCCCCGACGAGACGACCTGGATGCCGTCGAAAATCTGAAACACCCCGGCGAGCACGAGCAGGCTGGCGGCAAGATGCACGACATGTGGCTCGGGCACAAACCATACTGCGATCCGGCTTCCTCCGAGGACGAAGGCAACAGCAAAAACCGACATGATTGAAACTGAAAGACCGAGTGCTCCGAAGATGATCGGTCGCAGGCGGTCGGTCCGGCGTAAGCCGCGGGCATGCCCGACGCGCACGCAGGCAGCCTGCGAGAGCCCAAGCGGGACCATAAACGTGGTTGCTGCGCAGGTGATGGCGACCTGGTGGGCGGCGAGCGCCGTGACGCCGATCCATCCCATCATGAGGGACCCGAAGGCAAACCCGCTGACTTCGCAGAGGTGGAGCATGCCGGCCGGAAGTCCGAGCGTGAGGATGCTGCGCGCCGCAGACGCCATCCCGGGTGCGAACAGCGGACGGGGCCAGCCTGCTCGAAGCCGGCGGGAGAGGGATGGGTAGGCGAACACTGCCGCCATGGCGGCAATCCGTGCAATGAGCGTCGCCAGCCCGGCGCCCGCAAGGCCCATAGCTGGCGATCCGAGGTTGCCGTAGATGAAGACCCAGTTCAGTGTGGCGTTCAGCAGAACCGCCGACAGAAGAATCCAGAATGGGATCCACGGCCGGGCGAACGCCTCGCAGAAGTTTTTGCTCACGCAGGTCAGGTAGACCGGGACGAGCGACCAGCCGGTGAGGATCAGGTAGGTGTCGACGGCTGCGTTCACCTCCTCAGGCTGGCCGAGCAGCGGCACGAAAGGCAGTCCGGCATGAATCAGAAGGGCCATGCCCAGGCCCAGGAAGAAGGCGATCACAAAGCCTCCCCGCACGCCTGCCGCGGCATCCTCCGGGAGGCCGGCACCATGCGCATGGGACGCCCGCACGCTCACTGCGGAGAGCAGGCCGAACCCGAAAACGAGCGGGACGGAAATGAGTGTGTTGGCAAACGCGCAGGCGCCGAGCGGGACAACGCCGATCCGGCCGACCATGATCGTGTCGACCCATCCCATGAGCATCTGGCCGATATGGCCGGCGACGATCGGCACCGCAAGCGAGAGAGTGCGACGGTTTTCCGAAAGGATAGACTTCAGCATGTTGGCTGGTGGAAATGGCCCCACGGCGGGCCGCCCGGTCAATCCTCCACCTCGAGCACCAGCGCTCCGGGCTCCACGTGCAGGCTTTTGATGCCGCCGAATACCGGGGAGCTGCCATTTTCGCCCATCGCCTCGCCGAGGAGGTTTTCGCCTTTGACCCCGCCGAGCCAGTCCTTTGGCAGGCTGATCCCGAAGACCGTGATGTCGTCCAGGATGGCGTACGGGGTGCCGGTCGGCCCAATCGAGATTTTGAAGCGCCCGCGGGCCTTGACGATCATGCCGGCTCCGATAGGGAAGTCCTCGGGGATCGGGATTGCGAAATACGCGTGCACGGCATCCTGCGCAAACTCGATGCGCACGATCTTTCCGAGTTCGGTATTTTGGTTGAGGAGTCCGTTGATCTCGCGGTCGGAGAGCTTGAGAACCTTCGAACCGGGAACGTAGGTGCCGGTCATCGGTGTCGTGGGGGCCGAGGCTTGGTCCGGTTTCTCGACAGGTGTCGCGGGCCGGCGCAGCCCGGTTCCGGAGACAGCGAGTCCGGGTTCGTAGCCGAGCCGCTGGATCTTGGATTCCACGACCGCCTTCTCCTCGGCGCTGAGGAAGACCGGCGTGATCGGACGCTGCATCCACCAGACAGTTGCCGCAACCGACCCGGCGATCAGAAGCATAAGGAGGAGGAGCCCTGCGCAGCCGAGAACGAGCGGGTTGCGCTTTTTGGGCGGGACTGGCGGCTGGCCGGCCACCGGATTAAAGGGAGATTCCATCAGGAGCGGATTGGTTGCGGAAAACCTACACGATGGACGTGTCGCGTCAACGCCGGCAGGGGCGGCAGTCGAGTTTCCCCTTGTTCCCCCGCGGGGTGGCGTATAAATTTTTCGATTCTCCGCCGGGGTTTCTCATCGGGAGAATTTTCTGACGGCCCAGCCGAATTTCAACTATGTCCACAGCACTCCAAGTCGTTCAATCCATCGGTGACAAACTGATCCGAGACACGCCGTTCCGCTACCGTTTGGAGGTGGCTCCTGTGAACCGGTCCTTCACGAACGAAACGTCCGGCGGGATGCAGTTTGTGAACTTTGGCCGGACGTTCGGTCTTGGCAGGCCGGCGGTTGCTTACGCGCTGACGCAGTTGACCGCGCCGGAGGCGATGACCGTGCCCGTCGAGATCGAGCACAACGACGGATGCAAGGTCTGGCTGAACGGGGTGCTGGTCTACGAGGCCCGCGGGGACAGGAAGATCAACCTCGTCTTCGACGAGCGGAGTGTGGAGATGTCGGGGACGTTCGATGCGGTCCTCAAGAGCGGGCCAAACACGCTCCTGATCAAATCCGAGACGCGGGGCGACGAGTGGACGGTTTACCTCCAGCCGCCAAGCCTCAAGGGCGCGGTGGTTGCGTCCGATCATCCAACACCTGAAATCGGCCTCAGCCGGATGCCGGACGTCGACGCCCGGGTGGCCGGCATCACGAACTGGCTTGTTGTTGGGCCGTTTGCCAACCCAACGGATGGCGGCGTGCGGGCAGGACTGGATTCCGTTTATCCGCCGGAGAGCGAATTCCGCTTCGGCCGGATGTATGAGGGCGCCGGGGGGGCGGTGACTTGGACGATTCCTAAGATTGAGGTTCTCGGTGCCATGATCGACCCGCTGCCCTGGGGGACGAACTACCAGTGGAACTACCACAACGGCGGGGTCGCTTGGGCGATGCAACAACTTGCCGAAGTCTCGGGCGAGAAGAAATACGACGACTACGCCACGCAGTTTTGCGACTACCACATTGAAGGCACGCCGTTTGTGCGGCACCAGGTGAAGGACCTCAACTACATCAACTCGGCGAACCACTTCATCATCGACACGCCGCTCCTCGACTTCACGCTGGCTCCCGCTTTGCCGTTTATTTACCGGCTTCGGAAGTCCGACGATTTTGCGAACCGGGAGGCGTATGCCGCCTACATCGCCCGCATGCTCAAGTATGCGCGCGACGAGCAGGTCCGCCTTCCCGGATACGGGATTTACACGCGCACGACGCCCATGAAGTTCACGACCTGGGTGGACGACATGTTCATGGGGATCCCGTTTCTTGTGCAGGCTGCGCTTTATGCCGCAACGCCCGAAGAAAGAAGGGCTTTTCTGGACGATGCTGCGAGCCAGACGGTCGCTTTCAACTCGCAGGTTTGGGATGAGGAGGCGCAGCTCTACATGCACGCCCGATATTTCGGCCAGGACGTCAAGCTCCCGCACTGGTCGCGCTGCAACGGGTGGGCGGCCTGGACGATGAGCGACGTGCTCGCCGCTCTTCCAGAGGATCACCCGAACTTCCAAACAATTCTTGCGCAGTTCCGCACGCACATCGAATCGCTCCGGCGGTTGCAGGATCCGAGCGGGTTTTGGCTCAACGTGCTCGACCGGCCGGACTCAGCGAAAGAAGTCTCGGGAACCGCGATCTTCACGATGGCGATTGCACGCGGGATCCGGCATGGATGGCTTGATGCGGCGGTCTACCGGCCGGTCGTCCTTAGTGCATGGAAGGCGCTGGAGACCGAGATTGAGCCGGACGGGACCGTTCACGGGATCTGCGTCGGGACGATGTGCTCGGTGGACGTGGAATACTATGTGCAGCGGCCGTTTTACGACAACGACACCCACGGGCTTTTCGCGGTGATTTTCGCGGGGGTTGAGGTTCACAAGCTTTTGGAGTCCGTTCGCTGACTGCATTTTCGATTTACGGCCGTCCAATCTGCACCTAGAACATCACCGTGGCACTACCCCCAGGAATCAACGTCCGTCCGTATGAGCCCCGCGACCGCGCGGCGGTGCGCAGCCTTTGCTGCGAGACGGGATTTCTTGGCAAGCCGATCGACCCGGTCTTTGAGGACAGGGATCTCTTTGCGGACTACCTGACCGCCTACTACACCGACATCGAGCCCGAGTCCTCGTTCGTGCTCGAGCAGGACGGGGTGGTGAAGGGATACTTGCTCGGATCGCGCCGGCCGTTCCGACAGCAGTGGCACGGTTTCTTTCATAACATTCGACTCTTTCTCGCGGGGATGCGCCGCTACCCCCGCTATAACAAGGCGACGCGCGAGTTCATCCACTGGATCCTCAAAAACTCCTGGAAGGAAGTGCCCGCCGCGCCGCGCCGGACCGCCCATTTTCATTTCAACGTCCTTCCCGAGGCCCAGAGCATTGCCGGCACGCACGTGATGCTGAATGCCTATTTTGACTACCTGCGATCGCGCGGGGAGAAGGCGGTCTTCGGCCAACTCGTGACGTTCGAGTCCCGGCGGGGGGCGAAGGTCCTCGAGCGCTTCGGGTTCCGGGTGATCGAAAAGAAGGAGATCACAAAATACCGCGGGAAGCATCCGGAAGCCGTCTATCTCACAACGGTCATCAAGCAACTCACCGTTCCGGAGCCCGGCCGGATGGCCGGGCGATGACCGCCTGACGGAAAAATTTTATTTTCATCGCCGGGTTCTCCGTGTCCTCTTGATCATCTGGAAATTATGAAACGATTTGAAAACCAAGTAGCTATTGTGACCGGTGCCGGGCGCGGGATCGGGGAAGCCATCGCCAAGCGGTTTGCCGCCGAGGGAGCACGTGTCGCCATCGTCAGCCGGACGGAGTCGAATTCCGTGCGCACCGCCGATGCGATCAACGCCACCGATCCCGGGGTGGCCAAGCCTTATGCGGTCGACGTGGCCGACTTCGATGCCGTTCAGAAAGTCGGCGAACAGATTCTGGCCGAATTCGGACGCTGCGATGTGCTTGTTAACAACGCGGGGATCACTCGCGACACGCTGGCGATGCGGATGTCCAGTGACGACTGGGACGCCGTGCTGCAGACGAACCTCAAGGGGGCCTTCAACTTCACGCGCTCCGTTCTTCGTGCGATGGTCAAGCAGCGCTCCGGCCGCATCATCAACATCAGCTCGGTCAGCGGACTCATGGGACTGGCCGGTCAGGCGAACTACGCGGCCAGCAAGGCCGGGCTCATCGGGATGAGCAAGAGCATCGCCCGCGAACTCGCGAGCCGTGGGATCACGGTGAACGTCGTGGCGCCGGGGTTCATTGAGACCGACATGACCTCCGTCCTCAGCGAGGAGGTCCGCAAGGGAGCCATGGCGCAGATCCCGCTCTCGCGCTTTGGCGCGGGCGACGATATCGCGGCTGCAGTCGCGTTTTTTGCCAGCCAGGAAGCCGCGTTCATTACCGGCCAGGTTCTTGCGGTCGATGGCGGCATGTCGATGTAGGGGGAATGACCGTTTATTTTCTCAGGCACGCGGAAGCCGAAGACGCCGCGGATTCGGACTTCAACAGGAACCTGACCCCCAAGGGCCGTGATCAGGCTGCGAGGGTCGGGAAATTTCTGCGCCGGGAGAAACTGATTCCTGACCTGATTCTGACAAGTCCGGTTCTCCGCGCACTCCAGACCGCCCGAACCGTGGCCGACGCGGTTGGTGCGGACCTGGTCATGAACTCCTGGCTGGAGTGCGGGATGGTCCCCGAAACACTTCTCCGGGAGTTGGCTTCGCACATGGACAAGTCCTCAATCGTTCTTGTCGGACACGAGCCGGATTTCAGCGCCGCGATCTCCATGCTTCTCGGTGCCGCCGGACCGGA
>Ga0209398_1001601_pt1 | contig 11430 bp, 6 predicted proteins | sample AshMeaBigSpring_FD_184125 | JGI IMG/M metagenome (GOLD analysis project Ga0209398, IMG submission 184125) | Groundwater microbial communities from Big Spring, Nevada to study Microbial Dark Matter (Phase II) - Ash Meadows Big Spring (SPAdes)... | ecosystem: Environmental > Aquatic > Deep...
GCAAAACCTCAGATTAACATGGATAACGTCCCCGGCCTTGCCCCCCTGGCAGATGCCGTGGCGCGCTGCCAGCCGCAACCCGCAGACGAGAACCACCCATGGCCAGTTCCCCCGCTCCACACGGCGGTGCCCCGCCGGTTTCCGCGCCCAACTTGTTCGGTGAGTACGAGTTGCTCGAACAGGTGGCGAACACGGGATCGGGTATTACCTACCGGGCACGGCACCGGCTGATGGGCCGGACCTACCTGCTCAAGATGCTTCCGCCCGCGGTGAAGGATAATCCCGAGATTGTGCTGCGGTTTCAGCGCGAGATCCGCCTGGCCGCGCAGCTTCACCATCCCCAGCTCGTCCCCGCCGTGTATGCGGGTTGCGAGCATGGCGCGCACTACCTGGTCCTGGAGGAGGTATCGGGCACGGACCTGGGCGCGCACGTGTCGCGGCACGGACCGTTGGACGTCCCCACGGCGGTGGACTACGTCCGTCAGGCGGCGGAGGTACTCGACTATGTCCACCAGCAGGGCGTGGTGCACCGCAACATCAAGCCCCAGAACCTGCTGCTCGACAGCTTCGGCCGCATCCGTCTTGTCAATTTCACGGCGGCGGGCGTGGAAACGAACGATCCGCAGGGCCTGGCGGGCGGTAACCAGCTGACTCGGCAGGGACGGTTCCTCGGCACGCATGACTATGCCGCTCCCGAACAGAGCTTCGATGCCCACTCGGCGGACCAGCGGAGCGACATCTACAGCCTTGGCTGCACTCTTCACTTCCTGCTGCTTGGCCAGCCGCCTTATCAGGCCCAGGGCAAGGAGAAACTCACGGCGCACATGAAGCAGCCGATCCCTTCGCTGCGGGCTCGCCGGGCCGACGTGCCCGAGAGCCTGGACGCCGTCTTTCAGCGGATGCTGGCCAAGATGCCGACCGATCGTTTTGGCTCGATGCAGGACGTGGTTGCCGCACTCAACGGGATCCTACCCAGCTCGTCCGCGCATCCGCACACCCGCGGACCGACGATCACGAAGTGGCACATCGCGGCCGTGTTCCTCGGCGGGGCCGTCCTGGGAGCCTGCCTGGGCATGGCACTTCGCTCCCTGATCTGAACCCGATGCGCTTCATCCCCCGTCTCTATTGGTCGGGATGATGCGCGCCAATCCGCACGACCGCGGCCGGCGGGCGGCGCATATCCGGGCGCGCACATGTCAAGCCTCGCGGATGCACGGCGGAAAAAAACAAGTTTTTTGGAAGCGTTCCCCGGGCGGAGTCTGGTCCATGTTTCGGCCGCCTGAATCTTCCCGGCCAACAAGCGCTCACCGGAGTTGCACGCTTATGGGAGGGCGAGGATCCTGCCGAGCCGGTGCGCTGAGCGGATTTTCGGCTCGGCGGGAGCCTCGCCCTCCCGGAATCACGCAACCCTAATCTAGCCGAAAACATGGACCTGACCCCATGACCGTACCAGGCCTCGCGGGACTTCTTCTCGCGGGCCTCGAACGGATGCGGTTTTTTCTGCGATCCTGCCGGCGGTGGATGTGCTCGTTGAGCGTTGCCGCGTCGCTTGCAGGAAAAGCGAGGACGAAGCGTCACAGGCGTTGCCCCCGCCGCCAGGGCGGACACGCCCGAGCGCGAGTTCCCTTGCTGAGCGGCTGCGCTGCATCGACCGCCATCCCTTCGGGAGAGCGGCCTTCGGGCATGGCAGCACGGCGGCAAATCTGGTAGTTGTTTGGCCTTGGCCCGGGAATCGCTATGAGTCCGACCACAAACGGTCGTCCTCACCCGCCGAGAGAGGGTTGGGGTCAGGGCACGTTGCGGCCGCCGGGCCGATGTCAGCCGCCCTCTCCCTGCCCTCCCCCAGGGGGAGAACGATCTCGGATCGCCGCTCGGCGGAGCAGCCGGGCGACGGTCAGGAAGGAGTCAGCCTCAGTGACGCGGCAGCATGTGACGGTAGACGGCAACGAGGCGGCGGCGGACGTGGCCTATCAGACCAGCGAGGTGATCGCGATCTATCCGATCACACCCGCCTCGCCGATGGGCGAGTTGGCGGACGCCTGGTCGGCCGGCGGGCGGTTGAACATCTTCGGCACCTGTCCCGACGTGATCGAGATGCAGAGCGAGGGCGGGGCGGCCGGGGCGGCCCACGGCGCGCTGCAGGCGGGGGCCCTGACGACCACCTTCACGGCGTCCCAGGGCCTGCTGCTCATGATTCCCAACATGTTCAAGATCGCGGGCGAGTTGACCTCGACCGTGTTCCACGTGGCGGCTCGCGCGCTGGCCACGCATGCCCTGTCGATCTTCGGGGACCAGAGCGACGTGATGGCCGCCCGCAGCACCGGCTGGGCGATGCTCTGTTCGGCCAACGTGCAGGAGGCTCACGATTTTGCCTTGATCGCCCAGTCCGCCACGCTCGAGTCACGTGTGCCCGTGCTGCATTTCTTCGACGGGTTTCGCACCTCGCACGAGGTGAACAAGATCGAGCGGCTATCGCCGGCGGACATCCAGGCCCTGGTCGACCAGAAGCTGGTCGACGCCCACCGGGCCCGGGCGATGACGCCCGACCGCCCGGTCCTGCGCGGCACCGCGCAGAATCCGGACGTCTATTTCCAGGCCCGTGAGGCGGTCAACCCGTTCTATCTGGCCATGCCGGCGATCACCCAGCGGGCCATGGACCGCTTTGCGCGGCTCACCGGGCGGGCTTACCAGCTGGTCAATTACGCGGGGGCGCCGGATGCCGAGCGGGTGATCGTGCTGATGGGATCGGCCGCGGGCGCCGTGGAGGACCTGCTGGAGCAACGGCTGGCCCGCGGCGAGAAGGTCGGGCTGCTGCAGGTCCGGCTGTTCCGGCCGTTTCCCGTCGAGCAGCTGGTGGCGGCGTTGCCCGCCACGACGCGGCGGATCGCCGTGCTGGATCGGACCAAGGAACCCGGATCGGCGGGCGAGCCGCTGTACCAGGACGTGATCACGGCCCTGGTCGAGAGCTGGCCCGGCCCCGGCCGGAGCGGTTCCTCGATGCCGCTGGTGATCGGCGGCCGCTACGGCATTTCCTCCAAGGAGTTCACCCCGGCGATGGCGGCCGCGATTTACGACGAACTCGAGCGGCCCGCGCCCAAGCGGCACTTCACGATCGGCATCATCGACGACGTGACGCACACCAGCCTGCCCTGGGACGACGATGTCTACCGCGAGCCGGCGGACGTGACGCGCGCGGTCTTTTTCGGACTGGGCAGCGACGGCACGGTCGGGGCCAATAAGAATTCGGTGAAGATCATCGGCGAGAACACGCGGCTCTACGCGCAGGGCTACTTTGTCTACGACTCGAAGAAGGCCGGCGCCGTGACCGTCTCGCATCTGCGGTTCAGCCCGCGGCCGATCCGCTCGACCTATTTGATCCAGCAAGCCAGCTTCGTGGCGTGCCACCAGTTCCAGTTCCTGTCGAACACCGAGATGCTGGCCCTGGCGGAGCCGGGTGCCACGTTCCTGCTGAACAGCCCCCTGCCGGCCGCGGAGGTCTGGGACGCCCTGCCGCAAGAGGTCCAGCAGCAGATCATTGCCAAGCGGCTGCGTTTCTACGTGGTGAACGCCTACGAGGTGGCTCGCCAGGCCGGGCTGGAGCGCCGCATCAACACGGTCATGCAGACCTGCTTCTTCGCCCTGGCCAACGTGCTGCCGCGGGGCGAGGCGATCCAGCACATCAAGGAAACGATCCAGAAGACCTATGGCAAGCGGGGCGAGACGGTCCTGGCCCGCAACTTCGCGGCGGTCGACCGGGCGCTCGACTCGCTGGTCGAGGTCCGCGTGCCGGCAGCCGCGACCAGCGCGCACCGCCGCCGGCCGCCCGTACCCGCGCATGTGCCCGACTTTGTCAGCCGGGTCACCGGCCTGATCCTGGACGGACAGGGCGACCGGCTGCCGGTCAGTGCCCTGCCGGTGGACGGCACGTTTCCCTCGGGCACGTCCCGCTATGAAAAGAGGAGCATCGCCCAGGAGATTCCGATCTGGGACGCGAAGATCTGCATCCAGTGCGGGCTGTGCGCCCTGGTCTGCCCCCACGCCGCCATCCGCATGAAGGCCTTTCCCGAGTCGGTCCTGTCCGCCGCGCCGGCGTCGTTCATCTCGCTCCCCTGGACGGGCAAGGAGCTGTCGGCGCAGCGGATGACGATCCAGGTGGCCCCCGACGATTGCACCGGCTGCGGCGTGTGCGTGGATGTCTGCCCGGCGCGGAGCAAGGAGGTGGTGCGGCACAAGGCGATCAACATGGAGGAGAAGCTGCCGCACCTGGAGCGGGAGCGGGCGAACTTTGCGTTCTTCCTCGACATTCCCGAGGCGGATCGGACGCGGATCGCCACCGAAAGCGTCAAGGGCTCGCAGCTGTTGCAGCCGCTGTTTGAGTTCTCCGGGGCCTGCGCCGGCTGTGGGGAAACGCCCTACCTGAAGCTGCTCTCCCAGCTGTTCGGCGATCGCATCCTGATCGCCAACGCCACGGGCTGCTCGTCGATCTACGGCGGGAACCTGCCCACGACCCCCTGGGGGGTCAATTCCGAGGGGCGCGGCCCGGCCTGGTCCAACTCGCTGTTTGAGGACAATGCCGAATTCGGGTTGGGGATGCGGCTGGCCCTGGAGCAGACGCACCGCTATGCCCGGAATCTGCTGGAGCAGTTGGCCGGATCCGTGGGCGCGGACCTGGTCACGGAGTTGCGTGCCGCGGACCAGGCCAACGAACAGGAAATCGCCGCCCAGCGGCAGCGCGTGGCGGAACTGAGAAAGCGGCTGGCCGCGCTCGAACTGCCCGCCGCCCGCCGGCTGGAGACGGTGGCCGACGCGCTGGTCCGCAAGAGCGTCTGGATCGTCGGCGGCGACGGCTGGGCCTACGATATCGGCTTCGGCGGACTGGATCACGTGCTGGCCTCGGGCCGCGACGTGAATATCCTGGTGCTCGACACCGAGGTCTATTCCAATACCGGCGGTCAGGCCTCGAAGGCGACGCCCCGCGCGGCGGTCGCCAAGTTCGCCGCCGGCGGCAAGGCGATCGGCAAGAAGGACCTGGGGATGATCGCCATCGCCTATGGCAACGTCTACGTGGCCCAGGTGGCCGTGGGCAGCCAGCCGCTGCAGTCGATCCGCGCCTTCCAGGAGGCGGAATCGTACCACGGCCCGTCGCTGATCCTGGCCTACAGCCACTGCGTGGCACATGGCATCGACATGTCGACGTCGATGACGCACCAGAAGGACGCCGTCGGATCCGGCTACTGGCCGCTCTACCGCTACGATCCGCGGCTGGCCCACGAGGGCGGGCACCCGTTCCGGCTGGACAGCCGCAAGCCGAACGTGTCTTTCAAGGAATTCGCCCTGCGGGAGGCCCGCTTCGCGATGCTGGCCCGGGCCAATCCCGACCACGCCGAGGCGCTCTTCCAGCTCGCGCAGCGGGACATCGACGAGCGGCGACGGCTGTACGAGCAGCTGTCGGGGCTGCAGCGCGAGGTGGTCGCTTCGCACAAGGAGAACAGTCCATGAACGTCGATCTCTCGACCACCTTCCTGGGATTGCGGCTGGACTGCCCGCTGGTCGCCTCGGCCGGACCGCTCACCGCCAACCGGGACAACCTCCGCCGGCTGGAAGACGCCGGGGCGGGCGCCGCCGTGCTGCCGTCGCTGTTCGAGGAACAGATCCAGCGCGAAGAGATGGCGGTCCACTGGCTGCACGAATTCCAAACCGATTCGTTCGCCGAAAGCCTCTCGTACTTTCCCGAGATGGAATCGTACAACACGGGCCCCGACAGTTACCTCACGTTGATCCAGGAGGCCAAGCAGTCGCTGTCGATGCCGGTCATCGGCAGCCTGAACGGCGTCTCCAGCGGCGGGTGGGTCAGCTACGCCCGCATGATCCAGCAGGCCGGCGCCGACGCCCTGGAACTGAACATCTACTTCCTGCCGACCCGGGCGGAACAGACGGGACAGGAGTTGGAGGAACAGTACCTGGAGCTGGTCGCGCAGGTGCGCAGCTGCCTGACGATCCCGCTGGCGGTGAAGACCGGGCCCTATTTCAGCGCCTTGCCGAACATGGCGCGGCGGCTGGTCCAGGCCGGGGCCGATGGACTGGTGCTGTTCAATCGCTTTCCTCATCCGAACGTCGACCTGGAGACGCTCAGCGTGCGACCGCACCTGGAATTGAGCCATCCGTACGAGTTGCTGATGCGGCTACGGTGGACCGCCGTGCTCCGCAACCAGCTGACCGCCTCGCTCGCCATCACCGGGGGCGTGCACACGGCGCACGACGCGGTCAAGGCCCTGCTGGTCGGGGCCGACGCGGCGATGATGACCACGATCCTGCTCAAGCACGGACCGGACCGGTTGCGGGTGATCCGGGAGGGGCTGTACGCCTGGCTGGAAGAGAACGACTACCAGTCGGTCGCCCAGTTGAAGGGCAGCATGAGCCTCGAGAACTGCCCCGACCCGACCGCCTTTGAGCGTGCCAACTACATGAAGGCCCTCACCTCCTACACGGGCCCCTTCATCTGACCCCGCGGCCCGATCTAAATAGGTTTTCGTGATCCTGGGAGGGCGAGGCTCCCGCCGAGCCGAGAACCGGCTCAGCGCGCCGGCTCGGCAGGAGCCCGTTTCGTGTCTCTGGGAGGGCGAGGCTCCCGCCGAGCCGAGAACCTGCTCAACGCGCCGGCTCGGCAGGAGCCCGTTTCGTGTCTCTGGGAGGGCGAGGCTCCCGCCGAGCCGAGAACCCGCTCAACGCGCCGGCTCGGCAGGAGCCCGTTTCGTGTCTCTGGGAGGGCGAGGCTCCCGCCGAGCCGAGAACTGGCTCAACGCGCCGGCTCGGCAGGAGCCCGTTTCGTGTCTCTGGGAGGGCGAGGCTCCCGCGGAGCCGAGAACCCGCTCAACGCGCCGGCTCGGCAGGAGCCCGTTTCGTGTCTCTGGGAGGGCGAGGCTCCCGCGGAGCCGAGAACCCGCTCAACGCGCCGGCTCGGCAGGAGCCGCGCCGCACGCTGGGCGGGGGCCGCAGCGTCGCTAGCACATAGGCGCTGTAAGACAATTACCTACCGGTCTTGTAAATCAGCCGCGGGGCGCTAGCCCGCGGTTTTCGTGCTGCAACCGTGGGCTAGCGCCCGGCGGCTGATGAGTGATTTCGGTAAATTATTGTTTAACGGGGCCATAGTGGTTGACCCTGGCACGTGCCTCCGTAGCGGCCCGGGCCAGGGCCGCTTCCCTGCCGCGGCGAGCGGCGGGAAAAAAAACTTCGCCCAGGCCTGGCGAAACGACTCAACCCCACCCTCCTCTGCAGCCGAATTGTGACAAACAACACAGCCGGAAATCTCGTCGCAGCCGGTAGTGTTTGCCCATGTCTGGTTCACGGGTTCCGCGACCGCAATCGGCTGGTCCCAGCCTGCGTCGCCGCATCTTCGCCCTCAGCGGTTCCTCACAACTGGTGCCGGCCTTGGCCGCGGCCCAGTGGATGGGGCAGGACCAGCCGCCGGCCTCGCACGATGACTATCTCGTCCTGTATGGCCTGAACGAACCGGAACATGGGCTGCCGTTTGCCGAGGCGATCGCGCATCTGGCCCGGCAGGTCAACACCTGGCAACAGATCGTCTACCTCCCGAAGCACGAGTTGCGGGCCTGGGGCCGGAAGCGACGCGGGTCGGCCATCGGCCTCCTCCAGTCACGGCTGGGCACCGACCGGGCCGAGGAACTTTATTTGAACTGCGTCCCGCACCCCTGCAGCGACCTGCTGCGCGCGGCCTGGCCGCTCGCGGCGGCGATCTCCTACGGTGACGGGATTGGCGTGAACTACTCGCCTGGCTATTTCCGCGTTCGCCAGCCCGGGGAGACCTCTATGGACATGCTCTCGCGGGCGTCGCAAGCTGACATTGCGCGCAGCCCGTTTCCACACCTGGTGCTGGATCAGGCCCTCGACGCCGCGCTTTGTCGGGACCTGCTCGCTTCGGTGCCGCCCCTGGAACTCCTGACCCGCGGGGCGCGTCCGGGCAGCAACCGGCGTTTCGACCTGGCCGCCCGCGACGTGGCGGCCGAGGCGCGCCTCAGCCCCCTGTGGCAACAGATGATCGCTCAGCATGTCTCTCAAGCGTTCTTCGACCGCTTTGTCGAACTGTTTGCCGCCGAGATCGTCCGCGCCTATCCCGACTTCGAACGGCGCTACGGCGATCCGCACAAGCTCCGCGCCGGTGTCCGCTTCGTCGCCGGGCAAGAGCGGGCGGATGTCCTGCTGGACGCGCTGATCTCCGTCAACACGCCGGTGTGGGGCCGGCCCAGTTCCGTCCGGCAGGCACACCTCGATTCGCCGCACAAGCTCTACACGGGGCTGTGCTACTTGCGGCTGGATGCGGACGACTCGACCGGCGGCGAACTGGAACTGTATTCGGCCCCCCCGCCCCACACCTACGACGAGGGACACCATCTGATCGGCGGCCCCGTCGCCGTGGAGCGGACCGTGCCTTACCGGCAGGGCACCCTGGCCCTGTTCCTGAACACGCCGCAGGCCCTGCACGGCGTGTCGCCGCGCGGCGTGACCCCCTATCCTCGGCTCTTTATCAACTTGAACGCCACGCTGGCCCGCCCGTTGTTTACCGTCGACATGCGCAGGAGCTGGTCGCGGAAGATGCTGACCTGGCCCGCGCGCAAATGGCGCACGGTCCAGCGCCGCCTGACCCGCCGTCCCGCGAAACCGGTCGCCAAGGTCGCCGCCTGACACGCCTTGAGGGTCACCAATGTCTCTCCTGCGCCACGTGATGCCGGAAAAGGTGGTCGAGGCTCCGTTTCCGCACCTGGTGATCGAGGACGCTCTCGATCCCCAAGTCTGCCGGGAACTGCTGCGCACGTTTCCGCCGCTCGAAAGGTTTCGCGCCGCGGGGCCGCTGGGCAGCAACGTCAAGCGGCATATACTTGCGCCCCAGGCCCTGGCCGACCCCCAGCTGCCCAACGTTTGGCGCCAGCTGCTGGAAGCCCACTTGCAGCCCGAGTTTTTGCGCGATGTCGTGCGCATTTTTGGTCCCTCAATTCGCCGGTTCTATCCCGACTTCGATCAGCGGTTCGGCCGGCTGGAAACACTGCGGGTGGGCCGGCGCGGGCAGGGAGACTTCCGGAACTTTGACTTGCGGCTGGACACGCCGATCACGATCCATTCACCCGTGGTCGGTTCGCCCAGCCTGGAGCGGGGCCCGCACCTGAAGCTTCGCCACAAGCTGTTCTTCGGCCACCTGCTGCTGCGCGACGAGTCCGACCGGACGCCCGGCGGCGACTATGAGCTGTACTCGATCGTGCCGGGGGTCGTCCCCGAATTCGGGCCCCGGCAGGTGATCGACGCCGCGCACGTCCGCCGGGAGCGCCTGATCCCCTACCGGGCCGGGACGCTCTTCTTTGGCATCAACACGCCGTGGGCGATCCAGAATTCGTCGCTGCGTTGGCCCGGGGCCCATCCGCTGCAGTACCTGGTCATCCACGGCGACGTGCGCGAGCCGCTGTTTGACATCCCCCTGCGGGCGGACGCGCGGCCTCCCGTCCTGCGCCGCTGGTCGCGCGGCGTGCGGAAATGGATCAAGCGGCGGGCGAGGATGTGCCTGAGCCGCTGAGCACACATGCCCCAGGCGGGCGGGAGGACGGCTCCGTACCCGTCCGGCCCCGAACACAACCCGTGCCGCGACCGCGACGCGCGCGGAACTCAACGTTCAGTGCCCGACACACGACGCTTCCAGGGAGCCCTGACCATGATCTCGCCGCTGAATGCCGACCGCCTGCGAACGTTCGATGCCGCCGAGTTCCAGCAACGCCGGCCGTTCCCGTGGCAGGGCCTCGCGCAACTGCTGACCCAGGAGGCCTTCGAGCGATTGCGGACCGAATTTCCGGACCCGCGGCGGTTCGCGGCACACCAGGATCGGATGCGGGTTCACAACCAGCGGCCGCATAACCGCTGCTACCTGACGCTGGACGATCGGCGGTTCGGCCGTCGGCGAGAAGCCGGCCAGATCGGGATGACGGAGCTGAGCCCCGCCTGGCGCGCGTTGATCCGGGCCCTGCGCCGCGACCAGGACTACCAGCGTTTCGCGGCCCAGTCGCTGGGAACACCCCACTTTCGGATGCGGTTCGACTGGCACCTGGCAGCCGCTGGACAGGATGTCTCGCCGCATTGCGACGACCCCGCCAAGGCGGGCACGCATCTGTTCTATTTCAACTCGTCCGCCGATTGGCGTCCGGAATGGGGCGGCCACACCGTCTTTCTGGGCGGCAAGCGCACGGAGCGGATGAATCCGGAGCTGGCGGAATTCGCTGAACAGTGTCCAGCCCCGATGCTCGACAATCAGTCAGCCATCTTCCGCAACGTCGCCGAGGCGTGGCACGGCGTCGGAGTATGCCAGTGCCCGCCCGGCCACTTCCGCCGCCTGTTCTGCGTCGTCTTCCGCCACACTACCCCCTGGCAAGTCAGGATTCTTCGTACGCTGCGGGGACGCGTCCCGCGGGAAAGGAAGATGGCGACGGCCGGGTGAGAACAGCCAGCAATGCATCCGCTGCCGATATCCAGGGGCCCCGGCACTGAGATGCACAAGCGGGGCTCCACCGAATTTCGCGTTGGCGGGCGACATGCAGAGAACTTTGAGCCTGGTTCCACCCAGGCTGGGAGTCTCTGCCACAGAATTCTTGACCGTTTCGCACAAGCGGCGTCGCCACGGTCTCTCGGGCCGGGGTCTGGTACATTTTTCGGCCCATCCGCCCGAACCAGCGAAGACGCGCGGGCCGAAAACATGGACCTGACCCCCTCGAATCCGGCCAAATGCTCAGCTGGGGTGTGAACGGTTACGAATTTTCTTGGGGAGGGCGAGGCTCCCGCCGAGCCGGTGCGTGCCTGGTTCAGCGGGAGCGCAGCCTTCGCCGAATCGTGCAATTTTGTTCTGATCGTCATGCGTGATTCGGGGACGGTCTCATCAGCCGGCACGCGCTAGCGTCCGGTTCTGACGCACCCGGGGGCGAGCGCCCTGCGGCGGATGACGCGCAACGACCGGTGCCCCGGAATCACGCAAGGCCAGCGTGCAGAGCGAACCGTTTGCCGCGTCGCCCCGCTCCCCTCCCGTCCGACCGCCGTCGGCCCGGGTGAGCGCAACCTGGACCGGTTGTGCCGGATCTGACAGCTGTCGGGGTCGTCTGACGCGCGCTGCCTGTGCCTTTCCTGCCGAAGACGCGCGATTTCGTGCCGATACCGAATCTGCCGGATCGACCCGCGCTCGCTTGCTGCTTGGGTCGCAACGGAAGTGGCGGCCTCACGTCCCGCGCCTTCACGGACACCCATGTCCCGAGATGTAAAGCGCTGCACGACAATTACCTACCGGTTTTGTGGATCAGCCGCGGGGCGCCAGCCCGCGGTCTTTCGCGGATGAACCGCGGGCTAGCGCCCGGCGGCTGATGAGTGATTTCGGTAACTTATTGTTGA